>Ga0163144_10028609_pt1 | contig 10739 bp, 5 predicted proteins | sample OliLak19BULKMAT1_FD_123175 | JGI IMG/M metagenome (GOLD analysis project Ga0163144, IMG submission 123175) | Freshwater microbial mat bacterial communities from Lake Vanda, McMurdo Dry Valleys, Antarctica - Oligotrophic Lake LV.19.BULKMAT1 | ecosystem: Environmental > Aquatic > Freshwater > Lake... | reverse complement strand
GTCGCTGGCGTCGGCAACATCTACGCCGACGAAGCCCTCTTCCGGATCGGCATCCGCCCGACGACTCGGACGAAGCGGCTTTCCATCGCCGCATCGCTGCAACTCGCCACCACCGTCCGGTCCGTCCTCGCCGAATCCGTGGCGGCCCGCGGCTCGACACTCCGGGATTATCGCGATGCAGATGGTTTCCCCGGACGTCAGCAACTAGAGCACCGCGTCTACGGCCGCTCTGGTCAAACCTGTCTCACCTGCGGTTCTCGGCTCCGCGGCGGGCAAGTGGGGCAACGCACTACGGTTTGGTGTCCTAAGTGCCAGCCCTCCCAAACGAAACATTCAGAACGTGTGAAGCTGTGAGATCCGGCTCCGACCCCAGTTGTCCACAATTTCTACCCCGGTCAAATTCAATTGAATCTGCCCTTGGGTGTCCGGAAGGGTGTCTTCTTCATAAGAAGAAGAAGTAGATCAGTCGTCGTAGCAGTAAGCGTTGTCGGTTGGTGCATAAACTCCGCGAAATCATCATAAACAATTGTAAAATATCAACTTATACGATTATCTTCGGCGTGGATAAACTGACCGCTGACCTGTCATCTCATGACGATGAAAAACGCTTCACACTAGGTTGATCGTGCACATCCCCTATTCCGGTGTTTTAAACCCGTCCGTGAGCGTCATCCAGAGCCGGTGAATCCACACGCTTTCCACAATCGGTGACGGGCCGGGCGTAAGCGCAATATTCACAGAACGTTCGGGTCACCCGCACGCCAACGGACACCCAGATCACTTCTTTTTGATCCGCGCCTCGAGGCTTCGCAGAACCGCATCAAACTCGACGTCGCCGAGCCGCTTGGCCTCCACGATCCGGTTCGCGTGCATCACCGTGGTGTGATCCCGGCCGCCGAAATAGCCGCCGATCTCTTCGAGGGAGTGCCGCGTCAATCGCCGGGCCAGGTACATGCACATCTGCCGAGGGAGCGTGATCGACCGTTGCCGGTGCTTGCTCTGGAGGTCCGTCAATTTGATCCGATAGAACTCCGTGACCGCTGAAATGATGCTCTGAATCGAGGGCTCACCGATCACCTCGCGCCCCACATCTCCCAAGGAAGCCCGCGCCAAGTCGAGATCAATCGGCCGCTTTTCGACCGTGGACTGGATGTGCAGCTTGACGATCGCGCCTTCCAGTTCCCGGATATTGGTGTCGATGCGGTTGGCGATGTACTCGGCCACCGTGTCCGGCATCGGCATGCCGCGGAGGCGGGCTTTGGTCTTGAGGATCGCGACCCGCGTCTCATAGCACGGGGCCTCGATCTTGAGCACCAGGCCCCATTTGAACCTGCTCACCAGCCGATCCTCGAGTTCCGGGATTTCTTCGGGCGGAGCGTCGGACGAGAGAATAATCTGCTTCTGGGCTTGGTACAGGCAATTGAATGTGTGAAAAAACTCTTCCTGCGTGCGGTCACGCTTGGCCAGGAAGTGGATGTCGTCGATCACCAGAACGTCCACCTCGCGGAACCGGTGCCGGAACTGGCTCATCTCGCCCGATTGAACGCTCTCGATAAATTGCGTGACAAACGCTTCGCAGGAGGTGTAATGCATCACCGGCATCGGCGTCGTCTGCGCCAATTTCAAGCAGATCGCCTGCAACAGGTGGGTTTTTCCAAGCCCCACGCCGCCGTGGATGAAAAACGGGTTGTACACACGACCGGGGTTCGCGGCGATGGCCATCGCCGCCGCGTGCGCGAACTCGTTGTTCGGCCCCACGACGAAGTGGTCGAAGGAATAGTCGGGGTTGATCAGGAACGATTGGGGACGGCCGGCGTTATGCCGCGGCATCTCGACGGGTTGGGGCCGGGGCTCCGGTGGCACGAAGGCGTGCGGCACCGACACCGTCGAATCGGTTCCTTCGCCCGGCGCTTGATTACCGAGCGATTGATCGCGTGGGGCATGACCGGGCGGACCCTTGCCCGTCAGCACCGACTCGCTCCGTTGGGCCGTCGACGACGCATCCGGACGCTGTCCTTCGGTGTCGGCACCGTGAACCCCCGAACCCGAGTCCGCCCGGGGGGGTTGAACAGGGTTCCCCGGTCGGCTGTCCGGTTTCGTCTCTACCAGATGGTTCTCCCGCGCCGGCTTCGCCTTGATAGCCGGCAGGACGGGCGTGTCCTCGGGTCCGAGAAACCGCACCGAGATGAGATGCCCCGAGATCGTCCGGGCCGCATCGTTGAACGGCTCGACGTGGGCCTGCAGGTAGTCGCGATGGAAGGCCGACGACGTGCGCAGTTGCAGGGCCCCGCTCCCGATCCCCAGCGGTTCAATCTCATCGAACCAGGCGCGGCACGTCCCCGAGTGATGAACCCGCATGTGCGCCAGCACTTGAGCCCAGAATTGCTGGTCGGAGTCGCTCATGGAACCACGCATCGGCAGGTGCGGCCTCGGTCGCGCCCGCCGGCGCTTCACTCCGCATCCTTTGAAAACGCCCGCAACCACCCACCCACGCCCGGGCTCACGATCAGCGGCCGACACGCCGCCAAATTCCGCCGTCCGCCCGGTCACCAAAAAATTCCGTCGCGACGCACAAAGTACTTCCAACGGTCTCGACTGTCAACGCGATCCCGACGGATTTCCACAAGGAAAAAAAGTACCCGCTTCAGCGTTTTACGCTTGACTTTCGGAGGCCGGTTTATCGGGTGACACGCCCGCGGCCTCCGGGCTGCGGGGCCGATGCACCGCCGGACCCCGTATCGGCAGCGGCACCCCGGCATCGATGCACTGCTGCTCGTACCGCAGCTTGTTGGTCTTGTGATCCATCAGGAAGAGAACTTTGCTCGCGAGTTTTTCCCCGGATACCTGGGTGATCCGGGTCCGGGCGTACAGCATGTCCGTCCGCCGCGAAACGTGGATGAGCACGATGTTCTGGCACTCCAGCACCCGCAGCCATTCCGCCACGTCGTCCAGGTGCATGTGCATCCCCACCTTGGCCCGCTCCTTGTGATCGGGCTCGAAGAACGTGCATTCGGTGATCACCAGTTGCGCCTTGCGGACGTCGGGCCGCACCAGGTGCGGCCCCGGCCGTGTGTCGCCCGTGTACGCGATCAGCGGAATCTCGAACGAGTTCGTGATGGGGATGCCCCGCTCCTTGAGTTCCCGCAGCTTGTCCTGCGGCAGTTCCAGGAACTCGGGCTTCAGTTTCGTCCGCTTCTCAAAGACGATGTACCCGAGAGACGGGCACGTATGCTCGGTTTCGAAGCCCTTGATGAAGATGTTGTTCTTGATCTCGTACGGCTGCTCCGGGAGGAGCGGGATCAGTTCATAGGGCGTTCGCTGCTGCTCGAGATCGACGTACCCCGACATCATCCGGTTGATGGACGACGCGATCCGGGAGTCGCACAGAATCTTCGCGACCCCCATCCCCTGAAACTTCCTCTGAGAACAGAAGTATGCGAGACCGCCGATGTGATCCATGTGCCCGTGGCTGATGGCCAGGTGCTTGGACGGCAGCATCGGCCTCGGACACGACCCCATGTCGAAGCCCAGGTCCAGTTCGGGTACCTGCAGGCACGTCGCTTCGCCCGCGACCGATTCACCGAATAACCGAAACGGCGGGAGATACAGAAACCCCATCGAGGTGTCACGGGGCGGCGGTTTGGGAATCATCGGGGGGCAACTCCGGCTCCTTCGCTGTCGCGACGGGAGGGAACGACGGGATGTGAAAAACCAACGACGACGAGCCGGATGTTACGCACCAACACGCCCACAGACGCACTTTTCCTATCGCGCAGATCGCGAGTTGATGGTCGTTTTCATCCCGGCCCGGCGTGCAACCGCCGGACACGCCGCGGCGTACGGAATGGCGACGGAGTTTCGGAATAGTTCCCGGGCGAATCTTGAAAGCCCGAGAACAACAGGTTTCAAAGAGGCCTCGGGCCTCAGTTTCCTGTCGGATGTTGAGTCCGCGTTTTGATGCCACGTTTCGCCCGATCGGTTCTCGGTCGGCGTCACACAGTCCGTGTCGTTTCTGAACATCGCGCGAGCCGAGGTCTGGTTGGGGTGTGAGTGCGACATCCCGCTTGTTCCTCTTCCATCAACCCCCGACAAGGGGTGGGGGTTGTCGGAGCGCGGGTTCAGAAACGATGCCTTCAGGGTCCGAAAACCTTGGTCGCCCGAGAGAGGTGAGTGGGGAGGAGAGGTAAGAAAGTCACGGAGAGTCCGGAGGGGCTCTCTGTGGCATTGAGTGAATGTGTGCTCCCCATCTCAAAGGGGAGGGTCGGCGGTGAGGATACTGCCTTCTCCACCCAGCTCCAGTCCCCAGCGCCTTTTCTTCCAAGCCCTCGGCCTCAATTGAAGGGCACGTCGATCGAGAAATTGAAGAGTTGCGTCTCGTCCGTCTCTTCCTTCAGGATGGGGATCGCAAAGTCAAAGGCCAGGGGGGCCTGCGAGAGCGCGGGGATGTAGATCCGGAACCCCATGCCGACGCTCACGCGGTATTCATCAAACCCCGGCTCGTCGGTCACGGTGCCCGTGTCGATAAACCCGACGATGCTCAGCAAGTCCTCGTACACCGGCTGCTCGACCTCAGCGCCCAGGAAAAACAGGAAGTTGCCGCCCACGGGGTCCGAACCGACCTCGCCAGTGTCGTTACGAACGCCCACCGGCGAAGCCCCGCGGAAGTCAAAGCCTCTGAAGTTCCGGCCACCCAAGTAGTATCGCTCGTAGAACGGAACTTCTTCGGCGTCCTGCGGAATCCACTCGGCCCGCGAGCGGATGTTCAGAACCGTCTTTCGCTCATAAAAATCCTGACGGAGCGTGTAGAACCCCATCCACTCGGCCCGCAATTTCTGAAAACTCGAATCCGCGGCGACCTGCTCAAGCCCGAACTCCGTCACCGTGCCCGAACCCGGCCGGATCGGGTCGTCCAGCGTCGAGCGGGTGATGTTCGCGCCCAGGCCCAGGAGCAACGTGTCCTCCTCGACATCGAAGTAATCGACCGGAGCATCCTCATCGATTTCATCCAGCCCCACACTCTCGATCCGCAAGGGCGTGTTCAGGTTCCACCGCGTCCCGAAGCGCCGCCCGACGGCTAGCCTCGTGCCCAGACGGTTCTCCTCGTACGCCGAATAGATCCGCTGCCGATAAAACAGGCTCGCCGAGCCCGCGTAATCCGACCCGTTGATCGTCGGGTCCGAGAGGCTGATCGAGAAGTTCCGGACCCGTGTTCCCGGCTGCGCGGTGATGTTGAACGTCTGGCCTCCGCCCCGGAAGGCGTCGCCCCCCCACAGTTCGGTCCAACTCCCGGGCGTGTCGGTGATGTCAAAGTTCCGCTGCGTGATGCTCAGCGTCGCCAGCAGCCCCGCATCGGAGTTCACCGCGCCGCCCAGGTTGATGGATCCGGTGTTGGTTTCTTCGACCTCCACCAGAACGTCCCGGTAGCCGGGGTTGGTCGGGTCTTCGGGCTGAATCGTCACCTTGGGCGGGGGTTGCAGCGAGAACAACCCGCGGTTCCGCAGACGCCGCTCGGTGTCCGCGACCGCGGTCTCGTCCAAAGGCCGCTCCGGCTGCACGCGGATCTCATGCCGCACAACATCGTCCCGCGTCAGCCGATTGCCGCGGATCCGCACCTCGCCGGTTAAAAACCGCTGGCCCTCGGTGATGACGACCACCGTATCAACGAGCGGCTCGGCGGTATCACGCATCTCCCGCTTCCGAACCTCGACATCGACGTACCCCAGTTTCCCGTACGCCTCCTCGATGAGTTTCATCGACTTCTTCATGCGGTCGTCGGAATACACATCCCCCGGCTTGACCGAGATGAGCGCCATCAACTGGTCGGCGCTGAAGACCTTGCGGTCGTCCTCCGCCGCGCTGATCCGCAGGCTCCGCAGCGTGTAGACCGAGCCCTCCTCGATGACGAACGTCAGCACCGCTTCCTTGCCGTTGGGGCTGGGGGTGATGATGCGGTCCACACGAACGTCCAGTCGGCCGCGATCCTTGTAGAACTGGATCAGCGTGCCGATGTCGTCCGAAATCACGTCCGAATCAACGGGCGCCCGCTCCAGCAGCCACGCCTCCTTCGTCTTGATCTCCGATTGCAGTTCGTCCGGGTGATAACTGTTGTTGCCTTCGAACCGGATATCCGAAACCCGCGTCCGCTCCCCCTCGCGAACCTGGAACAGCACAATCCCCGTGGCCGCAAGTTCCGTCTCATCCACCGTCACCAGCGCGTTGTAATAGCCCTTTTCCTTGTACGCCGCCTCGATTCGCCGGGAGGCCCGGTCGAGTTGGGTCGCGTCCACCGGCGTCCCTTCCAGTTGCCCCACCATGCCGATGATCACCTCGTCCGAGATCCGGCTGTTGCCGACCGACTGCACGTTCTGCACGATCGCCTGCAACGAAAGGATGTACACCAGTTCCACCCCGCCGTCGGCGAGTTGCTGCACGCGCGATTCCACACGCTTGAAGCGGCCCAGACGGTTCAGCCGGGCCACGTCCTCGGACACAAGTTCCGCCGAGAATGCCCCACCCTCGCGCAACCGCAGTTGGTTGCGGACGAGTTGCTCGATGCGCTCCGAGAACGGTACAGCATCTTCCACGTCCGCCGGGTGTTGCAACGTGACCAGCCGAACCGGCCGGCCTTGAAATGGCTCAAGTTCCGTGGCGATCGGCTCGGGTTCGTTGGCCCGCGTCGGCGGCGGCGCGGGCTCCGCCTCGAGCAGCGGGTCGTCGGGCTGCGTCTCAGAGGCCGGGCCGCCGGGCGTGACCGGAGCGGTCGGAGAGTTCGGAGCCTGTGGGGACTTGGGCACGCCCGCAGGCTGCTGACCCGGCGGCAAAGACGGCGACAAAGGCGGCTGTCCGGGCTGGTTCGGCGGCGGCTGGACGTCCGGTTGCCCTGCCCCCGCCCCCACCCCCGCGGCAACGACTCCCGACCCCGCACCGCCACTCGCCAACAAAGCGGCGAACAAAACAGCAATCGTGTGGCGGTGAGAAGTGCGAGTCATCGGGGGCGGTAGTCGCGGCACAGGACGGGGACAATACCGCCCCGAACCCGGAATCACAAACGCGATTCAGAAAACCGCCTCCTCTAAAGTGACCCGGCGGGCTTTCCCGCGCCCCAAAATCCACCGAGAACCGGCCTCGGACCATCACGCTAAGTGGTGCCAACCGCGAGGGATGGGATTCACCGGGGGCAATTCTACCCTTCGCACGCTGGACCTACGGTCGATGTTCGGTATTCTTCGCGAGCACGACCCGCCTGGTTAGGTGCCGCTCCGCCGCGGTTCCAGCAGGGCACCGTGCGAGGGAGCCGCACCGTCCTTACCAAGCCGATCACTCGAAAAATCGCGACCTCGATGGTTGGAGTGGCTTCCATCGTCGCAGGGGTGGCGTTGGTATGGCTCATGGTCCGTCCCGAAGTCGCCGCCGGACTCGGCACGGGCGTGTTCGTCGCGACCATGGCGCTGCTCTTTATGCCCGTGGTCGCGTTCGCCGCGTGGGACTGGGATAGACGTATCGCCTTGGAAGCGACGCGTCCGCCGTCCCCCGGGCTCTCACCGGCGCCCATCACGGTTGAATGCGCCAAATCAACGTTGCGGATGGCCCGGGGCGACCCTTCGCCCTAGCGCGCTCCCGCGCGTTGATTCGCGGCCTCCGAAATCGGAGGCCGACACGGCCTCAATCGGCCTCTCCTGATCTGCCGATAACCATCCGTGACGCCTCTTCGCAGATCCGATCGGCACCCCCGCACACCATCTGCCCGCGCCTTGGCGTGGATGGTGGCAGCGCTCGCCAGCCTGCCCTTCGCCGGCGCGGTCGATGCCCAATCCACCCTTGCACCGCGCCGCCCCACGGGGGCGGGCCGCATCGTCCGCGCGTTCGACTTCGAAGAAATTAAAACCAACCCCGGCGCAGTGCCGCGCTATTGGTTCCGGGCCCAGGACAATCCCGAATACGGAGCGCCCCGGCCCGGCTTCCCCCACTGGAACCGGGCCTCGATCGTCTACGCCGACGAGGGCAGCGTCACCGTGTCGGGCGAAGGCTCGATCCGCCTGCCTACTGCGGGCGGCAGCACCAGCCTCGTGCTCGAGTCGGGCGTCATCCCGATCTTTCGTCAGGCCGACTATTTCGTCTCCGGCAACGTCCTGACCGAAGGGCTTTTCTTCGCCCACGGCTGCATCGCGGCAAGGTTTCTCGATGCATCCGGCACACCTGTCCCCGGTACCGAGCGTCGGAGCGAACTTGTGCAAACCGTCGCCCCGGGCGGCCCGGAGACGATCGATCCTTGGCAAGAGATTGGCGTCGTGCTCGTCGGCGATCAGGAGGCCGCGGCGTACATCCAGATCGAACTGCTGCTCTTGCAGCCGGAGCAGGCCTCCCCCGCCAGCGGCGGCGAACGACCGGTGTGGAGGCAGGACGTTTCCGGATCCGTGTGGTTTGATGAAGTCGCGGTGGTGCAACTGCCACGAGTTGAATTGACGACCAACGCTCCCGGGAACGTCGCGGTCTCGAAGGACCCACCCGCACTTTCGATGGCCGTTCGCGACCTGACCGGCGACGAGCTGAAGATCGAGGTCCGCGTCGTTGACTCCTGGGGCGTCGAGCGCGACAGGCTCGAGCGAATGCTCGGTGGCGGCGCGACCGAAAACACCTGGACACCGTCCCTCACCTCCTTCGGCTGGTACCGAGCCGTCATGGACATCGTCGGCGCCGACGGCCGTGTCGGTGGAGCCTTCGCCGACTTTGTCTGGATTCCGCCCAAGGCCGAGGTGGAACAGCCGATCGCACGTCTTGTGGCGGGACGGGCAACCGCCCGACCCTCAAGGCGTTCCCGCGATTCCGACCGATTCGGTATCAACGTGACCCACTTGCCCGCCGTCACTCTCACCCATTTGCCCGGGCTGGTGAAAGCCGCCGGAACCGGCCGCATTACCGTCCCGGCCTGGGAATCGACCCAGGGCCCGGGTTCGATCGTCGCCCGCGAGCCCGGCTTCGTTCCGATGCTCGACGCCCTCCTCTCGGACTGGCAGGACGTGACGATCTCGCTGGGACGGGTGCCGGAAGCGCTGGCCGCCGAATCACGGGTGCCCACCGACGACCCCCTCACGATGCTGCTGGCGGATGAACGCTCGTGGCTGCCCTATCTGAGCGATCTTCTCGATCGCTACGGTCAGCGGGTCCGCCGGTGGCAGGTCGGAAGAGTCGGCGACGATCGGGCCTTCTGGCGTGGACCCCTTCTGTCGGACGTTGCGACCCTCCGCGAGCGGCTTGCCCGCCATATCTCGGGTCCGCTCATCGACCTCCCATCGCGCCTCGACCGGGTATGGTCCACCGACCGACTGCGGGCACTCTCAGAAAGTGTTGCCCTGACGGCCCACGTCCCCCGTGAACTTTCTTCGCTCGGCATTGCCGAGGCCCTCTCCCGGTGGGCGGAAACGTCAGCCACGGGGGCTCTGCCCAGACCCGAACTCACACTGGTTTTCGACAAGGCCGATCCGGCCCGCGTCGGCGTCGTGGCCGGCCCTTCCGAGTTGATCAAGCGGGCCGTGCGGGCGTGGGCGGAGATCGCGACCGCCCCCGGCGCACCGATCTCGCTCGAAATCAACGAGCCGTGGAGCGTGTTCGGCGAGCACCGTCCGCAGATCATGCCCCGGCCGGAACTCGCCGCTTGGACAACCGCCGTCCGCATGCTCGGAGGACGCCGCGTTGTCGGAACCTACCCCATCGCGGATGGAATCGCCTGTTACATCCTTGGACCTGCTGAAGGGGAGCCCGACGACCGAGGCGGGGCCCTCGTCGTATGGAATGAAGCCAGTCCTCCCGACGCGGCCGAAGTGAACGGGTTCCTGGGGGATGGCCCGCTGACGGTCGTGGATATGTATGGCAACCAGGTTCCGCTCCGCGCCGAAGCGACCACAGCGACAGGGCGGCGCCCGGCGATCCGATTGAAGATCAGCGATGAACCGCTCTTTATCGAGGGCATCGATGTCGAACTGACCCGCTTCATCTCGGGGTTTGAAGTGCGCCCCGTCTTTTTGGAATCCACCAACCAACAGCACGAACGCACCATCCGGCTCATCAACCCTTGGGACACGGCGATCTCGGGCCGCCTCACCATCTTGGAACCCGGCGGCTTCAACACCGGCACCGGTCAGCGCGATCGCAACTGGCGGGTTTCGCCCCGCACCATGCGGTTCTCGGCCGAGCCCCGTCAGACCATCGATCTCCCGTTCACCATCGCTTTCAGCCCCACCGAGGAACAAGGACCCAAGGAGTTTGTCGCCGACGTCGAACTCACGGCCGAACAGTCGTACGGCGTCGTGACCATCAAGCGTTCTCTCGAAGTGGGACTGAGAAACGTGGTCATGGACATGGCCTACGCCCTCCGCGGCGCTGCGACCGATCAGGACGTCGTGGTCGAGACCGCCATCACCAACACGGGCGATCGACCGCTCACCCTCGAGCTCACATGCTTCGCGCCGGGCCTGCCGCGCTCCAAGGGGGTGGTCAGCGAACTCAAGGCCGGTCACCAGGTCGTCAAACGTTTCACCTTCCCGGGCGCCTCTACCGCCCTCCGCGGCAAGAAGATCGTCATCTCCGCGTCGGACCCCGAAGGTACGTCCCGCCTCAACAAATCCTTGGTCGTGCAATAAGCAAAGCCGAGGCGATGGACCGCAGAGCGACCCTCACTTTGGCGCGATGATCGGGAGCGCCAACTCGATCACCACGTACGCGCCCACCGCCAGCCCCGCAAT
>Ga0163144_10028607_pt1 | contig 10740 bp, 16 predicted proteins | sample OliLak19BULKMAT1_FD_123175 | JGI IMG/M metagenome (GOLD analysis project Ga0163144, IMG submission 123175) | Freshwater microbial mat bacterial communities from Lake Vanda, McMurdo Dry Valleys, Antarctica - Oligotrophic Lake LV.19.BULKMAT1 | ecosystem: Environmental > Aquatic > Freshwater >... | reverse complement strand
TTGCGTGTTGGGCTGGGCATCCCATAACTCTGTCGGCTGTCCGGATTCGTAGCTCGCATATTCACGTTGTATATCCCGTGATGATGTCCTGCCAGGACCCGCCAGACCGGCTCCACCGCAGTTCTCTGCGCCTCCGCGAGCACCGCCTGCTCCGATGTATTCGGGTGGTGGCGACATACCGATGGCGCCCCCCGTTGGCATACCAGGTACTGTCTGCTCAGTGTCTAGTTTTGAGATCCTGCCCGCTTCTTCCCTTGCGTGATGTTTGTTGAACGTGAGCTGATCATGGTGCGCATTTCATCCGACAGAGGCTCCCAGCATACCGACAGCGCCTCCTGTTCCATTCGGCGTGCCTGTACCCCCGCCAGTCATGGACTCAGTGCCCATGGCTCCACCGGCTCCTGCTGTGGTGCCTGCCGCAGCCAAGGCTGTTGAGCCCGCCAGAGGTGCGTGGCCCTGTGATCGTTAGGCGTGTCGTGCTAGGCTGTAATGTGGCTCGTGACCTAACGCCTGCGTGTGATCAATATCGCATTACCTATGGTGCTACAGCTGGGTTGCTTGCGGATATCCGCGGCTTCAAGAAAGAAAACGCTTTGCGCAAGGCTTCATCGGTAAGCAGCGTTGTGTTCAGGGCTCATGAGCTCTACTTCATTGTATACGCTGCTGGGTCTGGCCGTGCTGATGGTCATGATGGCTGTACACTGATCTTGATACAGCACTCGCAACAAGATCGCCAGGATGACAGCGGTGGCGCCAGCGACACGCCTGCGGCTGCTGCTGCAGGGAATAACCTGCTGCTGCTGTTGCGTAGCGCTGTGGTCAGCAGACGACAAGCTCTGGAGGATGATGAAGAGCAGTCTGATGATGATTGGGACTAATGGCTTGCGGCCACTCGTGACACGGCGGTGCTCAGACAGTGAAGACGAAATTCTGTTTATGTACAAACTCGTCGCTACCTACAATACAAATATACAGACTACTATAGGCCTCATGCATTCAGTCCACCGATTTTGTTGAGTACAGCCTCCAGATAATCCTGATGGGACTGCTCGGGCTTCGCTGTGACCAGGATACAACTGGTCGAGCGCCGTGTGAGAGCGGCAGCGCCTGTGGACCCGTCCCGACAGCACAGCAGACCATGAGCAAGCGGGCAGCGATGACGACTTGCGATGCCGTGTAAGATTGATACACATACCAAGGTCTTCTTTCCGAGGTACGTAGACGTATGCAATGTCATTCTCTTCGCACAGCACTGGTACATGTGAAATGACATCGATCGGAGTGATGTTCCCGGCCAAAATCATCACGCTGCGAGCGTCACAAGCATAAGCAAAGCCAAAGAGTTTAAAGGATGAATACTCGTTGACTAGCTCAAGTGGATCTGAGCAACATACCCCTTCTCGCCTTTCCGAATTGCTTTAACGCACTCCTTCACGCCACGACGGACGGCCTTGTTTTTGGATGCTGCATTGCGCAAGGGACACAGTCTGAGCGCGCTCGTCAAGAAGGAAACAGCAATTCAAAACCATAGGGATACCCTTTTTGACCAGCTTCAAACACTTCTTGGTCAGTTTCTCTCCAGCTAGCGGGTGTGCTATTGCTGACAGACCTGCTTCGATGCGAGCCTGCGCTGCAGCGACCAAGTGCACGTCGGCAAGAGTGCTCTGAATGAGAGGACGAACACAGGCAGCAGAGTGTTCAGACTCATTATCGAAGATACAGTAGGCGCCACGACAATCTGAGACCTTGGTTTCCTGTTCGTCGTCGCTCATTCTCGACAAATGTGTACGCTGTTACGGCAATGTCGACAGCATCCGACGACGCGTCGTGTTTGGCGGGTTCAGACTGTGAGGCGGGCGGGCGCTGCATTTGATTTGCACTTGAACAGCGACGCATTTTACAACATGTTGCGAGAGCTTGCGATACGACAACTCGTGCTGTGTGCATCATTGGCACTCTTTGTCGTTGGCGGAGCCTTAGCCCAAACGGAATTGAATATCCCGGACAACCTTGGAAAGCGATTTGTGATCGGCTTTGGCCCCAATTTCAACAACGCACAAACATGGTAAGTCCAATCTTGCAACCGCTCGCATTCGAAGATCAATATAGGTGTATGATTCTGCGAATTTATCTTGTTGTTGAAACTTTAGGATCCTCACCTTCGTAGGCCGCTTGGAGGCCGAGGTTACCGTCACTCTACCAACGGGAGCGTCCGAGACGTTCACACTGCTCCCTAACGTTGCGGTGAACCGCACGTACGACAAAGCCCTAGCATTGGCACAGTATGATTATGCCCTGCCTCAGAAGAAAGGAATTGAAGTGACATCTAGTCGCGAAATTGCTGTTTCTGGAGCAAGTATGGCACCTTTCAGTGGTGATGCATTTCTGGCACTGCCGGTGGATGTTTTGGGACAAGCCTATGTGGTTCTGTCTCAAACAGCTGGTCGTGATGGAGACACAGCTTATTTTCAGATGATTGCAGTTGCTGATGACACCATTATCACTTTCGTCCCTAAGGTGGATCTGAAATCCACTCCAGTGATTGCCTCGGGGACCACCGTCCAGACCGTCTTGCAGAACGGACAGTCTATCACGTTCGCTGCTGACGGTGTAGACGATGACATCAGCGGCACTCTCATTCAAGGCAACAAGGCGTTCGTTTTGTTTTCGGGTCATCGATGCGCTCGCGTTCCTGATTCCAGCGTCAATTTCTGCGATCATCTGGTGGAGCAGCTGCCCCCCCTATCAGCGCTGGGGAAATCCTTCGTGCTGGTACCTTTCGCAGAACGAACTGGAGGCGATTTTGTTCGCGTGGTGACCACCGTGGACGATACCATTATACAAAAAAATGGCGTCGAGATCACTCCTTCCGGCGGCGCGGCCGCACACAGCATCGTATCCTTTAATCTTGCATCCACTGAGTTTGCTGTTCTGCAGAGCTCGTCGCCAATTCTTGTGATGCAGCTTCTCAAGAGCGAGACTGCGGAAAACAGCCTGATCTCTTCCGATCCTGCCATGACGGCGGTACCGCCTGTGGCACAATGGGCTAACAGCTTTGTCTTCGCACCAGTCGTGTGGCAATCCAGTTACGGTTCCCAGACCAAGCATTACGTTTCCATCGTTGTGGCTGCCGGTCAGACAGCTGGGGTGCGCCTTGATGGCAATCCCATTGCGACTTCAGACTGGACGGTGCTACCCGATGGTAAATATGCCTCTCACGTCCAGACCATTGAAGCAGGCGCCCATACCTTGCATCACATCAGCATCAACGTCGGAATGCAACTGATGATGTACGGACTCGGCGGATCTGCAGATCCAGAGATGTCCGTTTCTTACGCATTCCCGGGTGGCCAGCGGGTTGCTCCGTTGGGCGAGTTCTGTGTCAAGTCCTTATCCGTGGTGGATGATGGATTAGATAACGACTGCGATGATTTGGTGGATGAAGAGCTGCTGAATGGTATCGACGATGATGGCGATGGTCGCATTGACGAAGACATCGCGACTGGTGGGGACATCATCGTCTGCCCTGACGTGAAGCAGGAGGTCGTACCCTCTGCTGGTCAGACCGTGACCATAACCGGGAACGGCAACTGTCTCTGTTTGGAATTCCCGCAGTGATCACATTTTCACCTGACTGCACACGGTGGTGTTCACCCTTTTTTTATACTGGTTTGTCTTCTTTTTTTGCCTTGCCCCTTCCAATCGCCAATATTTGCCTTGTGACCAGGCGTTGGATGTACGGATCAATTGTTTGAAATAAACGCTTATCCACGAAAAGGACGTGCACGCACGGTTGTGCAGATGTTGTGCTAGGGTCTCAATCGTCGGATTTGAAGCAATGCGCACAGGAACACGAGGATGATCCTAATAAATATGTACTATGTTGTACAGCAATGTCCAGAACAGCACAAATGACATGGCACCAGGTGACAAGCCGGCCAGAGCGAAATCCCATGTTGATCGGAAATATTTGGACGTGTCGAACTTTAACCTAATGCGACAGCAGAAGCGCTGTAACGATTGACTGAAGCACACATTAAGCATCTGCAGAGACCCTACCTGCTGAGCGACAGAACGGTGGAGATGCCTGTACTAGCGATGAAAAAGGCCACTCCGGCCCAACCACGAATACCCAGTATGCCGCAAGCACATCCAGCGAAGATGGATACGAATATGCGACTGCAAGGAACAAAATCGTTGCTTGGTGTCAGTGCCAGGTCACCTCCAATTGATGTTCGCAAGTTTCGTACCAGAAGTTGGCCGCTTCATTATTGTGCAACAAGTTCGGGGCCGACAAAATCCGTGAGGGATTCACTTTCGCTTCCTCGTGTCGATCCATCGTGCGCTGTATTACACAACGATGCCACGGCGAGCTACCCCTAGATGCCCCTACCGCACGAAGCGTCTTCTCGGTAGGGTTACACGGCGAGAAGCCGTTCACCTGTTTTCGCTGCACTTGAATTCTGCATTTTCAGTCCATGTGCAGAGCGTTTATGTTTGCCTGATGTCACTGGCTTGCTGATCTTATGCTCAGAGGCAGTACACCATGTCAGCACCGGTGCCAGCTCCAGGTCACGTGTTCGTTGCGCATGGCGACGTGACGAACATCGCTTGTGATGCCTGGCTTCTGCCCACCAATCGCAATCTCAAGGTTGAGGATTTCTGGAAGTTTGACGGCGCTCGGATCCCAGAAAAGCCGGAGAGATGGGGGGACAATGGCGTTCGAGTGGTGAAGGCGAAGGTATGCTCCCTTATGTGTAGGCGGCTAGTCGCTGTGCGCTTACGCGATCCGTGTTTGTTGATGCTTCTCAGAGTTCACCCGGCGAGCAAGGCAATGTGCCCTATCTCGTGAACGTGGGCGGCGACGTAGCTGGGCGAAGTGATGTCGAATGGTATTTGGAGGGGTACGACATCTTTCGCTCGTGTCGTAGTATCATCAGGCGGTCTGTGTGGGCCTCAGCGCTGCTATCTTGTTGCTGATGGTCAGAGCACGGCAGTTCCTGCAGTCGTTTCATTCACAGCTGGACGCGTCGCGGCAAGCTGCTGCGCAAGCGACAAAGGCAATATCAGACTTCGAAAGCAGCGACGATGCCGCGTATAAATCGTCCGAGAATGGCAAAGTAAGTGTGTCCCTGCAAAGCTTCTCGGTGTATTCACTGCAGCACGCTGCTGGGTGTGACTGCACAGAAGCTACTTGATGAGCATAAACAACGACTGAACCAAGCCAAGGATCAGCTGAGGCCGTGCTATCGGCGAGGGGTGCATCTGCTGCTGCTGCCAGTTGTTGGCACTGGCAAGGTGTGTGTGTGCGTGTGTGTGATTAATTGCGGTGTTGTGCGTGGCATGGTGTGTCTAATCTCTTGCATGTCGATTGCAACGTAGGGCGGCGCTCAGGGTAAAGTGGGTCAGATGCTGGAGAGGCTCCTCAGAGAGCTCATGCTTCAAGCCAAGCAGTGCGGCTTCGACATTGCCCTGGTTGTCAAGGGTGAGGTAAGTAAACGTCGCGTGTTATGCGAGATACACCTGAGTGCGAGGCCTGTATGTCACACGTGTACATGTGCGTGTGCAACTGTTGTTTGACTGGCCGGACTCGACATGTGTGGTGGTCACCGTGTGTTCTCCGCCTCCAGGTCATGTATTCGGCAGCACAGCGTGTGCGCAAGTCGTTAGGCGAGGAGGCATGGTCTGCCTTTGGTCACTCGTTAGCCCCGCGAGCTAAGGAGGCTCTTCGAACCAAGGCCCAATTCCTGGCTGAAAAGGCTACACAGGGTCAATTAGCGCTATTCATCGGTTAGTCTGATGACAATTCCTTTCCCGCAATCAACTTTGCTTGCAGTGGTGTCAAACCTTTCCGCACTCTGCGTGCATGCGCTCACAGGAGCCGGTGTCTCGTTCGGTGCCGGCCTGCCCTTGTGGGGTGAGCTGGTCAAATGGTTGGCTGATGAGGCCGGCATGTCCGCCTCCGAGCAGACTGCCCTCAAGACGCTATCGTCAGATTTCCTGGACGCGGCGCGCATTATCCAAAACAGATTGAGGTACTGAGTATATCTTGTGTATGCACACTTGAATGTTGTATGGCCCTGGATACTGGTGCATGTTAAACCGCTTTGATATGATCGTAGTCATGTACAAACGGCATCTCATTTGTCTTATCTATGCGTCTTCAGAGATCGAGCCAGAGTCAACTTCCGCCGCGTGTGGCAGCAGAAGCGAGAGCTAGAAAAGGCGTTGATGCAGCTCCGCAGCACCAGGAACCGCGCTGGAGGTATTGTATTGGCTAATATGAATATGCTGCCCATTCAAACACGTTATATGCAGTCTGATCAGAGTGGTGTATTGAATGCAGCCCCTCGATCGTGGACTGATCCATCATTTGAGAGCGATGACGGTGATCTGCATGAAGACATGCCGATTGTGCCGGAGGTACCATCAGCTGGTGTGCTGCAGTGATCGATGGTGGCTCATATATAGGCCCTGTGTGCGTGTTAACAGGATTCATCAGAATTCCTAGCCTCTATCGCTGAGAGCGCCAGCTCCAGCTCTCTGCAGTCCGAGACAGAGCATGACCTCATCAACCGCATCAAGTATGTGTCTGTGTACACATATGTGCATGTGTACGTGTACAGGTGCGCGTGTCTAAGCAGCTGATGACATGCTATGTCCAGACTGCTGACGGAGGAGGCTCGTCGAGCTCAGGATCTGGAACAGGCATCGCTGGGGCTGCTGGTGGCCAAGCAGATGAAGGACGCCACCAAGCACTACGCCATTCAGCATGCGCTGCTGTCAGCGCTGCCGTGCACTGAGGTATGACGTGTGTGTGTGTGTGTATGTGTGTGTGTGTATGTGTGTGTGTGTATAGATGCATTTGTTGACCACCTTGGGCTTCATCTTATCCTCCTGTGTTATCTACTTGCATGCTGTCTTCTTACGATAACCTGCCCAGGTCATCACCACCAATTATGATCAGCTATACGAGATCGCTCGACGCGCCACCGGCAAGCCGGTAAGGTCTCAGCATCTTGAATTAGCGATGTGATGTAACCCGTGACACAGTCTAGATCACAGTAAAAATGACTGCATGCTGGTTCTGGTGCTATGTATGGGTTACATTATACGCAGGTGTCTGTGATCCCACACAAGCCTTTGACCAGTGAGCGCGGTGCAGTGGCGGAGCGAGGCTGGCTGCTCAAGCTGCACGGCTGTGTCACGCGACCGGAGGAGATAGTGCTGTCACGTGATGACTACATGGCGTATGACAGCTCGAGATCAGCGCTAGCCGGCATCGTACAGGCCATGATGCTCACTAAGCACATGCTCTTCGTGGGATTCTCGCTGGTAGGGGGACTCTGTCTTGTCTGCGATTGGTGTTTGCGTGCATTCATGCTGCTGCTGTGTCGTTTAATCATCATACCCATCAAAGCGCACCATATGCCTAATTCCTGCTCGACCATCTTCATTTCAGACTGACTACAACTTCCACAAGATCATCAGCGCTGTGCGTATGGCCATGGAGAACTACCTGGACGCCAGTGCGGCTAGCGCCAGCGGTGGGGCTCACGGCAAGGACCGCAAGAATATGCGACGCTCTGATTCGCTGGTCACCAATGAGGATGAGGCGCTGTCCCGGTATGTGCTGACGTTGATAGGATGGAACGACGAGGTAGGACTCGCTGATGGAGGTGTGTGCATGTATGTATATCACGTGACCTCAGGTCCAGCTCGTCATCGATCCGGAATTCGAATGTGAAGTCTCCTCATACGGGCACAGACGAAGACAAAGGTATGGCGTCGCCTGCCATGTCGTGTGAGCACACGCGGCTTGGATGTTGCTCAGGCAGCGCGTACAGGCCTTCAGCTCATGGACTGCCTGCTGTGAACACATACTACACACACTCACACACACACGCGCATACATTACATATGTACACTTACATACATAAACGCACATGCATGTGTATGGTTGCACATGTCCAGTGTCCCAGAGCGGTAGCGCCAGCGCCAGCACCGAGGATGGACCCAACGGTAGTCCGCTGCTCTTCATCAAGAAGAAACGCAAGAGTCGCCGATACGGCACAGCGCTGTGGCTCGTGCGGGAGGAGGTAAAGAGATTATCAGTCTAACAGTGAATGATTAAATCGTATGCTTGATCAAACTAGTCTACACTGAATGTGAGCGATATCACCGAGCGGGTCATCTCTTCTCATGTTGGTGCTCAATCCGTGTATACAGCTACAAGAGGAGCTCTGGACCACTGACCTGCACATGATCAGTATGATCGAGCGGCTATCACCGAATGACTCCACGTGGGTCTACATGTCGGAGGCCGCGCGGCAGCTGGAGATGTTCCTGGATTATGTGGGAGCCCTGACCTGCAGTTCATCCATGTATCTACTGAATCCGAGCTACGAGCATATGCTCTCCAAGGAGGACAAGGTGTGTGTGTGTTCGTTGCTAGTGTGAATTTCTGTGTGCAGGTCCGTTTGCGATCCGATCACTGAAGCTGCTGGGCTGTGACAGGCTTTCTCTGCATGGCTACGCACGTTCTTTGACGGGGCGCCAGCAGTAGCGCGCCAGGCTAACGCGTGGGCTCATTTCGATCGCTTTCAGCGGACACTAGGAGGTGCTGCTGAGACATTATCATCAACTGCAGCTCGAAGTGCGAGTAGTCCAGCGATTGGTAAAGCAGGACCCGCAGCCGGTTCCGCAGCTGATAAGGATAAGGATACTGCGGTTAAGAGTGCACTGTCTGCTAGTAAATCAGCCTCCACACCGGCTCCTGTACCAGCTGGAGCACAAGCTGCCTCTACACCCACACCCACACCCGCCCCTGCTGCTGCTCCTGCTCCTGCCGGGAGTGGACTGTCTCGAACTGTGACCTCGGCTCGAATACCGCTTGCAGCATCTGCAGCGCCAGCACCAATGGCGATCACTGTACCGACACCCAGCTCCGGTGTCACGTCGGAGTCTGGCTCTGTGAACAGCTCCAGCGGGGCCTTGCCCGCGTCCTCAATTAGCTTCAATTCTGTTGGATTAGCTGCCACTACCACTCAGTCAGACTTTTCCTCCGGCCCAGCTCTCGCCACACCAAGTAGTCAATCCACTGCTGAATTGGAGGTGAAAGTGGATGGTAAATCAGTGCCCATATTCAACACGCCCTCTCGTCTCGCGGCATCAATGGACTCAGCACAGCAGACCACCTCAGCTGCTGCGCGCACTCAGTCAGCTCCGCAGGTCAAGTCACAGCTCCACTCTGCCTCCAGCTCCGAGCTGCCAGCTGCCATGAGACCCGGTGCCGCCCCTCTGCCACCACCGCTACATGGACTCAACAGGGATGTTTCCACGTCAGTCAGTTGCGGCTCAACCTTCATTCCTCGTGGGGACTCCGTGTTGACACAGCCAGTGTTTACCACCGACCCTGGCACCGGACATGTGTTCATCTGTCGCAGTGATATTCGCGTGCTGGTATGAATGCTTTGGTGATCATGATTGATGCTCCAGTCGATGAGAAGCGTGGGTTGTAGCGGCATCATCGGTTGAATTCAGTCTGCTGCCATTGCTGATGTGTTTGACCCCGTGGACGCAGGCGTGTGACGCTTGGTTATCTTCAAACACACGGAGCTTTAGAGTGCACCAGCAGTGGTACGCCACTAGTTGATGTTGCTATGGATGCTTATGTTTTGTGTGATCGCTGCGCGGCTTCAGTTCAGCTTATGTGTGTGCGGGCACTGTTGTCAGGGTGTACCCTCCACACCTGTTCTATCGGCTACCACACGATGGCATCAGACTGGATCGAGTACCTGAAGAGGAGGCCTACCTCACTATTGAGCTGCCCAATCACATACCGCGAGAGCGGAGGGTAGCCACAATTCCTAAATATCCTAAACACCGATCACCTCCGTACCTCACCTCCGTCGTCGGATCAGGTCTGTTTGCTATCCGTATGATTGCGCGTGTCTGCTGGGTTGAGCTGTGTTCATCTGTTGTGTTCTGTATGGTGTCGTACCGCATCTGCTGGTTGACTCCCCAACTCCCCAGACATCAACTACACTCTGGATGGAGTGCAGCAGTGTCTGGCCATCATCGCACGTGATCTCAAGGATACTGCGCCGCGCCACAACCGCAGCAAGCACCTCGTGGCTGTACCAGTGGTCGGCACAGGTGGTGGAGGCTTGCGACATAACACAGGTATCAGCCGGAGCATATCATCTCTGCCCTGGTACTGACGCTGCTAACGCCTGTTATGTTGACCTCATCAGGCGCTGTGCTGCACCAGCTGCTGCGATTGCTGTTTGTGGGAGTCGCCAAGTACTGCTTCGACATCGTGCTGGTGTGTTGGGATGAGCCTACCTATAGCGCAGCCCAGCTGGCACGCTTTCAGCTCGTTGAACCGGAATTGGTGCCGCCGTCTCCGGATCCAGCTCCGGCTGAGCCCAGTGTGCCTGATAGCTGGGACTCTGCGGGTATACCGCCTGCGCCTCCTGTGCAAGATGCGACTGTGTCAGCAGCAGATTCACATGGTGCGTGCGTGTGCATATCAAGCCGTGCATTCTGCGTTGGGTCACCGAGTTAATTTCTGCTCGACTTCGATGTGTTTCATTGGTTACAGTCTCGAGCTCAGCTGCGGGAGCTAGCAGTCCAGCCGCTGAGAGCTCCATATTCGACGCGCCAGTGGGCTGGATCATGAATGTGCTCAAGGGTACCCCCACGCCAGCCAAGACTGGTGCAACCTCCAAGGCTTCA
>Ga0163144_10028604_pt1 | contig 10741 bp, 7 predicted proteins | sample OliLak19BULKMAT1_FD_123175 | JGI IMG/M metagenome (GOLD analysis project Ga0163144, IMG submission 123175) | Freshwater microbial mat bacterial communities from Lake Vanda, McMurdo Dry Valleys, Antarctica - Oligotrophic Lake LV.19.BULKMAT1 | ecosystem: Environmental > Aquatic > Freshwater > Lake... | reverse complement strand
CTTGATGATGCAGATGTCGTCGGCCATGCGGGCGGTGTAGGGCAGGAGTTCGCTGATCCAGGCCCCGGATTGGCCGCTGCGCTGAAAGCGAAACACCGACGGCGCGATCGGAAATCGCGCCTGCCCGCTGGTCATCGTCGTCAAACGCTGTCCCTGCCGAATAGAAGCCGGCAGGTCGCGATTGTACCAATCGCGCATCACCGGCTTGTAATCCAGCAGGTCCATCTGCGGCGGCGCCCCGACCATGTGCAGATAGATCGCCCGCTTTGCCTTCGGCGCGAAATGCGGCAAGCCCGGCAACGCATGCCCCACGGACGGTTCGTCGGCGCCGACCCGCTGGTTATCGCCCAGCAGAGACGCCAGCGCCATCGCCCCAAAGCCGCGCGCGCCGTTGCCCAAGAGTTGCCGGCGCGTCTGTGTTGATAATGCGTGCTCGAGTGGATTCATGTCGCGTTATTCCCTGTCACGATTTCCCGTGTTTCTCGATTTGTTACTTATTAAGGGCCTCGTCGAGGTTCATCACCTGATTGGCGAGCATGGTCCACGCCGCGAGTTCCGGCGCGGCGAGCGCGGCGTTCGGGGCGATTTCTCCCACGCGGATCAACTTTGCCGCTTCCTTCGGCTGCTCCGTGTAATGCCGGAGGAAATCGCCCAGCGCCGCCTTGCAGATGTCCCGTTCGCGCGGCTCGAAGGTGCGCGACAGAAGATGCATCGTCAGAAAATCAAGCCGCGTGTCGCTGTCTTTTCCGCCTTCCAGGAGGGAACGCTGTGCCAAATGCCGGGCGGCCTCCACGAATTGCACGTCGTTCATCGTCACGAGCGCTTGCAACGGCGTGTTGGTGCGTTCGCGGCGCACCGAGCAGTTTTCTCGACTGGGCGCGTTGAAAATATCCAACATCGCTGGCGGCGCGCTGCGCTTCCAGAATGTGTACATGCTGCGGCGATAAAGACCCTCGCCTTTGTCTTCCTTGTAAAACCGCGTGTTGCTGCCGAACATCGCCACCGCTTCCCACACGCCCTTGGGTTGGTAAGGCTTGACGCTCGGTCCGCCGATCTTGCGAACCAGAAGTCCGCTCGACGACAACGCGAAGTCGCGCAGCGTTTCGCCGTCCATCCGGAAACGCGGGCCTCGCGACAGGAAACGATTGAGCGGATCTTTCTTGGCCGCGTCCGGCGACACGACGGCCGATTGACGATAGGCCGCCGACATCACCATCAGCTTGAATATCTTCTTCATGTCCCAACCGTTTTCGCGGAATTCGACGGCGAGCCAGTCGAGCAGTTCCGGATGCGTCGGAACCTCGCCCATCATGCCGAAGTCCTCGGACGTGCGAACGATGCCCGTGCCAAAAATCTCCTGCCAAAAGCGATTGACGGTGACGCGGGCCGTGAGCGGATTGTCCTCGACCATCAACCACCGCGCCAGCCCAAGCCGATCGCGTGTTCCATCTTTCGGAAAGGGATGGAGCGCCTTGGGCGTCGCGGCAACAACCTGCTCCTTGGGTTGGTCATATTGGCCGCGGAATAACACCTTGGCGACCGCCATCGAACCCGGACGCTCGGCCATCACATGCGTCACCGCGCTGCGTTTGCGAATGGCGGCTTGTTCCGTTTCGGATACTTTGAGCGTGTCGAGGATCTTGCCATACTCGGCATCAACCCGGCGCAGGTAAAACTGATACAGTTGCTCGCGTTGCGGGGGCTTCAGCTTGCTCCGATTTGAAATCGATTGCTTCGTCGTCGGCCATTGCGCGAGAAGTTCCGCATCGTCGTCCGAGATAATCCGGTCGTAAACGCGAACGTCGCTCAGTACCCCGCCTTGGAATCCTCGCTTGCCGTCGCCCCCAAAAAGCAGCGGCGACTTGGCGGCGATGTTGCCCTTGAGGGCGGCGCCCTGATTTTGCGTTTTTCCTTGTTGTTTGCCGTTGATGTACAGCTTGAGTCCCTTAGCGCCGCGTTTGCCATCGTAGGTGATGAGCAAATGGCTCCATTTACCCGCGGCGATTTTGACCGCGGGGTTGGCGCGGACGGCGATGAAGTCACCGCCGCCCCCCGTCATCATGAAGCCGGGCACGCGTTGATTCAGTTCGAGCAGGTAACCCTGCCGCGTTTTCTCCAAGCCATCGACCTTGGCAAGGACGGTAAACGAACCTTCTTCTTTGGGAGGCAGCACCCAGGCGGCGAACGTGAACGGCTTGGCCGCGTCCAAGGCCGCGCCGTCCGGGGCGGCGAAGGTGTCGGTCGACGAGAACCGCAAACCTGGCAGCGAAAAATCAGCGCCTTGGTCCGCCATTACCCCGGCCGGCAATTCCAGCACGGAAGATTTCCCTTCGTGAACGACCATTGCGTTCTTCCCTTTGCCGGAGACGCTCAGTGCGAAGCGATGACCAGGCAACGGATCGCGCAACTCCGATTCCGCCGGATTGGCCAACCATTTGTCGAAAGTGGACCGTTCCTCGGTTTCACGGCGTTTCTTGCTCGCCTGGAGATCGAGGACCAACTTCTGCAGCGCGAACCAGCGGTCGCGATCCTTGCCGGTGGGCACTGGGACGATGGGCGGCGTGTTGGCAATGTTGCCATCCATCGCTCCCTGCGTCGTGTTCTTGAAGAATGCCGCGAAGCTGTAGAAATCCTGCATCGTGAAGGGGTCGAATTTGTGATGGTGACATGCCGCGCAGCCAGCGGTCAGGCCAAGCCAAACCGTCGCGGTCGTTTCCACACGATCCTTCGCATACATCGCGGCGACTTCCTCCTGGATGCTGCCGCCTTCATTCGTCGTGATGTTGCAGCGATGAAAACCAGTCGCGACATATTGGTCGAGCGTGCGATCCGGCAGCAAATCGCCGGCCAGCTGCTCGATGGTGAACTGGTCGAAGGGAAGATTGCGGTTAAACGCCTCAATCACCCAGTCGCGGTAGGGCCAGATCTCGCGATAGTTGTCGACGTGCAAGCCATGCGTGTCCGCGTAGCGCGCGGCGTCCAACCAATAGCGGGCGCGGTGCTCGCCGTAATGCTTGGACGCGAGAAGCCGATCCACCACCTTCTCATACGCGTCGGGAGACTTGTCGCTGATAAACGCCTCGACCTCGGCGGGCGTCGGCGGCAAGCCGATCAGATCCAGCGTCAACCGGCGAATCAGGGTGCGGCGGTCCGTCTCGGCCATGGGACTGAGCGCCATCAACTCCAGTCGGGCGAGAACGAATTGGTCAAGTGCGTTGCGGACCCACGCCTTGTTCTTTACCGCGGGCAGTTCGGGTCGCGACGGTTTGACGAAGGACCAATGCGGCTCCCATGGGGCGCCTTGCTCAATCCAGCGGCGGAAGGCGTCCTTTTGCGCTTCGGTCAGCTTTTTGTGCGACTTGACGGGCGGCATCAGGCCCTTGTCCTTCGCAGAGATGCGGGCGAGCAACTCACTCTCGCCGGGCTTACCCTTGATGACGACGGGGTAATCGCCCTTGAAGAGGCCCTCCTCGGTGTCCAGGCGAAGGCTTGCTTTGCGATTCGCCGAATCGGGACCATGGCAGGCGAAGCAGTTGTCGGATAAGACCTGACGAATGTCGCGATTGAAGCGAATGGAATCGGTCGCCTTCGTTTGTGCATACGAGGGAACGGCGGCGCAAAGAAGGAGGCCGACCAAGGCAAAGTGCGTTTTTTTCATGATTGAATCAGACGGCTTTTATTTGGGAAGACGGCTTGGCAGGTTCGGTCCACCGTCTCTGCGATCATACCAGATCGCATTGACGAGGTGTACAAAAAACAGCGGCGCCTCGGGGAGTTTTTTCAAATTTCGCATGCGGCGGCGCGGTCCTTGAATTACATTAACCTGACATTGTGCGAAAGCACAAAGCATCGCATACCAACAGGAGTATTTCATGCATCGCGGTTTTTCACGTTCCATCACTATCGCAGGCCTTGCTGTCGCCCTGTGTTTACCCAATTCCCAAGCCTTCGCCCAAAAAGGCGGCGGGGGAAAGAAGGATGCCAAAAAAACCAAGGAAGTATGGACGGATGTCAAGGACGCCAGTCTTCCCCTCGATTTCGCCATTCAAGGCGAGTATGTCGGCGCGACGAAGTCGGGCAAAGTCGGCGTACAGATCATCGCCTTGGGAAAAGGACAGTTCCAGGCGGTCGTCTTCGCCGGTGGACTGCCTGGCGATGGCTGGAACGGGGTCGCGCGCAGCCTAATGCAGGGTTCGCTCGAAGGCGATAAAGCCCTGTTCGCCCCCGCCGAAGGCAAACGAAAGTACATCGCGCAAAAACCCGAGGAATTTAGCGCGACCGCAGCGTTTCCACCCAAGGGGCATGCCCCTCACAGCGGCGTGGTTAGCGACGGCAAGCTCACGCTGAAAACGCCAAGCGGGCCGGCGGAACCGGCGAAAGTCCAGCGCAAAAGCCCAACTCTAGGAAAGCAGGCGCCCGACGGCGCCATTGTGTTATTCGACGGCAAGGATACCGCCGAATGGAATCGCGGCCGACTCGATAAGGAGAACGGCATCCTCAACACCGATGGCGGCGACGTCGTCAGCAAACGCAAGTTCAACAACTACACGATGCACATCGAATTCATGCTCCCCTACCGCCCCGATGCCCGCGGCCAGGGTCGCGGCAATAGCGGCTTCTATCAAGTCGATCATTACGAGGCACAAATCCTCGACTCCTTCGGCCTGGAAGGCAAAAACAACGAAACCGGCGGCATCTACACCAAATCGAATCCCAAGGTCAATATGTGCCTGCCGCCCCTGCAGTGGCAAACCTACGACGTCGACTTCACCAACGCCATCGCCGACGAAAAAGGCAAGAAGGTCAAGAATGCCCGCGTCACGCTGCGCTTAAATGGCGTCGTCGTCCAAGACGATCTGGAGATCACCGGCCCGACCGGCGGCGGTCGGAGCGAGCCCGAGGCTACACCTGGGCCGATCAAACTGCAGGGCCACGGCAATCCTCTGCAATTCCGCAACATCTGGATCGTCGAGAGGAAGTAATCAAGAAAAACAACCAGACATCGTGCGCAAGCACGATGCGCTGCCCCGCACACGCCGTGCTTGCGCACGGCGTCTGGTTTCCGATTCCTTTTTTAACAGAGACGAACACTTATGCGAAAATATCTCTCTTTTCTGGTGATCTGCTTGGCAGTCAGCACCGCTTGCGCCGACGAGCCAATCCAGCAAACCGTTTTCCAATCCGGCAAGGACGGCTATCACACTTTCCGCATTCCGGCGCTTATTACCACCCAAAAAGGAACTCTGCTCGCGTTTTGCGAAGGAAGAAAGAAAAGCTCCAGCGACACCGGCGACATCGACCTTGTTCTCAAACGCTCCACCGACGCGGGCAAGACCTGGCAACCGTTGCAGGTCGTTTGGGACGATGCCCAAAACACCTGCGGCAACCCCTGCCCCGTCGTCGATCAAAAAACCGGGACGATTTGGCTGCTTCTCACGCATAACCTCGGCACGGACAACGAGAGAACCATCGTCGAACAAACCGGCAAGGGTTCGCGCACCGTCTGGATCGCCAAGAGCGACGACGACGGCTTGACCTGGAGCAAACCCGTCGACATCACGGCCGATACGAAGAAGTCAGACTGGACCTGGTACGCCACCGGACCCGGCGTCGGCATCCAACTCAAAAGCGGTCGACTCGTGGTTCCGTGCGACGCCAAGATCGCGAAAACCAAGGAGAAAATCTCCCATATCATCTACAGCGACGATGCGGGCAAGACCTGGAAGATCGGCGGCGTGGTGGGCCCCGCCTGCAACGAATGCCAGGTCGCGGAATTATCCAACGGCGACCTGCATCTCAACATTCGCAGTTACGGCGGCAACAATCGGCGACTGGTCGCGATCAGCAAGGACGGCGGCCTCACCTTCGCCAAACCCGCCGAGGACAAGACGCTCATCGAACCGGTGTGCCAGGCAAGCGTCGTTGCCATTCCCGGCGTCAAAGGCGGATTGCTCTTTGCGAATCCCGCGAGCAAGAAGCGTGAGAAAATGACGATTCGCCTTAGCCGCGACGACGGCAAAACTTGGCCGATCGCCCGCATCCTCCACGACGGCCCAGCTGCATACTCCTGTCTCTCGGTACTGGTTGACGGTTCGTTCACCTGTCTTTATGAACGCGGGAAAAAGAGTGCCTACGAGACGATTACGTTTTCGCAATTCTCCCGCGCTTGGCTCGAAGAATCCTCCAAATGACGGGAAAAAGCCTGGTTTTGGCGGAATCGACTTTCTCGGGAGCGCCCCACGGCAATTTTGGGAATTGGATCGCGAAAAAAACTTCAAAATTCTTCTTGACTTTCACGCGGAACGATTTAACATCAACTTCGTCAATCTGCCTCTTCTCTGTTCCGGCCCCGCTGTGCCACCTCACGGTAGTTCAGCGGGGTTTTTTCATTTTGGATTACTTTCGCCCCAGTTCCTTGTCTAATTCGTTTTTATAAGGCACGGGCGGTCTTTGATCGCCGCGACGGCGATAACGCTGATAGCGCAACTCGAATGTTCCCCAGCGATCGAAAGTTGGAAAGCGGTCGTAGCGGGTGGCGCCGTCGTGGTTGTCTTCCTTGCCCGCCAATCCGTGCGCTCCGGCGTAGCGCATCAACGAAAGCCAAGCGCGATCCGGCGGAAACACGGATCGCAGCGGCGAATCATTCTCCGAACGCGGTTCGAAGCCGAAGAAGTTTTCATGCCAGGGAAGCGTCTGCATGGCGCAGATGAAAAATCCCGCGACGAAATAGCCCGCAAGCAACGCAAAGGCGCCGCCGCCGAATTGCTGCACCTTTCCGGGCATGTCGAAAACGCGATTCGCGAGGTTATTGGTGGCGATCCGCAACAGGACGAGCGCGAGGCAATACGGCGCCAAGAGGGCTAGAAAATCTTCATAGCCCAAGAGAAAACTGCCTTTGAAGACGCCTTCCAGCGCATCGGCAATCGGCTCGAAAAACGTGAAGGCCACCAGCCCAGCCAACAGGACATTGACGAGCATGCAAAAACCGGTGAAGAGCCCTTCGCGAAATCCCGCGTATGCCACCGACACGATGATGATTCCCGCGAGCGCGTCCAGCATGTCACATACTCACCCTTAACAACTCCTGGACCGATGTCGCGCCTTCGACGACTTGGCGCAGGCCGTCCTCAAACAGAAAACGCACGCCGCTCTTGACCGCCTCTTGTCTAAGCGCGTTCAAGTTTGGATTCTCGCGGATCGATTCCCGCATTTTGTCGTTCACCAGCAAAAGTTCGAAAATGCCAGTGCGCCCATGATAGCCCGTGCCGCCGCATTTCTCGCAACCCGTGCCGGCTTCTTCTTCGTCGTCGCCGTCGTCGTCCGTCTTTCCGCTTTTGCTGGGCGGCTTGTAGAAGAACTTGATCTTTTCCGCCGGTAGATTGACCTTGCGAAGGATGTTCGGATTAGGTTTGTACTTGACTTTGCAGTCAGGGCACAAGAGCCGCACCAACCGCTGCCCCAGGATACCCGAAAGCGCCGACGCGATCATAAAGGGCTGCACGCCCAGATCCAGGAATCGCCCGATCGCCGTGACGGCGTCGTTGGCGTGGATCGTGGTGAACACCATGTGCCCCGTGTTGGCGGCCTGACAGGCGATTTCCGCGGTTTCTTGATCGCGAATCTCGCCGATCATGATGACGTCCGGATCCTGCCGTAGGATGCTGCGCAGTTCCGAGGCGAAGGTTTTGCCGGCCTTGGGATTTACTTCGATCTGCGTCACATGGTCCAGTTGGTACTCGACGGGGTTCTCAATCGTGATGATGTTGCGTTGGTAACGGTCGATCTCCGCCATGCACGCGTATAACGTCGTGCTCTTGCCCGCGCCAGTCGGACCACACACGGCGAACAACCCGTGCGGTTGCGTCACCAAGGCGCGAACCTGATCCCGCAGCTTGTCGCGCATGCCGATCTCCGGCAAGCCGGCAAGTTGTTTTGACAGGTCGAGGATGCGCATCACCAATTTCTCGCCAACGACGCTGCCCGCCGTCGCCACGCGAAAATCAACGAAGAAATCCTCCACTTGCGCGGAAAAGCTGCCGTCTTGCGGCTTCCGCTTCTCGGTAATGTCCATGTTGCACAACACCTTGAAGATGTTGACTACCGCGTCTCCCATGGGACGCGTGAACGGCAAGACGGCCTTGAGCATTCCATCCACGCGCAAGCGGACCGACATTTCCTCTTTGGTCGGCTCCAAATGGATGTCGGTCGCCCGGTTCTTCACGGCCTCGTACACCATGGCGAGCGCGACTTTATATCCCTTCGACTCTGCCGCGCGTTCCACGCGGTTGGGATCCTCGGTCTTTTGGTTAAAGCTTCGGCCGATGAAGCGTACCGGGACGCCCTTCTTTTCCTTGCCTCCCAACGAAACGTTCTTGATCTTAAGGTAACGGCGGAGCAATCCTTGAAGATGCTTCTGGGTGAGTACGCGCTTATCAGGTTCGACTTTTTGGTTGCGTGTGTGCGCATACCAGAACGAAACTCCGAAGACGCCGCCCGTAACTAAAAAGAACATAGGCCAAAAGGCGGTGGAGACCCAAAGCAGCAAAGCGGCGGCCGCCCCGCTGCCCAGCATGATCGAGTTCCAAAAAGTCGCCGGGATTTTCTGATCTTGGGCATCCTCATCGACCCAATTGCAGACCGCCACCCAGGCAAAATATCCCAGCAGGAAAGCCACCAGCTTAAAGGCGCTGAAATAGTAGCCGCCGCCGCGCGGAAAATCCGCGCCAAATGCGGAATCGGCAAACGCCAACAAACAGAACGCGGCGACCAGGAACCCGTGCGGCCTCGTTCGGTAAGGATGCGGTTGTCGCGAAGAAAAGATCGTCATAGGGGTATGGTTTACGCCAGCCGTCTTGCAAGTCCGGAAGACTCGCCGTTTCGTTCTCGATTTCTTGCGTAACGGGTGTAAGTTACTCGCTTGACCTTTCCATTATGGACTGTACTTCCTCCAAGGCGAGGCCGGAGCGAATCGCTTGCTGGACCGCTCGGAGTTTCGCCAAGTCTTGAGTTCCTTCCAGCAAGGGAAGCAACGCCAACCCCGCGGCCCCAAACTTCGCCTCCAACGCCAATGCGATTCCTTGGATGGCGATCTCAGCATACTCTACCCGGACTTCCTCTCGTCCTTCTTCTCGTCCTTCTTCCTTCGCCAATCGCTCAATACTTGTAATGTACGGCATTTTCCTCTCCTCCTCGAATCGTCTCATTTCCACTTTGAATTGCGTTGCTAATTCCTCTGGCAAGTCCATCAACCAATCGATGATTCGAAACAGCTGACGAATCTCATCCGCGCTTAGCCCGCGGTCAAAAAGCGCCCTTACGATCCGGGTTTTCCAGGCTCTACGACTTTCAAAATCGCGGCGCGTGGCCAAGGTCTGCAAGTGCGCAAGTACGATCAAACCAAAGTTATTTGCGGCGGTTTCCAATCTAACCAAATCGTCCGAAAAATCCAGCAGAAATCGATCCAGCGCCTCCTTCCAAGGACTGTCGACGTCAGTCACCGAAGCATCCTCCTACAGAATGCCCGGCGCCGATACCTTGATGCCCTTGAGCGCCATTTTCAGCTGATCCGGGTTCGGCGAGATTTCCAATGCGATGTGTTTGTCCACGTCGCCGCGCTCGACAAGAATACGAAGGTTTTCGTTGAAGTCGATCATCCCTTCCAGATACCCGATGCGGATGGCGTCCGGGATTTTCCTGTCCTCCCCTTTCGAAATCAAGTCGCGAATCGTCGGATTGACGATCATGATCTCGTTGGTGGGCACGCGCGGCTTTTTCAGTCCCTTGACCAGTTTCTGAGCGACCACCGCCTTCAAATTGTTCGCGAGCGCCTGCCGAATGGCCGTGTGCTTACTTGGCGGGAACAAGTCGAGAATACGATTGATCGCCGTGCCCGCGCTGGCCGCGTGGATGGTGCCGAACACAAGGTGGCCCGTTTCCGCCGCATGTATGGCCGCCTCGAACGTCTCGATATCGCGCAACTCGCCGATCAAGATCACGTCCGGATCCTGCCGCACCGCGTCCTTGAGCGCCTTGTGCCAGTCCTTGCAATCCAGGCCGATTTCACGCTGGTTGATGTACGCCTTCTTGTCGCTGTAAACGAATTCGATCGGATCTTCGACCGTGAGAATGTGCAAGGGTTCCCGGCTGTTGACGTAATCGAGCATCGACGCGATCGTGGTGCTCTTCCCCGACCCGGTCACGCCCGCCAAGATGACCAAACCTTCGGGATAATTGCAGAGTTTCTCGATTGACTCCGGCAATCCCAACTCCTGAAAGTTCGGAATCTGATTGTTCACGCGCCGCGCCACCAACGACAAACGCCCACGCTGCTTGAACAGGCTCACGCGAAATCGGCATTCGTCCGCGCCAATGACATACGAGTAGTCGACGCCGCCTTCCTCGTCCAGGATCTTGCGATGCTTCGGCTGCAATATGCTGAGCATCAGACGTTCCATGTCTTCTTGCGTGAGCGCCCGCATCTCCATCCGGCGGATATCGCCCCGCAGCCGCATCATCGGCGGTTGTCCCACCTTCAAATGCAAATCGCTCGCTTCGAGCTTCATGACCATGCGGAAGAGCTTGTTGACCTCCGGCTCCTTACCTGAAACGGCGACGGGAGGCGCCGACACGGGCGGAGCGGCAGTCAAGGTTTGCGGAGCGGCTTCGGCGGCGCTCGACATGGCGCTCTCCTTCGATTCCGGCGAATCGGAATTTGCTTGGCCTGACTCGGAATCGACACGAG
>Ga0163144_10028603_pt1 | contig 10742 bp, 12 predicted proteins | sample OliLak19BULKMAT1_FD_123175 | JGI IMG/M metagenome (GOLD analysis project Ga0163144, IMG submission 123175) | Freshwater microbial mat bacterial communities from Lake Vanda, McMurdo Dry Valleys, Antarctica - Oligotrophic Lake LV.19.BULKMAT1 | ecosystem: Environmental > Aquatic > Freshwater >... | reverse complement strand
TAGATTTTTCGCTATTCCTTTTGTATTGCCAAGTTTTTCATTAATTTTTAGCGATTGCAAGGTATTGTAGAGGGCGTTGGGATAATCTCCGATATACCAATTAGCAGTACCCAAATGCGACAAAAACTCAGCTATGTATTTCTGATTATTTTGCTTTTGGGCTATCTCAGTACCATTTTTTATGTATTCGAATGACTTTGCTGGGGAAATGGTTTGGTAGGCGTAAGCCAACATAGAGAGCAACTCCATACGAGTAGAATCTGTCAGATTTTTTTTATCCAACTGCCTCGTCAAGCTGTCTATTTCTCTATTTTCTTGGGCTGAAAGATCAAAAAAGATAGTAAACAGAAAAATAAAAAATAACACAAATTGCCGCCCAAAAAAATATTTTCTTACTGATGTCATACTTACGTTTTACAGATTAACTTTATGATGAAATTGCTTCACAAAAATATATTTTTTTACTTATCTGCCCTGAAAATTAGCCCTTCTTTTTTCTAAAAATGCACTTGCTCCCTCTTTGAAGTCTTCGGTAGAGGCAGAAATACCAAATCCGTCTGCTTCTGTTTCATAGCCATTGGCATAAACTGCATTGGCACTGCGAATGACTTGGGCAATAGCTACAGGTGCTTTCTGCTTTATTTTATTGATAATTTCTATGGCTTTCGGTAGCAATTGGTCTTGGGGAAGTACATAGTTCACCAATCCAATTTGCAAAGCCTCTGCCGCCCCTATCACATCTGCGGTCATCATCAGTTCCAACGCCTTGCCCTTTCCTACAAGCTGCGTAAGCCTTTGCGTACCGCCGTAGCCAGGAATAATACCCAAATTTACTTCGGGCTGTCCAAACTTGGCATTTTCGGCAGCAATGCGAATGTGGCAAGCCATTGCAAGCTCGCAGCCTCCTCCCAAAGCAAAGCCATTCACAGCCGCTACTACAGGCTTGGGACAGTTTTCGATTTGAAATAAAATTTGATGTCCCTTCTTTGCCATTTCTTTAGCCCCATTACCCGCCATTCCCACAAATTCGGAAATATCAGCCCCCGCTACAAACGCTTTTTCTCCTGCACCCGTAATTATTACCCCTCTAATGCCATTATCTTGGTAAATATGCTCAAATGCCCTGCTGATTTCAGCCATTGTTTGCTGATTAAGTGCATTTAATTTACTAATCCGATTGATGGTAAGGAAGAGAATTTCCTCTTTGACTTCCCATATTAGGTTCTCAAATTGCATGATTTTGATAGTTTTTTAACTTTTAAAAATGTAATCACACAAAGATATGAAAAACAGTCTTGCTATTTTAATAATTTTAGTAACTTTGCCAGCATTTTATTTTAAAATTAGGAGTAAACTTGTGGAAAAGATACGCTTAGAAATATTAGGGCTCTCTTCGAGTCAGTCGCAGGCAGGCTCTTTTGCCTTAGTGCTTGGCGAAGAAGGTAGAAATCGCCGACTACCCATTATTATTGGAATGTTTGAGGCTCAGGCAATTGCGATAGAGTTGGAAAAAATCACCTCTAATCGCCCAATGACGCATGACTTATTCAAGTCATTTGCGCAGGCATTTGCCTACAATATTCATGAGATTATTATCTCTGACCTTCGTGAAGGCGTTTTTTATGCCAAAATTGTTTGCTCTACTGCGGGGGCTTACAAGCGAGTAGAGATAGACTCTCGCCCCTCTGATGCTATAGCGATTGGCTTGCGTTTCGACGTGCCAATATATACGTATGAGAATATCTTATCGGAGGCAGGTATCGTCCTTGCAGATGAGGAAGAAGAGGACGCACCAAAGAAAAAGACTCCAGAAAAAGGAAAGAAGACTTCTGTCAATCTCAAAGATTATGCGGTAGAAGAACTTGAAATTATGCTCCAGGAGGCACTTACCAATGAAAACTATGAGCGAGCAGCAAAAATACGAGATGAGATAAATAAAAAAAAATAGTTTGACTCATAAACCTTAACCATGATGACTGCAATAATCGAAAGTACAACACAAAAAATAACGGCAGTTTTTGAGGCTCAAAAGCAAACCGCAATAGGCTTGCGGACAAGCTCTGCCCAAGACCGCATCGAGAAGCTAAAGCGACTTTTGAATGCCATTCAAAAGTATGAAAAGCAATTTCAAGACGCTCTCTATCAGGATTTTAGAAAAAACGCTACTGAAACTACGCTCACAGAAATAGTACCTTTGCAGTCAGAAATTAAGCACGCTATCAGCCAAATGCGCAAGTGGATGAAGCCTGAAAGCGTAAGCAACCCACTACATTATTTGGGAACTACAGGCTACATACAGTACGAACCAAAAGGCGTTACGCTCATTCTCTCGCCATGGAACTATCCCGTTTTCTTGACTTTGGGTCCACTTGTGTCGGCTATTAGTGCGGGCTGTACGGCTATGCTCAAGCCTTCCGAACTTACGCCCAACACTTCTGAAGTATTGGAAAAACTCATCAAAGAAACTTTTGACGAAAAAGAGGTTGCCTTATTTAATGGAGATGTAAGCGTGGCTACAGCCCTGCTTGAGCTACCGTTTAATCATATATTTTTTACAGGAAGCCCTGCCATTGGTAAAGTTGTAATGCGTGCGGCATCTGCCCATCTTACTTCTGTAACACTGGAGTTAGGGGGAAAATCACCTGCTTTTATAGACGAAACCGCAGATTTGCAAGATGCCGCCGAAAAATTAGTTTGGGGGAAATTTGTAAATAACGGACAAACTTGCATTGCACCAGATTACCTGCTTGTCAAAGAATCAGTGCAAAAAGCCCTTATAGAAAGCATTAGCAAGCAAATAGAAAAAGTATATAATAGCAAGCAAGAGGGCATCGAAAAGTCAGATTCCTACTGTAGGATAGTCAATAAAAGGCATTTCACTCGTATCCAGAAACTCATGGACAATGCCCTTTTGGGTGGTGCAAACATCGCTTTTGGTGGAAATGTGAATGCTGATGACTGCTTTATAGCTCCCACTATATTCACAGAGGTAAACATGGATATGACCATTATGCAAGAAGAAATTTTTGGTCCCTTGCTGCCCATACTCACCTATAAAACTACTGAAGAAGCGATTAATTTTGTAAATCAAGGGGAAAAACCTTTGGCTTTGTACGTATTTAGCAAAGATAAAAGCAATATAGACAAGGTAATGAACCAAACCTCTGCCGGAGGTAGCTGTATAAATGAATGCCTGCTGCATGTGGGGCATCCCGATTTGCCTTTTGGTGGCGTGAACAACAGCGGCATTGGCAAATCGCATGGGCATTTCGGCTTTTTGGAGTTTTCCAATGCAAGAGCTGTACTCAAGCAGCGTGTTGGGTTCACAGGCTTCAAGCTCTTCTACCCGCCTTACACCAATAGCGTGAGAAATTTGGTAGATAAAATTAAGAAGTTTTTGTAGGAATTAGGACTTTCGCCTTGTTTCACATTTACTCTCCATTAAACGCAATCCCAAAACAATTGCATTTGTGGGAGGTTCTACGCAATAATCTTGGAAAAGATTTTTAAAGGATAATTATTAATTTTTGGTATTAAATAAATAAAATACTTAAATTTGTTTAAAACACATTAATTTATGGAGACGGTAATAAAAAATAGAGGTCAAATAGGCAACGGCGTAGAACTTATTAATTCAATCGATAAAACAATATTATCAGTAAAGACAAACTCATTAGATTTATCATTTAATGAGTTAGCTGATATGTATAATCAAAAAGAACTTATTATATCTCCAGAGTATCAAAGGCTTTTTAGATGGTCTGAAACTCTTCAATCACAGTTTATAGAATCTATAATTCTTGAACTACCTATACCTCCTATTTTTGTTGTAGAGAGAGAGGATAGGGTATGGGAGTTAATAGATGGATTACAAAGAATGTCCTCTTGGCTGCACTTTAAAGGCTTATTGCAAGATAATGAAACTAATAATTTATTACTTCCATTGCGTCTGAAGGATTGTGATATAATAGAAGGTCTTAATGATTTAACTTTTGAAGACCTACCTCAGTCAGTTAAAATCAAGTTGAAAAGAAGTCCTATAAGAGTTGAGATAATAGGAAAGGATAGTTCTTCTCGATTAAAATATGATATGTTTAGTCGTCTTAATACGAATGGATTAAGATTAAGCAACCAAGAAATAAGAAATTGTACTATTAGACTGCTAAAAAATGGGGATAATTTTATGCGTTTCATTATTAGTTTAAGTGAAGATGAAAATTTTAAAACTTGTATTGATAGCGTGGCAGACTATGATATTGAACATAAATACAATGAAGAATTAGTTTTAAGGTTTTTTGCATTTAAAAATTATAGAGAAAAGTATAAAAATGAGTCTGCAGATTTTATGACAAAATATGCAGAACTGGTCGCAGATGAACACATAGAGTTTGATATGAAAAAAGAAGCAATAGTTTTTCAGAACACATTTAATATTTTAAATAATATTCTTGAAGGTAAGGTATTTGCTGAAAATAGCCGCTATGGACAGTATAGAGCATTTTACTTTGAGGCATTTACATTAGGCATTGTGATTTTTTTAAATAGAATACAGCCTGCGCATTATCAGAAGTTAAAAGATAGTTTTTTGAAACTAAAAGATGACAATGAGTTCAAAGAAGCAACGAGAACAAAGGCTGGAGAGAATAAAAAAAATCTTTTAAAAAGAATTGAACTTGTGGAAAAAGTAGTGCAAAAAGTTGTGGGTTTATGATAAATCCTACAAGTATAGAAAATGAGCTTCGTAACAATTTTTTAAAACGTGTTTTTGAGATGCGTTTTTTAGAAAATCAATTAAAAAACTTTGAAGATGAAAATGAGCAAGAAGTTTATAGAAAATCTCTTGTTGTGATGTTGTATTCCCATTTTGAAGGTTTTTTTAAAGAGGCATTAGATAGTTTTTATATCGATATTCTCAATAATGAAAATATCCCAATAAAAGAAGCAAATTATGCAATTCAGGCTTGCTCTTTACTTGATGTTTTTAAAGACTTACAAGATGGGACTAACAAAAGTGAAATTTTCAAGAAAGCCCTCCCAGATGATTCTAAATTGCATATATTTCATAGAAGATTAGAGTTTATTGAAAGGCTTGGTGAAGTATTTGAAGTAAGTATTACTTCAAAAAATCGTTTTATAAAAATTCCAACTGCAAATCAGGAAAAACGTCCAAAAGAGGATAAACATGTAAGAGGATTAGTGGATACAGAAAGTAATTTAAAACCTATTGTCATCAGCAAAATACTATTTCAACTTGGTTTTTCAGATAATCATTTTAAGAGCTATGAAAGTGATATTATCCAGTTACTTAGTATTAGAAATGAAATAGGACATGGAACATTTACAAGAGGAGTACAAAAAAGCATATACTTTAAATTAAAAATTTCTGTGTTTAGAGTTTGTAAAGCATTAATTAAACTAATTATCAATGCTTTGCAAAATAAAGAGTACCTAAAAGAAGAATTTAGATAGCCCATATTTAATGTTATTACCTTATTCAAATATAAGCCTCCCTCCTAATCAAACCGTTTCCCCAAACAAATTGATTCAGGGAGATAATTTATTGGCATTAAATCAATTACTCAATTTAGGTTTTGAAGGAAAAATCGACTTGGTATATATAGACCTCCCATAAACATTTTCCCGCCTATTCTTTCGGATAAATATACCCATATTTTGCCGTTACTTCTGCCTTGTCTATCTTGCTCACTGTTACTTTCATACGAATATCTTTTCTTGGTCTATAGATTTCATCTACAGGCTGTTGCACCAGACTATCTACCACTTCCATACCGCTAAGTACCTGCCCAAAAACAGTGTATTCCATATTGAGCCGCTGCTCTCCATTGGGGTTATGGACTATGTAAAACTGCGAGCCGTTAGATTCTTTATCTGGGTTTACTTGGTCGGGCTTGCGAGCCGCCGCCAATGCACCCCGATAGTGCATGAGGTCTTTGTTCACCTCCATCGGAATTGTGTAGCCCATGTTTCCTTGCCCCCAAGTAGATACATCAGCCCCGTTTTTACTATTTACATCTCCGCCTTGCACCATAAAGCCGTAAATTACCCGATGAAAGGCAGTGCTATCATAAAACTTTGCGCCCGCTAACTTCAGAAAATTAGCCTTATGCTTTGGCGTTTTATCAAACAGAATTACTTGAATATCACCAAATTGTGTAGAAATTGTAACAATTTGCTCACTCTTGCTTGCGCAGGCAGCCAGAAATAAAAAAACAATAAAAATCAAATAAAATAATCTCATTGGCTAATAAAATATTTATAAAAGTTTACTCGAAGTTCAAATAAAGTGTAATCTTGTGGGTAGTCAGCCTACCAATAGGGTCTGATAATTGCTTTTTGCTATCGGAAACACTCAAAATATTAGGCAGACCGTGCGAAAAGCGCAACTCTAAGGCAAATTTGAACAAATCTAAATATCTGTCCCAGCCAACTCCGTACTGAATCTCTACGTTGCTATCAGAAGTGAGCAAATTATTGTCTAATAGCTCTTTTTTTCCACCTACTTTGATATTGTAAGACAAGCCGCCAATCATATAAAAGCGTGTATTATTGCGGCGCAGTGATTTATATTTGACCAAAAGAGGCAGCTCTATATAAGTAGATTCGGTCAAGTCGCTTATGCTACTTCCCCCTTTGAAATCATATTTGGTTGTTCGCTCATAGAAGCATACATTAGGCACAAAGCGCAAGTTCCAAAGTTCATTCCCCAAGCGAGCGTTCAAGATGATGCCCAAGGAAAAACCCGGCGATGAAAGAGGGTAAGCTGCCTTGAGTGTATCCAAATCATCACGATTGGCAAAAAGGTCAGAGTATTGCTGAATATGTAGCCGAGATTGATGCAAGCCTATAGCAAAGCCGTAGTGCAATTTTTTTTCGTCATAAAAAGGCAAGTTCCTTGTTTTTTGTCGCTGTGCAAAAACGTAGTTAGACAGACTCACTATGGCAAATACAGAAATTAAAAGTTTAAAACGCATCATCAATGTCGAAAATTTAGATAATTCTGAAAATCATTTACAAACGTAAAATTTATGCCATAGTGTAATTTTATTATGAAGAAGCTATTATTTCTTACCCTTGTATATCGAACTTATGCCAAAGGTCAATTCTTTATATTTAGTTTGTGTGAAACCGACCTTGTGCATGACCTTCAGAAAGTCATCACCAAAAGGAAAAGCACGTACCGAATCGGGCAAGTACGTATAAGCCGCCGTATCTTTGGAAACTAATTTGCCGATGGTAGGCAAAATATTATTTGAGTAAAAATTGTATAGCCGACTGAAAAAGAATCCTTGCGGCTGCGAAAACTCTAAAACAACCAATGTACCACCTTTTTTGAGAACTCTGAATATATCTTGCAAACCTTTCTCCAAATTTTCGAAATTGCGCACGCCAAAGGAAACTATCACCGCATCAAAGGTTTCGTCAGCAAATAAAAGCCGTTCAGAATCCCCCATTTGCAGTTCTATTTTAGCTGTCAGTTTCATTTTTTGAATCTTCTCCTTCCCTAAGTTCAGCATTCCCGCCGAAATATCCACTCCAATAATTTTTTCAGGATTGAGCGATAAGGCTTCTATAGCAAAATCTGCCGTTCCCGTTGCCACGTCCAAGATGAGCTTAGGTTGCTCCTGCTCAAGCATTTTGATTGCCTTTTTCCGCCAAGAAATGTCTATTCCCATACTCAATACACGGTTAAGTAGGTCGTATTTGGGCGAAATATTGTCAAACATTTGAGCTACTTGCTCTTTTTTGCTTGCGGTTTGGTCTTTATAAGGAACTACGGTCATTTTTTTGATTTTAAAATTATTTTACAAAAATACAAAATGTTTGAATAAATGTTTGGCGGATTCGAGTAACAAATGCAACTTTTTGTGAAAATAAACTTTTTAATTTCTCCTGAGGACTTTCATATCCGAATCTCTTTCTGTGTCTTCGATTTGTTTTGTCCTCAATTTCTTGAATAAAATCATCTGAAATTTGACTAAAATCAGTTTTTTTGGGAATAAATTGCCGAATCAAACCATTCAAATTTTCACGGTTCGCCGCTGCGATTAGAGCCTCACTTCCAAGAGTGATATGGCTTTGCAAAGAAAAAATCAATCTCTAAGGCTTTGCTAATTACCTGGTGATTAGCAAATTCCTTTCCATTGTCAGCCGTAATTGTGTGTAAAAGTGGCTTCCAATTGTTCAATTAAGCAATTAGTTAGGCTTTTATTTCAATTTCATGCAGGGAGGCTTGCAACTAAATTTTATTCACTATCTCCAATTCCTCTATGCTCAGTTCAAAAGTTGTTCTCATATATAACTTCTATTTTTTTCTTTTCTCAAAGATAAGTAATAAGACAAATATAATAGTACAGAGGAAATGTCAGAGGGATGCTGACAACAGCGTAGAAGAAATCGCATTTTGTTCATAACAAGATAATTCCAACGAAAGTTTTAGCTTTTGCATTAGATTAATTTCAATTTCTGAAAAACCAAAATTACATTGCTCGTAGTATTTGGTATTTACATATAAAATCTTTTTCTCTATCCCTAATAGCTGATAACAATGGTAATTATACGGGGATTTTAAGAATTTGTAAACTAAATCTTTATTGCGTTTTAAGAAATCAAGCCCATTAAATAGCTCATTATTGTCTTTAGAACTATACGATTTAGTAATCTCTACCTTATTATCTTCAATAAACCGCAATACTGATTGGGTAGGAACATTTTGAAAATTGAGGTTTTCTAATAATTTTCTTGCTATATTTTGTTTCTGAATCGCAAAAAAGGAGTTTAATGCGTTTAGAAAATCAGCTAATGAAGTGTCATCAATTTGAGTAACAAGAGAAATAGAGCCATATTCCTGCTTGTTAGGTTCTGTTTTATCTTCTATATAAAAAAAACCAGAAGGTTGCCAAGCAAGCAAACTTGGATAAAAATTCTCTCCATAATAGTTAATATAAAAATTTTGCTTTGTAATCATCTTTTATAAATGGTATAAAGAGAATCAATAGGAAAAGTAGTGATTAGAATTAAATTGGGTTGTTTAGGGTTTTTGAATATAAGAAATCTGGTTTTTTCACCATAACCTAAGTCAGGATTATCACATTTTATCTTTTTATTTAGGTCTTTCAAAAATCTATTGATAATCTTTTTCTTGTATCTCTTATGAAAATCATCTACATCAAGATTTATTTTTTTTACAAGAATTTCGACTTTGGGAAAAATCAAATCTTGCTTACTCGTTTGTGATATTTTTTGTAAACTCAGTAAATCTGCTTTTTCACAATCAGTAATATAAATTCCCTTTTGTGATAAAAACTTACAATAAGTTACTTGTTCTTCTTCTGTAAGAATATTTCCCTCGTTCAGCTTTTGTTGCAACAAATCCAAATTTGTTTCTTCCTCATTGCTTAGTTTTGCAAAATCGAATACCCAAAATAAACATATTAGGGGAATGAGAAAGAAAAACCAATTTGCATTAAAATTAGTTTTCTTTGTGCTTTTTTTGGTTTGATATTCTTTTTCAATCAACATAACGAACTCAATTAGGCTTTTATTTTAATTTCATGCAGGGAGGCTTGCAACTGAATTTTATTCGCTATCTCCAATTCCTCTATGCAATTCAAAAGTTGTTCTCATACATAAATTCTATTTTTTCTTTTCTCAAAGATAAGTAATAAGACAAATATAATATTACATTTGCCTTCAGACGAATACGTTGATAATCAAGTTATTCGCCTAAAGGCGAACGTGCAATTAAATTATTACAGCTACTTAGCAAATAAACAGGAAAAAAAATACAAGCAAGGGCAAAATAAAAACTGTCTTGGCACACTGACAAAAGCCTAAAACTATTCTTCATAATGGTACATACAGGAAAGAATGGTAATTGTTTCTTCTGTTACCTTATAAACTAAGCGATGTTGTAAATTGATGCGTCTTGACCAATAGCCACTCAAATCATATTTCAAAGGTTCATGCTGTCCTGTTCCTTAAAAAGGCGTTCTTGTAGTTTCTTTAATTAACTTCAAGATTTTGCCTGCCATACGTAGATTTGTGTTCACCCACTCTTCAAATTGACTTAGGGCTGTTTCACTGAATTGAATGGTCGGCATTGGCTATTTTAGATTGATAGATTTGAAAAAACTCTTCTGCCCCAAAGGAAACGACCTTGCCTATTTCAATTTCATGCAGAGATGCTTGCAATTGAGTTTTATTTGCCTCAGAAGAAAGTAAATAATCTGTTTCATTTACCTCATCTGCAATGACTGTTAATCTCACTTTCTTTTTCTCAAAAAGCATTTTTAATTGATTCAAAAAATCAATATCCAATTCCTCTATGCTCAGTTCAAAAGTTGTTCTCATATACAAATTCTATTTTTTTCTTTCTCAAAGATAGCAAATAAACTTAAAAAAATATAAGCAAGGGCAAAATAAAAACTGTCTTTGGACACTGACAAAGGCGTATAAACAAAACTACAAACCTCTATCCTCCATCAAACTTTGTAATTTCTTTTTTTCCATAAAGGTTGCTTTCTTTAATAGCTGCTCAAAAATATATTTATCTGCTACAATACCAACTTTCTCCATAGCTACAAAATAGGAATAGGCTTCATCATAAGTCAAAGAATAAAATATCATATTGTGATAGGTATTAATACCAAACTCCATTTTTGCCCGCATTGCTTGCTCATAATATCTTTTTGCTACAATATTTCTTTGTTTGCCATCTTTTA
>Ga0163144_10028602_pt1 | contig 10742 bp, 11 predicted proteins | sample OliLak19BULKMAT1_FD_123175 | JGI IMG/M metagenome (GOLD analysis project Ga0163144, IMG submission 123175) | Freshwater microbial mat bacterial communities from Lake Vanda, McMurdo Dry Valleys, Antarctica - Oligotrophic Lake LV.19.BULKMAT1 | ecosystem: Environmental > Aquatic > Freshwater >... | reverse complement strand
TTCCACGAGCAGGCGCAGGCCGTGGCGTTCCTGCACGTGTCCCAGTTCATGCGTGAGCACGGACAGAATCTCATCGTCGTTCTCGGTCAACGCCATCAATTCGTCCGTGACGATGATCTTGCCCGAGGGAAGTGCGAGGGCGTTGGCGCCGACACGAGGCGCCGCACGGAACACTACCTCGTGCGCGACGGGCGTGCCATCCGGGGGCTTGAGTTCGCGGAATATACGGGCGATGCGTTCGCGCCGTTCCGGCGGTTGTTCGCTCGGCTCGAACACCGCGCGATCGAGAAATTCCATGGTCTGCTCGGACAGCTTGGCCACGAGCGGGGCAGGAATGCGTTCGGCGATCTCCTCTGCCGCCCACGGTAGTCCGAAACGGTAACCGGCTGCGATCACCGCCAGCAGCAGAAGCGCGGAGCCCAACGCCCACGACCAGCGCGACTGTGCCTTGACCACCGGCGAGTCGTCGTGCCGTGCCGCTGCAAGGAAGGCGCCGAGGCCGGCCTGCTGCGGGACTTCGCAGAACGCATCGTCCGGGAAGGTGAGGATCCGCGGCGCACCGCCGAGGGGCTCGGAGATGCGGATGCCCGCGACTGGTTCGAAGCGGTCCACCTGCGCGCCCGTCACGTGGACGACACCGAAGCCATCGAAGGTCAGGGTCACTTCGCGCCGGGTCGAGGTGCGCCCGTCGAAATAGACCCCCGCGACGCTCGGCGCGGGATCGATGCTCACAATGAAATGTCGATGTCGAGGAACTCGCCCATTTCCTCGCCCATCGCGGCGACGTCGGCTTTCTCGCCGGCGACGAATGCGTCCAGCGAAGTGCCGGGCACGAGCGCCATGCACGACACTCGGTAGCGTGCGAGCCGGACAGCCGCGAAGGGCATGTAGAGGCCGATGGTGACGACGATGAGGAACAGATTGGACAGCGCGATCCAGGCCAGCTTGCGCGCCTGCAGGTTGCTGCGGAACGAGTGCGGGCCGAGGGTGGTGTTGTTCCAGACGAGGTTCTGGATGCGGGCGACGAGGTAGGGACCGATCAATATTGAAAACGCGGCGAACATCGCCGCGAAGATCGCGAAGCCGATCAACATCGCGGCGGCGCGTTTCCCATAGCCGCCGGCTCCGAGGCCTGCGATGCCGAACAGCACCCCGGCCACGGCGGCGAGCCCGAGCAACATCAACAGCGCCCGGACGTAGGGCCCATAGAAACTGCCGACCGATGCCGTGAATCGAAACGGCGTGGCACCGAATGCGCTGTTGTCGTGCTGGTAGCGTTTCAGGCGCTGATGCCACATCGGCCCGAGCGTGTAGAGGGACACGGCAGTGAGGATCGGCCAAAGGAGGAACACGCGGTAGGCGCCCGCCAGATTGCCCCGGAACGAGAAGCGCAGGCCACGCCAGCTCGAATAACGAAGCCGGAAGCGCAGGGACTGGCGCAGTATCCACGGCAGCGCGATCACGATCGGGATGGCCACGACGATCGCAAGGATCGGATTGAACTTGCCGGCCACGTTATAGACGGCGATGATGGCGAAGGCGATGAGCCGGCCCTTGAGGATCGCGACCGGTCTGCCGTGGTAGTCGAAACTCGAACCCGCCAGGCGCGTATTGCGATAGAAGTACTGCAATCGTCGTACCTTGGCCCACGGCGAATAGATGCCGACGGTGACGATCGTGAGCGCGATGTTGACGATCCAGATGCGGAAATAGTCCGCCCCGGACCCGGTGAACTCGAACGGTTCCTGCCGGACCGGTTGCGGCGGTTCGATCTGTTCCATGCCCGAGCCGGTCAGCCGGAGCTGCGCACCGGTGGGCGCGGCCCGTCGGTCATTTTGCTACGCAGGTGAAGAAAAGGCCTGCGGCGACCGGCCCGACTTCCTTGCTGGTGACTTCGCTTTCCCGGTCCGATTTCGCGCAGTACGCATCGGCTTGCGTCTGCGCCTGCCGCAACGATTCGTCGCCGCCACCCTTGCTGGACGGCGTTCGAACCTGCAGGAAATAGGTGTTCGGTCCTTTCTCGGAGATGCCCGAGTTGTACGCTCCGGTGCAGCCGGCGAAGGCGGTGGCGGCGAGAGCGACGACGAGCATGCTCGAACAAATCTGCTTGGCGGACGATTGCATCGTGGACCTTCGGTTCGGGATCGGGAGTTCGAGCCGATACGGACAAACGAGGCGGTCGGCTCACTCCACCTTGATGTTCTTTTCGCGGATCAGCTTACCCCACTTGGCGCTCTCGGCCTTGATCAGGCGGCCGTAGTCCGCCGCGGAGCCGCCGCCGGGCTCGACGTCGATCTCGGCAAGACGTTTGCGCACGGTTTCGTCTCGCATCGCCTCGTTGAAGATCGCGTTCAGTTTCTCGATCAGCGCCGGCGGCGTCTTCGCGGGCGCCAGCAGCCCGAACCAGGGCGTCACGACCACGCTGCCGTAGCCGGATTCCTGCATGGTGGGGACGTTCGGAAACAGCTTCGAACGCTTCGATCCGGTCGCCGCCAGCGGGCGGACTTTGCCGCCCTGGGCGCTCGCCATGATCGACGGAATGTTGTCGAACATCATGTTGACCTCGCCGCCCACGAGCGCGGTGACGGCGAGCGCGCTGCCCTTGTAAGGGACGTGACGGATATCGACCCCCGCGGCGGTCTTGAACAGCTCGGTCGACAGGTGCAGGGACGAGCCGAAGCCGGACGATCCGTAGGTGAGATCGCCGGGCTTCGCCTTGGCGAGCGCGACCAGTTCCTTCACGTTGTTCGCCGGCACGGATGGATGCACGGCGAGCAGGTTCGAGATCGAACCCACCAGGATCAACGGGGCGAAGTCGCGCTCCATGTCGAAGCCGATGTTGTCGTACAGGTGCGGGTTGAGCGCGCATGTGCCGATCGTGCCCATGATCAGGGTGTAGCCGTCCGGCGCTGCGCGGGCCGCGAGTTCCATCGCGACGTTGCCGCCCGCGCCCGGTCGGTTCTCCACGATGACCTGCTGTTTCGTGAGCTGAGCCGCGCGGTTGCCGACGATGCGCGACAACGTGTCGGGCGTCCCGCCGGGCGGGAACGGCACGATGATGCGCAGAGCTTTGTTCGGAAAGACCTGCGCGCCCGTCAACGAGGGGCACAGCGCAATGGCCAGGACCAACAGGGCGGCGAGCAGTCGCATGAAGGGGGGCGATGTGGGAGATGGAAAGAAGGGCGGACGCGAGGCGCGTCCGAAAAGCCGCGGGCATGGTACGGCCTGCGGCCCGGACCCTTCAACCGTTCCCGGGAAACCGGACGGCGCAGCCGCGACTGCGCCGTCCGGCTCGATGCAGCCGGCTCGATGCAGCCGGCGCGCTACCGGTAGACCAGCACCGGAATCTTCGAATGGGTTAGGACCTTGGCGGTTTCGCTGCCGAGCAGGACGCCGGCGAGTCCGCGCCGACCGTGCGATGCCATGAAGATCAGGTCGCACTTGCGTCGCTGCGCCGCGGCCACGATCGCCTCCCAGGGTGAGCGGCTCGACTCGTGGACCGCCTGCGCCGCCACGCCGGCCGCGGCTGCGATCTTTTGCGCGTCGCCGAGGATCTTCTCGGCATTGCGCGTCGCGCGCTGGTCGTATTCATCCTGGGTCATCAGATCGGGCGGGAAATACTCGCCGTAGAGCACGACTTCGTACTCCGCGGGGGAATTGAAGAAAGTGATCTTCGCGCCCACGGCGCGAGCGAACTTGACGCCTTCCCTGACCGCTTTCTTGGACAGCGCGGAACCGTCCGTGGGAACGAGGATGTGCTTGTACATGCGGTGGGTCTCCTGCGCTGGTGAGACGGTAGGATGCACTACGTAGATGCACTACGGATCACGAGTCTGCTCCCATGCGGTTGCGCCGCGTTGACCAAGGTCAAAGGTTGACGAGCGGCCAGCCTCGCCCCGATGCCATAATCCGCCGCATGAATCCGCTCACCCTCGCGACCTTGCGCCTGCTAGGCGATGGCGAATATCGTTCCGGCGAGGACATCGCGGCAGCGCTCGGGGTCACCCGCGCCACGGTGTGGAATGCCGTCAACGAGGCCGAGGCACTGGGGCTCGCGGTGGAATCGGTGCGCGGTCGTGGCTACCGGCTCTTCGACTCACCGGTCTGGCTCGATGCGAAGCGGGTCGAGACGCTGCTCGGCGCGCAGTCGAAGCGTTTTCACGTGGAAGTGGTCGAACAGGCGGTCTCGACCAATTCCGTACTGCTCGAGCGCGAACCGGACGCCGCGCCGAGCGGAACCGTCCTGGTCGCGGAAATGCAGAGCGGCGGGCGTGGCCGGCGGGGGCGCACCTGGTCGAGCGGGCTGGGCGGCGCACTCACGTTCTCGCTGCTGTGGCGTTTCGAGCAAGGTGCGGCCGGGCTCACCGGATTGAGCCTGGTGGTCGGTGTGGCAGTGGCGCGCGCGCTGTCCGGCCTCGGTGCTGCCGATGTCCAGCTCAAGTGGCCGAACGATATCCTGTGGCACGGGAGCAAGCTCGGCGGAATTCTCATCGAAGTGCAAGGCGACGCACTCGGGCCCGCGACCGCGGTGATCGGCATCGGTCTGAACGTGCGATTGCCGTCGGACCTGCGTTCGACGATCGACCAACCGGTGGCCGATGCAGTCGAGGCCGGCGCGGTCGCCGATCGCAATCGGCTGCTCGCGGCCGTGCTCGCCGAACTCGGCGCTCTGCTGGATGCGTTCTCGCAGCACGGTTTCGCGCCGCTCGAGCCCGAGTTTCGCCGCCGCCACGCGCTGCAGGGCGCGGAAGTCGTCGTCAACCTCGGCGACGGAAAGCCCGTGCGGGGTCGAGCGCGTGGTACCGCCGAGGACGGATCACTGCTGGTCGAGACCGCCGAGGGCGTGCGGCGCTTCCACGGCGGCGAGGTGAGTCTGCGAGCCGCATCGGGAGCAAGCTGAAGATGCTGTTGGCCGTGGATGCAGGAAACAGTCGCATCAAATGGGGCGTGCACGATGCCGGGACCTGGGTCGCAACCGGCGCTGTCCCTACCGCGAATGCCTCTGAACTGAAGGATGCGTGGTCGGCGCTGGCGTCGAAGCCGCTGCGCGCGATCGTCTCGAACGTCGCGGGTTCGATGACCGGCGAGGCGATCGCAATGGCGATTGCAGCCATCGGCGCCGAAATCATTCCATACGCGCCGCGGAGCATGCAGGCCGGAGTCCAGAATGGTTACGAGATCCCGGCGCAACTCGGCGGCGATCGCTGGGCGGCTCTGATCGCCGCGCGACGGCGCGCCACCGGCTCGTGCGTCGTCGTGAATGCGGGCACCACGATCGTCGTCGATGCTCTGACCGGTTCGGGCGAATTCCTCGGCGGGATGATCCTGCCCGGGCTGGACCTCATGCTCGAAGTGATGGCGCAGCGGATTGGGAGCCTGGGGGTGCCGCCGGGACACTTCGAGACGTTTCCGCGCCGCACGTCCGACGCGCTCTCGAGCGGCGCGATCTACGCCGCCACCGGCGCCATCGAGTCCATGGCGCGGAGGCTCGCTGCCAAGACCGGCGAGGTGCCCGCCATCCTGTTGTCCGGCGGTGCGGCCGCGCAATTGCTGCTGCACATCCGGGGTTCCGTCGAACACGTCGAAGGGCTCGTGCTGGAAGGTCTCGTGATCGCCGCCAAGACATGAAGGTACTGGTTGCGATCCTCGTCATCGCCAACGTCGCGCTGATGGGGTGGGGGTTGCTGTCCGAGCGTCTGCGCGCCGGCAACGAAGCCGCGTTGCTCGAGTCGCAGCTCAATGCGGGCAAGATCCGCATCATCCGCGGGGAACCCGACACACCTCCATCGCCGACGCCGCCGATAACGGACGCCTGCATCGAATGGGGACCGTTCTCCGCCGAGGAGCTCGCGCGGGCGCGCGCGTCGCTCGAGCCGCTCGCGCTCGGTAGCCGGCTCGCTTCGGCCCCCATGCCGGTCACCGCGGGCTGGTGGGTCTACATTCCCCCGCAGAAGTCGCGCGAAGTAGCGGAGCGGAAGGTCGACGAACTGAAGCAGCTGGGCATCGTGGACAGCTACCTGGTGCAGGAGCGCGGCAGCTGGGAGAACACGATTTCGCTCGGTATCTTCCGCAACGAAGACGGCGCGCAGCGATTCCTCGAGAGCCTCGTCGCCAAGGGCGTGCGCCTGGCGGTCGTGGGCGCGCGCCAACAGACCGTGAGGCTCACGGCGCTCTACGTGCGCGAACCGGACGAAGCGGTGTCGAAGCGGCTGGTGGAACTGCGCTCGGAAATGCCGGGCACGGCGCTGCGCGCGGCCAAGTGCCCTTGAACGGCGGTGCTAGACGGGAGCGAGTGTCCGCGTGGCCGGATCGATCTCGATCACACGCCGGTGATAGCGCGCCACCTCGGGCCGATGGGCGATGCTGACGATGGCGGTGTCGGGCAGGCGCGAGCACAACAGCGAATAGAGCGTCGCTTCCGACTCGGGATCGAGATTGGACGTGGCTTCGTCGAGGAATAGCCAGTTCGGTTTCTGCAGCAGGGCCCGAGCGATGGCGACGCGCTGTTGTTCTCCGCTCGAGAGCTGCTGGCTCCAGATGGCAGTGGCATCGAACCGATCCGCAAGATGCAGCAAGCCGACTTCTCCCAGCACGGCCCGCAACTGGTCGTCGGTGAAGGCGTCCGGTGCGGCCGGATAGGCCAGGGTCTCCCGCAACGTGCCCATGGGAAAGTACGGGCGCTGCGGCAGGAATAGCGAATCGAAATGTCGGGGCGTGCGGACTGTTCCGCCGCCGAAAGGCCAGATTCCGGCCAGCGCGCGGAACAGCGTGCTCTTGCCGGAGCCCGACGGGCCGCGCAACAGGACGCGCTCGCCCGATCCGATGGTCGCGGAGGCGCTCGCGAGCAGCGTCTGGCCGCCGGGCAGCGCGAGCTGCACATTGTCGAGCGAGAGGGCTTGCCCCTCGGCGGGTTCGAACGTCACACCCGGATCGGAACGCGCCTCCGATTGCGCAAGCTGAATCGCATTGTGGAAGGTCGTGAGACGATCCACGGTGGCTTTCCAGTGCGCGAAATCCGGATACACGTTGATGAACCAGGACAGCGAGTTCTGGACGTAGCCGAAGGCGCCGGCGGTCTGGGTGAGATCTCCCAACTGCATCTTTCCCGCGAAATAGCGCGGTCCCGCGACGATGTACGGAAAGATGATCGCCACCTGCGCATATCCGGTGGTGAAGGTGTTGAGTGCCTTGGTGCGCTTCATGATCGCCCACCAGTTCTGCGCCAGCACCGCGAAACGGCGTGCGAAATTGCGGTGTTCGTCGTCTTCGCCACGATACAACGCCACCCCTTCGGTGTTCTCGCGAAAACGGGCCAGCCCGAAGCGGAAGTCCGCTTCGAAGCGCTGCTTGTCGTAGCTCAACGGAATCAGCCTGCGTCCGATCAGGTGCGAAATCCACGACCCCGCCAACGCATAGGCGAGCGCGACCCAGACCATGTAGCCGTAGAGCTCCCATTGCTCGCCGTTCCAGGTGAATTCGAGAGCGCCCGACAGACCCCAGAGAATGCCGACGAAGGACAACAGCGTGACCACGGCGTCGAGCAGCCCGAGCGTGAGCGTCAAGGTGCTGTTCACGAACAGGTCGAGGTCTTCGGCGATGCGCTGGTCCGGGTTGTCGGTCTGGCTGCCGGCCAGCTGCATGCGGTAGTAGGTGCGCTCCGCGAGCCACTCGCTGACGTAGCGCTCGGTCAACCAGCGGCGCCACCGGATCTGAAGCGCCTGACGCAGGTACAACTGATAGACCAGCATGACGATATAGATCACTGCGAGGATCGTGAACTTGGTCATCAGTGGCACGAACTTGCTCGCTTCCCGCTTCTGGAGTGAAGTGAAAAACTCGTTGTTCCAGAAACTGAACTGCACATTCATGTACACCATGGCGAGCGTCAGCGCGATGATCGCGGCGAGCAGCAGGCGCGCGGAGATCTTTTCCTCGGAGAACCAGTAGGGCTTGACGAGAATCCAGAGGTCGCGGGTGAAATGGGAAATGCGGGCAGGCATGGAAGTACCCTTGTGGTTCCGGAGCACGGCGCCGGTGCGGGGAAACGGTCAGGCGCTGCGGATCCGCGCGAGCAACGCGGTGGTGGAGCGTTCGTGGCGGAACGGGATTGAATGGACAGTGCCGCCCCAGGATTGAACTTCCGCCGCGCCGACGATGCGCTCGACGCTCCAGTCGCCGCCCTTGACCAGCACGTCCGGGCGGCAGGCGAGGATCAGTTCGAGCGGCGTTTCGGTTTCGAACCACGTGACCAGGGCAACGGACTCCAGCGCCGCGACCACGGCGGCACGATCTTCGAGAATGTTCAAGGGGCGGTCGTCACCTTTGCCCAGGCGCTTGACGGAGGCATCGGAGTTGAGCCCGACGACGAGGCTCGCTCCCAGCACCCGCGCTTCCGCGAGATAGGTGACGTGACCGCGATGGATGAGGTCGAACACGCCGTTGGTGAACACGAGCGGGCGTGGCAGCGATGCACATCTCGCTGCGACTTCGGTTGGCGCGCAGAGCTTTGCTTCGAACGCCGGGCGCGGTTGCATTCCTACGCGGGCTGGACGGCGTCTGGCATCGCGCGGATCAGTTCCTTGCGGTAGCGATTCAGCTCCTGCACGGTTGCAAAGGTGCGGTCGAACAGGATCGAGAGGTTCTTCAGGATCATGGTGACCACCTTGCCCTCCCAGTCCTTGCCGAAACGGATCTGCTCGTCGAGCCAGTGCTCGAGCCAGTCGGGGTCCGGCAGCTTCGATTGCACCGTGTCGTGGGGGAAGAGGTCCCTGCTGACGTGCAGGTTGGTCGGGTGCAGCGGCTTGCCGCTGCGCGACGAACTCGCCATCAGCATCCCGATCTTGGCGAACGCGCTGCGCGCTTCGTCGCCCAGCATCGCGATGGCCCGGCGCATGTATTGCAGATAGGCGCCGGCGTGCCGCGCTTCGTCGCGGGAGATGATGTCGTAGATCTTCTTGATCACCGGCTCGGTGTGCCAGAGCGAAGCGCAGCGGTACCAGTGGTTCAGGCGGATCTCGCCGCAGAAGTGCAGCATCAGTGTCTCGAGGGGTGGCGCGGGATCGAACTGGAAACGCACCGCATGCAACTCGGCTTCGGTCGGCGCGAGCTCGGGGCGGAAGCGGCGCAGATACTCGATCAGGACCAGGGAATGCTTCTGCTCCTCGAAGAACCACACCGACATGAAAGCGGAAAAATCGCTGTCGTGGATGTTGTCGCGCAGGAACATCTCCGTAGCCGGCAGCGCCGACCATTCGGTGATGGCGTTCATCTTGATGGTATGCGCTTGCTCGTCGGACAGCTTGGCAGCCTCGAACTGTTCCCACGGCACGTCCCGACCCATGTCCCAGCGGACGGCTTCGAGCGACTTGTAGAGTTCTGGATAGAGCATGGAAGGTCCCCGGGGGATCCAGCGCGAGGCCGCAGGATTCTATATCAGGGCTATCCCGGCCATCGTGTTCTGTTGCACTTACCGCTTCCCGGTGTTGGTTTGCCTGGGAGGCCGTCGCCAGGCGCGAGTTGCAGAAAGCGGTCCGCGCCCAGCAAGGCTGGAGGTTGGCTGGTGGAGAGGGTCGGCCTCAGGCGCCGACGTGGGCAGACCGCCAGTTGATCAGCAATCCGCCGATCTGTTCCAGCGCACGCACCAGGACGATGCCTTCGATGCCTTTGCGAAGGCGCCTGACGCACGCCCCGCCGGCCCAGATGTCTACCTCCTCGGGCAGGCTCGCACGCAGGCCACGCAGGCCGGCCGCAGCCTGCCGCTCCGGATAGGCCGCGCTGAACGACAAGGCAACGATGTCCGCGCGATGCGCCCTCGCCGCCCGGATGATCTCCTGCGCCGGCATCTCGGTGCCCATGGGAATGCAGGTGGCACCATCGCAAACGAGCAGAGATTGGACCATGAGCAGGCCGAGGGAGTGCTGTTCGGTCGGAAAGGATGTCAGCAGCACCCGCGGCGTTTCGCTGTGTGCCTGGGCAGAAGCGATCGCGTTGCGCAGCAGGCTCTGGATCTGTTCGGTGTAGAGGTGCTCCTCGAACACCGCGAATTCGCCGCGCACCCACGCATCGCCCACCGCTCCCGTCAGGGGAACGACCGTATCCAGCACGAAGCGCTGCAATCCCTGCTTCATCAATCGTTGATTGAGCCGTTGGCGCAGTTCAGGCAGATGATGGGTGCGGATGAAGCCGAGGATGTCCTCGATTTCGGCATCGTGCGCGGGCCGCCCGCCCGGGGTGGATCCGAGCGCGTTGAGGTCTTCCAGCGCAAGCCCGATGATCTTGCCGGGCCGGTAGCCTCGATCCATCAATCGCCGGATCGCCCGCAATTTCGTGATTTGCTCGGGCGGGTAAATCCGTTCCCCGTGCTTGTCTCGTAGTGGCAGTGGAAAGCGATACCGACGCTCCCACATGCGCAGCACATCCTTCGACAGCCCGGTATCGCGTTCCACCGCACTGATGCTCAGCATCGGGCCCTGTTCCGGGGCTGCGACCGGCGTCATCGCGCCTCACCTGTCCGATGGCTCATGCACGAAAAGCTCGCTTCCGTTCGACTGCAATTCGTCCCCAATCGTGTATGAATGTCCTGGACAAAGGTTTGACAAACCTCGACTGGGTAGGTAGTGTAAGGATCGTTATGACGTTTGACCAGGACATTCGTTCAGGAGCAATCCGTTGAAAATTGGTGTTCGTTCGCTTGAAATTCTGGTCGTGACGATCGTCATGGCGGGTGTGCAGGGTTCTGCGCT
>Ga0163144_10028601_pt1 | contig 10742 bp, 11 predicted proteins | sample OliLak19BULKMAT1_FD_123175 | JGI IMG/M metagenome (GOLD analysis project Ga0163144, IMG submission 123175) | Freshwater microbial mat bacterial communities from Lake Vanda, McMurdo Dry Valleys, Antarctica - Oligotrophic Lake LV.19.BULKMAT1 | ecosystem: Environmental > Aquatic > Freshwater >... | reverse complement strand
TATGGTGGGCGCGCAGGGACTCGAACCCCGGACCTCCTGCGTGTGAAGCAGGCGCTCTAACCAGCTGAGCTACGCGCCCCGATCAAACCAGGGCAGAATCTGAATTATACCTTGGGATCGGGTTCGTTTTTCTAGTCGGTTTTTCCGGGAAGAACTTTTCTTGTTGCCCACGACCTACGGTCATGCCGAGCATCCACTGCCACATCGAAGAAACCATATGCCATCTCTTCCCAGCTCTGCTCGCCCCAACGAACTTCAGCCTTTGGATCCGGGTTGTACGGGTTGTTCGGTGAGTTGTCGAAAATGCCGGTGATTTCGATCTTCATGCCCTGCTTCAGCTCGATTGGCTTTGCCAAATGGTAGGTCAACTGCCAATTGAAGTCATACTTGTTGAGCTTCAGCATCGGTTCCCGCTTGTCCCCGTCGATCAGGAAGTATTCGAATCCGTTCCCTCGAACATGCATATGGGGGAAGAAACTAAGCAGCGTGGCGTCGTTCGGAATGCCCAGCGTTCCAGTCGCTCGATAATTGGGGTCTCCAGGCGGAATGACGAAATTGTCATTTCCGGCGATCAACGTCATGATCCGTTGCTCCGGTGCCTGCTTGGCGAAGACCATTCCAATTCTGGTCAGGTCTTGTGTATCCTTCTTGGTCGAAGTGTAATGCAACTGCATCACTAAATCGGCGCCTGCGGGGATCAGTTTCGCCTGATTTGACTTCCAAACATCCGGCAGGTTGCCTGGGGTGTAAGTATGGAGAATTTCATTTCCTCCACCTCCCACATCGATCCGCCGCGCTGTACCTTTGCGGTCAGGAACAAACGGCACATAGGGGTGGGCTTCCCGTAGCCACTTCGACTTCGGATCGCGGATGAAGATGACGGCATGGTGTACAACAGAGCGATCCGAAGGGCGCGCCTCGACCATGTTCACCCATTTGTCTTCGGTGAAGCCGGTAGGGATCACTATGTATTGGTAGTCGATCTTGGAGTCTGCCGGGATTGGAAATGGCTTCTGCATCCCGATCACCGCATCTGGCGTGGGAATATTCCAACCTTCCACCCAAGTCTTGGCAGCCCTTTTTAACTTTGAATCGCCGGCCGGTGCTCCACTATCCGCCCAAGCCGATATGGTCTCGATCTCGGAGGCGCTCAGGGAACGGTCATTGGCAAAATGTCCAATTCCAGCTTGCGCAAACCATGGGGGCATTTTTCGCGCTGCAACTGAGTTCTTGATCGCCTTGGCCCACGGCCTGACTTGATCAAAATTCATCAGTGCCATTGGGCCAATTTCGCCGGCCCGGTGGCAGCTTTGGCACCGCTCAGCCAGGATAGGCTCAACATCCGAATAATAAGTCGGTGGTTTCGGCGCGGCGCTCAGCACCAAGCCCATCATCCCTAATAAAATTGCATTCTTCATTTCAATAAACTCCCTGTTCCAACCCATCGACCTCACCGTCGCATTAGGGCCGCAACGCGACTCATTAGTAATTTGGCTGCATCCGGCGAACTCAAAAGATCTTTTTGCGGCACAAGTTCGCCAAACCGGATCACAAACCGACCATTCTCAGAAATTCCAACTGGCAATGCCGGCCAGCCCCGCCTCGCCAACATGGGCAAGAATCGTTCAACCCCTGGCAATGGGGAGGATATCTTTCCAGCACTCCCGGCCACGCCCTCTGGAAAAATCCCGATCGGCCTCGAAAGCGAATCTGACTCCTTCAAGATGCGCTTTAAGGTAAACGCAGTATAAGCAGGATTGTTCCCTCGAAAACTAACTGGAAAACAGCTCAAAGCGTGTGCCACGCGAGGAAGCAGTAAGTCGCCGGGCGAAGGGAACTTCCAGGGTCCGATCCGCACCGGCGGCCAATTCGCCGTCACCATCCAGTGTACTGGAGGATCGATTCCGCGGCCATAGTGCTCTGCAATTGCCTGCGTCAATGCACTGGCAACGTGGATGATCCAAAGCCCTTTGCGTTGATAGTGGTTGGCAACCAGGATGAATCGCGGGTCGTCGGGTAAATTCTCAAGTCCCAACAGTAGTGGCGCCGGATTCATCTTTTCCACAATGTTTCGAGAAAAATCATCCACATTGCGGCGGGTGCCATTGATAATGTGCGGCCACAGGCTATAGACCTGATCCCACGGCACCGGATACTGAATCATCTTCATGCTTGTGGCAGCCGTTTGAGAGTTGGTCCTGAAACCCCATCGGGAAACAGCGGCCGCTCAACTGAGGCCTGCCATTTCCCCTCACCATCCATTGCCCTGGCTTCCACAAACTGTGCACCGGCTGCAATCCGCAACTCGCCCTTCCATCGTGTCCAACAATACTGCGACAGCGAAGCCTCCAACTCCACAGGCGACCATGGTCCTTGATCCGCCCGAAGCTCCACGCGCTGGATTCCCCGGCTGCCTGCAAAGCTTACCCCGCCAACCTGCACCATCGAGCCTTCCAACTTCACTTTGTCAACGAAGCTGGTTGTGTGAATCAGCGGTTCCTTTGTGAATCCTAGCTTTGGCCATGTGCCAAAGTAAGGAACGCTTGAGAATCGAATTTCGTCGATCCACTTTATGCTCTTGAAGCCGTAGTAGCTCGGGGTCAGCATGCGAATCGGATAGCCATGATTGCGGCTCAGCGTATTGCCATTCATCCCCATTGCGAACAGCGGCTCGCCCGAGAATGCGTAATCCAGTCGCAGGCTGTCGCCGTGGCCGTCGAGACCAATGACCGCCATCTCCACCGCGTGTGCCGGGATTTCGCTGGCCTGAACCAACTGGCTGAGCTCGATGCCAGACCACGCGGCGGTACCCATCAGGTCGCTCTTCAACGTGTTGCTCACACACCGGAGAGTGATGAACCTCTCCTTCCGGGGAAGGCTCAAAAGCTCAGAATAGGAAAACTCGCTTACCACCCGGTTGTCAAAGCGAATCTTCAATCGCCAGGTCTTGGGGTCGACCAGCGGATCTACAGTGTTCTTGCTCATGACGTAGAACTCGCGAACCGGTGTAACCGGCTTGCGAACCAGACCCCTGCCCCATTGCTGACGCTCATCGGAAACACCCCAGGTGAAGAGCGGAACGGGTTCTACGGCTCGAGCGGCCAGTCTTTCATTGCGCCACCAAGCCTCTACTGCAACCAATACCGTGCCTGAAGTCATTGCGGCGGAAGTCAGAAACTCGCGCCTGGACCCGCTGTGCTCGACCAGTGGAATCGGCGAGATCAGAGCTGCAATGGCAGGTACCAGAAAGCTGATGACTCCCTCGACGCTCGTGTAATTAAGGCTCCAGGCAAGCACAGTAACGAAACTGACTGCTACAACTGTTTGAACCCAACGACTCCGTGCCATCAAAGCAAGCCACAGAACGAATCCTAAAGAGGCCAACCCTCCAGTGGCTGCGAACGGTTTAGCCCAGGAGCCCATCGACTCCAGCAGTGGGACGGCCCAGGACGATGGGGTGCGAGCCATGATCCATTCAGCAACCACATCCGTTAGGAACGGGAAATGTTTCCAGTAGCCAAATGCAAAATGAGCCACCAATCCAATCAGTGTGGCGGCGGAGGCTCGCGTAATGGTGGATTTCCAGTTCAACGGGCCCACCAGGATGCCGCAATGGCCCGTCCAGTGATCCAATACTTCTCTGCCGTAGAGACCACTGCCCTTCGCGAGAACACATCGTAGTTGGAGCGCTCAATCTCTCGCAGTATTCCCGAATAGACCTTTGCTGCGATCTCGACTGCAAAACGCCCTTCGGGCCTGAGCATCGCAATCCCTGGCATTGCGCTTGCATAATAGGCTCGCGCTCGCTGAGCCTCAAAATGCATCAGGTCGCGGAATGGTTTGGTTCTTTTGTGGTCCCGCAGATCCTGCTCGCCATAGCCGAAACGATCCATGTCCTCGCGCGGAAAGTAGATTCGTCCCAGATCTAGATCATCGCCCACATCGCGAAGGATGTTGGTGAGTTGCATGGCGAGTCCGAGTTCAATGGCATGCTGCTTGGCAACCCCCTCCAACTGCGGATTGCTAAACCCGATGACATGACACATCATGAGTCCAACGCAGGAAGCGACCCGGTAACAAAACACCCGCAAGTCTTCATAAGTTGCGTAGCGCTGCTGTTCAAGATCCATCCTGCAGCCAGCCACCAACTCCAGTGGATACTCAGAGGGGATCGAGCATTCCGATGCCACGTGGAGGAAGAGACGAAGTACAGGGTGAGAAACCCGTCCTCCGCTGAGACCAAACCTCAGCTCTGCCTCCCAGGCATCAAGCCCTTTGGCGCCAATATCCAGTGATGGAGCCTCGTCAACCAGATCGTCCGTGGTGCGGCAAAACCAATAGACGGCGTGAGCGTGCCTGGCGAGAAGCGGTGGAAAGAAACGGGTAGCGAAGTAAAAGCCTTTTGAGCCAATGCTGGTGGCCCTCGACGCCTCTCGGTATAAGGAATCCAGTTCGCTCGATGCGGCTAGCGCACCGCTAGGCGTTTGCATACCAAATCCTCAACAATTTTCGCGGAACAAAGCACCCCAGGCATTCCTGCACCAGGGTGTGTTCCCGCTCCAGCGAAGTAAAGGTTTTTCACGTCTTCGCTTTCATTATGAGGCCGGAACCAGGCGCTTTGCGTGAAAATTGGCTCAAAGCTGAAGGCTGCCCCCGCATGGCTTCGCAAAGTGGTCTCAAAATCGAGCGGCGTGAAATATCGTTCTGTCGCAAGATTCTCAATCAGACCGGGGAGATAGTTCTGGTCCAGCCAGTTCATGACGCGATCGCGAAATGATTTCGCCGCTGCAGCCCAGTCAATGCCACTCAACTGATTGGGCACCGGGATCAGAACGTAAAAACTGTCACAACCCTCCGGCGCCATGGAAGGGTCTGTCGCCGAAGGCCGATGGAGATACATTGAGAAATCCTCGGGCAACTGCTTTCGATCAAAGATGTCAGCCAACAGTTCTTTGTATCGTTCGCAAAGCAGGATGGTGTGATGTTGGACATCGTCATACTTCTTGCGTGTACCGAAATAAATCACGAACAAAGACATGGAATAACGCATTCCGTTGAGCTTGCGGTTTGTCCATCTTCGACGGTGTTCGGGAGCCACCATCTTCTGATAAGTACTCGCGATGTCTGCGTTAGAAACTACAATGTCAGCCTCGATCCGCTCTCCGGATTCAGTGATCACCCCAGTGGCTTTGCCGTTCTCAACAGATATGGTCTTGACCGCCGTCGACAATTTGGTCTTACCCCCGAGTTCAGAGAACAGCTTGGACAATGCGGCGACAATGGCTCCAGTTCCGCCCATCGCATAGTGCACGCCCCATTCCCGTTCGAGGTGATGAATCAAAGCATAGATCGATGTCGTGCTGAATGGATTTCCTCCTACGAGAAGCGGGTGAAAACTGAAAACTCGCCTCAGCCGATCATCCTTCACGTATCGTGACGCAAATTGATAAACCGTCAAGTGGCTCTCGAGCTTGATCAGGTCTGGCGCAATTTTCAACATGTCCGTGAACTTCAGAAAGGGCTTGGCGGAAAGTTCTACAAAGCCCTTGGCGAAAATCGCTTTCGCTGCCCGAATCATGCGCTGATAGCCTTCGACATCGTCAGGCGCCATCGCCCGAATCTTTTCTACAGTTGCCTGCTCGTCAGCGTTGTAATCGAAGCTCGTTCCGTCATGGAATTCAATCTTGTAGAAGGGATCGATGGGAACGATGTTCACGTAATCGGAAGTGCGACGGCCAGCGCCTTCAAACAATTCGTCAATCAGGAAAGGCGCGGTAATCACAGTTGGGCCAGCATCGAATGTGAAGCCGTCTTGCCGGTACGTGTATGCGCGCCCCCCAGGCTGGTCACGAGCTTCAAGAATAGTCACATCGCAACCGCGGGTTGCTAGACGGATAGCGGATCCCAAGCCACCAAAACCACTGCCAATGACTATGACTTTAGGAGCTGGCTCTGGATGAGAGGTAGTCAACAAGTTCGAAAAGTGTTTCTGCGTGCTGTCCAAATGGTTGGAGGCTGGCGCGGCATTGCTCATAAGTGTCGTCAAGCATCTTTCGGTCGTGAAGTTCACCATCGATAAAATCGTCAGTCAACTGGAACGCCACTCCAAAGGAGCGGCCAAATGTCTCCAGTCCTGCGGGCATGGCTCCCGGATAGGAAACGCATCCTCCCTCGACAGCAAGTTGAAACAAGGGCACGGTTTTCATGTCGTTTACTGCGGTGCGCAGTCTATCTCTTTCGGGTCCGACGAGAGTGAGATCCATACTCTGGCCTCCAACAAGCGACGCGCAATCGAGTGTCCTCAGCAGCGACAACTGGAAATGCCGCAAGCGCAGGCAATCGGCCTCTTGAGTCGGCAGCTCAATGACGATCCTCGCCGCCATAGCCACCATGGAGAACGCAGCAAGGATTGCCGTAGGTTCTCCGAACTGCACATGCAAAGAAGGCTTGCCGCGGCGAATTGCTTCGTCGTCCATGCATGGCAAATCATCAATGATCAGCGAAGCACTGTGGATCAACTCCACTGCGCATGCTGACCTCATAACGTGCTCGGATTCGACGCCGAGCAGTCGGGCAATCCGCATCGCTAGTATTGGCCTGATGCGCTGGGCTTGGCCCAGAACTGCATAATCCATAGCTCTAGGCACGGGATTTCCGTGCATTGAGCGCCCCTGCGATAGGAGTAATTCCAGGCAGCAGTTTACCCGCAACCTGTCCGCGACAATGCCCTCGAACAGCTCATCCAATGGGAACTTCGGAACCATTCCGGATTCGAGGCTGTATTGAATGGCTGCTTTACCCATACTTACTATCTTTCCTGATTCAACGACATCGCACAAGGTGCATAACTTTCTTTTCTCGTGGCCCAATCTGAGAACTTTCCACATTTTTCAGCACTATTTCTACTTCATGGCTCTTTATCGAACGCGAAGCGCAGCAGTTTACGGAATCGACGCACACCTCATCGATGTCGAAGTGGATATGGCTCAGGCAGGAAGTTCGCGGGATTTCATCACCGTCGGTATGCCGGATACAGCCATTCGCGAAAGCAGAGAGCGCATCAAAAGCGCACTGTTGAATTCAGGCTTCGGCTATCCCACCCGATCGGTAACGATCAATCTCGCCCCAGCCAATGTGCGAAAGGAGGGCGCGGGGTTCGACTTGCCGATGGCAATGGGCATCCTGGGCGCCATGGGAATCTTTAGCAAAAGCGAACGCCACTTGATGGTTGGGGAACTGAGTCTGGATGGGATGATTCGCCCCGTAAGAGGGGCGCTCTCGATGACTGTTTGTGCAAAAAAGATGGGGATCGCCAATGTCGTTGTCCCGGAAGAGAATGCCGCCGAGGCAGCCGTGGTGGAGGGTGTGAATGTTTACGGCGTTCGGCACTTGGGAGAAGCTGTAAGCCTGTTTACACAGCCCGAAAGGGTTGCCCCGGCGCGGCCTATTTCCGGTCAGCCTGTTTCTTCAATCTACGACACCTCATTGGATTTCGCCGATATTCGGGGCCAAACCATTGCCAAACGTGCGCTTGAGGTAGCTGCAGCCGGTGGCCACAACCTCCTGATGATCGGCCCTCCAGGGTCAGGCAAGACGATGTTGGCTCGACGCTTGCCAAGCCTACTGCCTCCGCTCACGTTTTTAGAGTCGCTGGAAACCACGCAGGTGCACAGTGTGGCCGGAGTACTTCCTAAAGGAGAGGGTCTGCTCAAACGCCGCCCTTTTCGTTCTCCTCACCACAGCGTGAGCGATGCTGGCCTCATTGGAGGCGGAACTGGTACCCCTCGGCCTGGTGAGGTTTCCCTTGCTCACAATGGGGTTCTCTTCCTGGATGAGCTCACGGAATTCAATCGAAACGTCCTGGAACTTCTACGCCAACCTTTGGAGGAGGGAAGCGTATCCCTGGCCCGCACAAACATGTCGCTCACGTTTCCGGCCAACCTGATGCTACTGGGTGCTCTCAATCCCTGCCCCTGCGGATTTTACGGCGACCGAACCAAGGAATGCCGCTGCACTGGTGCACAGATCCAGCGATACATTGGCAAAATTTCCGGCCCTCTTCTAGATCGGATTGACATTCATATCGAGGTCCCAGCCGTCGATTATAAGGATCTCCGTGGCCAGGGAGATGGTGTCTCTTCTGCATCCATGCGCGCGCGTGTGGAAGCGGCTCGAGCCATTCAGGATACAAGAGGCTATTTGAATGCCCGAATCCCGCCGGTAATGATCCGAAAAGTATGCCAGCTCGATGAGTCTGCAGAGAGAACGCTGGAGATGGCAGTAAGAAAATTGAGTCTTTCGGCGCGTTCGCACGACCGGCTCCTCAAAGTTGCAAGAACGATTGCCGATCTCGGCGGTCAGTCTCAGGTCGCTGCCAAACATATTGCCGAGGCCGTGCAATACCGCAGCCTGGATCGTGAGTATTGGACGGCATAGTCTTCACGAAATCACTTGCTGCCGGTTGGAGCTAATAACATCTCTTTCCACGCTGCTTCATCCGCACCGGCAGCCAATTTGTTTGCGCTTCTAATAAGAGGAAGCCTGAGTAGATTCGGTTCGCGCTCGATTTTGTCCGTCAAAGTGGCATCGCTGGCGCGAAGGTATGCCAAGCCGGCTTCCGCATAGGCTTTGGATTCCTTGTCCAGCAATGCCGTCAAACCGCCGAATTTATCTATGAAGCGCTTGATCTCCCCGGGGGACATTGCTTTCTGCTTAAGGTCGACGGAGTGAATCTGTGCTCGCCGTTCCTTGAAGAATCTTTCCGCCGCCCTGGTTTGAGACGAGTTCTTGAGGCCAAAGATTTGTACGCTGATTGCCATCCAGAATTCAGGCTAACCCGAATTGCGAACGGCTAGTCTGGAATCACCAAAACATCTCCAGGATGGATCACGCTCTTCTCATCCTTGAGTTTGCCCGGGTTGCCGGCAATGATCTTTGGAAATTGCGACCCGTTGCCATAATAGTGCGCGGCAATCTTCCAGAGGCTATCTCCGGCAACTACCGTGTAGTGCTTTACCGGCTGAGGCAGGGAAGTGTCGACTGAGAGATCAAGAGAGATCTCACTTTTCCAATCGTCGCCAACGGCCTTAACAGCATTCCAGACATCGTTCTTCACATTTTCGTTGGGGGCAGCGCCTTGCAGCACCAACTTGTTCCCATCCATGTGCATGTGCGCCAGCACCACACCCTTTTCTTTGATCACACTGAGCGCTTCGGCGTATTTCAGTTTAAGTCCGTCAATCTGTTCCATTAGGTTCCTCCATGAGCATTGCCTCCAGGCATGTTCATTCTCTGCCTGATTGATGACACATGGATTAAACTTGTTACAGCGGAATGAAGCAGTTGGTCAAGACAACAGTGCTGGGAGACCTGAAGGGTTCCCTTTCGCAGGTCCTGTTGGGCAAAGAAGAAGCCGTGCGTTTGACTTTGATTTGCTTAATCGCCCGGGGTCATCTTCTGATCGAAGATGTGCCGGGGGTAGGCAAGACTTCACTCGCCGAATCACTTGCCCGTTTGGTCGACGGGTCTTTCCGTCGTCTGCAATGCACTTCAGATCTTTTGCCCGGAGACATACTGGGCGTCTCCATTTATCGTCCTCAGTTTCTGGACTTCGATTTTCGCCCAGGCCCGGTCTTCGCGAATTTTCTGCTGGCCGATGAGATCAATCGCGCAACGCCCAAAACACAATCCGCATTGCTTGAAGCAATGAGTGAAAGCCAGGTTTCAGTCGACGGCAGAACGATGCCACTGCCTGATCCCTTCATGGTGATTGCCACTCAAAACCCCACAGAACAGCAAGGCACTTATCCGCTTCCCGAGAGCCAATTGGATCGATTCCTGATGAGGATCGAGATCGGGTATCCAAGTTCCCAACAGGAGCGCGCGATACTGCGAGGCGAAAGCCTCAAGCCGCACAAGTTAGTGCCGCTGCTGACCAGCGCCGAATTGAAGTCGATCCAGGAAGACGTAGACCGCGTTCACGCCGACCCGGACCTCGTGACCTACCTGTTAAGCTTGGTTGAGAAAACACGCAACCACGAAGGTGTCACGCTCGGCGTGAGTCCTCGCGGCGGCCAGGCTCTGTATCGCGCTGCACAGGCAAGTGCATTGTTGGATGGCCGCGAGTTTCTCGTTCCCGATGACATCAAGCAACTGGCGGTGCCTGTTTTTTCGCACCGCTTGCGGCTCACCGCACAGGCTACATTTGGCCATCGCCACGCGGAAGCCGCTCGCAAGGTCATCGAGCAAATTCTGGCCACTGCTGAAGTGCCCCTGTAACCGTCGCCTCAACTCCGGCGACTTTGTATGAGAAACCCAAACCTCATGCAACGCAAAAAAGCAACCGATTTCCCGCAAGAACTCCTGAATCTCTTTGACAATTACGTGCATGGCGATATTGAACGCCGCGATTTTCTGGAGGGCGCGAAGCGCTTTGCAGTGGGAGGGGTTACGGTTGCCGCGCTTTACGAGAGTCTGAAGCCAAACTACGCCTGGGCGCAACAGGTGCCCAATGATGACCCGCGAATCAAAGCAGAAGTGGTCTCCGTTGAATCGCCCACGGCAATGGCTCGATCAAAGGCCTATTTGCGCGCCCCGCAAAAGCTGTGGGTAAGCTTCCAACTGTAATCGTGATCCATGAGAATCGCGGCCTCAATCCATACATTGAAGATGTCGCACGCCGCTTCGCAGCCGCCAATTTCATCGCCTTTGCGCCCGATGGGCTCACCAGCGTAGGAGGTTAT
>Ga0163144_10028600_pt1 | contig 10743 bp, 7 predicted proteins | sample OliLak19BULKMAT1_FD_123175 | JGI IMG/M metagenome (GOLD analysis project Ga0163144, IMG submission 123175) | Freshwater microbial mat bacterial communities from Lake Vanda, McMurdo Dry Valleys, Antarctica - Oligotrophic Lake LV.19.BULKMAT1 | ecosystem: Environmental > Aquatic > Freshwater > Lake... | reverse complement strand
TTGGGTCGCCAGCCAAGGCGCTGGCGACGGAGCCTATCTCCGATCGGTGACTGAGCCAGCAACGCCGGATCGCGACTCAAGCCCAAGTAGATTTGAGCGTTTATTTCTGACCGAGTCCCTTAGGCCGGAGTCGGTGCGGTCGCCGGTCCCATAGGCTCTGGCTCGGGAGCCTTTTCGGGGGCCTTCTTGCCCCCCGCCGCCTTGCTTTCAGTGGCGGCGAAGCTGGGCACAATCGGAGAACGAATTTCACCGAAGTGAAGGATCTCCAGCACATGTTTTCCGTCGATGGTCTCGTGCTCCAGCAGCGCCTCGGCAATTTTGTCGAGGGCCGACCGATGCTCGAGGAGGATCTTTTTCGCCCGCGTATATTCGGTGTCGATGATGCGATGAATCTCCTCATCGATCTTGCGCGCGGTTTCCTCGGAAATGTTTTCGCTGCGCGTGATGTCGCGCCCCAAAAAGACCGTGTCGTGATTATCGCCGAAGGCGACTGGACCCAACGGGCTCATGCCCCAATCGCACACCATGTGACGTGCAATCTTGGTGATCTGCTTGATGTCACCCGCGGCACCGCTGGAAATATCTCCGAGTACTTGCTCTTCGGCAATCCGCCCACCCAAGCCCATCGCGATCTGACTCAACATCCGCTTCTTGGCGTGAGTAAGAATATCCTTCTTAGGGATAAACATCGTGCTGCCGAGACTGCGGCCACGGGGGATGATCGTGACCTTGTGCACCGGCATGTGCCCGTCATCGAGCACCGCCTGGATCAGCGCGTGTCCAGCTTCATGATACGCCGTGAGTTTCTTCTCTTCGTCGTCCATGAGACGCCGGCGCTCGCGACCGAATTGCACCTTTTCGCGCGCGTCATCGACGTCGATCATCTCGACCTTCTTCTTGCCGCGGCGGGCAGCCAGAAGAGCCGCTTCGTTGAGAAGATTGGCGAGTTCCGCTCCGGAAAGGCCGGGCGTACCGCGCGCGATGACCTGAAGGTCAACGTTCTCAGCCAGGGAAACCCGCTTGGCATGGACGCGCAGGATTTGGTCGCGACCGTTCAAATCGGGAAGATCGACGTAAATCTGACGATCGAAACGGCCGGGGCGCAACAGAGCGCTGTCCAGCACATCAGGACGATTGGTCGCCGCGATGATGATCACGCCCTCCGTAGTGTCGAAACCGTCCATCTCCACCAACAGCGAGTTCAAGGTCTGCTCCCGCTCGTCGTTACCGCCGCCGACACCGGCGCCACGTTGACGTCCGACCGCGTCGATTTCATCGATAAAGATCAGACAGGGCGCGCTCTTGCGTCCCTGTTCGAACATGTCACGGACGCGGCTGGCGCCGACGCCTACGAACATCTCAACGAAGTCCGAACCGGAAATACTGAAAAACGGAACCTCAGCCTCACCGGCGACCGCCTTCGCGAGCAAGGTCTTACCGGTACCGGGAGGACCGACCATCAGAATGCCCTTCGGAATGCGTCCGCCCATCTTGGTGAACTTCTTGGGATCCTTGAGAAACTCGACGACCTCCGATACCTCTTCCTTTGCCTCATCACAACCCGCGACATCGGCAAACGTGATTTTGTCCCGGTCCCGCGTGAGCAACTTAGCCCGGCTCTTGCCGAAACTGAGGGCACCTCGACCTGCCTGGCGAAGTTGACGCACGAACAGAAAATACAAGAGACCGATAATGATCACGAATGGGATCACCTGCGCCGCGATCGAGGTCAGCAGTGTCTGAGTCGGCTGCTCGACAAAAAGCTTAGACTCCTGCAGCCGCATCATATTCGCGTCAGTGAGGCGACCTGCCGCCCGAAACGGTTTGAAGGGCGTATTCACGTCCTTCCGACTCTCACCCAAAACGGTCGCCCAATCCCGCGCTCCCCCACTCGGGTCCGGTCGAATCACACTACCGGGTTTGATGTTACACGCGTCGGAACGTTCCACGACGTCTTGGATCGTGAGCATCTCCGGAGTCGTGCTCATGCTCGGCGTGTAATAGAGCAGAGCCAGGACCGCGCCTACCAGCGCCAACCAGAAGATCAGCATCTTCGGTTGAAAGCGGTCCGGCGGCAGGTTCTTCAACGGGCGGCGGTTCTTTTTGAGATCAGGTTCAGGCATTTACTTTTTGGACTGAGGGCGAAACGTGGATGTTCTGATGGCATAAGTCAATTGATGCCCCGCTTGAAATTGCCAGACGACTGACGACCCTTTCGCTCAAATCGCATGCGATCGGCACAAATGACTGCGAAACCGTCGCGGCCCAACGACTGCCGGGTCGGTTTTGCTGCCATCACCGCACTCAGCAGACTCTCGAACCCCTGGCTCGAAATGCGGCCGGCGCGCGGCTCTGCCAACAGCCAGCGATGGAGCGCCCGTCGGACCAAGGCCCGAGGCTTTCCCGCAATCGTTCCAAGTTCAAGGTCCCCCGCCGGGGTGAGCGGTCGCAACTCATCCAGCCATGACTCCAGTGCCTGATCATCCTCTTCTAAAAGCATCCGCGATCGCGCCGCTCCAGCGAGCGCATCACGTTGCGCCGCCTCCGTCCAAGCCGGCACGACATCGCGGCGAATCCGGTTGCGGAAAAAAACTCCCAACTCATTCGAGGAGTCCTCGCGCCACCGAATCCCCGCCGAGCGCAACGCCGTCAGCAGTTCGACTTTCTTCAACGAGAGGAGCGGCCGAACATGAACCCGGCCGCGGGAGATCCGGTGGACTGGACGGGGCGCCGACAATCCCGAGGACCCACTGCCGCGGGCCAGCCGCATGAGCATCGTTTCCGCGATGTCGTCCTGCTGATGACCGAGCCACACAATGCGCGCGTGTTCTGCAAAGAAGGCCATCCGCACCGCGCGCGCCTCCGCCTCGCTGGCATCGGGGTGCTTTCCCGGCCATTTCCCTTCCAGCAAGGGCACGTCCAGTCCGGCGCAAACGGTCCGACAAAACCGTGCATCCGCTCGCGACTCCGCGCCGCGCAGCCGGTGATCAAAATGCAGCACCCGCAGCAGTCGGCGTCGTTTCGGCCAGTGCGCCCAGACGAGAAGCAACAAGGCAAGCGAGTCCGCTCCGCCGGAAAACCCGCAGCCCCATGGTGTCCGAGAGGACGCCGCTTCCGTCCAAGCGACGACAGCGGGATGCAGCTGCGACACCGGAATCAATTCCGCCAGATGTTCAGCCGCCGCCTGCCATCGCGTGGTCTTCTTGGGTTTTGGCGAAGTCACGTCTTTCTCTCCAGAAGCTGATTTAACCTTTAAATGCAGTTGGATCCACAGATTTCACAGATGGACACAGATTACCAAGGCATTCTGCATTTCGGGCATTTCAACCAAGGAAGGGTTATAATCACGAGGGGAGCTCACCGCCAGCGGAAGTCCGGATCACTTCGTCGGCGCGCGTTCCGGTCCGCGACTCACCGCCATGATCCACTCCGCTTTGGGTCAGGAAAAGCTTAAGTATTCCTTGCCAAAATACGGCACCAACGGCGCCGGAATCTTTACGCGGCCGTCCTCCTGCAGATTATTTTCCAACAAGGCGGCGAGGACGCGCGGCACGGCGAGACCCGAACCATTCAGGGTGTGCACCAGCTCGGTCTTGCCGGTCTCCTTCGCGCGGAATCGAATCTGCGCCCGGCGAGCTTGGAAGGCTTCGAAATTCGAACAGCTCGACACTTCCAACCAGCGCTTTTGACCGGCAGCCCACACTTCCAAATCATACTTTTTCGCCTGTGAGAAACCAATGTCGCCCCCGCACATCAGCAGCACGCGATACGGCAGATCGAGTTTTTGCAGAATGCGTTCGGCGTCTGCGCGCAGCTTCTCGAGTTCGTCGTAACTGGACGACGGATGCACCCACTTAAGGAGCTCCACCTTGTCGAATTGATGCAACCGGTTCAGACCCCGAACGTCCTTGCCGTAGCTCCCCGCCTCGCGACGGAAACACGGGGTGTAGGCGCAGCGGCGAATGGGTAGCGCGCTCTCTTCGACGATCTCATCGCGGAAAAAATTAGTCAGCGGCACTTCCGCCGTCGGCACCGCGTAGAGATGATCCGCCGTCTCATACATCTGTCCTTCCTTATCCGGCAACTGGCCGGTGGCGGTCGCGCTGGCGGCATTGACGAAAATCGGCGGATTCACTTCGACGTAGCCCGCTTTGACATTCTCATCGAGGAAGAACTGCAACAACGCGCGCACGATCCGCGCGCCGTCCCCTATATAGAAGGGGAAGCCGGCGCCAGTGACCTTCGCACCACGGGCGAAATCGAAGAGGTGATCGAATTTGGCGATTTCCCAGTGCGGGACCGCATGCGGCCGCGGCGTCTCGTGGGAGCCATGCAAAGCGTAAACCACGTTCTCCTCCGGAGTCCGGCCTTCCGGCACACTCGCATGCGGAAGATTCGGCACCGACAACATTGCCTGGCGAAACTTCTCCCCGGTCTCCTTGAGCTGGACCTCGCGTTCTTTGACCTGCGCCGAAACCGCCTTCATCTCGGCCCGCTTCGCGACAAACTCCGGCGAACCATTCGGCAGCGCGGCCATGGCCGTGTTAGCCGACTTCTGGACACCGCGGAGCGCCTCAACCTCATGCAGCTGGGCACGCCAGGAGCTGTCGATCGCGAGGACCGCATCGAGGTCGACCTCGAGATGCTTCTTGGCAATGGCAGCGCGAACAGCGTCGGGGTTCTCGCGGATGAGTTTCGGATCGAGCATAAACCTCAAGCTATGAACCGCGCCGCGGTCGGAATAAATACCAAAGTTCAACGCCCGCGCGGGAAGGGGTGGTGCCCTGCCCCACACCGCCCGCCTATCGCGAGGTTATGCCATCGATTACTTCGTCCGATCGAAGCGAGCCCGGGCCCGCTGGAAACGCTGATACACGTCTTTCGCCGAGAGCAGCTTCAAGTCGCCCACCGGCGCTTGCACAACGACGTTCGAGGGCGCGTTCAACGGATACGGTCCGAAAAGCTGCGGATCGGTCGGGCCAAAGATCCCGACTACGCGCACGCCCAACGCCGCAGCAAGATGCATCGGACCGCTGTCGTTGGCGATGACCCAGTCGGCGCGTTTCACCAGCGCGGGCAAAGACACCAGGCTCGTATTGCCCGTCAGATTGAAAAATTGCCCCGGTGGATACGTGCCCTTGTCGTGCACATAACTCGTGCCGGCCCACACCACCTTCCGGGTCTTTCCTTCGCGCAGGATCAACTCGGTCAATTGCTTGAACCCGCCCCAACATTTCTCCGCCCGCCGACTATCGACAAACATCACGATCGGCCGGCCGCCACCCCGCGCATCGGCAAACGACAGGTTTAAACTGTCGACCTCTCGAAATTTCAAATCCCCTTTCAGCTCGGGCTTCGCGCCGAGCACCGGGCAAAACTGCAGCAGAATTTCCAAGGCGTGACTGCTCGTGCCGTTCTTCGGGAGCGCGATTCGCTCATTGTAGAACACGCGTGAAAGTTCGCGGGCATCGGCGCGACCGACCTTCCTCGCCGCATGCACCCGCGAAGTCATCAATCCGGTGCGCAGCAACCCCTGCATGTCGAAGACGTAATCAAACGTTTTCTTCCGCAGCTCGTTGGTCAACCGGATGAAGCCCTTGGCGCCCGCGTTGCGCTCGAACACATACACCTGATCGATCGCCTCGCAGGCGCGGACGATTGGAGCAAAAATTTCCCGCACGACCCAGGAGATCCGCAGGTGATTGACCTGCGCCTTAAGCGACGTGGCGACCTGCAGCCCGTGCACGATATCGCCCAACGACGACGGTTTGATGATAAGCAGTTCAGTCATGGCGGCGCGGCGCGAAGCGGGGACGAGAATCTGCTTTTAACCGCGGGAAGGTTACGTTTCATGGTTTTTCCCAGAGGAAATAAAAGACAAATCCCGCGCGTGTGCTCATTTTCGTTCTAAAATCACTTGGCTGGTTGATCGCGCACCTGCCTGAACCGCTGCTCCGTGCCTTCTCCGTGGCTCTCGGTGATCTCATCTTCTTCGTTCTCCCCCGGCGTCGCCGGCTGGTGCTATCGAATCTCCACCACGCTTTTCCCGAAAAACCGGACGCCTGGCACCGCGGCATCGGCCGCGAAAGCTGCCGGCGCTTGATCGAAACCGGCCTCCTTTCGCTCGCGACGCCTTTTCTAAGCGTGGATCGCTGGCGCGCCATCATCTCCCCCGGACCGGGTTTGCTCGCCGCGCACGCGCGCCACCACTCCGACCCTGCGCCCACGCTAATCTGCTCCCCCCACCTCGCGTACTGGGAGGCGCAAACCGCCCAAAGCCTCGTCGTGCCCGGACCGTTTCCCGAATTCGGCACGATCTACCGCCCACTCGACAACGCGATCGCCGATGCCTTCGTCAAGGGCTCCCGCGAGCGTTTCGGTCTGCGCCTGTTGTCACGGAAAAATGGATTCGCCGAGGCCTTGAAGATTCTGCGCCGCCGCGGTTTTGTCGGGGTGCTCTTCGATCAAAACGCCGGTCTGCAAGGCGCCCTCACTACGCTCTTCGGCCGCGTGTGCGCCACCACCGAGCTGCCCGGACTGATGGCGGAAAAATTTCAGGCCCGGGTATATGGGATCTTCCCCATCCGCCACGCTTTCTGGCGTGTCACGGTCGACCTGCAACCGATCCTCCACGACAACACCAGCACGGCAGTCACGATCGGGCTCAACCGCTGGCTGGAGGACCTGCTCCGCGGCGACGACAATCTCTGCGCCTCGTGGCTCTGGGCCCATGATCGGTGGCGCAACCAGGACATGCCCTCGCGCCGCTTCCGGCTTGAAGCGAAACGCAACCTTCTCGCCGACGATCTCGCCGCCCGCGGGCTCACCACGCCGCTCCGTCGTACGCGAATCTGGATACGCCTTCCCAACTGGCTGGGCGATGTCGTGATCGCCCTGCCCCTGTTGCGTGCCCTGCGCGCCTCGCGGCCCGATGCCGAGATCACCCTCGTTGCGAAACGGCAATTCGCACCGTTGCTCGCGACCTGGGGCGTGGCGGATCGCGTGTATCCACTTCCGCCCCACGGCCGCGGCTACTTCGCCGCGTTTCGCCGTCTCCGCGCCGGGTATCCGGATGTCTGGTTGCTTTTCACGAACTCGGTCCGCGGGGATCTCGAAGCCTGGCTCAGCGGGTGCCGGCAGCGCTTCGGTCTCGTCCGAGCCGGCAAATGGCGGCCGTTGCTCTCACATCGTTATCACGTGCCGCCCGATTTTAATGAAGCCCAGCGGCACCAACTCGAATTGTGGGAAACGTTTCTGCACCACTTCGGGCTCGCCGCGCCGCTCGACCGCTCACCCGTTGCCCCACCCCCGCTTCCGGACGACCGCCAGGACACGTCGCCGCCCATCGGGCTAATTCCGGGTTCGGAAAACACTCCGGCCAAACGCTGGCCGGTGGAACATTGGCGTGCGCTCATTTCCGCATTTCCCGACGAGCACTTTCTCGTGTTCGGAACCGCCACCGACCTGCCCATCGCCACGGCTGTGTCCGACGGCTTCGCGGCGGAGCACGTGACCAATCTCGCGGGTAAAACGGACCTGCCGACGTTTGCCCGCCAGCTTTCCCGCTGTCGCGTGCTGGTGACGAACGACACCGGTGGCATGCACTTGGCGAACGCACTCGGCGTCCCGCTGATTGCACTCTTCGGGCCGACAAATCCGGTTCGCACCGGTCCCGTATTCTCCGGACCGGCCCGTATCCTGCAACCGCCCGGATGTCCACCGACCGGCGGTGGAGCGCTGGCGGCGCTTCTGCCCGAAACTGTGGTCGCAACCTTGCGCACCACGCATCCCGCGTCAGTGTCCTGAGTTTGCGAGTTCGCGGTCCCCTTCAGCACTCTCCTCTTCCTCGTGGCTCTTCTTTCCATTACCGATCTCAGAACCTATTTCTACACCCGCAACGGGATCTATCGAGCGGTGGATGGCATCGACTTCGAGCTCGAGCGGGGTGAAACGTTGGGAATCGTCGGTGAATCGGGTTCGGGCAAATCCGTCACGTGTTACTCGATCATGGGGCTGATTCCGCAGCCTCCCGGCCGAATCGAAAGCGGCACGGCCGTCTTCGATGGTGTCGACCTGTTGCACTGCACGCCGGCTCAGGCTGGAAGCATCCGCGGCAAACGCGTCGCGATGATTTTCCAGGACCCGATGACGTCCTTGAACCCGTACATGCGGGTTTCCGACCAGATCATCGAACCGTTGCTCATCCACGAGAAAATCTCCCGCACCGATGCCCGGAAACGCGCCCTCGAGATGCTTGATCTCGTTGGCATCAACGACGCCGCGCGACGCATCAATCTTTACCCGCACGAATTCTCTGGCGGCATGCGCCAGCGCGTGATGATCGCGATGGCACTGATCACACGGCCCGAGTTGCTCATCGCTGACGAACCGACCACTGCGCTCGATGTGACGGTGCAGGCGCAAATTCTCGAACTGATTAAGAAAATGCAGAAAGAGATCGGGATGGCAGTGATCTTCATCACGCACGATCTCGGAGTGGTGTCCGGATTGTGCGACCGCGTGCAAGTGATGTATGCCGGCAAGATCGTCGAAAGCACGGATACGCGGACGCTTTTCTATAAACCGCGCCATCCTTATACCCGGGCGCTGCAACGTTCGATTCCTGCCCTGCAAGGCAAAGGCCAGGAGCTCTATACCATCCGCGGACTCCCCCCGGATGTTTCAAAGGCGTTGCCTGGGTGCCCCTTCGCCCCGCGCTGCGAGTTTGCCCAGGAAAAATGCGTGCAGACTCCCGTGAAGTTACTCGAGGTCGCACCGGGCCATGCCCACGCCTGTCTGCGGGCGCAACAGGGAGAAATCTGAACGCTGCTGCGTTCGAAATCGTCCGCCGAAAATGGGGAATTGAAAAGCGAACGTACAGAACTCGGATAGACTCAGCGGACCCCGACCTCTACGATTCGCACCTCGGCTCACCACGATGCTCCCTGGCCACTCCTCTCATTCAACCCGCCCTAACGTGACTGAACCCATTCTCGAGCTTCGCGACATCAAGACGCACTTCCCGATCCAGCAGGGGTTTCTCTTCAAACGCGTCATCGGTACGGTAAAGGCCGTGGATGGGGTCACGCTCTCCGTGCAACGTGGCGAGGTGTTGGGCCTGGTGGGCGAGTCCGGTTGCGGCAAATCCACGCTGGCCCGCACCGTGATGCAGCTCGTGCCGACCACTGAAGGGACGGTCGTGCTGGAAGGGAAAAATCTCACGAGCGGCACCGCGGCCGCGTTGCAGGATGTGCGGCGCAATATGCAGATGGTTTTTCAGGATCCGTATGCGTCGCTAAATCCGCGTATGACGGTTTTTGATACGCTGGCGGAGCCGCTGCAGGTGCATGGCGTGTGTGCCACGGCGGAAATTCCGGCGCGGGTCGCGGAACTGATGCAGCTGGTCGGCCTCGCGCCCCGTTTCATGCAGAAGTATCCGCATGAGTTTTCGGGCGGACAACGGCAGCGCATCGCGATTGCGCGCGCCCTCGCTTTGCGACCAAAGATCATCATCGCGGACGAACCGGTCTCCGCCCTCGACGTGTCCATCCAGGCGCAAATCCTGAATCTGTTGTCGGAGCTTTGCCGGAAGATGAACCTGGCGCTGATCTTCATCGCGCACGATCTCTCGGTGGTAAAGCACATCTCCGATCGCGTGGCGGTGATGTATCTCGGCAAAATCGTCGAACTCGGGCCTGCGGCCGACGTGATCGAGCGCCCGATCCACCCGTACACCCGAGCGCTCGTGAGCGCGATCCCGACGGCAAATCCCGATGCGGAGCGGACGCGGCAACGCATCGTGCTGGCGGGCGATCCGCCCTCGCCGATCAATCCGCCGGTGGGATGTTCCTTTCATCCTCGTTGTCCCTATATGCAGGAACGCTGCAAAGCGGCGGTACCCCCGCTGATTCCCGGAGAACCAGGGCGCTCGGCGGCGTGTATTCGCATCGGCGAAATTTAATCAATCGGGTAGGACGCCGCTGCCGCCTATCTATACCTGCCTGGCTCATTACAGGCCGCTGAGATGGGCCCCGTTCATTGACGCCCTTGCGCCATTCTTCGCGCTACGACTGTGAAGCAGGGGGTACGCCTTGAATCACCTGCAGACTGTATATAGGATCGCCGGGTTTTCAGCTGCCTCTTCGCCTAATCACGTTTACATACACGCCCGATCATCCGTTCGCCGGAACTTGCTGGTGCGCAATCCGGGATGGGGTGACAGTCCGGGAAACAAGACGTGGTGATCCACCTCAATCACCGCAATCCGCGGCGACTCGTTCGCAATGATAAACGTTCATTACCGCCATCACCCGATCGTTGTTCGGTCCCGCGCTGCAGCAGTTCGCGAAAAAACCCATCGACCAGTTTCATGTCGCATATGCGACATGAAACTGGTCGATCCCGCCTGGGCGTTGCTCCCGATTTCCCCGTCTCGACTCCACGAAGGACGCGTCAGGACGCGTCTGCGCTCCCCCGCCGTCGCATGGGTCAGATCAACACGGCGCCAAGGCATGCTCAACTGGAAGGGCACGATCACCGATTAAGCCGGCATCATCGTTGGTCACGTTTTCCGACAAGAATGAGCCCAGCATGAGCCGCGTTCCTCTGCTCGCCCGAGTTTTTGCGCCGTCGTTGATTCGACCGACCAGCCGGATGTCGCATATGCGACATCCGACTGGTCGATCGGTCGCGGCGCGGCCGGGGGGGGGGGGGGGGGGGGGGGGGGGGGGGGATGCGGGGGGG
>Ga0163144_10028599_pt1 | contig 10743 bp, 10 predicted proteins | sample OliLak19BULKMAT1_FD_123175 | JGI IMG/M metagenome (GOLD analysis project Ga0163144, IMG submission 123175) | Freshwater microbial mat bacterial communities from Lake Vanda, McMurdo Dry Valleys, Antarctica - Oligotrophic Lake LV.19.BULKMAT1 | ecosystem: Environmental > Aquatic > Freshwater >... | reverse complement strand
TGCGCCCTTGGCGATCCCGGTGAGCTTGCCGTAATCCTCACTCAGGAACGAAACGATCCGGTCGGATTCACCGTAGGCGCGGGTGCGCAGGATCAACGCGCGATTCGTCAGCGGCGGTCCCATGCTGGCGACGAAGAAACCACCGCCTGCGAGGGTTGACAAGCACTACCCCGGGCCTTAGCTTGCCGAACGAGTTGGTACTTAAAGTTTTCTTTTCAATTCCAAATAGTTAGGGGAATCAATGGGCGATCGAGACGACGCGGTCGAGGGTACGGTCGAGGCGGCCGCGAACGGTCCGGTGGGTGGCGAAGCGACTTCGCCCGAACCGGCCGCAGGCACCGAGGCGGCTGCGGCCGCGGCGCCGGAGACGCTCGCGGCGCGGGTGACGGCGCTCGAAGCCGGGCTGCGCGAACGCAACGAGGATCTGCTCCGCGAGCGCGCGGAAGTCGAGAACTTCAAACGCAGAATGCTGCGTGAAAAGACGGATTCGCTGCGATTCGCGCTCGAGCCGTTGCTGCGCGACCTGTTTCCGATCGTCGACAACCTCGAGCGTGCGCTCCAGCACGCCGATGCCGCCGCCGTCGTCGATGGCGTCCAACTCGTTCTCAAGAGCCTGCACGGCACGCTGGCGAGGCATGGCGTCGAACGGGTCGAGGCTGACGGTCATCGCTTCGATCCGAACGTGCACGAGGCGATCGCCCAAGTTGAATCGCCCGATCACGCGGCCGGGGCGGTCGTGCAGCAGCACCAGGTCGGCTACAGATTGCACGAACGCCTGCTGCGCCCTGCAATGGTGACCGTGAACGCGCGAAAAGCAGCGGTGCCGGTTGAAAGTGGCAAAGACAGTGATTAACCGCAGCGCACGCGTACAGCTACTCGACCTGTCGACAGTTCGCTCGGTCCGCAACGCGTAAGGAGAGTGAGAATATGGGAAAAGTCATCGGAATCGATCTGGGCACCACGAACTCCTGCGTTGCCGTCATGGAAGGCGGCGAACCCAAGGTGATCCCCAACTCCGAAGGCGGGCGCACGACCCCCTCGGTGGTGGCCTTCAACGAAGCAGGCGAGCGACTCGTCGGCCAGATCGCGCGGCGTCAGTCGATCACCAACCCCGACAACACGGTGTTCGCGGTGAAGCGGCTGATGGGTCGTCGCTTCGACGATGTGGACGTGCAGAAGGCCAGCAAGGTCCTGCCGTACAGAATCACCAAGGCCGACAACGGCGACGCCTGGGTTGAAATCAAGGGCAAAAGCTACAGTCCGCCGGAGGTTTCCGCCTTCGTGCTGCAGAAGATGAAGCAGACTGCCGAAGACTATCTCGGCGAAAAGGTCGAAGACGCGGTCATCACCGTGCCGGCCTACTTCAACGACAGCCAGCGCCAGGCGACCAAGGACGCGGGCCGCGTCGCCGGCCTCAACGTGCTGCGCATCATCAATGAGCCGACCGCTGCGTCACTCGCGTATGGTCTCGGCAAGAAGAAGGACGAGAAGATCGCCGTCTTCGATCTCGGCGGTGGTACCTTCGACGTGTCGATCCTCGAGATCGGCGACGGCGTCTTCGAGGTCAAGTCGACCAACGGCGATACCTTCCTCGGCGGTGAAGACTTCGACCAGCGCATCATCGACTACCTCGCCGACGAGTTCCGCAAGGACCAGGGCATCGACCTGCGCTCGGACCGCATGGCGCTGCAGCGTCTGAAGGAAGCCGCCGAGAAGGCCAAGTGCGAGTTGTCGTCGTCGACCGAGACCGACATCAACCTGCCCTTCATCACGGCGGACCAGTCCGGCCCCAAACATCTCAACATCAAGCTGACGCGGTCGAAGCTCGAGGCGCTATGTGCCGATCTGCTCGATCGCCTGGAGGAGCCTTGCCGCACCGCGTTGCGTGACGCCGGGATGGCGGCGAGCGACATCGAAGAAGTCGTCCTCGTCGGCGGTATGTCGCGTATGCCTGCCGTCCAGGCGCGCGTCAAGAAGATCTTCGGCAAGGAGCCGCACCGCGGCGTCAATCCCGACGAGGTCGTCGCCATCGGCGCGGCGATTCAGGCGGGCGTGCTCAAGGGTGAGGTCAAGGACGTGCTGCTCCTCGACGTGACGCCGCTGTCGCTCGGCATCGAGACGCTCGGCGGCGTGTTCACCAAGCTGATCGAGAAGAACACGACGATCCCGACCAAGAAGAGCCAGGTGTTCTCGACCGCAGCGGACAGTCAGACTGCAGTGACCATCGGCGTGTTCCAGGGCGAACGCGAGATGGCGGCCGACAACAAGCTCCTCGGGAAGTTCGACCTGATGGGCATTCCGCCGGCGCCGCGCGGCATGCCGCAGATCGATGTCACCTTCGACATCGACTCGAACGGCATCGTCCACGTGCACGCCAAGGACAAGGCGACCGGCAAGGAGCAGTCGATCCAGATCACGGCGTCGAGCGGCCTCAACGACGAAGAGATCGCCAACATGGTCAAGGACGCCGAGGCGCACGCCGACGAGGATCGCAAGCGGCGCGAGACGGCGGAGTCCCGCAACCACCTCGACAGCCTGATCTACCAGACCGAGAAGACCCTGGCCGACGCCAGCGACCTGGAAGCTGACGTAAAGTCGGCCGTCGAGCAGGAACTCGCCAAGGCCAAGCAGGTTCTCGAAGGCAGCGACGCCGAGGCGATGAAGGCGGCGACTGAGTCGCTGACGAAGGCGTCGCACAAGTTGGCCGAGGCCTTGTATGCGAAGGCTGCGCACCAGTCCGACGATGGCGACGGTGGGCCTGGCGCCGCTGCGCCGAACAAGGGTGAGCCGAAGGACGATGCCGTCGACGCTGACTTCGAGGAAGTCAAAGGGTAGACTCGATTCCCCTTTCGTTCACCGCCGCGAAATGAAGAAGCCCTCTCCGGCCCAAGGCGGAGAGGGCTTCGCTTTTGCGGCGACCTGGTGGTGTGGGTGCCGGCGGTGCCGCTGGTCTTGGTTGGTGCGACCCAGAGTAGGGGAGGTTGATACGTGGCGACGAAGCGCGACTATTACGAAATTCTCGGCGTCGATCGCAGCGTCAGCGCAGAGGCGATCAAGAAGGAATACCGCAAGCTAGCCATGCAGAATCACCCGGATCGGAACCCCGGGGATAAGGCTGCCGAGGAGCGCTTCAGAGAGGCGACCGAGGCCTATCAGGTGCTGAGCGATGCGGACCGGCGTGCCCAGTACGATCGCTTCGGCCACGCCGCCTTCGACCAGAACACCGGCTTCGGCGGCTTCGATAGCGGTTTCGCGGAAGACCTGTTCAGCGACTTGTTCGGCGACTTCTTTGGGCGCGGCCGCTCGCGTACGCGCGCGCGGCGCGGCGAAGACCTCCGCTACGATCTCGAAATCGACTTCGAGGAAGCCGCCGAAGGCGGCGAGCGCGTCATCGACGTGGCGCGGCAGAGCAAGTGTGACGACTGCAACGGCAGCGGCGCGCAGGACTCCGGCGCAAGGGCAGCTTGCCCGGCCTGCCAGGGTTCCGGCCAGGTGCGCTTCCAGCAAGGGTTCTTCACGATTGCGAAGACGTGCGGTCAGTGCGGCGGGCAGGGATCCATCGTCAAGAATCCCTGCCGTTCGTGCGGCGGCGCCGGGGTTCGGCAGAAGGCGACACAGCTGAGCATCCGGATACCCGCCGGGGTCGATTCCGGATCGCGGCTCAAACTCCGTGGCGAAGGCGAGCAGGGCACCAACGGCGGTCCGGCGGGCGATCTCTACGTCGTCCTCTCGGTGATGCCGCACCCGCTGTTCAGCCGCGAGGGCAACAATGTCGTCTGCGAAATGCCGATCACGTTTCCGGAAGCGGCTCTCGGCGCCGAGATCGAGGTGCCAACGCTCGGCGGCAAGGTGAAGATGAAGGTGCCGGCGGGTACCCAGTCCGGCAGCATCTTCCGACTCAAAGGAAAGGGTGTTCCCGACCTGCGCGGCTACGGCCGCGGCGACGAATTGGTGCGCGTCATCGTCGAAGTACCGCGCAAGCTCACGGCGCGCCAGCGCGAATTGATGGAAGAGTTTGCGCGCGACATGCAGAAAGAGGTAAACCCGCTTTCCAAGGGCTTTTTCGATAAGGTAAAGGAGATGTTTGGCTGATGCTGCGCCCGCGCCGACGACTCTCGCACGCTCCCCGGTTCGCTCTGTTGTTCGCTGTAGTGCTCGCCGGTGCCGGCTGCGCTACGAAGGTGAAGGCGCCGCCCGAACCTCCGGTGGCTGTTCGCCTCGGCGATGCGGCCTTCGAAGCCGGCGATTTCGAAGGCGCAATCCGCGACTACCGCCTCTATATCGCCGACGTCGACCGCGGCGAATTCACCGCGCGCGCCTACTACCAAGCCGCTCTCGCGCACTACAATCTCGAAGACTACACCGGTGCGATCTCGACGCTCGACGAACTCGAAGGCCGCTACCCGGGCGCGGTCTGGGTGCAGGTTTCCGCGCTCCGTGGCGACGCCGAACGGGAGCTCGGTCGGCCGAGCGAGGCTGTGCTCGCTTGGGACGCCGCTTGGCCCGAAGCCAACGAAATCGAAACGCCCCGACTCCGCAACCGCATCCAAGGTGCGATCGCCTCTTTGAGCCGTGCCGAACTCCATGCCCTGCGCGACGACGTCGCGTCGGGCGAAGTTGGTGCACTGGTGGATCAGGAGATCGCTTCGCGCACCCCGCCGCCGATCACCGACCCGATCCCGCCCGTAGCCGCCGAATCCGCAAGCGTCGTCGCTGCGACCGTCGCCCCCGACAACCAAGCGCCGGAGAAGGACACCGTCGTCGGTGCATGGCGCCGGTTCAATGAAGACAGCAGCGCAGCGTCGCGAACACGAGACGACGGTACCCGTGCAGCTACGGCGCCTGCGGAAACGGTCATCCTCGAATCCGGCTCTGCACCCGCTCCGGTTCCGAGTCCGGAAGCAAAGGTGCGCGCCTTTGATGAGAGCGAGACGCCGCCCGTGGCCGCCGAGACGACGCCTCAGAACGACGAAGACGTAGCCCAACTCATCAAGGTGGATGGCCCGCTCGACGCCGACTCGGCGAACTTTGAGCCCGCTGCGGCGGCGCCGGTCGCTGCAGGCGATGGCAAGGTGGGCTTGCGGCGCATCGAATACCCGGGCGCGGTAGCCGGTCCTGCGGCGCGCCGGGAGCCGGCGCCGTCGGTCGATACACTGGAGAAGCTCGAGGTTACGGGCGAGCCTGCTGCTCCGTGAATTGCGACGCCGGGGCGCCGTCCTCGGCTCCCAGCCGCCGCTGATGACGCGCCGCCGCAAAGAGGTCACGCTGGGCGAGGTCGGTGAATTCGGCTTTCTCGATCGACTTCTGCCCGACCTCGGCGCGCGCGACGCCAGAATCATCGTCGGCGTAGGCGACGACTGTGCGGTCGTCGCCAGTCCCGAGGGTTCCCTGATTCTCACCACGGACGTCTTGGTAGAGGGCGTCCATTTTCGCGCCAACTGGCTCTCCGACGGACAACTCGGCCGGCGTGCGTTTCTCGTCAATGCGAGCGACATCGCCGCGATGGGGGGCGCGCCGCTGTGGTGCCTGGTGAGCCTCGGCGCGCCTGCGAGTCAGTCGCAGGCGTCGTTGCTGCGGATGATGAAGGGCCTGACGACGGCCGCGCGTGAGCACGGTGCTACTGTGGTCGGCGGCAACGTCAGCCGCAGCGATGCACTCTTCGTTTCCGTCACCCTCATCGGCACTGCGAAGTCCACGCCCGTCGCGCGTTCGGGTGCGCGCCCGGGCGACCTGTTGTTCGTCAGCGGCGAACTGGGTGGGGCGGCGGCTGCGGTGCGCCGGCTCGTCGGCGGAGAAAAGCCCGGAAGCCGGTCGCGAGCGCTGCGTGCCTACGCCGAGCCGCCGGCGCGCACGCTCCTCGGCCAGACGCTCGCGGCTGCGCGCGTTCCTGCTGCGATGATCGACATCTCCGACGGCTTTCTCCAGGACCTCGGGCATCTGTGTGATGCGAGTGAAGTCGGTGCGATCATCGACGTCGCTGCCGTTCCGGTCGCCACGGGTACCGGGTTGGCGCGGGCCGCCGCGCTGGAACTCGCGGTCTCGGGGGGGGAGGACTACGAACTGCTTTTCGCCGTGCCGGCGCGTCTCGCCAGGCGCGTTGCGGCGATCGGGAGGAAGGCGGGTTGCCGGCTGACGATGGTGGGGAAGGTGACGCGCGAACCGGGAATTCGCGCGCGCGATGCGGCGCAGCAAGCGGTTCTTGACGGGCTGGCGGGACACGACCATTTTCTCCATCAAGCCCGGCGTCGGGCGGCGCCGCGGCCGGCGGCCGCGAAAGCAACGAGTTGAAGATGGATCCCGATCGCCTACGCGCACTCCTGGGAGAGGTTCACCAGGGAACGACGAGCCCGGAGCAAGCGCTCGAGGTGCTCAAGTCGCTGCCATTCGACGATTTGGGTTTCGCGAAGGTCGACAATCACCGGCAGCTGCGAACGGGGCTCCCCGAGGTCATCTTCGGTGAGGGCAAGACGGGGGCGCAGATCGTACAGATTGCGGGCGCGATCCGTGCGCGGCACCAGAACGTGCTCGTCACGCGCATCGACGCCGACAAAGCGGCCGCATTGACCGAGGCGTTCTCCGAGGCCGATTACACGGCGGTGGCGCGCTGCGCGACGGTCGTGGTGCAGCCGCCCAAGGCCGTCGGGCGGGGGACGATTGCGGTGGTAGCGGCAGGGACCTCGGACATCGGCGTCGCGGAGGAGGCCGCGCTGACGGCGGAGTTGATGGGCAATCAGGTATTTCGTCTACACGACGTCGGCGTCTCGGGGATCCACCGGCTCTTCGCGCACCGTGCGAGCATTGCGGCTGCCAGCGTGGTGATCGTGGTGGCGGGCATGGAGGGAGCGCTCCCGAGTGTGGTGGCGGGGTTGATCGCCAGCCCGGTAATCGCGGTGCCGACGAGTGTCGGCTACGGCGCGAGTTTCGGCGGGCTCGCCGCCTTGCTGGCGATGTTGAACTCCTGTGTCGCGGGAGTCACGGTGGTCAACATCGACAACGGCTTCGGCGCCGGCGTAGCCGCAGGTCTGATCAACCGCGTCTGAGGGGAGCGGGTCCGCCGCGTGGCTGCCGCAATCTCCAGTCAACGAGAAGAGTAGCGGCGATGATTCTTTCGCCCCCGCTAGTCGGACTCGTCTGGCGAAACCTGATTCACCCGATCGGCGCGTTCGGAGATCCTTTGCGGCCGTGTTCCCATGGAGCCCGCGGTTGATATGCGGATGTGGCTTCGATGTCGGCGCCCGGCCAGGTCGCTGGGCCGTGTGCGTGCTCGGCGGCGCAGCGCGGGTCGCCGCAATGGACGGCGGCGACCAAGACCTCGCCTGAATCGGTCGTCCCGCGCACGCGGCCGTAGCGTGGATACGGGGTGAAGCCGGGTAGGGTGACGAGTGTTCCGACGACGATTTCCATCCGCTCTGTGTACGATTGCCCGGCGCGTGAATCAACGCCGCGGCCGGGTTCGTTGAACGCGTTCGCCGGAGGGGTTAGATTCGCACGACCACTCGCGTGCGGCGGGCGGTACAGCCTGCGGTGAACGGCAAACCAGATCTGATGGAAGAAACGACGCAATCGAGGATGCAGGGGGAACCGGCTCCGGCCGACTCATCGTACGTCGATGTGGCTGCCGGACTGGGCCGCCGGCGCAGCACCTTGCATCAGGGTCGCGTCGGCGTCGATGGGTTCAGTAGCGGTAGCTTCGAGTCGAAGCTCGAACGCGAACGCCGCTACGGTGAGGTGTTCAGGCTCGATCAGCACGAACACGGCTTGCTGCTGCGCCTCGAGTTGCCGCGGTGCATACCGGATTCGGCGCTGAAGCGCGCCCGTTCCATCGCCGATGAGATGCCGGACTACGTCTGCTCGGTGGACTTGTGCGGTGGTGAATTGACGGTCCGTGGTAGCCTCGCCGATCCGGAGATCCGCAAGCTCGCGGCAGTCTCGCCGGCGTTTCCAGCGGATTTCCAGACCACGCTCCACTTGCCGCCGCCGCATCGGTGGCGGATGGCATTCGCCGTGACGGATAAGGTGCTCGAAGTTGCCTTGGTGAGGAGCTGAGCGGATGGGAACCAATATTCTGGGGCTGGGCCACTTCTTGCCGCCGCGGATCGAGCGCCTCGGCGTGCAGCGCCCGATTGCACTCGATCCGATCGGGCCTTCGGCGCTCGCCGAACACGCGGCAGAAGCGGCCTTGCGCCGCGCGGGAGTGACGAAGGACGAAGTCGACTTCCTCATCTTCGCGACGGCGACGCCTGACGTGGCATTTCCCGGTTCCGGCTGTTTTCTCCAAGATCGCCTCGGCTGCGGCACGATCGGCGCCCTCGACGTGCGCGGCCAGTGCGCCGGCTTTCTCTACGGCTTGATGATCGCGGATCAGTTCTTGCGCACGGAGTCGTACTGCCGAATCCTGCTCGCGGGCGCAGAGGTGCATTCATCCGGATTGGACTATTCGGAGACCGGCGCGGCAACAGCCCGCCTGTTTGGTGATGGCGCGGGGGTGGCGATCCTCGGCAACGGTGCAGGAGCAGGCGTCCTGGCGGTCGACCTCCACGCCGACGGCGGCGAGTATCAACAGTTCTGGTGCGAGTATCCCGCCAGCCGCCAACACCCGACCCGGTTCACCATGGAGAACCTCCTGCAAGGCGGACACTTCCCCCGAGTCGAGCAGGACGCCCTGCGCCGGGCCGGAGTCACGCAACTGGAGTCGTCCATGCGCCGCGTCCTGGCGGAAGCCGGACGCGCCCCCGATTCCATCGATGCGTTCGTGGTTTCGCACCTGTTGCCGGATGTTGCCGCGGAGGCGCTGGGGCGCCTGGGGGTTCCGGCCGAGCGTCAGTCGATTCCGTCCCAACAGCACGGCCACATCATGGGTGCGGCGCTGCCGTTGGCGCTGAGCGAAGGCGTTGAGAGCGGCCGTCTCGGTGACGGGGCCACCGTCTGCCTGGCCGCTGCGGGAGCCGGCCAGGCCTGGGGCGCAGCCGTCGTCGAGCTGTGAGGGAGAAGCGATGCGCAACGCGAGAATTCTGGGGGTAGGTCGAGCCATTCCACCGCGCGTCGTCCGCAACGACGACCTGCAGCAGTACATGGAGACGAACGACGAGTGGATCCAGCAGCGCACGGGCATTCGCGAGCGCCACTTCAGCGATGGCTCGACGGGCGCATCGGACCTCGGTGCCGAGGCTGCGTTGCAGGCACTCGAGCGCGCAGACCTGAAGGCCGGCGACATCGATTGCATCATCTTTGCGACGCTGAGCCCGGACGTGGACATGCCCGCCTCTGCCTGCCTGTTGCAGGCAAAGCTTGGACTCGCAGGCATCCCCGCATTCGACGTCCGCAACCAGTGCTCCGGATTCCTCTACAGCGTGGCGATTGCCGACAAGTGCGTGAAGACCGGCCTCTATGACCACGTACTCGTGGTCGGTGCCGAGATTCATTCGACCGGAATCGAACTCTCGACCCGCGGCCGCGAGGTGGCGGTGCTCTTCGGCGACGGGGCAGGGGCGGCAGTCATCGGCCCGGAGCCCGATACGAGCAAGGGAATCTTGGTGACGCGGCTCCACGCCGACGGACGATTTGCCGAGAAGCTCTGGCTCGAAGGCGCTGCCAGTCGCGAGCGTCCGCGCCTTTCCGCAGAGATGATCGACGACCCGGAGGCGCGCATGTTTCCGAAGATGGAAGGGCGCTACGTCTTCAAGCACGCGGCTACCCGCATGCCCGAGGTCATCCGCGAGGTCCTCGACGCCGTGCAGCTGACGCCCGCCGACATCTCCCTATTGGTCCCGCACCAAGCGAACATCCGCATCAATCAAGCCGCTGCTGCTGCACTCGGCATTCCCGAAGAACGTGTCGTCCACAACATCGACCGGTTTGGCAACACGACCGCAGGATCGATCCCGATCGCTCTGTCGGAGGCGATCGATGACGGTCGCGTCCAGCCAGGCGATCTCGTTTGCCTGGCCGGCTTCGGCGCCGGGTTCACCTGGGGCGCGGTGCTGATCCGGTGGTGAGCGGCGCGCCCGCAACGGATGCCGATCGCGCGTCCGCGTGCGTCGTCGACGTGTACCATGACGCAGACCTCGGGCGCCTGCTCGAGATCGAGCGCGCGTCCTTCGGCAGTCCTTGGAGTCGGACGTCGTTCGAGCGCGAGCAGGAACTGGCATTTTCGCAGTTGCTCGTTGCGCGTCTCGCCCCGGGCGAAGCAGCTGCCGGCTATATCTGCCGCTGGCTCGTCGCGGACGAGATCCAGATTCTGAACGTAGCGGTCGCTCCGGAGGTGCGTCGCCGGGGTGTCGCCCGAGCGCTGGTGGGTCGAGTCATCGCGGAGGCAAAGGCCGTGGAAATTGCTGTCAGCCTCGAGGTCGAGATCAGCAACGAGGCGGCTATCGCGCTCTATGGGGCGTTCGGATTTTCCGCGCAAGGTCGCCGCAGGAATTTCTACGGTCTGGGCAGGCACGCCTTGGTGATGACGCTATCGTGCGCGGACGCCTAGCTCGCCTTGACTTGCGAATCCGCGCCAAGATATAGCGGCAAGTCGGGCAAACCCTGGTGAACGCAGCCTGGGAAGCGCCGAAACGAGGCTGGCGGCGGGGGATGAAGAAACGAGCTAAGCAGCTGATCGATCGCGCGCTGTCCAACGCTTTTCAGGTCGGGACCATCAAGACGACCCCACTTCCGCCGGCGCTCTTCGAGGTGCCGAAGGACGAATCCCTGGGAGACCTGGCGACCCCGATCGCCATGGGGATGGCCCGCTCCGAG
>Ga0163144_10028598_pt1 | contig 10743 bp, 6 predicted proteins | sample OliLak19BULKMAT1_FD_123175 | JGI IMG/M metagenome (GOLD analysis project Ga0163144, IMG submission 123175) | Freshwater microbial mat bacterial communities from Lake Vanda, McMurdo Dry Valleys, Antarctica - Oligotrophic Lake LV.19.BULKMAT1 | ecosystem: Environmental > Aquatic > Freshwater > Lake... | reverse complement strand
TTACTCAAGGCTGGTGCCGATGCCAAGACCAAGTCCACGGATACGCATACATGGAAGTCCAGGTATGTATGCAGACGTCTTTTCGTTTCTCTGGTTGTGGTCTTTGTGGGTACACCCTGTTCACTAGTCAAATGTTTTTAATCTCACCCTCTATCCTTGTTCAAATGGACACCCAGTACCAGCAAGGGTATATCACCGAGAGAGTTGGCCGAGACTGTGTCTCACGGATCGCAAGATAAAGTACTCGAGACGCACGGATTAGCACTGCAGGAAGCCATCTCGTACTTTGCCTCATCGAGTGAGGAGCGGAAGAAATTCAAATCGACACTGGCGCGGATGGTTGAGCGATTAAAAGACGTAGAACAGCACGGATACTCTCCACCGCCGCCAGAGCCTGAGGTTGAGGACGTTGAAGAGGAAGAACCGGAAGTAGCAGGTGCAGCCAAGAAATCACAGCAGCAGGATATCAATGAGGAGGAGGAGGAGGACGACGATTCCGACGAGGAGATGCTTGAGCTGCGAGCTACAGGAACTGCTAACAAAGATAAAAATATCAAAAAGAAGAAGAAGAAAAAGAAGAAGGGCCAACAAGGCGACTCTGCAGAAAATAAAAAGGTGAATAATGCCCTGGCGGCAGGCAGCAAAAAGAACGAGTCAGCTGCGCAATCAAAGGATAGTAAAGGTAAGGAGGACGATCCCTTGGTCGCGGCACTGCTGGGAATGGGATTTTCGGAGGGTCAAATTCATGCGGCAGTAAAAGCCTGCGGAGGTACCGATAGAGCTACCGCTGACGATCTCGTGATGTGGATATTGGGAGAAGGTGCAGTAGAGGCAGCAGCCGCGCCAGCTCCAGCGCCAGCGCCTAGGCCAGAACCACCACGAAAGCCGGCGCCCCCAAAGCCTGTAAAGGCACCAGTTGTAGTCCCGGCACCAGTTGTAGTCCAGCAGCCAGCACCGGTAAGCAAGCCGAAGGCAAAAGAACCTCCAAAGGTTGTGTTGGAGGCACGCATCTCCACCAAAGAATCTCAGGCAGCAATCAAGCTAGAGGAAGAGAACAGGCTGAAAGAGCAGCGATTGGCTCAGAAACGAGAAGAGAAGATCAGGCGTAATCGAGAGTGGAATGAGCGAGCTCAGGCACGCCAAAAAGAAGAAGAAAAGGCCAAGATTGCGCAGGCAGTGGCGGAGGCCAATCGCCTAGCAAACGAACGGGCAGCACAGGCTGCGGCTGCCCAGCAACAGCAGCAGCTCCAGCAGGCTCATCAACAACTCCAACAGCGGCAACAGCAGCAGCAGCAGGCTCAACAACAGCTCCAACAGCATCATCAACAACAACAGCATGCAAAAGTATCGGCTGCGCAGCAGGTGCTAGCGCCACCGTCAAATTACTTTCCCGGAGGGGTTAATCCGTCGGCCGCTGCAAGCATGATGCCGCCGCACCCCATTCGCGCACCTCCAGGGGCGATGAGCATGCCCCCACCGGCACCAGCAGGTCATTATGGAATGCCAATGCACCCCTCGCAGAGTGCTTACCCACAGGGAACTGCGGGCAATATGTTGGCTGCAGCAGGTCGCATGGTGGACGTCCAGCAAGCTGCTCACCCTCAATTGCATCCTCAACAGTATGATGCCGGTAATTACAACCCGTTGCCGCCACCTGGAGGCATGCCAAAAATGCAGCATCAGCAGAGTTGGGAGCCGCCCAGCAGTCAAGGTCCCATGTACAACACGGAAGTATCCTCGCAGTATCCCTCCATTGCAGATGACTCAACTGTTTCTTCGTACGGCAGTGGTCGCATATCCGCACCTTCGACTTTCAGCGCCGCGGTGCCACCCGGATTTCGCCAACCTACTGCCTCTGCAACGCTTCCTCCACCTGTGGAAGAATCAGGTTCAGTTGCGTCATTTGAGGTTGAGGAGAATCCCCTTGGTGAGATGCGTGCAACTGCCAGGGAGTTCGTACCGACAAACTTCGGCAGCAGGCCTTCGAGTCGCAATGCCACGGCGTTGCGCCAACCTTCGTCCTTGTCGGTAGGCCCAACAGGATCCTTGAGCTCGACTTCAGAACCCCCCCAGACATCTCGATTGCCGACCTTTTCTGGAATAGACATGTCACAAACATCTACAATGCCGCCAAGCATGCCACAGAATAATAATGGAGGGCTCCTAGGCGGTGTCAACAGTTTTGGCTCATCCATATTGAGGCATAGTCAACATCAAGCACAGTCCTTGGACCGCATTATGACGCCTTCGTCTGAGCACATGTCACCTGTTCCACACAGTTCAACATCGTCTGTTACTGGAATGGCGAACTCTGAAGAGCCGCAGTTTCCATCCATGCTTGGCCTTGACAAGGGCTTGTCTGATCCTGCAACAAGGACACCTGTTATCATGGAAACACTCCCGTCGGGATTGTCGTCGTCCAGCTACGACGGCAATGCTGGTGGCGCTTCCATTTGGGGTGGGCTCAGTGCTGGCGCTGGGAGAACAAATGCAAATACCACCGGCTATGGCACAAATGCAAATACCACCGGTTTTGCAGGTATCCCTTTGGCGGGACTTCCCTCGTTGTCTCTTACAAGGGGAAGCTCCGCGACTGCCAGTCTTGGGCCCCGTTCGGATGGCATGACTAGTGAGTCAGTCTTACCCACTGGCTTGGGCGGCGTTGGTGGATGGGGTGCAACCAATTTGAGTGGAAATAAGCCCACCGGCGGCGGATCCATCTGGTAATGTATGCCATGCTCTTTGTTGCTGAGAGTATTCATCTTCTTTCGCGCTTCTTTAGTAGTATCTTTAGTTCTTTACACATTGGTGCGGTGTGTAACAAGTAAATCTTCTTTTTCATGCTTCTTTGAACTTCTTTGCACGAATCTATTCTCTAGTAGCTAGTAGCTAGCTCGTTTGCTATTGTACAAGTAGCAGTAGGTCAAACCGCTCGCAAAACGTCTACAAAAAAACCTCTTATTTCCCAAATTGAACGTGCACGCTGAGCGTTACCACTTGCTTGCTCTACGGTAGCTATCTAACTTGCTGGCCACGATTACTCTTACTTACCGTGCTCCTCCACGCCACTGACTGTCTCCACAGTAATTCATTTTTTTCGCCACGCTCCCCAACCTTTCTCGTTGCATCATGGAGGAATCGTTTATCATTGTCAACGAATCGGCGTCAGTCAAAACACCAACGGCGAGTTCCGAACGTGTACGTGTTGTGTTTGAATCGGAAGAAAAATCGAATCTCCCATCTTGCGACATGTCGAAGCATATCAAGGTCATCGAAGGCGAAAAGGAACGTCCGGGGGTGACCATGGACGGCAAAAGCTCTTTTTCCGCGTGGATGCAATCGGTTGATGATAGATTCAAAAAGCAAGACGAAAAGAATAAAAAGCAAGACGAAAACATTGCTGTGCTACAACTCCAGAATCAACATTTGTTGAAGCGTCTCGATGAAGGTGCACGTGTGTACAACGAACATGAAGCGACTATACTTCATCAGCGCCGACAACTGGATGCGGCTGCGCATGAAATTTCGGAATTTGGATTGGATGGAAACGACATTAAACGGATGCAAGAACATCACCATTTGGCGGTTTGCCCCATTTGTAGCTCCGCTCCCAATAGCATCGCGCTTCGCCCATGCATGCATATGTTTTGCTCAGAATGTCTAGCCGATGCTTTTACGTGGCGTCACGGGGAGACTCGCTTTTGCCCCATCTGCAAGGGCCACATCGAAGAGCGGATCCGTCTCGGCGGGAACTAGTCCACCGCTCCCCCGCCATGATTTACACGTCATACTACTGTATTAGTATCGGGGTCTCCATACGGATTCAGCCGAAGTTGGAACCCAACGCCCTCTCTCGGCACACCGTGTAACCACGCTCGTAACTGTCACAATCAAATCAATGAATGAGGTCTTGGATGAGCCCCCTAGCTACTAGGTAGATACTAAAACCAGAACTGTACTGTACAAACTAACTCATTTGAAGGTAAATTTGATACAACCTAGGACGCACATTGATTCGTCAGCGCAATCGGATAGAGGTTCTCTTTTTTCTTTTAAGCAGGATTGAAAAATTCTTAGAAGAACAGACGCGACAGGGATCCCGTATCAATGAATGATCCATCATCATGCCATCAACCAATTTAATAATGCGCATTGATTGCTTTCCCCCGTTGAGACTGTGTTAAGAGTGTGTTAGGCATATTTGTGGGATCTTTTGTCGTTGTTGCAGTGTTCTTCATTGTTGCAGTGTTCTTCATTTCATAATTTTTTCTTTTGTCTCCTTCCTTCCATAATTTTTAAGCAGTGAAAGAATCATCGCACAGAACCTCCTTTTCTAATAGAAATCACCTGCCATCACCATGCCTTCTTCCGTAGCATCGTTGCTGATCTTGTTTGGCGTTGCTTTTGTTCAAGCAGAAAATGTATTTCACGAATTCAAAATCAAGCCACGGCTGGCAGTTCCTCCTTACAGCCCCGATTGCTTCACTGCAAAAGATTTGTTGCTCGTCGACGACCAAATGCCAGGTAAGGAATCGATTTGGCACAGTCAACCAACCCTTTCTTCTTTGGATGAAGCATATGGCATTTGTTCATCACAATCAATAGCATACACCCACTCACTCTCTTCCCTTGTCCATTCTCCTGCAGGGCCCACCGTCCGTGCCAAAGTCGGTGATACGGTCAGCATTAAATGGATAAACGAACACCCAAGTGAGGGAGTGACGATCCACTACCATGGGAACCTGATGAACCAGCAACCCTATTCCGATGGTACAGGTGGGGTCAATACGTGCGTCGTCGGACCTATGCAGGCTTTTGAGCAAACATTTGTAGCGGACAATGCCGGCACGCATTATTGGCATGGGCACAATAGCATGCAATTGATGGATGGACTCCAAGGAGTGCTGATTATTGAAGACGAGAATGACCCAGAAGAGGTGGCATTGAAAGAGCTCTACGATGAGGAACGAGTGGTGTTTCTGCAAGACTGGTACCACAAAAGTGGACCTTATCTTCGAACCAGTAAGTATGGTTGTGATTCATCGAGCGGGATGGGTGAACCATTTTGGTAATCACGTATACCTCTAAACATTTCTTGCCTTTCTTTGATAACTAATATTCCTTCTCGCATCGACTTCATGCTGCAGGTCTGGACTCGGGCGTTTGGATTGGCTTCCCTCAGGTAAATCAGGCGGAGATTTGGCGAGTGCTGTCTCGGAACCAATCGTTTGCAAAATTACATGCCGTTCCAGTTATTGTGTGGAAGCCCCGTGGTTCATAACACTCTCGTTGTCTTTCCCTCCATTCCTTGGCTGTGCAGTCTGTTCTCGTGAATGGCAAAGGACAATTCCAAGGCTGTTTGGATGACCCTTCGAACCCTGATTGTGATGAAGCTGGCTGTCCCGCCGAAGAATACCTTTCGCCTCTGCCTGTCGAAGCAGGAAAGACATATCTTTTCAGGATCATCAATGCAGCAAGTCTCGTGTCACTGACATTCGCCATGGCCGACCATAATATGACAGTAGTCAGAGCTGATGGGACGTACGTGGAACCGGTTGAAGTCTCGAGTTTGGAAGTGAATGTTGGACAAAGATACTCTGTTTTGGTTACAGCTGACCAAGCGCCAGATATGAGTTACTGGGCGACTGTCACCGGACCACGAGGGTTAATGGGCTACTCATACTTGCAGTATGATGGATCCGCACCGCCCGATGGAAATTATACCACGCCAACGTTGGTCGAGGATGGCCCTGCCATTGACAAGATGCTGTTCAGCAAAAATGTTCAGGCTCACCCCAACCCTGATATCTTGGCTGGAGATGTCACGCCCGCCCGCTCCTCTGTCATCGTTACTGCTCAAGCCTTGCACCCCCCAAGCGGCCAGGAGCTGTATACAAGCAACAACGTTTCTAACTCCCTCCATGCACCCGTCCCATTGGTCACGTTGGCGTATGAGTCGCTAAAAAAACCGAATGCAAAGGCCTGGCCCGAGACTGATATCCCTGGCACTGTCGAAATCCCTGATTTAGCTCCTGTAATTTGGAACTTTTCCGCTACTCCTCGCGACGCGGGTGTAACTCTGGTCTCGGAAGACCATGGGCTTGCTGTTTTTAAGGCTGTCCATGGCGATGTGATTGATATGGTCTTCCAGAATACAGTCGGAAGCAGGGGAATGGCTGGTAGCCATGCGTGGCACCTGCACGGACACCAAATGTATGTTATTGGTCAAGGATCGGGTACATTTGATCCCGACTCAGACCCAGACTCCTACAACTTGGTAAACCCAGTCTTGCGTGATACCTTTAGTGTTTGGAATTTCGGATGGACAGCAATTCGCTTCAAGGCTGACAATCCAGGAGCGTGGCCCTTACACTGCACCATGTTGGCTCACGCGGTGACTGGTATGGGTTTTAATCTCGTGACAAGCCCCGATTTGCTCAGCGCTCCTCCGCCTGGCCTAGAAAGCTGTTACAAAACTAGTGTGAACCCTGAGGAGGCTCAAGTTTGCACTTTGAAGAGCGAACTCGACGAGGCTGGCAGCGATGCATTAGATATCAGCCGTACCGGCGGAGGGTCTGCGTCTGAATCAAAAGAAGCAGTGTCAAGCTCCACCGGAGGCGTGCTTATGAGTCCTCATGTCGCACTACTTGCCGGTGCCTTTGTTTTTGGACTGGCTTTCAACTTTGGATGGATCTAATCGGATGCCGTTGCACTATATTTCAATAGCATATCTTGACTGCTCTAGTGTTCTCTCTTGCTTTCTGAAAGACACATGTTACACTTTATAATAAGTTCAAATATTTGAGACCTTGTGAATTTTTACTGTTTGCTGTTACAAGCAAAGCCAGTAGTAGTCTAATAGTGCAATTCTGTGAAGAAGGGAAAGATTAAAAGAGCCAAAGAGGATAACGACCTGGCAAGAACGACCTTGTCATGCTGCAAATCAGAGGTCCGTGCAATCAGCTCAGACAAGTTTGTCTTCTGCACATTGGAGGTCCATTGTCACCAATTGAGACACCGCAAACCCCAAGAAGAAAAATGATGGGTGATTTCATTTCCATACGAGCTGTAAAACACAACAGAATGAGGCTTAGGGCAAGAGATGCTGACAAACACAATCAACATTCTGGACACCGCAAGGCAGACCACAACATTTGAACAGTCACAAAAGTCAGAACTTTCATCAGGCACAATGCACCAATTGCTGGATTCTTGAGATAGAAAGATTTTTGTCACATGTGGATTACTCAACTTTGGCTGGAAAGTTTTTCAGCTGTCAGACTGACAATTCAAAGGTCATGTCAATCATCAAATTGTCACATGTGTGTTTCTGCTAGCATCAAAAGCAAGTTGAAACAACTGAATAGCTCTGACATTCTGAATGGTGATGAAAATCAAATAATTCTGTCTAGTCACATGCTTGTGTTTTCTCTGAAAGATGTTAACATTGTTGTTCTTGACAATTTGGTTGTCTTCCAGTGTCATCACTGGCAAAATCGTGCAATGGCATCCACATCAAAACTTTTTTAACAACACTGGATCAAAGCCAGATGAAAGCATGCTGTGGACAGGTCATGTCTCTTTTGAAGTGTTGCTGCTTTTGGTATCATAGCTCCATTGTGCCAGGTGGCTAGCAGAAAGTGGCTGATAACAACATGCAAATCAATGACTAATGAGACTGCAGTGCGCGAAGTTTGCGTGCTTTTGAGAAAATTCACGGTGCACTGAATTTTCTATCGGTAGTGAAGAAATGTGAAACGGCCGATTGAGACAGTGAAGCTAGCTAGCTAGAGTAGTAGCTGAATTTCAGGTTTCACGTCTGACTAAGCTGATGCAGTATTTCGTTCCTCACTCATAGGGATAGGGGTTCAGCGATCGAGGTGTCTCTGCGCCACCGCAATTTCACGGAACAAATAAAAAATGCGACAAAGCAAATTCCAAGATCCATCAAGTGTTCGTCAGCAAAGCAATCAAAAGAACTCTAGTAAAACTGCAAAAGACCTTCAAGATAAAACGTAAATCAGTCATCATCAGTAGTGGATGTCTCTTCGTTCGGATTGATCTCTATTAATTTCATCATACAAAGAAACCACCTTCGCCTCCGGCATTGATTGACAGCAGCAGAAGACAAATGTTCTCGAGGGTGAGCCGTGAATGCTCTTTCTTCATCTTTCTTGCTTTGATATATAATTCGTCTGTGGTATTTTCCAAGGCGTTTGGAGTTCCCTCTCTTGCGAAACGCAACATGGCTGTTCAGGATAACAACAAAGTCCCTCCACGAGGACTACTTCCTAAAAGAAATACACGGCCAATATCCCAATACGAAGGCAAGGACAATAACCCTAATAATATGTCAAATAACGAAAATATCGCTTTCGATGATCAAGCGGAAAACACGAATAATCCTTTTGAAGAAGAGGACACAGAAAAAGAGCAACCAAAAGTCGTAGCAAAAGCCAGGCAAGGCCTTCAACACTTTGCAAAAAAGAAGTTCGGGAGGTTACTTACCACCGACAGCCGACAAGACTTTCTTGTATGCGCTGGGTTTTTCTGTGATGTGTTGGCCATGTCTCTGCCAGTCATCCTGGTACCCATGGCCGCAACTGAATATGGCATTGTTCTTGGTCATACATCCACACAAGTTGCTTCTCAGATTGCCAGAGTGTTTTCTGTGGCATCCGTTGGTGGTGCCCTTGGTACCTTTATCAACGGCTTTGTCTGTCAAGAACTGGGAATATATCGCTCTTCTCAATGGTATCTCAAAGCAATGGGAATGAGCAGTATACTATTTTCTATATCCACAACCCCTACAACATTGGGTTTATCCTATGCTTGTATGGAATTCTTTTCGACCATTCAAAGTCCAGCCTTGGCACTGATTTTGTTACAGTACTATCAAGGACGACCGGCTAAACTAGCCGCAGCACTTACAGCCCTGGGATTGACGGGCACGGCCGGAGAAATCTTGGCCAAAATTTTGGGATCCGCACTGACAGGTGTCTTAAATTGGCGACAAGTTTCTCAAATTGGAGCTGCGATTTCTTTGGTGGGCGCATTTTGCATTTCACAAGCACCTGGACGACAGGACGCACAACAGAAATTGAAACAGCAAAAGCAACAACAGCCTTTCCGACTATCTTCCATCACGGATTCGATACGTGCTGTGTTAGGAAAGAGTATCTTTTGGAAATTGTCATTCCTGTATTCCATGTCGTTCATGTCATGCTGTGGCGATAGGATTGTGGGTCCATTTTATATGGAAGTGACATCCTTACCTCCCAATATCTGTGGAGGTCTCACCGTGACAATCATTTTAGGAGCAATTATTGGATTACTTTCGGGAACCAAACATATCGCTCGCATGACCGACAACATCAAAGCACAACAGTCTTTCTTTTCCAAACGTCAAATTGGAAATGTCATTTCAACCATGGGCTTGGCTGGTTTGTCATACTTTAGTTCCTCGATACCCAACAAGATACTGATGGCTGGAATGATTGCAGTATTATCTTCTTTCATGTCCGCCACCGTTTCCTATCAATACTATCATTTCCCTGCCGCCATTGGTAATTTATTTGGTGATGAGCATGCTGCGGTTTGCCTTAGTTTCCTGGACGGACTTGGTTACCTCCTGTCCGTTCCGATTTTTGAAGCCCTTGGCGAGGTTGTGCCAAGATTCGGTTGGGGCCCGGCATGGTTGATGCTATCCGGTCTTTTTGGTGCCGCTGGTTTTATTGGTATGAAATCACTATTACCTGTTTTGCAACAAGGTGTAGACTCGGAAGGTGAAGAACACAAAACACAATAAGGCTTCTTACTCTCAAGAAAAATCCGTATCAACCTGCAAGCACAAGAGGACACGGAATTGTCAAACATAAAGCCGAGTGGCCCCCTGGCCAACTCGCCCTCCTGCTACCAGCAAATGGTAGAGCCTGTAATGCAATAAACGACCACACAGATACGTATGCGCGTACTGCTAGGGCATAGACTCGTTCAGGGGCATGTTCACAAATACATAATCTAATAATAGAACATTATCAATATACATGGGTGGATGAGTTGTGCTATTATAAGATTATGCTAAACAGCAAAGAGTGACTGATTATAATAAATTATTGGAATTGTTTTCTAAGGCTATGCAGTCCAATGCCCCTTAGGATTGATTTATGAACCATACTTTTTGTGTACTGTAGCTATGTATGCCTCTTGAGAATTTAGGAAACAGTGTCCACCTAATCGAGGAGGTCTTCTAGCTACTACCAAGTAGCTAGTAGCTAGCTAGCTAGTAATAGAGAGTTTGGGGGCTCAGAAAAACTTGTTGTCGCGGAAGGAATTTTACTCCACCGGGTGGACGAAATTCAAATGTCTATCTCATCGTTTAACGTGAAAATAACCGTCAACGGCCGGCCTTCTCGTTTTACTTAAAAAACACAAGAATTTGGAGAACGACCATGACTGTGAACCCCAAGCCGACAACTCCAAACAAAACGGCAGCCAAGTTTCAAGAGCTGTTTCAAGTTGGTCGAGTCATCGATACACCAGCAAAACTGCTCATTGATTCTCGGAGACTTTTTTCTCCTCGACGAACCAAAAGTGAGAGGACGACACGTAGTCACACACTCGAAGCGACAATCAAACTCTAAGCTTGCTTTTGCATTGTATCAGCTGCCCCAGACATCAATTAGATCCTTGTCCGCTAGCTAGTAGCAGGCTCGATTATTTGTTAATTTCGGCCTTCACACA
>Ga0163144_10028597_pt1 | contig 10744 bp, 8 predicted proteins | sample OliLak19BULKMAT1_FD_123175 | JGI IMG/M metagenome (GOLD analysis project Ga0163144, IMG submission 123175) | Freshwater microbial mat bacterial communities from Lake Vanda, McMurdo Dry Valleys, Antarctica - Oligotrophic Lake LV.19.BULKMAT1 | ecosystem: Environmental > Aquatic > Freshwater > Lake... | reverse complement strand
CTACCTGACCGACTACGGCCGCAGCGGCGCCAAGGCCGACAGCGCCAACGCGAAGGCCGGCAAGAACGACAGCGGGTCGAGTAGCGGCAGCGACAGCAAGCCGTCCGAGGGCAAGTCGTCCGAGGGCAAGTCGTCCGACAGCAAGTCGTCCGACAGCGGGTCGAGCACCAAGAGCGACAGCGGCAGCGGCGGCAGCAAAAGCAGCAGCAGCGACTCGTCGTCGAAGCCGGCCGCGCCCAGCAAGGCCGACTAGTCGGCGGAGTGGCGACGGCGAGCGACCGCTTCCTACGGCCTCGCCAGATCCCCCACAATCATCTCGGCCTTCCGGAAGCGGTCGCCCGCCGTCACCTTCTCGAGCATCAGTCGAGTGCCTTGATGTCGCGGAGGTACTGCTTGAAGGCGTCGGCCAAGTCGGGCCGGCGCAGGGCGAAGTAGACCGTGGCCTTCAGGAACCCGAGCTTGTTGCCGGCGTCGTGCCGCACGCCGTCCACCTCGAGCGCATAGAACGGCCGCGCCTTCAGCAGCTCCCGCATCCCGTTTGTGAGCTGAATCTCGCCCGACTTGTCGGATTTCGTGGCCTCGAGCGCCGGAAAGATGTCGGGCGTGAGGATGTAGCGGCCGATGATGGCCAGGTTCGACGGCGCTTCGGCGCGCGACGGCTTCTCCACCATGTCGAGGATGCGGTGCACGCGCGGGCCGAACTGCGGGGCGGGTTCCACCGCCAGAATGCCGTAGCTCGAGACGTCGGCCTCGGGCACGCGTTCCACGGCGATGACCGGGGCGTTCACCTGGGCGAACACATCCGCCATCTGCTTGAGCGCCGGCGGATCTGCGTCGAAGATGTCGTCGCCGAGCACCACCGCAAACGGCTCGTCGCCCACGAGGCCTTTGGCCATCAGCACGGCGTGGCCCAGCCCGAGCGGTTCGGCCTGGCGCACCGACGAGAAGTTCACGAGCCGCGACACCTTCCGCACCTCTTCGAGCAGCGCCAGCTTGCCCTTGGCCGCCAGCACCGTCTCGAGCTCGAACGACATGTCGAAGTGGTCTTCGATCACGCTCTTGCCCCGGCTGGTCACCAGGATGATGTCGGTGAACCCCGACGCCACGGCTTCTTCGATGCCGTACTGGATGATCGGCTTGTCGACCAGCGTGAGCATCTCTTTCGGCTGCGCCTTGGTGGCCGGAAGGAAGCGCGTGCCGAGGCCCGCTGCCGGGAAGACCGCCTTACGAATGGGTGAGGGCATTCGTAATAGGATACACACCTACGTGCGCTGCCATGCTTGACCCAGCCTTCGTCCGCGACAATCTCGAGACAGTGCGTGCAGCCTTCGCCAACCGCGGGCTCGCTGCCGATGCGGAACTCGCCGATCTGGCGGCCCTCGAGGCCGAACGCCGCCGCGCCATCCCCGAGCTCGAGGCGCTGAAGCGCGCCCAGAACGACGCGTCGGCCGAGGTGGCGCGGGCCAAGAAGCAGGGCCTCGACGCCACGCCGCTGTTTGCCGCCAGCAAGACGCGGGGCACCAAGATCAAGGCGCTCGAAGCGGAACTGGACACCGTGGAGGCGCGCCGCACCGCCATCCTCACCACGCTGCCCAACCTGCCCCACAGCTCCGTGCCGGTGGGCCGGAGCGCGGCCGACAACGTGGTGGTGCGCCGTTGGGGTGAGCCGCGGCAGTTCGACTTCGAGCCGCTCGCGCATTGGGACCTCGGCCCGGCGCTCGGCATCATCGACTTCGAACGCGCCACCAAGATCGCGCGCGCGCGCTTCGCCATCCTGCTCGGTGCCGGCGCGCAACTGGAACGCGCGCTCATCAACTTCATGCTGCAGCTCCACTCGAGCGAGCATGGCTACACCGAAATCGAGCCGCCGTTCCTCGTGAACAGCGCCAGCATGTTCGGCACCGGCCAGCTGCCGAAGTTCGAGCAGGACCTCTTCAAGATCGGCGGCGACTGGGACTTGTTCCTGATTCCCACGGCCGAAGTGCCCGTGACCAATCTCTATCGTGACGAGATTCTCGACGGCCGCCTGCTGCCCATCAAATACACGTCGTACACCCCGTGCTTCCGCAGCGAGGCTGGATCGTACGGGGCGGACGTGCGGGGACTCATCCGCCAGCACCAGTTCGACAAGGTGGAGCTCGTGAAGTTCACGACGCCCGAGCAGTCGTACGCGGAGCTGGACGCGCTCACGGCCAACGCCGAGGAAGTACTCACACGCCTCGAACTGCCCTACCGCACGATGACGCTCTGCACCGGCGACATGGGATTTGGTGCCGCCAAGACCTACGACATCGAGGTGTGGCTGCCGAGCCAGAAGACCTACCGCGAGATCTCGTCGTGCTCGAACTGCGAGTCGTTCCAGGCGCGGCGCGCCAACATCAAGTTCCGCCCGGATGGCACGGGCAAGGCCGAGTACGTGCACACGCTGAATGGCTCGGGGCTGGCCGTGGGCCGCACGTTGATCGCGATCCTCGAGAACTACCAGCAGAAAGACGGCTCGGTGGTGATTCCCGCGGCACTGCGCCCGTTCATGGGCGGACGCGAGGCCATCACGGCCAGGCCGTAGGCGCGTAGCGGCCGTCGACCGTGCCGGGCTCCGCCCACACTGTACCGGGCGGCGGATGCACGTAGCTCGGCTGCACGCTGGCCTCGGCTGCCGCGAGCAGCACCGGCAGATAGGTCGGGTCGATACGGAAGCGTTCGACCAGCTGCTCCCGGCTGTCGCGCTGCACCAGCAGCTTCGTCACTTCGCCGGACGCGCGGCCGTGCGCCGCGGGCAACACAGCCAGCCAGCCGTCGCGGCGGCCCTGCGTCATCCACAGCGGCGGGGCTTCGGCGTGCGCCGACCGCTCGGCGAAGACCTCGAACGGGGGGTTGTAGAGCGCCGGCGCGTGCTCCATCACCCAGCCAGCGACCGCCCGCTGTTCGAGCCAGTTGGTGGGCGCTGGGGGGTCGATGACGAGCACGGCCCCCGACGTGACCACCGACGCGGCCACAATCCATGTGCGCGCGCGCCCGTGCCACGCCTGCGCCACGAGCCACGCCAACATGGGCAACATCCAGACGAGGTAGCGCTGCAAGCCGCGGGCGTCGGTGTTCCAGTTGATCTGCACCTGCACCGCCAGCATCACGCCGGTTACGGCTGCTGCCAGCAGCATGCCCGGCCGATGGCGTTGCGCGACCAGGCGCACGGGTGCCCAGAGCGCCGCGGCCAACAGCACCGGCACATACGGCAACAACCCGGCGTTCAGGTCGACGAGCAGGCTGGCCATGCGTGACCACGAGATGAGCGCGGGGTCGCTGTTGGTGCGAGCCATCACGCCAGGCACGCCGGATTGCAGGCCGTAGTACACGACGGGCCAGGCGGCAACGCTGCCGCCGAGGACGGCCAGCACGGCGCTGCGCCACCGCCGTTCCCACAGCGCCAGCACGATCGGCACCGCTGCCAGCAGTATTAACGGAGGATTCTGCGTGGCCGCTATCGCCGCGGCGAGGGCGCTCAGGGCATAGGCGCGACGGTCGAGGCACAGGAGCGCGGCCGTCACCAGGGCCCAGCAGAACACCTCGACGCCGGTGAAGGTGACGTACCACGCCACAGGTGTCACCGCCATCAGCAGCGCCAGCGCGATACGCTGCGCCGGCGGGCCCTGGCCGAAGAACAGCAGTGCGCCGACGGCCAGCGCGAACACTCCGGCATTGGTCACGACGAGGGCGTTGAATTCGCGGCCGCCAACCGCGCGAAGCGCCAGTTTGGCCGGATACGCCGTGAGGGAGTAGATCCAGAAGTGGGCGGTGTAGCGGCGTCCGTCGGCCGCCGTGAGGAAGCGGTGCGGCAGTTCACCGGCATACACGTCGCGCGCGGAGCGCAAACCTTCGCGGCCGGGGGGATGCGCCGTGAGCTCCCACGAGTCGATGTGCGCGAACATCGCGTCGAGGTCGGCGGATCGCACGTCGGGCGAGCCGTGGCGATCGAAGGCGTCGAGCAGCACGAGGTACTCCCAGCCGTCGCCCTCACGGCCGAAGTCCAGGCGCGCACACCAGCCGATCAGGGCCGCCGCGCAGAGCAGGTAGGCAAGAACGCCCAGACGGCGGGGGGACATGTGGGGAGGGGCGGCGCCAGTATGCCGCAAGATCTCGCGCGGCTCGCGCGATCCCCGGGGGAGATCGCAACTACGGCACGACGATGACGATCGTAGACGTGGGCGGACCCGCGCCCGCCGAAGTGACCGCGCGCACCCGCACGTGGTAGGTGCCGGGCGGCACGCCGGCCGACGCGATTGTCGTGGCGGGCGTCGAGGCCACCTGCGGCAGCGCGTCCGGCTGCAGTCCGGCCTCCACGATGTAGGTGCTGGGCAGCGCGCCCGTGAGCGGCGGTATCCACGTGAGCGTCACAGCGACGCCACTCACGGTTGCGGCCAGATCGCCCGGGGCCAGGGGCGCGCCGGTGGTGCCGTCGACCACCAGCCGCACGTCGGCGCTGGGCGGGCTCCATCCCCACGCATTGCCGGCGCGCACGCGCACCCAAGACGCGCCGAGCGGCACCATCCCGCTGATGCTGTTGGCGTCCACATCGACGACCGCGAGATCCGTGGCGCCGTGCGCCGTGCCCGACTCGACGCGATAGCTGCTCGCGCCAGGCACCGGCGTCCACCACAGCGCGGCCGTCTGCCCCGCGGCCAACGCGCTGACCGCACCGGGCGCAGCCGGCACCGTGGCGCCGGGGCCGTTGCACGTGACCCGCGCGTCCGCCCAATCCACTTCGTCGTTCACGTTGCCATCGCCAGCATCCGCGACGACCAGGCGCAGTTCGCGCACGCCGGTGAGGTCGACCGACACGGCGATGGGCGGCGTGACGCCGTCGACGAGTGGCGACTGGAACGCGATGCGGCCATCTACCACCACGCCCGCAACTATCGTGCCTCCCCCTTGCACGTCGTCGTCGATGGCCAGCGTGGCGGCAAACAACGTGCACGCGCCGTTCACACGCACGCGGATGTCAGACGGTGCGCGCACGCCCAGGCCCTTGGCGTAGGTGACGCCGCGCACCACGAGGGGTGGGCCATCGCCGCCTGGCGTGTCGCCGTGGCTGCGGTCGCGCGCTACTGGACCCGCGCCGTTCTCGGCCAGCGTCCAGGCCAGATCGCTCAGATACGACACCCCAGCAGGCGGCGCAAACCGTGCCGTATTCTCGATGTTCGTATCGCCGACGAGCAGCGTGTGCTGCTGCGCGGCGCCGCTGGCCCAGCCCGTGAACGACAGCGACTGCTGGGGTGAGAGCGTGGCCACCGACATGTGGCTGCCGGCCACAGCCTGGAATGTGGCCGGCGTGAGCGCGCGCGTTTCGCCGAACACCACGTGCACGCCCGGGGGCTCGCTGAGCAGCGTGACCGTGACGAGGCGCGGATGCACGTCGGTGGAGACGCTCGCCGAGCGGCCGCCGCTATCGGTGGCAGTGAGGGTGACGACGAGGTAGCTGTCGGCCCCGTGCTCGGGAGCGACGATGCTGCCGGTGGCGCCCGCGGTCGTGGTGAGCGGATGCGTGTGGCACACGCCGCCCGGGCAATGACGCACGCTCACCTGCCACTGCAGGCTCGTGAGTGGCAGATCGCCGTCTTCGGCGTCAGTTGCGCTGCCGGAGAACGCCACGACCTGGCCCACGCGGAAGGTCGTGTTAGTGGCTGGCAAGAGCAACACGGGCAACGGAGCCTGGTTCACCACGGGCGGTGTGGTGGTGATGTGCCAGATGTGCGACGAGGCGAGGGCGTTGCCGGCGGTGTCGGCCATTGCCCCCGCGCCACCCACCATCGTGATCCGGTAGCGCGTGCCAGGCGAGAGCGTGGATGAGGGCGTGAGGGTGACGCGCCGCACCGCCGCATCGTAGGTGACAGTTGCGTGAACGGGCGCACTCGTGACCGGGTCCACCAGCGTGGCGGTCGCAGTGCTCACCGAGCTCGCGTTCAGCTCCTCCGAGAAGGTGGCCGACATCACCGCGTTCACAGCCACGCCGGTGGCCTCGGGGGTGGGCGTCGTGACCACGACGATGGGCGCCACCGTGTCGCCGCCGGCACGGGTGCACTCGAGCCGCGCGTCGGCCCAGTCCGCGTGATCCCCGGCATGGCCGTCGCCTGCGTCGGTGACGACCAGCCGCAGTTCCTGGCGTGCAGTGATGTCGACGGTGCCGCCAAACGGCGCCTCGCCGCCGCGCATGACGCCAGTGGCGCCCACGCGCACGCCGTCGAGCCACAGCTCGAAGGTAACGCTGCCTTCGCCCACGGTTTCGCCGTCTACGCCGATCACGGTGCTGAAGGCAGTGCACACGCCGCCGAGCGCGAAGCGGATGTCGGAGGGCGCCTTCACGCCCAGACCCTTGGCGTAGGTGTGGCCCCCGAGCGTGAGCGGGCCGCCGTCGCCGGCCGCGCCCGCGCCGTGACTGCGATCGAGCTCCACCGGCCCAGCGCCGCTACTGGCGGAGGTGGCGGTGTTCACGGAATCGCTCAGATACACCGTGTAGCGCGCGCCCGTGTCGGGGGTGTAGCGGATGCGCCGTAGCGCGCCGGTCGTGACCGACAGGTAGACGATGCCCTGCGCGTCTGTTTGCACGTCCACCGGGCCGGCGACGTTCGCGGCAAAGCCCTTGATCGGGCCGGCCACGCCGTCAGAGCCATCCACCGTGAGGTAGTGCAGCGTACCGCGCGCGAAGTCGCCGAAGAAGTAGGCGCCGCGGTAGAGATCCGGATACGCATTGCCGGTGTAGAACGCGCCGCCGGCAATGGCGGCCGTGCCGCCCGCATGCGGATAGGCGGCGAGCGGTGCGGTCACGGCGGCAGCCCCTTGCGCGATGAGCGTCAGACACTCGGCCAGCGGCTGATAGCCCGGCTGCGGTGCGGCGCCTTCGTAGCACGGCCAGCCGAAGTTGGCGCCGGCCGTGACCGCGTTCACCTCTTCCCACGCGCCGGCCCCGACATCGGCGACGTAGGGCCGCCCGGTATCAGGCCGGAACGTGAGCCGGAACGGATTGCGGAAGCCGTAGGCCCACACCTTCGATCGCGCGTCGTCGGCGTTGCCCGTGAAGAACGGATTGTCGGCGCGGCCACGGCCATCGCCGCTCACGCGCAGCAGCTTCCCGGCCAGCGAATCGAGTTGCTGCGTGCGCAGCGCGCGCGCGTCCACGGCGTTGAACGAGGCCGCGTCACCGGTCGTGATCCACAGCGCGCCGTCGGGCCCGAAGCGCAGGGCGCCGCCGTTGTGCGACGGCGAATCCGCCGGCAGGCAATCGGCGCCGACCGGCCACGCACTGCACGTCGGGCCACCCGTGGTGCCGAGCAGCACCACTTCGCTCGCTGACGACGCCGTATCGCCCGTGGCGGTCACGCGCACCACGCGCGACGTCTTCGGCCCCGAGTAGGTGAAGCGGTCGTCTTCGTGCACGTAGAACAGATACACGTAGCCGTTGAGCGCGAAGGCCGGGTCGGCGGCGATGCCGAGCAGGCCGCGATCCCAGTAGTCGTTCACCTTCGAGCGCAGATCGATGAACGCGTCGGGCAACAGGCGGCCGGCGCGCACGACGCGCACCACGCCGGCCTTCTCTGCCACCAGGATGCGGCCGTCTGGCAGGGTCGTGAAGGCCACGGGCACCGTAAGGCCGGTGACGACGGGCTCGTCTACGAAGCCGTGCAGCACGTCTTGCGCGGCGGCGGGCGCTGAGAGAGCCAGTTGGGCCAGTAGAACGCAGGTGCGGATTCGGCCGGGCGACATGAGGTGCAGTGAGCGGTAACGGTATCAGTGGCCAGCCGCCGAGGGAAATGGCGAGGTGCTGCCAGGGCGCCGTGTCCCGGTCTTGGATGGCCACACAATCCTGGTATAGCCATACCGTCGATCAAGGCGACCTACACCGTTGATGTCGAGACCACGCGCACGCTCGATCGACTGGCGGAGCAATGGGACGTGTCGAGATCCGAGGCGCTGCGGCGCGTCATTCGAGAGGCCGCCGGCCGTTCCGCGGTCGCGACCAGGATTGCTGCCGTGGACGCGCTGCAACGCCAGGCTCGTACCCGCGCCGCAGCGTTGTGGTCGGCGGCAAGGGAATCATGCCGCGCACATTCACCTCGCCGCCGAAGAGGTGCATCGGTCCAAACGTCGGCCGACCCAGGGGTCCGGCGTCCACGCCGATCGTTCCATTCACCGAGTAGGCCAGGGGCCGTCCTGACGCAGCGCCGCGGATCGCATCCGCGAGCCGGGGCAGGTCGGCGAAACTTAGAGACAGATCCAGCGGAACCTCCGCGTCCTCGCCAGCTCGCAGCGGGAGGCCCAGCGGAAAATCTCCGGTGGCGGCCCGCGCGCCTTCGAGCTGCAGGTCCGCGCGCAAGGTGCTCAGCGTGAGCCCGAACGGGTTGGGGTTCGAGACCCGTGCCCAGACCCGCAGTGCAGCGCCGCCCAGGGGCCGATCGCGCGACGGGGCCAGCAGGCGAATCTCGTCGCCCCGTTCGGGCGCGTCGGCAAAGCGCGGCGGCTGGACCATGCGTGCGAGCTCGCCGAGCGAGGCACACGCCGCCATCACGCAGGTGCAGAAGACGACGAGCAGAAGCCGCGCCGGTCGCGAAGGGGGCACGCGGTCGCGCGAGGGCGGAGACGAAGACATGACCTTTCGACCTTACCTCATCGCGGCCATGGTCGCCGCTGTTCACCAACGGCATGTCGCCACGCGCTTCGACCAGCGGTCGAGCCAGAAATCGACGCCGCATTCCTGGCCGAGACCGATCGGCGCCAGGATCGGTAGGTGGCGGCATGCTCCGTCGGTGAGTGTTCGCCACAGTCGCGACCACGCGCACGAATTCAGCGCGACCTGCCCTTCGAAGAGCCATATACGTTTGGCATAATCGTGTGGCATGAAGAAGACGCTGCACATCGACGAGGCGCTCCTCCTGGAGGCCCGAGCCGCTTCCGGCGCCCGCACCGACACCGACACGGTCAGACTGGGACTCGAGGCGCTCACACGGCAAGGCGACTACGAGCGGCTCCGCGCTCTGCGCGGCACCGAGCCGCGCGCGTCTAACGTGCCACGCCATCGAGAGGTCGCCGGGCGGTCGAAGTCCAAGCGACCAGCGGCCTGATGGTCCTCGTTGATACGTCGGTCTGGATTCGCTTCCTGGCCGGCCGTAGGCCGTACGCCAACGCGCTCGACGATCTCTTGGGACGTGGCGAGGTCAGCGGGCATGACTTGATCTACGGCGAGTTGTTGCTGGGCGACGCGTCTGGGCGCCGCGCGCTGCTGGAGGATTCTGCGGCCATGCACCGAGCCCCCACGGTCTCGCACACGGAAGTCGTGGCGTTCGTGAAGCAACGTCGTTTGCGTGGCCGAGGTGTTGGCTGGATCGACGCGCACCTGCTGGCCTCGGCACTGGTTGGACGCCTCGGACTCTGGACCGCCGACGCGCGCCTGGCGGCGGTGGCGCGCGAGACTCGGAATCTCGCACGACTGACGCGCGCGGCTACACCGCGCGCAGGGACAATTTCAGGGACAGCCCAGAGGCCCGCTCGGGGACGCCACCGGAATGTACGCACCCAAGGGGCCTGCCGAGCGCATCCGAACGGGAGTTCGAATCGTTGATGGGCCGCGCCCCTACCGCCGACGCTCAGGCGGGCCGCTTCATCCGGCGCTTCGTGGCCTTGGCCTCGTTCAGCGCCGCCTGGAGATCGTAGTCAGCCTGTAGGTGCAGCCAGAACCGTGCGGGCATCCTGAAGCGACGTTCGAGGCGGATGGCAGTGTCCGCCGTGACCGACCGCTTGCCCAGGATCAACTCGTTCAATCGATTCCGGCTGATGTCCAACTCCTCGGCGACGACGCTCTGCTGCAGGCCGAGCGGCCGCAGAAACTCCTCCAACAACATCTCGCCAGGGTGAATCATCGGGCCGAGCACCGCGGAATCGCGCGGGAGGCTCGCCGGCCTAGTGGTCGTCCTCGCAGCAGACGTCGTAGGCATCGTGCCCCTCCCATCGAACGTGATTCGGTACTGGTCGTTCACCTTGATGGCATGGCGACCTGCCTGAGCGCCCTTCAAGGCGTGGAGATCGTTTCCCGGCGGAATCTTCAGGTCATCCAGCTTCGTGACCAGGTCGACCTGCTTCAATTTCCGCTGGGCGGCCCTCCACGCGGTGTTCGGGATGCGTCGCGCAGCCTTGCTGTTGACGCTGCCAAACAGATCGCGGGTCGTGTCGTCAGCGAAAGACCGAATCACCGTGCCACGATACATGATACCCGTGTATCGTGTCAACGCCGAGCCGGTAACGATGGCTCACGCGCGCTTCTTACCCGGACTCTTCAGACGTTGGCGCGCATCTCGTCGTTGTTGTAGAGACCGCTCTCGACCTTCCAGTCGACGAAATTCTCGAGCTCTGGCGTCAGCGAAACGTTCATGGGCACTCCACTCCAGGTAACCCAACGACCGTAGCATCGACTAACAGGCTTTAGCAAAGTCTGTGGACGCGACGTCTCCAGCGACGCGAAAGATCCGCTGCTATACTCACCGGCACTATGCTCAAAACTGTGCCGCTTGCTGCGTTAGTCGTCCTCTTGGCCGTCCCGCACGTCGTCCACGCCCAAGCCAGTTCGCTGTTCATCGAAGATCTGACCTGGGAAGAAGTGGCCGCGGCGTTGAAGGCCGGCAAGACCACCGCGCTCTTCTATACTGGCGGTGGCGAACAGAACGGCCCCCATCTGGCGTTTGGCAAACACAACGCGGTGGCG
>Ga0163144_10028596_pt1 | contig 10744 bp, 8 predicted proteins | sample OliLak19BULKMAT1_FD_123175 | JGI IMG/M metagenome (GOLD analysis project Ga0163144, IMG submission 123175) | Freshwater microbial mat bacterial communities from Lake Vanda, McMurdo Dry Valleys, Antarctica - Oligotrophic Lake LV.19.BULKMAT1 | ecosystem: Environmental > Aquatic > Freshwater > Lake... | reverse complement strand
ATCGATGGAAGCAGGTGTAGCCCCAACAGTATTGTTGATCTTGTGATAGAACATAGTATCGAGCCTGCACAAACCTGTATCAAGCAAGTTTACGTTGTATCCATCAGTGGTAGCATTGTTATTCACCAACCTTACAGTATAAGTGTTGGCAGCATTTGTTTGTGGTGTGATCGCTACGGCACGGTAACGAAGAGTACCAAGACTTGAGCCGGTAGGAAACACGTAAACTCCTGTATTAGCAGTTTGGCGGGAGATGCTCCCGTTTGCAAGGCTACTCACAAAACCCTCGCTGAGGTAAGTTGTATTATTGGTCACAGCGCCTAAGGCTGTATTCATTACGAAAATGGTATTTACATCTGTGTCAAGCTCACGATCATTTAGTGTAAGTACACCTGTGGCATCTACATTGGCATTGACAAGCTTTAAGGATTTCTTGCGATTGTTGGCAGTACCCGTGCCTGTTAATGTGAGGTTATGAAAGGTAGTAACAGTACCGTTGGTGCTGGTAATAAACTCCTGGGTGTTACCAAAAAACTCCACTGTACTATTATTAGCGATAAACGTTGCATCGTTGATCCAATCTTGCTCCACCCGGTAGGTTCCATCGCCTTCCATGACCGAGCTACTCGAAAGGGTTACTGTGCCGTTGTTGGTATTGGTAGAAACGGTAATGGTACCATAGTTTTTTATGTTACCCGTTACTTTGGCATTCTCCATTCCACCATTCACCTGAACAATAGAACCAGCCGTAGCATGAATTAATCCACCGTTATTATAAAGTGTTTGGGCTTTACTTGTGCCGGTGAAGCTCAAAAGTAAAAGTCCTGGGAAAGTGACGTTAAAGAAGATTTTCTTTATGGTCATCATTTAGACATGTTTTGGTTTGAATAACAAAAATAAGGGAATTTTTCTAATACGCAAATATCCGGTCATATATTATATGGTGTAAATTATCCCCCTACTGGTTTGGTGTCCAATTTCATTTTATCCGCAAAATGCGCGCAAAAATCTTTCAGGTCCTCCGTTATCTTTTCTTCACCTGTCGCCTTTTTAAATGTATCGGCCATGGACAAGAGGTTCTGGTGAAAGAAACGCTTCATCTCGTCCACCAACATATCCTTTGTCCACAGATCAATGCGCAAGGTATTGTTCTCATTGGCATCCCACATAGCCACCATTAATCCTTTGCAGGCACTTTGCTCCTTATTATCTGTTGTTTGCCAGTCGATGGCAAGGGGAAGATTATTCTCATCAAGGGTAACGGTGAACTTTATTTCTGACGTTTTCATTTTGGATATTACTTTTTCTTTGGTTTATATTTAGAGGCGGTCATGATCTTTTGTGCATCCTTTTCATTCATCAGCTGCTCAAGGGTGGGTGCGTTCTCCCTGTTCATGTAGGCCCTTACCATTTGCCAGCCAATCCACTGCCCCACACGTGCCGGGGCTTCCTTATTGAATGCTGCAGTAAAGGGTCCCTCTCCTGTGAACTTCTGAATGGTTGTGTTGTCGGTTTCGTAGAGTAATTTATTCTGAATAAAATAAGCCCACATATTGTATTCATTCAGCTCGCACCATTCCAACTGCTTTTGGGTATAACCTATTTTCATGGTATCGGCCACCAGTGGCATCATCGCGTCCATAAAATACAATATTTTCCCCGCATGCACTACCTGGTGGAGAAAATCTTCCTTTCCTTTTGCAGGTTCATACATAGCGCTTGCCCATCCTTTCACATAATCAATGGCAAGGTAATCCTTTGTCATTGTCATCGTTTTATACTGAGGAAACTGTATCATCTGGTAGAACTTATTGTTACTTCCCAGGTGCATTTCGAGCCCGACTCCAACGGCATTGTCGGTATAAGAAACCGAATAATTGAACCCACTCATATAGGTAATGGTCTTGGGAAGCTCCTTTACAGGGAAATAATATTTGTAATGTGCGAACACATCTTTTAATTGTTCTTTAAAGTCGCTTAGGTCGGAATGCACCTTTTCACATTCTTTGTAAACCTCGCGCATGTCCTTATCGGCGATAAAACGCTTTAAGTTATCATTATAGGAAGAGTCCTTTATGCCACCGTCGTTAATGATCCGGGTAACAAAGCTCACATAAAAGTTGCCGTACCTTGTTAGCATCTTCTCGGTTTGAACGTCAAGGCTGTCGGGGCTCATCGAGAAAAGATCTCTTTCCAGGCGAAGGACCTCAAAGTCCTTTATCTCAATTGCCGAAACATCCACATCCAGCTTGTTGCTGGTACAGGAAGGGAGCAAAAGCAATGTGATCAATAGGGCTGGTAGCGATAATCGCCTCATGTGGAAAAATTAATTATTTTTGCCTTGAAATTAAAAACCCAAAACTATGAAAAAGATACTTACACTTTTTATATTATTAGGATTTACAGCATCCTCTTTCGCCCAGGACGAGAAAAAATTTCATTTCGGGCTAAAAGCAATGCCGGGAGTTTATTGGCCAAAAACTGACGACCCTAATTTAAAAAGCAATGGTTCAGCGTTCGGTTTCAACTATGGAGCCATTCTCGACTTTGGTTTTGGAGGCAACTATGCTTTCTCAACAGGCGTGGAGGTATCCTCTTTCAAAAGCAAGTTCACCCAAACCAGCAGTACAACTGTTGGCACTACAACCACAACCTGTAATGCCTCAAGCGAGCTGAAGCTTCAATATTTACAGCTTCCCCTCACACTGAAAATGAAGACGAATGATATCGGCGGAATAAAATATTTCGGACAATTCGGCCTTGGGTCAAGCATCGCTTTAAAAGGCACCAGCAAGGTCACAACTACTACCAATGGCGGATCGCCGGTTATTACAGAAGAATCGAGCAAGAGCAAAAACGAAGTATTCCCTATCCGTGAATCACTTCTTATCGGGCTGGGTTTTGAATACAACCTACAAGGTTCTACATCATTGCTGGTTGGTGTTAATTTCGACAACGGCTTTACAACAATTCTCAACGCGAAAGACGACGCAGGCAACGCCATCCCAAAAGCTTATTGCAAAGGCATCACACTTACTGTGGGCATCTTGTTCTAAATAATTATTTAACTTTAATCCCGGTCTTCCTTTAAGAAAACCGGGATTTTTTTATGCAGAAAAAAAAGGTCATAGCTCACATCGTTCACTGGCTGAACCAATATTGCGAGGCATCGGGTATGCAGGGCTTTGTGGTTGGAATATCAGGAGGAGTTGACTCCGCCCTTACCTCTACCCTTTGCGCTATGACAGGCAAACAGGTGTTGTGTCTTAACCTTCCTATACACCAACACAACGCTGAGTACGATCGTGGAAAAGAGCATATCGCATGGCTTGAAAAAAAATATCCCAACGCAACCTCACAAGAGATCGAACTCACAGAAACTTTCAAAAAGCTTGGCGAGGTATTGCCTGAAGATGTGCAGGACTGGCTCAGTATGGCCAACGCACGCTCACGACTGCGAATGCTTACGTTGTATATTTTCGCCGGAAATAAAAAACTGCTGGTAGCAGGTACAGGCAATAAGGTAGAAGATTTCGGCATTGGCTTTTTTACCAAGTACGGAGACGGCGGTGTCGACATCAGTCCTATTGCCGACCTGTTAAAGTCCGAGGTATTCTCTCTTGCCGCCGAGCTTGGCGTAGTGGGATCTATCTTAAAAGCCAAGCCTACCGATGGCCTATGGGCTGACGCCAGGAGTGACGAGGACCAGATAGGAGCAACCTATGGGGAGTTGGAGTGGGCCATGGAGTTCCTTAAATCGCCGAAGGAGTTTTCCTCTTTAAGTAAAAGAGAAGAAGTGGTGCTCGATATTTACACGCGCATGAACAAAGCGGCAAAACATAAAATGAATCCCATACCTGTTTGTATCATTCCCAAGGAACTAAAATAAACTGTTGATCTTATGACTCCCCAGTATTACCTCAGCAAGGAAATATTTCCTTTTCTTACAAACGGCTTTCCATCCTTATTGGTGGCACTGATGTAATAAGCGAACACAGCGGCGTCCATCACTTGGCCACGGTAACTACCATCCCAGCCTTTGTCCGGGTCACGGGTTTCAAATACTTTCTCTCCCCAGCGATCATAGATAACAAAATCGATTTCGGTGATACAGCCCTTCCAGCCATTCAACCTGAGTTCATCATTATGCCCATCGCCGTTGGGTGAAAAAGCATTGGGCACCTGGAAGTCGTTGTTCGAAGGACAGGTTGTTTCCACGAACACCGTAACACAGGCGCTGTCGCTACATCCGTTTACATCCGTAACGGTTAAACAATACTGAGTAGTAATAGTTGGTGAAGCTGTTGGATTAGAACAGTTACTGCAACTTAACCCTGAAGAGGGACTCCATGAATAGCTGCTTGCACCACTCCCATTGAGATTAGTGGTTGACCCCGATTGTATAGTCACATTATTCCCGGCGTTGGCGGTAGGTCCCCCGTTCTGACCAATATTGGCGAGTGTTGTAATGCTGCATCCATTGGCATCCGTAACAACCACGGTATATTGTCCTGCTGAGAGATTGTTACATTGCTGGGTAGTTTGTCCATTGTTCCATGCGTAAGTGAAGGTGCCGGTACCTCCGTTGGCGGTAACGGAAGCAGACCCGTCAGCGGCTCCGCAGTTGGCGTTGATGGAGGATGCAGTAATGTTCATCGAGGATGGCTGTGATACATTCACGGTCTGGGTTGAGGTACAACCCGTTGCATCGGTAACAGTGATTGTGTATATACCTGCTGTAAGTCCCGTTGCATTGATTGTGGTTTGCCCGTTGTTCCAACTGTAAGTGTAAGGACTGGTTCCCCCGCTCATGCTGGCTGTAGCTGAACCATTGCTTCCTGAATTGCAACTTACATTGTTGTTCAGCGTTATGCTGGCCGTACCACCTCCGTTGCTTCCAATAAGAACTGTGGAGGTTGTGCTACAGCCGTTACCATCGGCGACTGTAACAGTATAGGTAGCTGCCGACAAGTTGCTCACCGAAGATTGTGTGCCACCTGTTGACCAGCTGTAAGTAAATGATCCTGTTCCTCCACTGGCAGTGGCAGAGGCAGAACCATTGCTTTGCCCGCAACTGGCATTGACAGAAGTTGCAGGAAGGCTGATCGCCGTTGGCTCGGTAATGTTCACTGTTTGAGACGAAGTGCATCCGTTGATATCGGTAACAATGCAGGTATATACCCCGGAACTTAAACCGGTGGCTGTTGATACGGCCTGTCCGCTGCTCCAGCTATAGGTATAAGGGCTGGTACCCCCAGTCATGCTCGCTGTAGCCGAACCATTACCACCATTATTACAACTTACATTATTGTTAAGCGTTATGCTTGCAGTTCCATTTACGCTGCTACCGACAAGAACTGTGGTGCTTGTAGTGCAACCGTTACCATCGGTGGCTGTTACAGTATACGTAGCTGCCGACAAGTTGCTCACCGAAGATTGTGTGCCTCCTGTTGACCAGCTGTAGGTAAAAGATCCTGTTCCACCACTGGCAGTGGCAGTGGCAGAGCCATTGCTCTGACCGCAGTTTGTATTGACGATAGTTACAGGAAGACTGATCGCCAACGGCTCAGTAACGTTCACTGTTTTGGATATAGTACATCCGTTATTGTCTGTTACTGTAACTGTATAGGTACCAGCTCCAAGGTTAGTTGCAGAAGAACCTGTTTGGGAATTGCTCCATGAGTAGGTGTATGCACCCGTTCCGCCGCCCGCCGTTGCCGCAGCAGAGCCATTGTTTGCCCCATTACAACTTACATTGGTTGGTGCTACAGTAGAAGTAAGAGCAGCAGGCTGAGTGATGGTGGTTGTCTTGGTGCCTGTGCATCCGTTCGCATCGGTAATTGTCAAGGTATATGTTCCTGAGGAAAGCCCTGTAACAGTTGAGGAAGTGGCCCCACCCGGATTCCATGAATAAGTATATGCGCCCGTCCCTCCTGTCGCTGTTACAGCAGCCGTTCCATTGCTGGCACCATTACAGTTGATATTGGCCGACACTATGGTAGAAGTAAGTGCCGCCGGCTGGGTAATGACAATTGTCTGGAAACCCGTACACCCATTAGCATCGGTAATTGTTACGATATATGTTCCTGCAGAGAGTCCTGTTGAACTGGCAGTTGTTTGGCCATTGTTCCAGCTGTAAGTGTAAGGATTTGTGCCTGCTGTGGCAGTCACCGAAGCTGTTCCGTTGCTTCCACCATTACAGTTTATGTTGGTCTGCGTGTTCGTTAATGTCAGACCACCACTACCCGTAACAGTAACAAAGGCGGTATCAATATTCAAACAGTTAATCGTATCGCGGGCGATCACCTGATAGTTCCCTGCACAAAGATTACTGATGGCCTGACCGCTTCCTATGGATGTCCAGCTGCTGTTATACCATACAAAGGTATGGGAAGTGCAGACTGCTGTCACTGTTACCGAAGCAGTACCGGCGCAATTGCAACCGGCCGATGTAACCACAGGAACAAGAGTAAAAATCGGTGGTATAAGCTTGGCAATATACCCACACTCGCCCCCTGGATGTGTTCCACTATAATATGCACCTCCTCCTGGGTTCGTTAAAGGAAAGCTAGCAGTATTTGTGCTTTGTGATTCCCCCGTTATAAAAAAATTGCCGAATTTGTCCACAGCAACTGCATGGCGAAAATCTGCACCATTTCCGCCAAAATAAGTTGCTAACAACCTCACCCCTGTATTGGTGAATTTAGTAATGAAAATATCGAAACTACCGTTGAGGCTATTGTCATAATAATCAATGTTGCACGAAGGCGCATACACTGGTATATCCGTGGAATTAGACATGAAACTTATATATACATTGGTGCAGGTGTCAACGGCAATGTTATCAAAGGAGGGATTAAACCCAGCATCCCATCCGCTTCCACCATAAAAAGTCGCCCATAATCTCAACCCGGCATTATTAAATTTTAAAATGAACGCCTCGAAACTACTAAGTGTTCCCTGGAAGTAGGCCCCACCGCCAGGGTTAAGTAAGGGAAGATTAGCAGACTGGGTAACGCCTGTGACAAAGACATTTCCAAGAGCATCGTTGCAGATGGAATGCCCTGCATCGGATCCGATTTCACCATAGTAAGTGGCCCATTGCCTCAACCCTGCATTAGTAAATTTTAAGACAAAGCAATCCCCACCATAAGAACCACCATTCCCGCCACCAGAGGCTGCCTGGTAATAGGCACCTCCACCTGGATTCAACGTAGGAAAGTTCAGAGAATGAGTAGTTCCTGTGGCAAAGAGTGTTCCGGAAGGATCGGTGCACACGGCATATCCATAATCCTCCGCGCTCCCTCCATAATAAGTAGCCCAAAGCCTTACTCCCGAATTATCGAACTTTAAAATGAAAGCGTCGTTCCCTCCTGCATTTGCCCCCTGGAAATAAGCGCCACCACCCGGATTAAGAACAGGAAAATTAGTAGAACCCGCTTGCCCGGTAACAAAAATATTTCCTATCGGGTCGGAGCAGACAGTAAATCCATAATCATCTCCAAATCCCCCTGTGCTGCCACCATAATATGTCGCCCAAAGCCGGACCCCTGAATTGTTGAATTTTAAAATGAAGACATCAGAATTTCCGGCTACTGCGCCCTGGAAGTAAGCACCTCCACCTGGGTTAAGTACTGGAAAACCCGCTCCTGCAAGACCTGTAACAAAAATATTTCCACTGGGATCGGTGCAGATACCCTGGGCACCTCCTGTACCATAATAAGTAGCCCAAATCAATACTCCTGTATTACTGAACTTTAAAATAAAAGCCGCGTTTCCACCACCTCCTGTACCCTGAAAATACGCACCACCACCCGGATTCAGCACAGGTATGCCCGGAGAAATACCATACCCGGTAACAAAAACGTTTCCTGCCTGGTCGCAATCGATACTCATTGGACCAGTAACCCCACCTCCATAATTGGTGCACCACACCAACTGGGGATCAATAACCAAGGTTTGAAGAGTAGAAAGTTGGAAACCGGAAAGTTGGAAATTAACGGTAGTTTGGTAGTAGCCATTCGATCTTTCACTCGAAGTAATTTGATATCCGCTTTCTATTTTTTTGTTTGTTTCCCTTATAAAGCTGAAAGGTGCCTGTTCAGTGAGGCCACCCATCCCGGTTTTTATTTCTAGTTCACCCTTGCTGTTTATTTTCAGACGCTCAAGGGAAGAATAAACGAGTTTAATTTGTTTAGGATCAGCGCCAGGGTGTACAATAAAATCATATTTAAAACCCTTGCTATCAGAATTGTAAAGCACCCAGTCAATACCAGGATATACATTTTTAATCGTTAATTTTTTATACGAGTGCACCCCCGTAATGCCTTCCGGGCAATGTTTAAAAAAGTATTGAGAAAAATTTTCGCTCTTCTCTTCCTTAATAATATTTTCTTTCCTGATACTGGCACCTTCCAGGTTCATACCTATAAGTGACCACTCACTCTTCTTTTCCTGATCCATTAAAAGATTACCTGGTTTGTCTTTAACTCCTTCTTTCTTTTCATCTTCTACTGTTTTAAGAAAAACATAGGACAATCCTTTCTCTGTAACATACATATCCATTCCTTTAGCCTCAGCCTTAAACAGCACATAAGGAACCGGGTTACCCTCCATGTCGGTCATTTGTCCTTTATTTTCAAGGAAGGTTACAGGCTGCGCCCTCATCCATTGGCTGGCTTGTTCTTTTTCTATAAGGTCAGGTTTAATGCTTGCATTTTTATCCTTCCCCAAAACCACGTTTGCCATCGAAGGTGCCGATGGCCCGCTTGCACGAATGCTTAAAGCTGACAGTGCAAATACCCATAAGATCAATATTAGCGTTAGACGCCCTTTTTTTCGCTTTTTTGCAGACAGTAAGGTTTCATGGAGTGCTAATTATGTTTCATTGTTTTTAATCATCGCACTATTTGGAATACAATAATAGGATAATCTAATTAATATGAAAGGAACCAGCTGTGTAATTTCGTACTGCTTTCCTCTTTCGGGGGTCAAGAACCTTTCGTAGTTCCATTTTGGAATTGCCATTTAAGTTTATATATTTGTGACAACAAAAACAACTTCTATGAAAAAAGTTATACTTTCCGCTTCTGTAATTTTAATTGCAGCATTCACTTTAAAAGCTCAATCGGTAAATTCCGGCAACAACAACACGCTTGCTAGCAGTTACATTATTACTAACCATACCCAGGATGTATGGGGCGATGTGAACGATGCCTACCTCGTAGGATATCTAAAGGTGAAGAACACTACCGGAACTTCTAAAACAGTAGGACTTACACGTTCAATCATCGATACAGTTACCGGCACGATCAATAGCTTTTGCTGGGGACAGTATTGCTGGCCAGAAAATATTTATGTTTCACCACAGCCTTGCGTTATCCCTGCCGGAGTTTCCGACAGTACTTTTCGCGGTGATTATACACCATTCGGCAAAGTAGGCACCACCAAAGTAAGGTACCTGTTCTATACCAGTAGCAGCACTTCCGATTCTATTTCTGTAACAATTAATTACCACATCACTCCTACAGGTATTGGCTCTAAAGTTATTGCTGAAAACAAATTAACAGCATCTCCAAACCCTGCTAACAGCATGACCATTATCGGCTATACCCTTAGCCAGGAGAGTCAAAGCGGAAAGATCCTGATCCACAATATGCTTGGATCGGTGGTAGAAGAAATAAACCTTACCGATAAACAATCCAGCATACTTTTGATGACCGACGGTTACAAACCAGGTGTGTATTTTTATACGCTGCTTGTCGACAATAAAACTGTTAGCACTAAAAAGCTAGTTGTTGCACGTTAAGAAATTCTTTTTAAGAAAAAAAACGGCTGTGAGTTATCACAGCCGTTTTTTTGTGGGATAGCAAGGAGTACCTTGAAGATAATATTCCGCATATTGAGATGATGAAGTAATCTCCACCCTAAACGTTCCTGCACAAATGCTATTTCGCAATCTTTCGCCTTTCGTATTTTCGTATTATTTAGTATTTCGTAGATTTCGTATTAGCCTTACAACAATGATCACATCAGTTCTTTTGCCAGTTGGGCCAGGCCCGTGGTGGCCATTTCTTTTATATGCACCAGGTTTTTAACGGCTGTAGCATTGAACTCCCCCGGGTCAACCAGGTATTTAGGGATTTTAAAAGGAGTAAAATCAACCAATCCCGCTGCAGGGTACACATTGAGAGATGTTCCAACTACAATGAAGATATCAGCGTTGGAAGCGATATCATGCGCTATTTCCATATTGGGAACCATTTCGCCGAACCATACAATGTGGGGACGAAGCTGGGAGCCTTTTTTACATTTATCGCCCAACAAAATTCCCTTTTCCCTGAGATCGTAAACCAGCGTAGCATCAAGGGTGCTTTGAGCCTTCATTATTTCCCCATGCAGGTGCAACACCTTGGTTGAGCCCGCACGTTCATGAAGGTTATCGATGTTTTGAGTAATTATATGAACATCGTATCTTTTTTCAAGTTCGGCCAACTGAAAATGCGCCTGGTTAGGCTGGGCATTAAGCACCTGTTGGCGGCGAAGGTTATAAAAATGCAAGACCAGCTCAGGATTTTTTTCCCAGCCATGAGGTGTGGCCACCTCGTTGATATCGTATTCCTCCCACAATCCATCGGTGTCGCGGAATGTTTTGATCCCACTTTCGGCGCTTATTCCGGCACCGGTAAACACCACCAGTTTTTTCATGCTTTACAGTTAAAAGATAAAAGTAAATATTATTCGT
>Ga0163144_10028595_pt1 | contig 10745 bp, 5 predicted proteins | sample OliLak19BULKMAT1_FD_123175 | JGI IMG/M metagenome (GOLD analysis project Ga0163144, IMG submission 123175) | Freshwater microbial mat bacterial communities from Lake Vanda, McMurdo Dry Valleys, Antarctica - Oligotrophic Lake LV.19.BULKMAT1 | ecosystem: Environmental > Aquatic > Freshwater > Lake... | reverse complement strand
TCGCGTTTGGCCAGCGCGGAGAAGTGAGTGGCGAAGACGCGCGTCGCCGACCACCGTTCGCGTTCGACATTGGATTGCAGGGCTCTTAGCAGCGGCGGCGTTGAAGCCTCCGGACGGCGGCTGTAGATCTGCCGCATCGCCCACGCTGCGGCGCGCATCACCAGTTTGCTCGGATCGTCCATCCGCGCAGCGATTACGGGAATCGATTCCGCGAGGCCTAGACGACCCAGCGTTTCCAGCGCCTGGGCGCGGAACATCGGTTCCGGCACTGTTGTAAGCGCTTCGATTTCGCGCAATCGCGCGGTATCTGGAGCATTCCAGATCTCATTCAAGGCGTCTAAAGTTTTTAACGGCTCGGTTGGAGCCCGTCCCCAGCGCGGCCCGGTGGCTTCGGCGGGATAGTAGGCGCTCAAGGCCAATACGGCCATCTGCGTTTCACGGAACGGCGTGCGGAAGTTTTCGTAGGTTTGCAGCGGATCCAGCCATCCGCCGAACGTCTGCTGGCGGTTGAGCAAATAGGTGAGTCCCTTTGCCACCTGCGGATTCTCGCGCGGGATGCCCGACGCGTGAAGCGCCCACAGCGCGTGCCCGGTCTGGAACTCCACCGGAAAAGACTTTTCATCGAAGCGCGCCGACCACTGGCCATCGGGCCGCTGCAGCGCCAGCAATCGTTCGGCGTTTTTCTTAATTTGCCCGGCATGGCGCGACTTGTCGATTGCCGCCAGCGCCAGCGTTTGGTAGCAAAGATCGATCGTGTTCTTGATCTCGTGATCCTGCTCAATCAGCGCCGCCAGTGCCGCGTCATGCGTGGTCTCCCATGCATACCAGGCGACCTCGTAAGTACTCACCAACGGCGTGTTGCCGTTCGTCTCGTCGCCGGGAAGCTTCACGCGATCCTTATAGTAGAGGCCGAGGTAGGCCGCGATTCCACTGTGATAGGCCGGCCGCGGGTCATGAGTGAGTTCTTTTTCATAAACTTGCATAAGATGCGACATCCGGCTCAAAACATTGGCCGAAGCCGAGATTACGCGCGACCACACGGCACCTTCCGCTTCAAAGCCATAAAACGGGCGGGGGTTGTTGTAAAAACGCTCCGCAAGAAAGGAAAGTTGGTGGGGATAGTGGACACGGTAACCTTGGCGCACGGCGTATAACTGCGCGCGCTGGGTGAAGTGCGTGGCGTGACAGGCCACGCAGAGAGTCGTTTCCTGGTGATTGCTGGAAACCCGATGAAACAGGCCGCCGCGCCGCGGCGTGTTGGCATGCCAGGAGTCCCCGGCGCCGATTAGGTAATCCACCGCCGTCTGGACTGCCTGGCGAGGATCGGCATACGGCGGCGCATCGTAGACACGGGTTACCAAGCGGTAGAAGGGATGCGTCAGCTTCACGCGAACATAATAAGTGCCCGGCGCTTTGAAGACGCGCGTGGTGAATTTGTTGCCGGGCAGTGCCTGTACTTCGTGCGGGATTGTGACCGGATCCTCCCCCGCTGAGAACTCCTGCAGTTTGCCATTGACGGTCCAGTGAACGCTCAAGTCCACCGGAATGTTGTCCCGGTCCAACAACTCCAGGCTGAAATAGACAAGCTGCGGTTTGGCGCCCCGCCACTCAAACCGGTACCAGTCGTCGTGAGGATTGGGCTCGATGCGCACGCTCAGTTCAGCCGGAATATAAGGCGCTTCGTCCCCGGAGGCCCAGATTGTCTTCCCCAGTTCCAGCGGGTTGGCCGTTTGCCATCCATTGTTCGGCTCCGCTTCCAAGTACGGCGCGACGCCAAGATCGATCAACTGCACCGCGGCCGGCGTCGTCAGCTCAATCCGTGTCGCCGGTCTACCGCGGATGAGCGTGTAGAGATCCGGATCGCCGCCGTTCAGCGGCTTTTCGACTAAAACCGTCTCCCCGGCAAGGATTCGAACTCCGCCCGCGACCTTCTGTTCGCCGGGAATCGGAACCGAAACCAGCACGCTATACGTGTTGCGAACCTCTCTCGCCGGTAGCAAGTGTACTCCCGGAGGCAACAATCGTCTCCATACCGGCGCCGGTTGAGCCAGTGCGGCCACCGCGCAAAGTACGAAGAATATTGCCCGAATTCCCGGCAGCGGCATTAGGTCCCCGTCCGGCCTAACCGAGTTTGCCGGCCAGCTTCAGAATCTCGTCCTGATCGCCCTTGGTGGGATTGTTTTTCCGGGCGTCGTCCAAAACCCGTCTCGCCTTGTCTTTTTCGCCCGCCTGCAAATGGGCCGTGGCCAGACGGATGTGGAAGAGCGCCACTTTCGGATACTTTCCGGTCAATTCCAAGAAAATCGACGCGGCGTTCTGCGGCAGGTTTTTCTTCAGGTAGACAAAGCCCAGCGTATCGGCGATCATCGGATCGGTCGGCGCCTTCGACTTCGCCTTCTGCGCATAACTCAGCGCCAGGTCCAGATCGTTACCCTGATCGGCCAAGTAGTAGGAGTAGTTGTTCAACGCGACGACATTGTCCGGTTGTGTCTTCAAAACTTGCAAGTAGAGCGGCGCCGCCTCCGACCTTCGATTTACCTGATCCAGCGCCATTGCCCGGTTGATGATGGGCAGGATATGGTTCGGCATCAGCTCGCCGGCTTTTTTCCAGGCATCAATGGCCTGCGGCACGTCACCTTTTTGCCGAAAGGCTTCGGCAATGCGCATGTGCAGATCGAAGTTCTTAGGGTCTTCCGCTAACACCTGCCGGAATTTGGCCACGCCGTCGTCAAACTTTCCCGCGCGCACCGCAATATTGCCCCATGCCACTTGCAGCATCGAGGCCTTCGGATACTTCTGAATGGCCTCGTCCAGCATCTTAAGCGCACGGTCAAACTGTCCTTGCGCGGTATAGACCTCGGTCAAACCCATCAGCCCGCGCATATCCGGAGGCGTCTGCGCGAAGACCTCTTGGAATCGCGCCTCGGCCTCCTTCATCTTGCCTTCCTTGAAATGCACGTAGCCTAACTGGTACTTGGCGTCGCGTTGATCGGGATTAATCTTTAGCGTTTCTTCCAGCACGCCCTTGGATTCCGCGAACTTGCCTTGCGCCAGGAAGGCGTGCGACTTGATCAGACGGGCATACTGATTGGCCGGGTCCAGCTGCATGATCTCGTTCGACGCGCTCATCGCGGCCGCGTATTCGCCCCGGGTGACCAGAATCTGCGCCAGCGCGATGCGCGCCGGCAGGTAATCTTTCCGGTACTTCAGCGCATCCACAAACTGCACGCGCGCCGAATCGATGTCGCCCTTTGACATAAGCGCCCGCCCCAGGTTGTACCGCAACACAAAATTCTCCGGCATCTTATTAACCACGGAGATCAATTCGTTGATCGCCGTATTAATTTGATCCGGCTTGCCGGCGTAGAGCCAAAGCGAAGCCCGCATCGCGATCGCTTCGTGGTCTTTCGGATCTTCTTTAAGAATCTTCTCGCAGAGTTCCAGCGCTTCGGTGGACCGGTTCTGCGCCACCCGTACTTCCACCAGCCGTTTCTCGAACGCCCGAGCGCGGCCGCTATCCTGTTTGGCGCCCTCCAAATACGTTGCCGCGGCTCGTTCGTAGTCGCGGACGCGATAGTAGAAATCGGCCACATCCATGAACGCATTCGGGAATTCCCCGCGCCGCGCCAGCGTCTCGCTCAAAACCTTCTCCATTTCGGCGGCCTTCTGGTTCACAAAATAATGCGCCGCCAGCCGCAGGCGGTTCGCCGCGTCCTTTGGGTTGTTCGCCACGCGGAGGACCAGCACCTTTTCCGCTTCCTCCGGCTTGCCCTGCAACATGGCGATTCCGTACAGCAGGTCATAGCTGGCGCCGAACGTCTTGTCTTTCGCGATCAACGCCCGGATATATGCCGCCGCCTCGTCGGTCTGTTTGAGTGCCAGCATCGTGCGGGCGATCGTCAGTTCCAATGTCGGCTCATTCGGCTTCTTCTTATCCGCCTCTCGAAATAACGCGAGCCCGGCTTCCGGCTTTCCGTCCGCCAGCGCCAGGAAGGCCCGCAGACGCAAGTCTTCATAGGACCCTTTTCCGCGCTTCTCCATTCGCGCCGACAGATCCCGAATGTCGTTCATATACGCCTTGTTCTTCGCCGGGTTCGACGAATACACATTCAGGTAAATATCGGCGAGCTTGCTATGCGCGTCCAGGTTTTCCGGCTGCATTTCAACGGTTCGCTGCAGGTTCCCCACCGCTTCGGCATATGCGCCCAATCGCAAATTGGTGAGCGCCAGCTTATAGTACGCCTCTCCGAATCGGGGATCCGCTTTGATCGCGTTCAAGTACATCAGACGTGCCTGTTTATACTGGCCCTTTTCAAAGTATTTGTTTCCGCCCTCCAGGGCCTTCTTCTTTTTGGCGTCGGGGCCGCAGGCGGCGGCAAGGAGCGTCAGCAGAACCAGCCAAACGAGAGAAATGCGTCGTAGTGTCATGAGATTATCGGCGAACACGGAGTTCTCCACAATGATATCGCGCTTGGACGGGCAAATCGCGTCCCGCTCGCGAAACCTGCAAGTACTACTTCCTTTATCGGCACAGGGGACGAAAACTTGACCCTCCAGGCCGCGGACCGGTAGATTACTCCACCGCGACGAGCGGTACGACGGGGCCGGTAATTGAGCTATTCAGCCCGCCAATTCGCAATACGACTTCCAGGTTTTGCCCTTTTTCGTGAAAGCCCGGAACACGAAAATTAATCTGGTAAAGGCCCACGTATCCGGGAACCAGCCCGCTCCAATCGACGATAACTTCTTCTTGAACGCGGAATCCGCGGGTTTTGTCCGCCGCTGTTTCCACCTTCTTGAAGTAGAGTTCCAAGGCGTCCGTTTCCGCCAGTTGCGGCGGCGCTGGAGTTCCCGAAACCAATCGCACGCCGCCCTTCGGATTGCCCAAGCCCACGGCGTAGAGTACCAGCGGCTCATCCCGCTTGGCGGGCCGCTGCGTGGTAACCGCTTCCCCATTCGGCCGGAATACGAGGGCGCGTTTCGTAGCCGGATCCGCCAAAACCGCAGGCGCGTATTTGGCCACCGTCACTTGTACGGGCTGTGATGAAATCTTCCGGTCAATCGACCGAACGAGCATCGAATAGCGGCCGGCGGCCAGTTCCGGGGGAATCTGGGCGTTGATTTGGCCGGTGGATGTCATTAGTAGTGGAATCGGCGAGTTGTTGATAGTGACGCACGTTCCGCCCAGCGTCAACGGCAGAGGCGTAGTGCCGGCCGACGCCGCGCTGCCCAGATTCTGGCCGAAGATAGAAATCAAACCATTCGGCGCCGCCGAAGCTGTAAAATTGCCGACGTTAACGACGCCCGCCGGCGGCACTTGCGGCCGGTCGGCGACCGGGGCCACGGCCAAGGGCACAATCCCCAGCCCGCTCGCCGTCAGCACGTAGGCGTTTTCAAGCGTCGCGTCCACGGCCATCGTGCGGCCGTCTATATTGACGCGAGCCGTACCCGTAACCGCCGACACTGGACCTTCCAGCGCGGCCACGCTGCGCATCGTTAACCCGGTTGTGGCATTGACCAGTTCGATCATTGGCGTGTCGGTGACGACCGCATTGGCATTGGCGCGAATGGGTTGGGAGAACTTCGCATACATCGCGCCGGAGGCGGCGTAGACGGCCGCAACCGGCCGTGTGTTTGTGGGGGTTGGCACAGGCCGCCCGGGCACTCCGCCGGGGTCCGTCCCCGTGGATCCGGCGATTGGCGACAGGCTTTGGTTTAGCACCAGGTTATTGACCAGAAAGTACTGTCCGCGCGGCCCGGCGCTTACCGGACCGAAGAAGCCCTGGATCGGCGCCACCGCGATCTGGCGGGCGGCGACATAATCGTCCACCAGCGAATCATAAAGATAGGCGTTGCCGTTGCCGGCCAGCAGCAACATGAACTCGCCGTTCGGAGTCGCCGCGATTGTCCTTGGCGCCGGAATCGTGGCCATGCCGATCACCGCGCTTATCCGGCGTGGCACCGCCTCATCCCCGACAACGCGCCAGAGCGTTCCGTTGCTCATTACGATTTGCAGACCGCTCTGCGTAACGGCCAGCGAGGAGGGAGAAATCACCGCGGTCGCCCCGTTAAAGGGGATTGCCGGAAACTTGATCCGGCCGGAAACTTCCAGCCGGTCCAGATCGATTATACTGATCGACTCACCACCGGTATTAGCCACGTAGAGCGTCGAAGAGTCGGGCGACATCGCCAGCGACCGCGGCAACTGGCCGACCTTGATCGGGGCCAGGAATTGCTTCCCGCGAGTATCGAACACTTCCACCCGGTTCATTCCGGAGTTGGAAATATACAGCCGGTTCCGGACGGTGTCGGCAACGATATCGGTCAGGCCCTCATTCGGCGAAATCGCCGTTCTCACCGGGATCAGGTCCCCGCGCGATTCGGTGTTCCGCGAATTCTGAAAGACGCGGATTGTCGATGGCACATTCACCGCCTGGGGTGACGTGATCAGAAAATCATGCGCCGCCGGCGTGCCCAGCGACCGGGAGTTCACAAAATTATAAGAAATCTCAAAAGCTGTGTTCGGGCCGTCCCGCAGGACGCGCAGCGACGGCGCCGTCTGCTGCGTCGCCTGCTGCGGTTTTGTTAGTCCCGGAATTGTGCCGACGCCCGGAATCGGTACCGTTGGCGCAATAATGACGACGCCGCCGCCCGGCGCGCCGCCGCCGGGACCGACTACGATTCCGCCCCCGCCTACTCCCAAACCGGGAACCGCCACGCCGCCCAAAGACTGCACCAGCGTCGCCGTCGCCGTTACCGGTGTAGTGGCCCGGCCCAAATTCATCAAGCTCACCGCCGACCGCGTTCCTTCCGGAGCCGAATTGCACTGATCCGATGCCAGAAGCAGCACACTGGCTGCCGGCTGCAATAACGGATTCCGAGAAACTTCATTGAGCGGAATAATCATGAGACCCGATTCCGACAGCGCAAACAGGCTGGTTCCGTCCAAGGACATGACCATCTTTCCCGACAAATTTTCCGGCAGTTGCAGGCCGTCCTGTATCAATAGATTATCGGCGTCATTCACCAGCAACTGCGTTACGTTCGCGCGCGCGGCGGGACTCTGGATGGGCGCAATGTTGAAGGCCGAATAGAGCGTCGCGCCGTCGGGGGAAAAAACGCTTCCGCCCTGGTTTGCCTGTAAGTTAAACTGCTGCCCGACCTGCGCAAAGCCCTGGGCGGTAATGTTCACCGATAACGGAAACGGCGCATTGGCCGCGTTTTGCTGAGCGATTACGGCCAGGCTCTCGGCATCGAAGAGCCGTAGCCCCACCATGAATTTCGAACCATCCGGCGAAATCGACAATACTGTCGACAAGTCGCCCACAATCCGGCTGCGCAGCACGGAGCGCGACGCCGTCTCATAGACAAACACCACGCGGTTTTGCGCCTGGAACGCGTTTAGTCCGATAATTCTCGATCCGTCGCGGGTGGCAAGCAATTGGCTGCGATTCGCCAGAAATGTACGACCCGAAGGCGCCGGCAGGGTCGGCGGCAGGGGCGGCGGCGGAGCCACCGGCACCGTCGACAAGCTTGCGCCCGATTCGGTGACCGACGGATCGTAAACCAACAGAGTATTCAATAAGTTCCCAGCGCCAGAGCCGATTGTCGTAATCAATACCCGGCCGTCTCCGCCCACTGCGATCCCCTCGGGGCGCGCGGGCAAGCTGACCTTGGCCACAATTACCGGCGTCGCCGGACGCGTGTCCATCACATTGATCGAAGCCGCGTCATGGCAGGTCACATAAAGAAAGTTGCCGTCCGGCGAAAGCGCCGCCGCCAGCGGATTCGCATCGGTGGGAATGGAGGCGATCACCCGCCGTTGCGTTGTGGAGAAAACATCGATCCGGTTGTACGGCACCCCCCGCACGAGATACAGCAGATTGCGGTTGTTGTCGAGCACCAGATCGCCGGCGCCACCCGTAACATTGATCACAGTTCCCAGCGTGGCCGCCGGCGCCACCCATAAACCCGTCGAAACAAAAAGACTTAGAAGCGAGGATAAACGTAGCAAGCCCATGAATGCACCAATATAACCCACCGCACTAAAGTTAGTTGCGCAGCGCCGCCGCCAGCGTCCCGGTTTCTTTCAGCAACTCCAATCGCGCCCGATCCAAACCGAATCGGCCATCGAACAGCGCCATCCACTTTTCGTTTTCCGCAAATCGCGCCTCTTCCAATTGCCTTTGCGTTGCCCGCCCCTCTTCCAGCAACGCCAGCAGGAGCGTTGTCTGCTCCCGCGCGACTTGCAGATCCAGATTCGCAACTTCCACGCCGGTTTCCCGCGCCGCAATCTCCGCCCAGGCTTTCCGCGCCTGGGCCGACGCCCGGCCCCGCTCCGCGCTCAACTGCGTTTTCAGCCCGGCGAGTTCTCCATCCACCATCTCCTTCTGCGCCTTCGACGTCTGGCTCGGCAGCAGCGGTATCTGAATCGAAATACCAAATTGCCCATTGTGACGCTGAAACCGGTTGAAGAACTTATCGTAGTTATTGAACTTCGAAAACAACCCGTACTGCGCCACCAGATCCAGCCGCGGCAGGCGAGCCGCCTCGTGCGACCTCCGTTCAAATCCCTTGGCGATCACCACCGATTCCAGCCGTCGAATTTCTTTACTGTTTTGCAGCGCCGCAATGACGGCGTCGCCCTCACTGGTCACCGCCACGCGGATCGGCGTCTCCGGCTCCGCCGGGCGCGCGCGGTCGCCGTCCCCCATCCCCAACAGCAATCCAAGTTGCGCCTCGGCGTCCGCATGCGCCGTCTCCAGTCGCATAACCCTCTGCTTCGCCTGGGCGTTTCGCAAAACAGCGCGGCGCCCCTCAATCGCCAGTTCCCGGCCCGCGTCCACGCGCGCCTTCACCGTTTCCGATACCCGTTCCAACGTTCCCATCTGCTCCTTCGCCGCGCGCACGGCCGCGGCCAATCGCCCTGCTTCCACATAGAGCACCGCGGCCCGGTAACTCACTTCTTCCTGGCGCATGGCCGCCGCCACGCCCGCCGTGTTCTGATCCGCCCTGGCCTTCTCCAGCATCATTTTCTGCGGCTTGTTAAATACGCTCGCAATCGCCCGCGATTCCAGAATCGATGGCGCCGAGCCTTCGATACTCAACGGGAAGCCGCTGGAATAGGCCAAGCCGCTCCCGGCAAATATCTTCGGGTAGAACGGATCTCTCGCCGCCTGCACGGCCGCCGCCGCCCGCCGCTCGTCCAGGCGAGCCAGCGCCGCCTCAGCGCTTTGCGTCATCGCCAGGTCCAATACCTGCGCCAGCGTTACAGTTCGTACTTCGCAAAATCCCGCCGCGGCGGCCGATAGGAAAAGGAGGATTCGTCGCATTCTTCCTCTATCATCGCCTCCCCGGCGCCTCCCCATCCAGAGTCCGCCATTAGCGGCCGGCTGACGCTCGCGTCCCCGCGCGGACTCCGCGGATCATTAATGACCGTTGCCTTCGCCGGGCGCGACGTCCGGCACTTTTGCGAGCACATCGAGAAACTTTGCCCGGTCACCCCGCTGGGCGCGTAGTTCCAGCCGCTCCCAGGCCGCAATATGCTCAGTGCATGCGGAGGCGAAGACGTCGGCGACGCTGATACGCTGCGACTGCGCTATCTCGGACGCTCTATCGTAAATATCCTTCGGTACTTCGACGCTGACGATCATCGCGACTCTCCAATCTGCTGCAAGAATTCGGCCCACGGAACCACCGGAACGCCGTAGGCCATAGCCCCCGCGAAATCCCGCGTGTTGAACGTGACAATCGACGCCCCGGCATGGGCCGCCAACTCCAAGATACGATCATCGCCGGGATCTCGCATCGCCGGGCGAAGGCGGAATCGGTCTTCAATCAGATCCGCAACGCTGAACAAGTAGTCCAGCAACAAGTCTACGTCGGCTGGACCGATGACTTTTTGCATGAACTCGCGCTTCAAAACGTCCTCGTATTCGAGCGCTACCGGCACCGGCACGCACAGTAGCCATCTTGGGGCGCCCGCCAATTGCAGGAGCCGAAACGAAAGTACCTCGCCGGGAACGCAACCCAGCGACGAACACATTCTTATCCATCACAGCGCGATGAATCAATCGTCATTCCCGCCAGCCGAATCGCGACATTTCCGGTCGCACTGCAGCCGATCGGCATTATCGTCTGGACGAAAACCCGGCAGTTACGCCGAAGTGGACATTCCTTTCGAGTAGGAACCGCGGCAAACTAGCGGATCGCGGTCGTCTTCGCCAGGCAGGATAAAGGCGCCGGTCGGAAGTCGGGATTCGAGGTCAGGTTTCGACCGACGGTCAATTCGTTTGTGACATCGCTCTCTAAAAGTCATAGGAGCATGAAACTCTGTGTACGATATCGCCATCTCAGAATTGACTAATCCGACACGGTGCGCGAGAGAATTTTCTCTCCCCAGCGTCATTCAAGCGGATGTGCTTTAAGGAGGCCAAATATGCGAGGCAACAGTATCTTCTATATTATAGGAGTGATTGTGGTTATTGTTTTCGTACTGAAATTCTTGGGTCTCTGGTAAGCGGGGAGGGGGCGCGGCTACGCGCCTTCATCGTCTTTGCCGGGATCGTGTGTGATTGTTCGATCCATTCTTGCCGCGTGCTTTTTGACGAAATGACGGACCGGCGCGGGTATTTCCTCCGCAATTTCCCGCAGCGGAAGAGTGGCGATAGGGAAAACCATCAGCCGGTAATAAAGATCGTTCCGGAAGTGTTTATCTTTCATCATCTGGGGCAGATTGCGGTTGG
>Ga0163144_10028594_pt1 | contig 10745 bp, 2 predicted proteins | sample OliLak19BULKMAT1_FD_123175 | JGI IMG/M metagenome (GOLD analysis project Ga0163144, IMG submission 123175) | Freshwater microbial mat bacterial communities from Lake Vanda, McMurdo Dry Valleys, Antarctica - Oligotrophic Lake LV.19.BULKMAT1 | ecosystem: Environmental > Aquatic > Freshwater > Lake... | reverse complement strand
TGGCGCCCGTGTTCCCCGCCACGATCGAGTTGCGCGCGGGGAACTGGGAGGCGGGCGCCGTGGCGTCGACGCCCCCCGCATCGGCCGCGGCATTGCCCGCCATCGTCGAATGCGAAAGCGTGACCTCCGCGCCCAGGCCGAGGGCCAGCGCCCCGGCGCGCTGGCCGGCCGTGTTGCCGCTGACCGTGCAGTTCGTGAGGTTTACGACCGCGCTCAGGTTCGTGGGCGGCCCGACGAAGAGCACAGCGACCGCGTTGCCCGGCCCGCTTTCCACCGTGGGCGGCGCGAATTGGCCGCAGAAGAACCACCACGACGGCGCCTGGGTCAGGTAATAAACGCCGTTGGAGGACGGCGCATTGAAATTGAGATTGATGGAGCCGTTGCCAGGCACCTCGTGACATTCCAAATGAACGCCATGGATCCCCAGTTGATGCTGGGTGATGCATCCGGGACAACCGGCGCCATCCGTGTAAACCCCCGTGTAATCGGCCGTGAAGGTCACCGGTTCCCCGGACGACACGATTGCCCAATTGTTCGCGGTTTGATTCAGGTTGACCGACGTGTAGGTCGAGGCCCGTCCCAACTGTTCGAGGGTCGGATTCGGAAGGGGCATGACGATGCCGCTGGCGATCGCTCCGCCCGCCACTCCGGCGTAATTGCTGCTCAAGGTGGAATGGCGCACGGCCAGGGAACTGTCCAGCCCTTCATCCACGAAAATGCCGCCACCACGGCCTTCGGAGACATTGCCCGAGAAAGTGCAGCGATCGATCTCCGCGCGCCCGCCGTCCGCACCCGGCGGATGCGTGTGCCGCAGACCCGCGCCCGCGAACGATCGGCCCAGGCCGGTGTTGGCCACGATCACGCAGTCCGCCATGGTCAGGGTGCCGTCGTTGAAAATCCCCGCGCCACTCCCGTCCAGCAACCCGTGGTTCGCCGTGATCACGCAATGGCTCAGGATCAACCGGCCTCCGTTCCGCATCCCCGCTCCCTCCAGCGCGACACCGTTGCGGATCGTCACGCCCGCCAGGGTCGCGGACGGCGCGTTGAAGGTCAGGATGCGAAACTCGGGCGTGCCGGGAACAGCACTCCGTTGCACGCTCAGGCTGGCGGGTCCCGGCCCGGAAAGGATCACCGGCGATTGCACGACCGGCAAGGCGTTGGTCAACTCGATCACTCCGGTCACGGCGAAGTGGATATAATTCAGGTTGGTCCCGGGCACGGCATTCACCGTCTCGATGGCCTCGCGGAGCGTGCCCGGCCCGGTGTCGCTGGCATTAGTCACGATCAACCCGGCCGGAATGGCGTCCAGCTCGATGATGCGGGCGCCTTCAAAAGGCTGGAGGTCGCTGCCCTGGGTCACTTCCAGCCGCCAATGCTGCGCGGTGACCACGGCCCCGCTGAGATTCGTGATGCTCAGATCCAGGTACTCCGGATCGATCGAGGCATTGCCCGCCTGCATCCCGTAGTCGGGATTGACGGATCCCGAATCCAGGACCGTCGTTTCAAAGGAACCGCCATTGTCCAGATCCGCCAGGAGCCGAAATCGGCTCAAGGCCCGGCGGAAGGCATTGACCGCCCCGTCATTTTTCGCAAAGAGCCGCACACCCCGGACGGAGACCGCGGTCGCGGTTTGAAACTCGATGAAGCTGACCGAATCCAGCCCCCCATTGCGCATCAAGGCGTGGCCATCTTCAAACCCGCCGCTGGTCCGAAATACATTGATGGCATCGATGGTCACATCGTCGGCCAGGATCACCGTGCCCTGGCTTGAGTCGAAGAGATCGGCGGAGGAGGTTCCAGGCGCGCCATCGGGCTTCGCCATGGGAACCAGGAACAGGAGGGCAACCCCTCCGAGGGCCCAACGAAATGGAAATCCTTTAGTCATGATGCGAATCGTCCATGTGTACCAGCATTCATCGAAAAAACAATCTGAAATGCCGAACCTTCGGCAGGCATCAGGACGGTCTCGGGCTCGATTTCGGGCCAGGGCCGGAGCGCCCGGTCGCCGCCGGCTACTCGAGAACTCCCATCTGCCGGTTGGCCTTGCGCAACCTCCCGCAAAAGCCGAGGCACAGGTTTTCCAGCATCTTGATCTTGATGTTGGGATGGATCCCGCCCAGCCGGTTGAAGTCCTCCACGGAGAGCAGGTCGCATTCGACCTCGGAGTCGGAGACAATCTTGGCCGAGCGCGGCGCCCCGTCCAGGACGGCCATCTCCCCGAAGACCATCCCCGCACTGAAAGTCGCCAGCCGTTTCTCCGCCCCGGAGGGCAGCGCGAGGATGACGCTGACCGTGCCACGCACGATGAAGAACATCTCCCGCGCCTCGTCCCCCATGCGGATGATGTTTTCGCCGCGCTGATAGGTTTTGCGCTTGAGCAGGCTTTTGAGCACGGCGATTTCGGCGGGGGCGAATCCCTGCAGCAACTCGCAACGGTCGGTCTCGACCCGCCGCTCGAGCGACCATCCGGGAATGGCGGCCGCCAGCACGCGGTTCTCGCACCATTCGAGGGCGGGATCGAGGTCATCAAAGGCGCGAAACAATTCATCAAACTGCGCGCCCAGCTTCACCTTCATGTAACGGCGGAGCAGCGGCGTCCGTTCGCTCTGGGCGAACAGCACCGGCTTGCCCAGTCCCGCAAACCGGACGGTCAATTCCCAGAACAGCCGGCAGGCGCTCTCGTCGATGTCCGGCACCCGCTTGAGGTCCAGCACCAGGTATTCGATGCCCGCGAGATGGTCGAAGGCGTCCCGCACCACCACCTCCGCGGTGGTAAAATTCAGGTTGCCCTGCAACTGGTACACCTGGATCCCCTGCCCCGATTCGCGCAACGCCCGGCTTTCCTCGGCGATGCGGATACGGCTGGAGTTCAACTCCGCCCCGCTGAACTTCAGGCGGATGGTAAACTTCCCCATGGGCGGACGATTAAACAGGTGCAGGTTCAGGTGCCGGGACAATTCCTGGCAGACCCGGATGCCGCGCACGCTGTTCCCCCGATCGTCGAGCGACGGCGAAAACACGCCGATCCCCAACTGGCCGGGCAACACCGCGATGATGCCGCCCGAGACGCCGCTCTTGGCCGGCATGCCCACCGTGTAAATCCATTCCCCGGCATAATCATACATGCCGCACGAGCCCATCGCGCTGAGCACGCTCTCGACATATTCACCGCGAATGGCCTGTTTGCCCGTCACCGGGTTGACGCCCCGATTGGCCAGGGTTGCCGCCATCACGCCCAGGTCCCGGCAGTGGACCGAAACCGAGCATTGTTGGAAGTAAAGTTCGACGACCGGCGTGGGATCCGAGGTGAGGATGTCAAAATTCCTCAGCATGTGGCCGATGGCGCGGTTGCGGTGGCCGGTCTCGCTCTCCGAACGGTAAACGGTCTCATCCAGCCCCAGTTCGCGGCCGGCATACAGGCTCAGCATCTCCATCACCCGCTGCAGCCGGATGGCCGGCGTCTTCCCGGCGATAAGCCCGGCGGAGGCGATCGCGCCTGCATTGATCATCGGGTTGCGGGGCCGGCCGGTGCCGGGATCGAGGCTGATGGAATTAAAGGCGTCGCCCGTGGGCTCCACCCCGACTTTCTCGAACACCGGGAGGCGGCCATTGTCCTCAAGGGCGAGTCCGTAAACAAAAGGCTTCGAGATGGATTGAATGGTGAACACCTGCCGGGAATCGCCCACTTCGTAGACCGCTCCGCCCGCGGTGACGAGGCAGATGCCGAACCAGTTCGGATCCGCCTTGGCCAGTTCCGGGATATACGTGGCGACCTTTCCGTCCATCACGCCCGCATGCGTGCGATACAACTGCGCCAGGTAATCCGCGACCGGCGACGAACAGGCGTTCTCTTCAGATGACTTCATAGCAATGACCGGACATTCCAGGACCCTTCCCGCGGCAACCCTTTCCCACCATTATTTGTTTGCAGCAGGTTGCCAAATCATGATTTTCACGCGGTCATGGTGAAACGTGGCCGGCGAAATCTCAATGCCCAAAGAGTTTCATCACCGATCATTTCCCGGACAACGCCGCCAGCAGATCGGCCAGGTCCTGCGGCTTCAACGATTTCTCAAAACCCTCCGGCATGAGCGAAAGTCCCGAGCCGGCCAGCTCCTCCAAATCCCTCCGCAACAGCGTCTCCTCCTGCCCGCCGGGCGCGCGCAAGGTGAGGCTGTTCGGCGTCTCGCTCACCACGATGCCACTCACCTCACGCCCGTTCTTCATCGTCGCGGTGTATCCCACGTAGCGATCCTCCACCGCCTGGTTCGGATCCAGAATGGCCATCAGCAAGGTGGGGCGGGATTTGTCGGCGAGGCCCGCCAGTTCCGGCCCCACGTCGTTGCCCTCCCCGCGCCAGCGATGGCAGGTGGCGCACTGCTGACGGTAGAGGGCGAATCCCCTCTCCGGATCGCCCTTGAACTGCGTCGCTCCGGCGTATTCCTTGAGCAACGCCTGTCGATCCGGCCGGGTGATGGCAAACAATTTTACCGCGCGATCCCGAATCGCGTTCTCGGGATGCTTCAACAGTTTCTGTTGGGCCGCTGCGCTGATTTGGCCCGCCGGAATCCGGCCCTCTTCAATCGCCGACAGCAGGGCCTTCACCCACACCGGGCGGCCGAGCAGGGCGGTCATCACTTCCATCCGCAACCCCGGGCTTTCTCCCTTCCAACCGGCCAGGAGGATGGCGGCGGTCTCCGGTTCCCGGCGGTGCGCCAGCGCGGCAACCGCCTCGCGCTGGATCTCCGACGAATACTGCGGGCGCAACAATTCGCCCAGCCGGCGGGCCTGCGCTCCATCCGGAACCCGACCGAGCAGCCGGATCGCCCCCCGCCGTTGCGACGCCTCCGCGCCCTCATTGAACGCAGCCGCCTGCGCCGCGGCAAAGAGGGGAGTGAGCCGGCTCAACGCCTCCTTCGCACCGGCTCCCGAGGATTCCGCGAACGCCGCAAAAGACTGTCCGCGACTTCCAATCCCATCCAAAAATGCCGCCAAGGCCGCAAAGTTCGGGGCAGGATCGCCACCCGCGTCTGGTGTCGCCAGCCTGGTCAAGGCCTGGACCAGCACCCGCGTTTCGTTCAGGGCCGCGGCCAATCCCACCAGTTCCTCGATCAGCCGGGGCGCGCCCGCAACGCTGGCGCCCTCCGCAAACGCGAATTCCAGCATCTCCCCCAGATGATTCGTCGCGGAACTCATCACCGCGATCTGCACTTCGGGCACCCCCGCATCGCGAAACGCGATCCGGACCAGCGCGGCCCCCGTGCGCCGGTCGCTGGCCTGGCCCAGGGTGAAGGCGAGCTGGTAGCGAACGCGGACCTCGGGATCCTTCTCCAACTTCAGCAGCGCCTCGGTAAGATCCCCGGAGGCTCCCGGCCCGTCCGCAAGCCACGGTTCGCTCGCGCGAATGGCCTGTTCGCGGATCGACGGATGCGCATCGCGCATCGCGCGGATCAAGTCCGCGGGCAGCAACCGCCCAAGTCCATCGAGCGTGCAGAGCGCCTGGAGTCGCGTCCTGGCACGAGGATGCCCGAGCAGTTGCCGAAGCGCGGGCGCCGCCGCCACCGCACCGGATTCCACCAGCAACCGCTGGGCGGTGTCGCGTTGCCAGCCATTTGGGCTGTCGAGCGCCGCCGCCAACCTCGCGGGATCCAGGGTGTCGAGACGCGGAATCTTTCGCAAGGTCGCCCCCGACGGCGCCACCCGATAAATGCGGCCCTGATCAGCCCCGGCCCGGAAGTCGAGCCGGGGCTGGATGAAGGCCGGAATCCATTCCGGATGCTCCAGCACCTGGCGGTACATGTCCGCGATATAGAGCGCGCCGTCCGGACCGGTCTTCAGCATGGTGGGACGAAACCAGTTGTCCGCGCCGGCCAGGAATTCCCGATTCGTCTCATCGAGGGCCCGATGGCTCGTGAAGGTGATTCCCGCCGGCTCCACTATTTCCCGGTGCACGAGGTTGTGAACCGGGTCGCTGATAAACACGCTGGTCGCGAACTCCGGGCCGAAGAGCTCGTCCCGGTACGGCGTCGCGCTGTTCCCGCTGGTGACATGGTTGAACTGGTGATGGTCATTGAACCGTTGCCGGGTGCGGCTCGCGGGAAAGAGCCGTGTTCCGTTGGGATAATCCGCCAGCAGATGCCGGGTCGATTTCACCGCGAGATGCGGGTTGCGCGCCAGGTAATGGTCCGGGATATGAAAATGCCAGAGCCAGACCGGATTGTTGTTCCCAAACCAATTCCCCCAGTCATCCCGATGACGCCCATATTGCGTCGGGCCGGACACCGCCTCCCCGAAACCATCGGCGGGACGGAAACGAAAATCGCGTCCGCTGATCGAGACCGCCGGCCGGCCCGGCTGCTGCAGGCTGCGAATCGTCCCTCCGCTCTCGCCATTGGCGCAATAGATCCAGTTGTCCAATCCGTACTCGAATCCATTGACCCGATGTTGCGGGTTGCCCTCCTTGAATCCCGCAAACAGGGTCGTCCGCCGGTCGGCTTTGCCATCACCGTCCGTGTCCTCCGCGTAAAAAATTTCCGGCGCCGCGCTCACCAGCACCCCTTTCCGCCAGGGCATCACCCCGGTTGGAAAATTCACTTCGTCCAAAAAAACCGTGGCCTTGTCATAGCGCCCGTCGCCATCCGTGTCTTCCAGGAACTTGATCTGCCCGCCCGGTTTGCCCCCGCCATCGAGGCCCAGCGGGTAATCGCCCATCTCCACGACCCACAACCGGCCGTCCGCGCCCCAGTCGAAGGCAATCGGATCCCGCACGAGCGGTTCCGCCGCGACCAGTTCCACCTGGAAGCCGGGACGCGGACGCATGGCGGCGAGAGATTGCTCCGGCGACAGCGCCGGGGGCTGGCCGGCGGTGAGCAACTGCCGGAACGTGCGCCGATCCACCTTGTCGGGCAGATGCGCCGTGTCTTCATTCTGCACCCACATCGCGCCGTTGCGGAACCAGACGCCGTGGTTCGGACGGGAGCCGGCGCGGACGATTCGCGGGATGTCCAAACCGCTCTCGCCCCGTTGGCCCGCAAAGACCTCGTCGTTCCAGCCCACTTCAAACATCAGCCGGGGATTGGCCCTCGGAACGAACAGATGAAGGGAAAATTCCTTTTCGTTGGAGACAAGCACATCGGCGAAGCCGTCTTCATTGACATCCACAAAGCGCAGGCCGGTGTCACGTCCCTCGGCGTCCACCAGGCTCGTGCCGCGCGGGAGCGCATACGGAAGCTTTTTCCAACGCTCCTCACCCTCCGACCAGCCGTAGACCGCGCTTTCCGGCCCGGCGCCGGAAATCAGTTCGCAACGCCCATCGCCATCCACATCGCGCAGGCGGAATCCCCCATCCGTGCGTCCGGATCTCCTCCCCATGAGCGCGACACTCGAAAGATCCGGCCGCTTGAAAAAATCCACATCCTCCTGCCAACCCACCCCGTCAAATGCCCACGCCTCCTGGCGATGCGTCTCCCCGGCCTCCGAGCCGCGCAGGATCGTGGGAAAGCCATTGCGCTGGATGATGCCAAAACCATGGCGGCTGCGGCGACCCTCGGAATCAACCAGGGACCACGGGAAGCGGGTCTCCCGCCAGGCGCCCTTCCCCGGCTCCCAGATGCGGGCCAATCCCGGTTGACCCGGATCGGCCACGATGACATCCATGAACCCATCGTTGTTGATGTCGAGCAGGCGCGTGCCACGGTCCTGGCCGTTCGTGGCCCGGAGCGAATGGCCCATGAGCAGGAAACGGTCGAGTCGCTCCTGCGCCTCGCGGAAGGTGAGGAACTTCACCTTCCTCCCATGCGTCGCGATCGCGTAATCGATGAAATCGACAAACTGTTGCGGGCTGCTCCAGCCGTGCGGATGAAAGATGAAGGAGAACGCGCCCTGCTTGAGCACGGTGATGTCGAGCGCCGCCTTCCAGTCGGCCAGGGTCACGGGATTGGTCGAGCCATGCAGGTTGAACGCCTCCCAGTCGCTCGGCACCATGGCGGGAAATTCCCAGCAGAGATTCCCGATGACATAGGGATACGGATAATCCTCGATGGTCGTGCTGAAGGATTTCATGCTCACCTTTGTCGCGGCGTTCGTTTCGGTCGGAAGATATTTACGAAACCTTTCGCGACCGCCGGCCTCGACCACCAGTTCGCGCGGGAGCGAAGGGTCCTTGGCCGTGGAGATGTTCATCACGGACGAATCGATGGTCAGGAACTGGCCGGCCTGGTTCGTTCGATTGAAAATCTCCGCGTAAAACCGCGGGCTGGGACTGTTCATCGAATCGCAACACGGCATGCGAAAAGCCACCGGCCGGTTCCCGGGAACCTGGTTCATCAACTCCACGCAGCCATGATAGGTGTTGGCCGCCGCGTTGAAATCCCCACGGGCCAGGCAGGGACACGGATGGGCCAGCGTATGGACCTCCAGCGACAATCCTTCCTTGAGCCACGACTGCAATTGCCCGTTCGTCGGCGCGATGGCGTTGACCATGATGCTGACGGGCGCGCGCCCGTCGATCTGCTTGAGTCGATCGAGAATGGGCCGCAGGAATTTTTCATAACGTTCCGTCTCGCGCATGTCGTCGATGGCCAGAACGACCACCGCCTCCACGCCGGTTTCTCCGATCCATTGCGGCGTGGTGAGCCGGGGAAACTTGAGGCTGGGATAAAAGGGATCGCTCTCGTCGAGATAAGCCAGGCGGTTGGCATCCTCGGAAAACCGGGCGGGTTCCTGTCCTTCTGCGGTGAATGCGGCGGCCCCCCACGAAACCACGGCGCTCGCGAAGAGAAGACATTGTAGGTGCATGAGTCCCGAGCGTAGCGAACGCCCGGCGGCATCAGCAATAGGCAAACTGACCGCGACTCCTGCCCTCTTGACCCGCAGCGGGACGCACGGTCCGAGCGCCCCGATAAAGCCGACACCTTCGCGAGTGCGGGCCCGCTGCGGCTCAGAGAGCCGCGCGCCGGGACCCACGCTCTCCGCGCCGCAGCAGAAGGGAGCAAATCCGACGGTGGGCACCAACGCCGAGCGCCGGAGGCGCGGCATCATTGTAGCAACATCACATAAAGAATGAATTCCCAGGTCCGTAGGACCGGCATCGTCGCGCTGATAACGCTCCGGAGGCGGTTGATTTTGCATTGCCCTGCTCGAAATCAAAATGCGCCCCCGCGCCGGTCGCATTCGGAAACCAATTTGGTCTTGCGCGTGGGAAGCGCGATTCGTAGATTCACCGTCCCGGGCGCACGCATAGCTCAATTGGATAGAGCATCTGACTACGGATCAGAAGGTTCCAGGTTCAACTCCTGGTGCGTGCACCAATCCTCCGCTTCCCTTCCTCATCGCTTTGTCCTACAAACAGGTGCATTCCATCAGGACGCCGTCTGGCCAATCCAGCTGATCTTGACCTATGCCGACTCTCTTCGAGCCTCGCCGGTTAAAACACCCTCCGGGGTGCCGAGGGCCATTCATCCCGTTTCCCGAAGTCCGCGCGCGCCTGGCTTGCGCGCGGCTTCCGCAGGGGGTCTGGGTCCTCCTCGCGATTCTCTCCCTCCAACTCAGCGCGGCGGGCGCATCTCGCCTCCCCTGGAGCAGCGGGCGCGTTCAGGGGTCGCCCAATCCGCCGGCGCCTTACAGCGTCAGTCGCGTCTATCCCCATAATTCCTTTGATCACCCGGTCGACCTGACGTTGGCACCCGGGTCCGCCATTCTTTTTGTCGCCGAACAGGGCGGGAAGTTGTGGGCGTTCGACACGCGCAGCCATTCGGCCCGGGCCAGCCTCGTCCTCAACCTGCGCGAGCATCGCAAGCCCTTCGACAGTATCCTGGGGTTCACCTTCCATCCCGGTTTCGCCACGAACGGGTTCATTTACATCAATTACAACGAACCGGGCGGACGCCAGGACGGTGCGCGGGTCTGCCGGTTCACCGTTTCCTCCGGAACCCCGCCCTCCATCGATCCCACCAGCGAGAAGAAAATCATCTCCTGGGTGAGCGGCGGTCATAATGGCTGCACGCTCGCCTTCGGCAACGACGGGTTCCTTTATATCTCCACCGGGGACGCCGATGATCCGGACCCGCCGGATGGCAAGCGCCGGACCGGCCAGGATATCAGCGATCTGCTCGCCTCCATACTGCGCATCGATGTGGATCGCGCGGAGGCGCCCCTGGCTTATGCGATCCCGCGCGATAATCCGTTCCGGGAGATCCCGGGGGCGCGTCCGGAGGTTTGGGCATTCGGATTCCGCAATCCCTTTCGCATGAGTTTCGATCGACCGACCGGCGATTTGTGGGTTGGCGATGTGGGCTGGGAACAATGGGAAATGATCGATCGCGTCCAGCGCGGCGGCAATTACGGCTGGTCGCTCGCCGAGGGGCCCAATCCGCGCGTGCGCACCGACATCAAGCCCGGGCCCGGGCCCATCCTGCCGGCGCTCTTCGCGCTGCCCCACAGCGAAGCGGCAAGCATCACCGGTGGTTTTGTTTATCACGGGAAAAAACTGTCCAAGCTCAACGGCGCTTATCTCTACGGAGATTGGGAGACGGGCAAGTTTTGGGCCTTGCGGCAGCAAGGCGGCCAGTTGATCTCAAACGTGGAACTGTGTGACACCGCCCTCAAACCGGTCGCCTTTGCCCTCGATGCGGAAGACGAACTGCTCGTCCTGGATTACAACGGCGGTCTCTACGAGTTCGTTCCCAACCAGGCCGCGCCAGCCAACGAATCGTTTCCACGCCGACTGGCGGACACCGGACTTTTCG
>Ga0163144_10028590_pt1 | contig 10746 bp, 11 predicted proteins | sample OliLak19BULKMAT1_FD_123175 | JGI IMG/M metagenome (GOLD analysis project Ga0163144, IMG submission 123175) | Freshwater microbial mat bacterial communities from Lake Vanda, McMurdo Dry Valleys, Antarctica - Oligotrophic Lake LV.19.BULKMAT1 | ecosystem: Environmental > Aquatic > Freshwater >... | reverse complement strand
GTCCATCTGGGCATCGCCGCCCATCACGGCTGTGACATCCGCCTGGGCTGCGAATGCGGCACGGTAGCCGGTGACGATCGCAGCACCCACCCCCCGGTTTTGCTCATGGCAGAGCACGCTGACGCGCGGGTCTGCGACCTCTCGTGCTTCGCGGGCAGTTCCGTCGTCACTGGCGTCGTCAACGACGTAAACAGCGTCTACGAAATGGGGCAGCGTCGTCAGAGTACGGCGAATCAGCTTGGCTTCCCGGAACGCAGGGATCACGACGGCGATGCGTTTGGCGTGCAGCACTTGTGTTCGCTAACACCGAACGCTACTTCAGAGAAGCCCAGAATCTGCTGCATTCGGCCTCATGACTCGTGAAATCGTGGTACGCGGAGCAACTGCCGTGAACGACTCCGGTTCCAGCGCACCAGGGCAAGTCCGCGTGACCATACCGCGGCTCGCGCTTTACTTCTTTCTGGGGCTCGCGGCTCTCGTGGCCGGGCGCGCGGCTTACGCCTACCTGTCCTTCCCGAGCGACCGCTCGCCGGAGGGCGCTTACTTGCGGGTCGTGATCGCGGTGAATCGCGGACGCTCAGAAGATTTTTTCGCCTACACCGAAACCCGCGCCCAACATGCGGCCTACACGATTCGCGATTTTAGAAGGAAAACCCGCGAGCGCGTAGCGGCGGCTTATCCCGAGCCGGAGCGGTCGCGGTTGTTGAACGAGTACCAAGCCGAGGCAAAGGCTGTGGAAGGAGCCGACATTTTCGCTCTCTACGCCAAGCGTCACGGCTGGGTGGGCCGGCTGCGGCGCGATCTCTCCGGCATCAAGAAAGTCGACATTTCCGGAGATCGCGCAACGGTGGAGACCGTACACGGCACGCGCTACCCATTTCGCAGGCGCGAAAATGGCATATGGGGACTGACTCAGTTCACACCCATTCTCGACTCGGCGGCTGAACGGGCCGCGCGTGACTATGGGGTGATCCACAAGGCTGCGGCCGACTACGAACGTGTCCGCAGCCTGGAGTCCTCGCGGCCCTAGGAGACTGGTGTTTTTCAAACTCCAGTCTCCTAGACCTGTCCTGATGGAGGAGGCACGCGCCTCCTCCACTCTTAGCGCGGCGTTCGCCGTTTGATGTCCGCGTAAGACTGGCCCGGAGGGTTACCCGTCTCGACCGGTAAACCCTGCTTGCTCCAGCCCGGCACGGCGCGCCCGAACTCGTCGCGCGAACCTTCCCAGCCCGCCGACATGTCGGAAAGTTCCTGGTAGCCCGCCGCGGCCAGCTGCTGCGCGGCCTTGGCCGAGCGCCCACCCGCCTTACAGCCGATGATCAGCTTTTCTCCCACTCCGAACGCCTGCTGGAAGACCGATAGAAACTCGGGATTGGGCGTCATGCCGCCGGGGCCCAGGTGGAGCAGCGGTACGTTCAGGGACCCTGGCACGTGTCCGGCCTCGAACTCGGGCTCGCTGCGGACGTCGACGTACACGTGGCCCTCGGCCAAAAGCAACGCAGTTTCTTCCAGAGATAACCTTCGAATCTCAGCCACGAACGAGCCGTAACACCGGCAGGAGCTTGCTGCAAAGCGGGTCCAAAGACGACAGAAGAGGTGCTACACCCGACTGCTATTGCGGAGCCCGCCCGGGCACCCAGCACGCGCCGATCGTGACCCCCCATACCGCATCCGTCGTCCGGCTCGTGCCCCTAGGTGGGCTCGGGGAAATCGGCATGAACTGCCTGGTTCTCGAAGACCAGCGCTGCTCGGTCATCATCGATTGTGGAGCGGCCTTTCCCGAGGACGACCTCGGCGTGGACATGATCCACCCCAACTTCGATCACCTGCTGGCGGACAAGGACCGCGTGGCGGGAGTGTTTCTAACGCACGGGCACGAGGATCACATCGGCGCGTTGCCGTATCTACTCTCGGAGCTCGACGTGCCGGTTTGGGGGCCTCCGCACGCGCTTGGCTTGGCCCGCAAGCGACTTCTGGAGCGCGGCTTCGGGCCGAGCGAGATCGATTTGCGCGAGGCCCACGCCGGCCGCTGTTATTCGGTCGGCAGCTTCGAGCTCGAGCCCGTCCGCGTCGCACATTCCATCGTGGAAGCGAGCGCGCTCGCGATCAGTACGCCGGCGGGCGTAATTTTCCACACCGGAGACTTCAATTTCGATCCCGATCCTCCGGACGGCGAACCGACCGACGAGAAGCGCATCCGCGAGCTCGGAGATGCGGGTATTGGACTGTTGCTCAGCGACAGCACGAACATCGACGTGCCGGAGCGCTCCGGTTCCGAGCGGAGCGTAGGCCAGGCGCTCGAGCGCTTGGTGCAGCAGGCGCCCGCGCGAGTCGTGATTGCCTTGTTCGCCAGCAACATCCAACGACTGATATTACTTGGAGACATCGCGCGCCGGACCGGCCGCAAGGTCTGTCTCTTTGGCCGCAGCTTGGAGGCGCAGGTCAGCGTAGCCAAGGAAATCGGCCGGCTTCGTTGGCCGAGTGATCTACTGATTGCTCAGGATGAAGCGCGCGAGATAGCGCCCGAGCGGCTGCTCGTGCTGGCTGGCGGCAGTCAGGCCGAGAAGCTGTCGGCAATGCGTCGCTTGGCGGAGGGAGTGCACCCGCACCTCGCGCTTGCTGAGGCCGATACCGTCATTCTCTCCAGCAGAGTCATTCCGGGCAATGATCGACCCGTGAATGCGATGGTGAATGCCCTCCTGCGCAAAGGGCTCACGGTCCATACTCGCATCACCGAGCCCGGGGTTCACACGAGCGGGCACGCTGGCAGGTCCGAGCAGGCTCGCATGATGGATTTGACGCGGCCGCGCTCTTTCTTGCCCGTCCATGGGACGCTGCACCACCTTCTCAGACACGCGGAGCTGGGACGTGAGTCAGGCATAGCCGAGACGATGGTCGTCGAAAACGGCGGGATCGTGGGCTTTGACGGTGAACGTCTCGAGCAGCTCGGTGAGGCTTCGCACGGACGTGTTCCGATTGCGTTCGGCGGCGAGTCGCTTTCTGTGGACAACCTGCAGCGCCGGCAGGAGTTGGCGCGTATGGGTCTCGCTTTCGTAGCCCTGTCGCTGACTGGGCGCACTCTTAGCCTTCCGCCCGCAGTCTCCACGCGCGGTGTACCCCTAGTGGACGGGGACGAAGCCGCACTGCGGAGCGTGGCCAAGGAAGTGGCACGCGCGGTCGAGCAGTTTCGTGAAGGCCGCGGAATGGACCTTGCCGAGCACGTTCGACGCACGGCAAGACGCAAGCTAGAGGATCTCTCTGGCACCCGCCCAGTCGTCGAAGTTTCGTTGTTACGAGGAACTTAGATGCCGCGCGTCGCCTTTACACCCCATCTCGAACGGCATGGCAGCACCACCGGGTCGCTCTGGCTTAGCGAAGACGCGGGCGACAGCTTCAGCTGCCTATCGGCGCACTTGCCGCCCGTTTACGCCGTATGCTTCGCTTGACGCGCGTGCGGTTTCACAACTCGATGGCGCGTGTGCCGAGCTCGGCGTCGCAGGTGGCGCACTTCTTCGGAACCTGATCTTTCAGGTAGATTTGTGCGCAGTTCGCGCAAAGGCGTGCATCGCGCTCGAATGCGATGGGCTTGCCACTTGCTGCGCAAACCCGACCCGCGACCTGTACGCCGTCCATGGTCACCAGCTCGCCGTCCAGGTCCTTGGGCTCGGGCAAGTCGCCCAGCTCGCTTCGTTTGACGTTCATCGCATCCGGGACGCGCTTGGTGCCTTCCGCTAAGATCCAAGCCACGGCCTTGGGATGCGCGCCGATCGGTATGCTAAAAGTGGCACTCTTGCCTTTGGCGACCAGCTGCTTGCCTTCGAACGAAACCTTCTCCAGGTCGCACCAGGCCAGGCGGGTCAGCTCCGTGCCGCGCTCGAGCGCAATGCCCGCGTCGCCGACGCGAATCGGCACTGCACCCGCGTCACCGAACCAAAGCGCCGCGCCGAGCACGACGGCTCCGCCGCCGAAGAGGTAGGGCGCGTAGACCGGCGGGTTCTCGCTGATCCACTGCCCCCAAACGCCGGCACCTGCCGCGAGCGCGCCGAGCATGCCGGCCGCGATGGCCGCATTGGACGAATACGTCTGCTCGGGTTGAAAGCGACGCTCTTTGCGCTCGCGCTTCGGGCTCTTTTTCTTATTCTTGGTTTCGACCATGGGGGCGGCGCAGCCTAAAACAACCGACAGGGCGGTGGCAAACTCAAGCTGCCCCGCGGGAAACGTGACATCCTCGTGGCGTGCGGTCGGGATTTCGGGCTCGACTACTGCTGTTCGCGGCGCCCCTGTCGGCCGTCTTGATCGTCGTCATGGGGGTCGTGTCGGGAGGGGAACGCCGGTTCCAAAGCGCGCGCGTTTACGGCGGGCCCACGCAATCGGTGCCAGCCCTCAACTTGCGTGTGGAGCTCGGCGACCGAGACCGGGTGGCGGAAGTGCCCCTTGCTGCAACGGGCTTTCGGTTGCGGATCGTCGAAGGTGGACAAGCCGTGGCCGAGGTGCAAGGCGAAACCGATGAGCTCGGGATTGCCGAGGTGACGTTGAGCTTGCCGCGGCCGCGGGATTCAGCGCTCGAGCTCTGGGTCGAGCCTGCGGGGCGTATCGGGCCGCCCTTCGCCAGGGGGCTCGTCCTGGGCACGCTCGAAGCGTTTCGGGCATCGCTCCGACGGCGAGGCGGATTTCAAACGGGAAAGCCCCGCGGGGACATCGCGCTTTGGGTGGGGGCAGCTCGAGGCGCTCTCGTCATGGCTCAAGGGACGCTACAAGAAGAGCTGGTCGTTCGCGCCGAGCGCGCGGGCGCTCCGCTCGCAAACGCCGCGCTGAAGGTAGACGTGGAGGGGGCCGAGCTGGTTGCCCGCTCGGCGGAATTTGCGTGGACGACTGACGCGCAAGGCTTGGCACGGATCGCGATTCGTCCGCGCGAGCCCCACGTCCGCGTCAGCGTGCAAGCGAAGGCGGCGGACGGTGCGACCGGTTCGTTCGCTGGGCGCCTTGAAGTCGTCCAGGGGGCCATCCGCGCCACGCAGCAGCCGGAAAGCCTGCTGCTGGAGAGCACCGGCGCGGCGGACCGCGTCTTCGTTGGGTTTTTCGATGAATCCCGTCGGTACGGCGGTCTGCACGCCGCGCTCCGGCAAGCCCCCGACGGGCGGTTGCTGGCGGAGGTGCCCTGGCCGAAGACGATCCCGCGCGAACGAATCTGGATGGTCACGTCGAGCCAGCCCGACCTTGCAGGGCCTGCGGCGCTGGGTTGGCCGGTCGTGTCCCCAGCCGAGCCGGCCCCGACGACGCTCGACGTGCGAGAGCTATTGTTGCTGGACGGTGCTCCGATGGCGCGATTGCGCGAGGAGCGCCGCGCACGACGGGTTCGACTGGTGTCGGCTGCCTATGCCGCGCTGGCGCTGGTCATTACGCTCTTCTTGTTCGTTCGGCGAGTGAAGGAGTCGGACTCTCGCATCGAGCGGCACTTGTCGCGAGTTGGTATGCAAGAAGAAGCTTCCGGCATAGCGCCACCGCGCGGTGGAAGAATGCTGCTGGCCGCCGCTTGCATCGGCCTAGGCTTCCTGGTCATCGCGCTGATCGCCCTGCTCAAGGACTAGCTAGTTCGCCTGGGCCAGCCACTTCGGATCGACTCGGGGCCGAGCGCTACGCAAGCCGGGACGGAGTTGGGTATCCGTGCCGGGCAAGAGAAAGCGCTGGGCCAAGAGCTCCGCAAAGCGTTCGCGGAGGGGAGGCATCAGGTTGGCGAGGCAGGCGCTGGCGAAGTCGGCGTCGCGTTCTGCGCGGGCAAGAAGCTGCGCCACGCGGGGACCGTAGGTCCGCTCACAATTAGGGCAGATAGCGCTTTCGCGCGCGCCTTTTTCCCCACAGAGGCGGCACGGGTGAGACGCAGGCAAATCCATGAAACCTCAGCCTTTACTCGGGCAGAGCCAGGCCCGCCAAGTTTAGGGAGATCCTTCTCGCCTGACGCGCGTAACTCCGCTTTATGCCTTTGCCGATGCCGCCGAATCCGCCCCCGCGGCCCTTGACTTCTTCTCGCCGCCTCGCGCTGCTTTCGGGACTTGCGCTATTTGGTGTCTTCGGAGCCGCTTCGGTATGTAGCGCGGAGAGCCCGTGGCGTCGCCGCACTCCGTCGTCGCCCCCGCCTCCCTATGGCTTCTCGCTGGAAGACGTGAGCGGGTCGCCGCTACCCAGCTTCCGACATGCCGGTCGAACCTACACGCTGGGCGAGCCGGGAGCTCGCTACAACATCCGCGTCACCAACCCGACGTCCGAACGCGTGGAAGTCGTCCTGACCGTGGACGGTCGCGATGCGGTGAGCGGGCAGGTGGGTGACTACGTGTCCCAGCGCGGCTACTTGATCGAGCCGTGGGGCTCGATGGTCGTCGAAGGATTCCGCCGCAATTTGGACGAGGTGGCAGCCTTTCGTTTTACGGATCGAAGCCAAAGCTATTCGGCTTTGCGTGGAACGCCCGAAAACGTTGGCGTGATCGGAGTCGCCTTCTTCCCGGAAAAGCGCCGGCCTGCGTCCATTCTTCGGCGTCGCGAACCGATGTATTTTGACGAAAGCCCACGTCCAGCACCGAGGGCGGCCGCTACGCGAGGCGGCGACGACGGACACTCGGAAAAGAGGGCAGGCTCAAGAGCGCCTGCCGCGTCCAACGCCGATGGCCGCTCGAAAGATTCACGAAGCGCGCCGGCCGAGGCGCCCCACAGACGCGACGAGACGGCTCGACGCAAACGTGACGCCGAATCACGAGGCAGCGAGGCCAGTAACATCGGCACGGAATACGGTGAGAGCCGAGGTAGCAGCGTTATAGAGATACCGTTCGAGCGCCGTTCGCCAACGCACCCCGCGGCGCTGCTCACTCAGCGCTACGACGACTATGAAGGGCTCGTGGCCCGCGGCATCGATCTCGCTCCAGTCGGCTACGCCTACCGCTACGATGATGAGCCCCTGCCCTTTCCTAGAAATCGTTTCGCGCCCGCCCCGTAGAAAGCTGAAAGCATAATACTTGGGAGCGTGCAGCCAACGGGTGCTTAGGCGTTCAGCGGCGGAGCGCAGCCCCGTCGGCTTGTTCGGCATCACCGCTCGATAGCCAGTCGTTCAGCTCTGACAGGTGCCTGACGACGCGAACATTCTTGGGAATCTGAGGATCTGTTTCGTGCGGCTGGAACGCAAAGACCTGCATCCCAGCAGAGATCCCCGCTTGGACTCCGGGAAGGCTGTCCTCCACTACGACGCAGCTCTGAGGTTCGATGCCCATGGTGCGCGCGGCATGAAGGAAGAGGCCAGGTTCTGGCTTCCAACACCCGACCTCGTAGCTGCTGAAAATGGAGTCCTGGAAGAATGGCAAGAGCCCCGTGAGCGAGAGACTCAACTCGATCTTGTCTCGCGGACCACTTGACGCCACACAGAACGGTTGACGAATAGAACGAACGAGGTCGACCGCGCCATCGACGGGGCGAAGCCGATCTCTAAATGCCGCGGACATCCGCTCGCGGAACCGGACAACGAAGTCAGCCGGGAGAGCCCGGCCGAGCCTTTGCTCAAGCGCCGATACACATTCAGCCATCTTCCTGCCACGAAAGGCTGCGACCGCCTCCGCCAGTGAAATCACCAACCCGCACTCGGCAACTGCCTCCACAAGGACCTCGTTGGTCAGCACCTCGCTGTCCACCAGGGTGCCATCGCAATCGAAAATCACGGCTTTCATTCGCTACCTGGCATCTCAAATCAAGGATACGCCTTCGCTAGCCTGCTGGATCGAGGGGCGTGAAGCTTCGAAATAGCTCCGTTAGCACGCTGATCATCAGTGGAACGTCGGCGCTGGCGGCTAGCTCGCGGCAACTGTGCATGCTCAGCATTGGGCCGCCCACGTCGACGGTGCGTAGGCCGAGCTCAGCCGCGCTGATGGGGCCGATGGTGCTGCCGCAGCCGATGTCGTTGCGTGACACGAATTGTTGCGGCTCGAACCCGACCCTGGCGCACGCGCTGCGAAAACGCGCGGCCGTTACGCCGTCCGTAGCGTAGCGCTGACTTGCGTTCACTTTCAACACGGGCCCTTTGCCTAGAACCGGCCGGTGCAACTTATCGTGCTTGTCCGGATAGTTGGGGTGAACGGCGTGGGCCATATCGGTGGACACCAAGAGCGACCCTGCGATCGCGCGTGCGTAGTCGCTACGACCCTGGCCATACGCCTCCAACGTCCGGCAAAGCACGCTCTCCAACAACTGAGAGCCGGCTCCTGCCGCGCTCTCGCTGCCCACCTCCTCGTGATCATAGAGCACGACCACACGCGTAGCTGGAGCCCCCCCGCCCGCTTCGAGCAGCGCCGTCACGGCCGCGTGGCAAGAGCTCAGGTTGTCTAGGCGCGCCGAAAAGATCAGCTCTCCGCGCGCACCACCCAGGGCAGGAGGTTGCGTATCGAACAAGCATAGGTCGGCGCCCTTGATCTGCGACTCCCGCAAGCCCTCGCCCAACTCGGCAGCAATCCGAGCCCGGAGCTCGAGCTCGGCGTCCTCGACCTCCAGGGCCGCGACGGGCAGCAACTGCGTCTGTGTGTTGAGCAAGAGACCACCGCTATTGACGTCGCGGTTCAGGTGAATTGCCAAGCTCGGCACGCGGCAGAAGGTGCCTGGTAGCCGGAGCAAGCGCGTCGAATCGTCCTCCAGCACCACGCGCCCTGCAAGGCCGAGATCCCGGTCCAACCAGGTGGAGAGCAGGACCCCGCCATAGACTTCGACTGCGAGCTGTTCGTAGCCGTGTGCCGTCTGCTCCGCATTCGGCTTGAGGCGCAGGTTGGGAGAGTCGGTGTGGGCGCCGATGATCGCGAAGCCCGCTTCGGCCGGCGACCTTTCGCCCAGACGGAACGCCACGATGGAACCCCCGCCCCGCACCACGAAGCCTGCATCGCCCGGGGCCAGCTGCCAGCTCTCTCGCTCCGAAAGGCGTCGGAAACCGGCCCGGGAAAGCCGCCCGGCCACCTCGGAAACCGCATGATAAGGGGTTGGCGCCGCCTGGATGAACTCGAGCAGATCTCGAGCATGGGGTTCGGCGACGTGGTCGGAAAGCATGTCTACACTATACTCCGGCGCCTCGCGGTTCGTGGCCTTAGCTGCCGCGAGCCGTTCCGTTAGTCGCCCCCAAGTAAACCGTCCCCATGTTCACCGCTGACATCCAGGTCCTCGACTTCACTACACAAGACTGGCAAAGGTTGGCGGATATTTTTCGGGCCCCCGGCCCGACGCCGACCGCCGTCCCGCCCGGCGGGCTGATCGCCGTGCGGCATGGCGACCGCATCGTGAAGCTCATCTCGACGACGCGAGGCCGCCTGCCACCACCCGAAGCTGGCCTGAGCGTGGACACGTCTGCCGGTGCGCTTGCCCGAGCGCATGGCGCTACCTTTGCCGCCATCATTTCGAGCACGGGGCTGGAGCAGATGGGCGATCGCATCGCGCGTCGGCTCCTACCCGCGCAAACCTTCCACGGTCAGCTGGAGGCGTTCGTTGCTGGGATGCGCGAGCTGGAGCAGGAGGGTGAAGTTCAGCTTTGGCCAACGCCCTTCGCCGACTGGCCTGTCCCCACCGAACGTGCCTTGGGAGCGGCGCTAGATCTCGTCTGTCCGGAGGGCAAGTCTCTGGTCTTGGGCGCCTTCGAGCGAGGAGAGCTGTATACGGCGGTCGCCCTGCGTCGCCGCGCCGCGGGCTTCGACTGCGTCATGGGACCCGACCGTCTGCGGCGTGACATGGGCCTGCTCTCTGGCGATTTTTCGCGAGATTATCGCTATCTCGGGACGGCAGCGGAAGCGCGGCTCGGACCAATCGCCGTTGGCTGCTACGCGGAGCTCCGGACTTTTCGGCGCCTCTCCGCAGCCAGCGAGCCCGGCGCCTGGGCCACGGCCGTCGCCGCGCGCGACGTCGTGCTGACGCCTGTGACGCGGGGCGTTGCGTTGCCGCTCGGGGTGGACGCAGGCCGAGCGGCGTTCGCCTTCGCCAAAAGCCTGGCCGCCCGCTTCGGTGCGCTGGATGGCCTGTCCAAAGCGTCCATCGCGCCAGCCTTCGGGCGCGCCTACGCTTTCGTCGAGGGCGACGTGCGTCGCTACCTCGGCTTCGATCCTTGGCGGCTCCTTTCCGGTTGGTTCAGGACGGGCGGGTGAAGGCGCCTGGCCGAATTCAGCGGCGTCTCGCGTTGGCGATTGTTCTTACCGCTCTGATTCCGGTGCTGGCTGCCGTGTGGTTAGGAGACAAATACGTCCGCGAGGCGGGGGCGCGCTACTTCGTTCCAGAAATTGGCACTCACCTGGATCGTTCCTTGGGCCTCTATCAGGAGCTGGCGCGCACGCTGAAGGCGCGCATGCGTGAGGAGGCGGCAGCGATAGCGCTCAGCCCCGGTCTGCGGCGCGCGGTGCAGGCGGGGGATCCCGAAGCCATATCCAAAGAGCTGCGAACTCAGCTCGGTCAGCATCCCAGCCTCGTTTCGCTGCGTGTGGTCGCCTCGGACGGCAAGGCTCTCGCCAGCGTAGATCGCGGCCGCCCGCTCGATCCGCTGCACGAAAATCAGCTGGAAGTGACCCGGCCCCTCACGGAGGTCGCTGAAGGAGACGACGGTCCCGAGCTGCGATTGGTGTTCGCCGCCGACAAGGCTCGCTTCGATGAGCTTGCGGAGATGGGCCAGTTCATCGACACCTATAAGCTGGTGGATCGTCGCAGCAAGCAGGACATCACGGGCTACGTCCTTGCTTTCACGGTACTGCT
>Ga0163144_10028586_pt1 | contig 10747 bp, 9 predicted proteins | sample OliLak19BULKMAT1_FD_123175 | JGI IMG/M metagenome (GOLD analysis project Ga0163144, IMG submission 123175) | Freshwater microbial mat bacterial communities from Lake Vanda, McMurdo Dry Valleys, Antarctica - Oligotrophic Lake LV.19.BULKMAT1 | ecosystem: Environmental > Aquatic > Freshwater > Lake... | reverse complement strand
CGCCGAGGCGGCGGCCGAGCAGCCAGCGCGCGACCCCGGTGATCGCCTTCTGGCCGCTGGCGGTGCTCGCCTGGTCGGCCGCGCGCAGGCTCGCGATCGCGCCCGCGTCGTCGCCGCGGCGACCCGCGAGCCCCGCCTCGACCAGGTGTCCCCACGTCGTCGCCACCGGGTGCTTCGTCGCGACCAGCCGCCGCGCGATCCTGGCGGCCTTCGGCGACGGCGCGCCCTCGGCGGCGAGCGCGAGCCGGGCGTCGAGGTAGTCGCACTGCTGGCGGATCGAGATGACGCGCAGGAGCAGGGACGCGTCGAGCTCGGCGCGCAGCCGCGCGAGCCGCGCGCGATCCACGCCCTCGGCGCCGTAGAGGGTCAGCTCGCCGAGCGCGACCAGCTCGTGGAAGTGCTGGACGTGGAAGCCCTGCGTCGGCGGCATCCACCGCGCGCTCGCCAGCTCCGCGATCGCGATCGCGGGCGTGTCGGCGGCGAACCACAGCGGCGTGCACGAGCGGCGGATCGTGCTGTCGAGGTAGAGGTCGCCACGCTGCTTCGCGTCGAGGAGGATCTCGTCGGCCCGCAGCTGCAAGCGCGGGAAGTCGCCGATGAACCGCAGCGCGAACAAGAGGAAGATGCGGCTCGACGCGCGCTCCCAGATCGCGCCGGGCACGCGCCGCATCTCCGCGTCCGCGATCTCGAGCATCGCGACGGCGGGCTCGAGGTTGCCGGAGAAGTACTCGGCGACGCCGCGGCCGCCCGTCGCGAGGCCCTGGAGGTAGTGGTCGGTGGGCGCGAGCGCCAGGCCGCGGGCGAACAGCTGCTTCGCGCGGTCGAGGCGGCCGTGCGTCGACTGGAACATCCCCTCGAAGATGATCTCCCGCGCGACCTCGAACCGGCTCCCGCTCGCGAGCGAGCGACGCAGGCCGCGCGCCTGGTAGTCGGCGCCGCGGATCGCGTCGACCAGGGCGAGGCCGTTCGCCGCCGCGCGGAGCGACTCGATGCCGAGCAGATCGATGTCGGCGATCTCGCGGCGGTGGCGCTCCTTGAACCCGAGGCCCCGGAGCTTGAGCTGCGCGCGGTGCCACAGCATCGAGATCAGCGCGCGGCGCGGCGTCGCCGGCACCGACACGCCGATCTCCGCGAGCAGCTGGTTGAGGGTCTCGACGCCTCGCTCGATGTGCCCGCTGATCAGGAGCTGCTCGGCGGCGTGACGCCGGTACTCGAGCCGCGCCGCGGGATCCGCGCCCTCGGCCGCCGCGAGGAACTGCTCGGCCGCCTCCGCGCTGCGGCCCGCGCCGATCAACGCCTCGCCGATCCGGGTGCGGAGCCGCCGCGCGTCCTCGACGCCCCGGGGATGGAGGTCGAGCGCCTGGCGCCACAGCGCCGCCGCCTGGTCGAACGCGTGGGCCGCGGTCGCGCGCGACGCGGCGATCTCGGCGTAACCGGCGGCGCGCTCGGGCGAACCGCTGAGCAGGTGGTGCCGCAGGAGCTGGTGCGGATCCTTGTCCTGGGTCGCCTCGAGCGCGGCGGCGAGCCGGGCGTGGACCTCGCGCTGCGCCTCCGCGGGGATCCTCGCGACCACCGCGGCGCGCACGCGATCGTGATACGGCTCGAGCGCGAGCACGCGGCCACGCGTGGTCTCGCGGACCAGGCCGGCGACCTTGAGCGTCGCCGACGCGCGGTTGAGCAGCACCCCGTCGAGCCGCGCCGCGGCGAGCGCGACCTCGGGGACGACCGGGCCACCGGCGAGGCTGACCACCTCGAGGAGCGCGCGCGGCTCGATCCGCAGCGCGTCGATCCGCGACCACAGCGCGTCCTCGAGCTTGGGCGCGATCTCGAGCTCGCCGACGCGCTCGGCGTAGCGGACCAGCTCGAGCAGGAACATCGGGTGGCCCTGCGCCTCGCGCAGCACGCGGTCGACGTCGAGCGAGCGCCGGCGATCGAGCGCCGCCCCGGTGGCGAGGCGGCGACAGTCGGCGTCGTCGAGCCGGCCGACCTTGCGGATCGTCACGCCGACGTCGCCGAGCCCGTCGAGCACCGCGGCAGGGACCTCGGCGTCGGAGCGGACCGTCGCGATCACGAACAGGTTGGGCGCGCCGGGCTGGCGCAGCAGCTCGCGCAGGAGCACGTAGCTGTCGGCGTCGGCCCACTGCAGATCGTCGATCGTCAGGACCACGTGGCGCTTGCGGCAGATCGCGACGAACAGCTCGCGGAGCGCGGAGAACGTGGTGCGGCGGAGCTCGAGCGGCTCGGTCGCGGGCTCTCCCTCGGCGAGCATCGCCGCGATCGGGCCGACCCGCTGGAGCGCCGGGAACAACCCCGGCAGCAGCCACGCCTTGGGCGGCACCAGCGCGGTGACCTCGTCGGACGGCATCCGGCTGAGGTAGTCGGCGAGCGCGTCGGCGACGCCGTCGAACCCCTTGTAGGGCAGGGACTCGCGCTCGTAGCAGCTCGCGCGCAGCACCAGCGCGGCCGAGTCGGTGTCGTTGATCACGCTGACCACGTGCTGGACCAGCGACGACTTGCCGATGCCGGACTCGCCGACGAGCAGGTGGACGTGGGCCGCGCGCCGCGACGCGCGGAACCCCTCGAGCAGATGAGCGACCTCGGCGTCGCGGCCGACGAACACGGACAGGGCCTGGACCTGGCTGATCGTGCTGGTGCGGCGCATCTCGCTGTCGTCGACGCCGAGGCGGACGGCGAGATCGTGACCGGTGGGGCGCCGCGCGGGCTCGATCGCGAGGAGCTGCTCGCACAGCTCGACGAGATCCTCGGGCGCGTCCGGTGACAGCTCCGCCGGCGAGCGCGGCGCGGTCTGCTGCTTGTCGATCAGGATCTGCATCGCGTGGCCGTTGAACGGCACCCGGCCGGTGAGCGCCTCGTAGAGGATGACGCCGACCGAGTACCAGTCGGACGCCTCGGTGACGTGCGCGCCGATCGCCTGCTCGGGCGCCATGTAGTCGATGCTGCCGACGATGTGGCCGGCGCTCGACTGGCGTAGCGGATCGGTCTCGGTGATCAACCCGAAGTCGAGGAGGACGAGCCGATCGTCCTCGGTGACGAGCACGTTCGACGGCTTGACGTCGCGGTGGATCATCCCGGTGGCGTGGAGCGCGCGCAGCCCGCGGGTGAGCTGGCCGAGCATGTCGCGCACCCGCGGCTCGATGAACCGCGGCTTGCCGGGCCGGTGGGCCGCGGCGCCGAGGTACGGCAGCAGCGGCTGGCCGCGGATCAGCTCCATCGTGAAGAACCACTGATCGGCGTCGCGCACCAGCTCGTAGAGGTTCACGAGGTTCGGGTGCGCGAGGCCCTGGAGCGAGCGGAACTCCTTCTTGAACCGCGCGACGGTCGACGGGTCGGCGCGGGTCAGCGACTTGAGCGCGACGGTCTCGCGCTGCTGGCGATCCCACGCCGCGAACACCTCGCCCATGCCGCCGGCCCCGAGGAGCCGGCGCAGCTCGAAGCGCTCCGCCAGGATCTGGCCGGCGACCAGCAAGGTCGGCATTGTACGGGATCAGCGTCGGGCCTGGGCGTGCGCCCGCGCGAGCACGTGCGCGACCGCGGCCCACGGCGCGCGGCGGTCGAGGCGTACGCCGATCCAGCCCGACGGGCCCACGTACGGCGGCACGAAGTAGACGTCAGGATCGTCGTCGACGAGCATCGCCTGGGCTTCCCGGGTCGCGGCGCACCAGATCGCGAGGCGGCCGTCGCCGTGGTGATCGTCGGCGAACATCGCGAAGCAGCGCTGCTTGCGCCCGGTGCCCACGAACCAGGCCGGCGCACCGTGGCTGAGCCGCTCCGACGCCTCGGGCAGCGCGAGCGCGGTCTTGCGGACCTTCGCCAGGACGGTGGCGGGGCGGGGCGGCACGGGGGTAGCTTCGGCGCGATGGATGATCCCGGCAAGGTCGCGCGACGACGGTTCCTCGACGATCGCCGCGCCGCGGTGGGCGCGCGCGGGCTGATGAGGTATCCGGACGAGGACGACGGCGAGCGGCGCGAGATCACCGCGTTCGCGCGGCTGTGGGACGTGCTCGATGCGCCGGTGGTGATCCGTCACCCGCACGTCGACCTGCGGCTCGAGCTGCCGGCGATCCTCGGGCCGCGGCTCGCGTACCTGATCGCGATCGGCGACTACGAGCTCACCGACCTCGAGCTGATCGAGGCGCACGTGCGCGCCGGCGATCGCGTGATGGAGCTGGGCGGCGGCGCCGGCGTGACCGCGGCGCTCGCGGCCAAGGTGTCCGGCGCGCCGGTGGTGATCGCCGAGGCCGACGCGCGGCTGTTCCCGATGATCCGCGCGAACGTCGAGGGCAACGGCGGCGTGGTCCAGTTCGAGCACGGCGTCGTGGTCGCCGGCGGCGGGCATGGCGAGGGCACGATCGACTTCTACCTGGACGAGGATCCGTGGATCTCGTCGACCTCACCCGGCGCGGGTGGGCGCGACGATGCCCCGGTCCGGCGGCGCGTGTCCGCGCCGGTCCTCGGGCTCGACGAGCTGCTCGCGCGCCACACTCCCACCGTCCTGATGATCGACATCGAGGGAGGGGAGCGTGAGCTGCTGCGGGCGCCGATGGCGCAGCCGCCGCGGTTGGTGCTGGTGGAGATCCACACGCCGCATTTCGGCGAGCGCGCGGGCGCGGAGACGATCCAGGCGTTGATCGACCAGGGGTATCGCCTGATCGACCAGCGCGGCTGGACCTACGCGTTCACGAGATGATCAGGAGATGATCACGAGTCCTTGCCGCCGTCGTTCTTGATCGTCTGCACCTCGGTGCGGATCTCCTGCGCGAGGGTCTTGAGCTCCTGCATCGCGAGGCGCACGCGGGTGCCCGCGGCCTTGTTGCCGTTGACGTAGAAGCGGACGAAGTCCGGCTCCATCGCAGCGATCTTGGCCTTGAGCTCCTCGTAGCGGGGGGCGGTGGCGCGACCGTTGTCGGTGGAGGCGGCGGTGTCGTTGTCGATGTTCTCCATGGGCGCGTACCGTGCCCCGAAGGTCTGACAGGCGCAAATGCGCGGCCTCGAAAAATCCGGGCCATTGAGGGGGCGGATCTCGGATAACTGTCGGAGATCCGGGCTTTGCCACCACCGAACCTGCTGGAAATCCATGCGTGACGCCGGGCACGCAAGTTGAACTGGGGTCGCGCATGCGAGCCAGCCTCCCCGTCCTCCTCCTTCTCACCGCCTGCGGCACCGACCCCAACGACCCGCCCGAGGTTCGCTCCGACCTGGCGCGAGACCTCGATCCCGACGTGAGCCCGGCCGAGCTCGACGAGCTGGTCGCGGGCGACACCGCGTTCGCGACCGACCTCTACGGCATGGTGCGCGGAGCGCCAGGCAACCTGTTCTTCTCGCCGCACTCGATCTCAACCGCGCTCGCGATGACCTACGCTGGCGCGGAGGGCGTGACCGAGGCGGAGATGGCGGAGACGATGCACTTCACGCTTCCGGAGCCGGCGCTGCACGCCGCGCTGTCGCGGCTGGATCTCGAGCTCGCGTCGCGGGCCACGTCCGGATCGAGCGACGAGCGCCCGTTCCAGCTGCACACGGCGAACTCGATCTGGGGACAGGACGGCTTCACGTTCCTGGACCCGTTCCTCGACACGCTCGCGGTCCACTACGGCGCCGGGCTGCGCGTGCTCGACTTCGAGGCCGACCCGGATGGCTCGCGCGAGGTCATCAACGGCTGGGTCGAGGAGCAGACCGAGGATCGGATCGTGGACCTCCTGCCGGCGGGCTCGATCACCGGGCTGACGCGGCTCGTGCTCACCAACGCGATCTACTTCAGCGCGGCGTGGGACGAGCCGTTCGAGGCCGTGGACACCGAGCCCGGGACGTTCACGACGCCCACCGGCGCGGTGACCGTCGACACGATGCATCAGGTCGCCGAGCTCGGGTACGGAGTCGGCGAGGGCTTCCGCGCCGCGGAGCTGCCGTACGACGGCGGCCAGCTCTCGATGGTGATCGTGGTCCCCGACGCGCTCGAGGACTTCGAGGCCGCGCTCTCGCCCGAGACCATCGAAGCCGTCCACGCGTCGCTCGGCACCGCGCAGCTCACGCTCTCGCTCCCCAAGTTCTCGTTCGATGCGCCGCTGTCCCTGGCCGAGATCCTCGCCGAGCTCGGCATGCCGTCCGCGTTCGACGGCGCCGACTTCTCCGGCATCGACGGCACCCAGCGCCTCGCCATCTTCGACGTCCTCCACAAGGGCTTCATCGGCATCGACGAGGCCGGCACCGAGGCCGCCGCCGCCACCGCCGTCATCATCGGCGACACCAGCGTCCCCGAATCCGCCACCCTCACCCTCGACCGCCCCTTCCTCTTCTGGATCCGCGACCGCCCCACCGGCGCCCTCCTCTTCCTCGGCCGCCTCACCACCCCCTGACCGGGATCTATGCAACATTGCAGGACCGTCCCCTGCGCACCCCCTAACCGGGACGGTCCTGCAATCTTGCATTGTCTACCCTGCTGAGGGCTCGGAGCCCCAACGTAGCCCTGCGATTCCCAGTGCTTGGCACTGGGCTGTCGGAGCACCTGCCACAAACCTGAACCGTCGACGGCGCGCTGCAACTGCCTGAAACCACTTGAGCTAGATCGATCTATGCAACATTGCAGGACCGTCCCCTACGGGCGCCTACGGGCGCCTACGGGCGGCCACGGGCGGCCTACGGGCGGCCTACGGGCGGCGCGGGGTCACCAGCGCAGGAGGACCTTGCCGGTGGCCTGCTTGGTCTCGAGGAAGCGGTGGGCGGAGGCGACGTCGGCGGCGGGGAAGACCTTGCCGACGTACGGCTTCATCGCGTTCCAGTCGACGGTGGAGAAGGCGCTGGTGAGCCGGGAGATCCAGCTCGGGTCGCGGAGCACGTGCAGGGCGTTGAGCGCGAAGATGCCGGTGTTCTCGTCGAACAGCTTGAGCACCGAGATCCGCGGGGTGCGCGCGACCGCGAGCACCATCCGGGGAATGTTGCGCTTGCCGTCCTTCAGGCCGGAGCTCACGCCGATGCAGACCATCCGGCCCGCGATCCCGAGGCGGAGGCGCTGCCACTTGAGCTCGGCGCCGCCCGACGCGTTCAGGATGAAGTCGAAGCCCTTCTCGTTCGCGTCAGCCTTCAGCTCGTCACGCGTGAGGGCGCGCACGCCGTAGCCCTCGATGAACGCCTTCTTGTGGGGGCTCGACGTCAGGCCGATCACCTCGGCGCCGACCTGCTTCGCCATCTGCATCGCGAGCACGCCGACTCCGCCGGTCGCGCATTCGATCAGCACGCGATCACCGCGGCGGATCCGCGCCATCTCGTGGAGCGCGACGTGCGCGGTGAAGTAGTTGACGGGCAGCGCCGCGGCGGCCTCGAGCTCGAGGCCGGAGGGGAGGTGGAGCACCTGGCTCGCGGGGATCTGGACACGCGACGCGTAGCCCCCGAAGTACGTACCGGCCGCGACCGCGTCGCCGGGGCGCACGGTCGTCACCTGCTTGCCCACCGCGGCGATCTTGCCCGCGACCTCGTAGCCCGGGACGAACGGGCGCTTCGGCGCGTCGGGGTAGAACCCGAGCCGCATCTGGATGTCGGCGAAGTTCACGCCGGAGTAAGCGACGTCGATCTCGACCTCGTCGTCGCCGAGGACGCGGGGCGGCAGGTCCCGGAGCTTGAGGGTGGAGGCGGAGCCGTACTTCTCGATCGCGATGTGCTGGTGGGTCATGGGAGGCAGTCCTTCTAAGGTTCGAGAGGTATCGAAATGAAAGGTCAAAAAAAGGGCCGAGTCAGGCGTCGACCGCGAACAGCTCGCGGAGCGCGCCCATCACCTCGGGCTTGATGGAGCAGATCAGCTGCTTGCCTTCGCGCTCGGTGTCGATCAGGCCGGCGTCCGCCAGCTCTTTGACGTGATGCGAGACGGTCGGCGCGCCGACCTCGAGCCCGCCGAGCAGCTTGGCGAGGAAGCAGTCGTGGACGCGGCCCTTCGCTAGATCGAGCCGGCTCTCCTCCATGAGGTTCATGAAGATCTGGAGCCGATTCTCGTTGCCCAGCGCCCGGAACACCCGGGCGAGGCGCTTGACGTCGGCTGGCGGCGGCACGGATACTCAATGCGATAGATGTCGAACTTTGTCAAGCGCCGCGTGATGCCTCCGATCCCCGCGGACCTGTCCGGCAAGGTCGCGGTCGTCACCGGCGCGACCGCGGGCATCGGCAAGGAGGCCGCGTACGGCCTCGCGAAGCTCGGCGCGCGGGTGGTGATGTGCGGCCGCACCCCCGCGAAGCTCGAGGCGACGATCGCCGAGCTCGAGGCACGCGGGGCCGCGCGCGATCGGTTCGAGACCGGCATCGCCGATCTCGCGCTCGTGCCGTCCGCGCGCGCGCTCGCCGTCGAGCTCGCCTCGCGCCATGCAGGGCTCGACATCCTCCTGAACAACGCCGGCTGCTACCCGGCGGCACGCACGATCACGCCTGACGGGCACGAGGAGGCGTGGGCGACCAACGTGCTCGCGTACGAGGCGCTCACCACCGGGCTCCTGCCGTCGCTTCGCGCCGCGCGCGGGCGGATCGTCTACGTCGCCTCGACCCGCGCCGGCAACCTCGACCTCGACGACCTCGACTTCCGCCGCCGCCGCTGGACCGGCCTGCGCGCGTACGAGCAGAGCAAGCAGGCCAACCGCCTGCTCGCGTGGGCGTGGGACCGCCGCCTGGCCGGCACCGGCGTGACGATCAACGTCGCGCACCCCGGTGGCGTGGCGACCTCGATCGCGGGTCGGCAGACCGGTCTCTACGGGGCGCTCGCGCGTCTCGCGTTCCGCACCCAGCGCACGCCCACCCACGGCGCCGATACCCCGCTCTGGCTCGCGGCCTCCCCGGACCTCGCCGATCGCTCCGGCGCCTTCTACAAGGACCGGCTCTCGATCCCCTGCCGCTGGCAGCCCGAGATCTCACTTTGCGAAGCCCTCTGGCGCCGCACCCAGCAACAGCTCGCCGGCTGACCGCGCGCGGCGTCGTACACCGCGCGAGCTGCGCGGCGTCGTGCACCGCGCGAGCTGCGCGGCGTCGTGCACCGCGCGAGCTGCGCGGCGTCGTACACCGCGCGGGCTGCGCGGCGTCGTGCACCGCGCGGGCTGCGCGGCGTCGTGCACCGCGCGGGCTGGGGTCTAGAAGTCCCTTCGGGAGGCTAGTCGCGTAGTCACCGCTCGCGCGGATCGGTGGGGAGGTGGTGCCGGAAGCCGGGAGTGTCCGACAACGGGGTCGATATTGTCCGGGAAGCGGACGAGGTGCTCCAGGGTGGACGGCTTGGCGCTTGCTCCTGCGGTTCGCATGGCAAGACCACTTCACTTCCTTCGTCCCGGTGAGCTCGTCGAACTCACGATGCGGACCCGCGATGGCGTCGGGCTGTTACGCCCGACTCCACTGATGACCGCGTGCCTGCTCGGCGTGCTCGCTCGGTGCCTCGTGCTCTTCGAAGTGCAACTTCATGCGTTCGTCTTTCTCTCGAACCACGGCCACGTGCTGGCGAGCGTTGCGAACGCGTGGCACGCGACCTCGTTCGTACGTCACTTCAAGAGTCGGACTGCGGTCGAGGTGCAACGGCTCACTGGCTGGAACAAACAGGTGTGGGTCGAGAGAACCCGGCCGGTTCCGATCCTTGATGACCTGGCCTCGATCGACCGTCTCCGATACGTCTTCTCAAACGGCGTGAAGGAGGGCCTGGTCGACCACCCGCTCGAGTGGCCTGGTGCGAGTTCGGCCAGCGCGTTGCTCGAGGGAACCCCGATCGTCGCCCCCCCGTTCCATCGTCGACCGAAGTCCAGGCGCCTCCCAGCGAACGCAGCGAGAGAGCAGACGGATGACACCCCGCAACTCGTCCAGCTCGCGCCACTCCCGGTCTGGGCTGGTTGTTCACCGCAGCTGCGCCAGAGCCTCGTCCGCGAACTCGTCGTCAACGTGGTCGAACGAGCCGTCATCGATCGGGCGGGGCGTCCCAGCCTCGGTCAGCGAAAGATCCTGGATGCCGATCCGTTTGCGCCGAAGGAGCTGGAGGAGCGTCCGCCGCCGATCGCGCACTACACGGATGTACGCGCGTTTCATGCGTTCAAGGCCGAGCGCGCCGCATTCTCCGCATCCTTCCGCGGTGCCGGCTCGCGGCTTCGGGACACGCCTCCACCGGTCGAGTTCCCGGCGGGGGCGTTCCTGCCTTCGCAGGGCTTCGTGGAGGAGTGACTCGCGGCGGGGCTGCGCGGCGCACGACGCCGCGCGGGCTGCGCGGTGCACGACGCCGCGCGGGCTGCGCGGCGCACGACGCCCTCAGGTGTTGCGGAGGAAGTCGGCGGTGTGGGCGAAGGCGCGGTCGAGGAAGGCGCGGGTTTCGGGGTCGGGGGCGGAGGCGTCGAGGGCGGAGGTCATGCAGCGGAGCCAGGCGTCGCGCATCGCGGTGTCGACGGCGACCTTGCCGTGCCGCATGCGGAGGCGAGGGTGACCGTGCTGCTCCTCGTAGTCGCGTGGGCCGCCGAGCCAGCCGATCAGGAACAGGGCGAAGCGGTCACGGCTGCGGCGAGAGACGCGGCCGTGCTCGTCGAGGTCGTGGAGGCGGGCGAGGGCAGGCTCGCGTTCGTCCATGAGGTCGTAGAACTTCTCGGCGAGCGCGCGCACGGCGTCGGCGCCGCCGAGACGATCGAACGGGTTGAGCAGCCCCTGGGTCACGCCGCCGCCGCGCCCAGCAGCTGATCGAGCTCGCCGGACGAGACCAGCTTCTCGAGGTCGTCCGCGCCGCCGATCAGCGCGCCCT
>Ga0163144_10028584_pt1 | contig 10748 bp, 7 predicted proteins | sample OliLak19BULKMAT1_FD_123175 | JGI IMG/M metagenome (GOLD analysis project Ga0163144, IMG submission 123175) | Freshwater microbial mat bacterial communities from Lake Vanda, McMurdo Dry Valleys, Antarctica - Oligotrophic Lake LV.19.BULKMAT1 | ecosystem: Environmental > Aquatic > Freshwater > Lake... | reverse complement strand
GCAGCTCCAGCTCGGTCTGGAGCTCGACCGCGATCCTCGTGGTCAGCCACGCGGCGTCGGCCTGCGCGAAGATCTTCAGCTCGCGCGCGACCTCGGCGGCCCAGCGCATCGGCTCGGCGAGGCCGAGGGAGAGCCGCAGGGCGTGGGCCACGTCGTCGTCCATGGTCAGGCGCTGGCGCACCACCTCGAACAGCTCGGCGTTGTCGTCGTGGCCGCGCGCCGTCGCCGTCAGCTCGCGCGACACCTCGCCGCCGAGCCCCTCGAGCGAGTGCCCCGAGACGGCGCCGTGGCCGCACACGGTGACGATCACCAGCGCGTCGAACGTGTCGGTGAGCCCGCGCAGGTCCGCGAGCTCCCCGCGCGCCTCGACGTCCAGCCGGGACGCGGCGAGCGTCGCGGCCGCCGCCGCCGGACCCTCACCGGCCGCCAGCGCGCGCAGCGCCTCGCCGGCCGCCGCCGACTCGCCGAGCATGCGGGACCAGAACGCGAGATCGTGCACGGCGAGCGGCGCGATCAGCGGATCCGTCGCCGCGTCGACCATCGCCGCGATGCCCGCCTCGGCGTCGGCGACCCGGAACATCACGAGGCCGCGCTGGTGCCGCGCCGCCGGCCACCACGGCGAGCCCTCCGGCACCATGTTGACGCTGCTCAGCGCGTCGTCGAACACGCCGCGGGCGATCATCGCGCGGGCGTACATCACCGCGTACTCGTCGTAGAGCTCGCCGAGCGCGGTGATCGCGGAGGAGCCTCGCTCGTAGTTCGCGATCGTCTCGAGCACGCCCGAGGTCTCGGGGAGCTCGCGCGCGATCGCGAGCACCCACTTGAGCGTCGCGTCGCGATAGGCGTGCGCCGGGTCCGCCTCGATCTGCTGGAACAGCGCCAGGGACGGGACGTAGAAGCCGAGCTGGTAGACCGCCTTGGCCTGGAAGAACCCGGCGCGCTGCAGGTTGGCCGCGTCGTCACCGGTCTCGCCGGACAGCACCTTGCTCAGCTCGATCGTCGCCGACAGATAGTCTTCCTTGTCGTAGAGCTTGATCGCGCGCTCGAGCACCTTCGACGGCGGCCCGCCCTGCGCGCGCGCCGCCGCCGGCGTCATCACCACCACCACCACGGCCACGATCAGGAAGAAGCGCATGTCTGGTTCTAGATGAGCTCGGCCGCCATCGCCACCACATCGTCCAGCCGCATGCGCCGGCCGCGGACCCGGCCCGCCGCGAACGCCTCCCCGATCGCGGCCTCGCCCCTCGCGATGCACGCGTCGCGCAGCGCGACCTCGCACGCCGGCGCCGGCGTCTGGATCCGCGCGCGCACCGCGTCGGAGGCGCCGAGGTAGACGGCGCCGCGCGCCGGCCGGCCGTCCGCGACGAGCACCGCCGCCAGCGCGTCGAGCACGCTCGCGCACCGCCACAGATCGCCGAGCCGCCGCTGCACGCGCAGGCTGGCGTGGAGCTGGGCGCGCGCCTGGAGCAGCTCGCCCTGCGCGAGCGACACCCGGCCGCGCAGCTCGAGCGACCACGCGATCCCCGCCTGGAACCGCGCCGACGCCGCCTCGGCGAACGCGGCCTCGAGCGCGACGCGCGCCGCCGCTGGATCGCCGGCGTGGTGCGCGATCGCCCCGCGGTTGAGCAGCGCCCACACCGTGCCCTCGACGTCACCGAGCGCGCGCAGCTCGCGCTCCCCCTCGGGATCGTCGGCGGCGTCGGGCCGGCCGTCGGGCGCGCCGAGCCACCCGACGAACGCGAGGTAGTTGCGCGCGCGGGCCGCCTCGCGGCGATCGCCGAGGTTCTGCCACAGCGCGAGCCCGTACGCGTGGTGCCGGCGCGCGCCGCCGTAGTCGCCGAGCTCGCGGGCCACGCTGCCGAGGAGCTGGGACGCGTCCGCGATGCCGCGGCGATCGCCGAGCCGCTCCGCCGCCGCCCGCGCCTCGACCAGCAGCTCGCGGGCGCGCTCGTAGTCGCACTCGAGCAGCGCGAGCCGGCCGGCGCCGTGCAGCGCGCGCAGCCGATCCGGCACGTCGCCGTCGGGCGTGCGCGCGAGCGCGGACCCGAGCAGCGTCGAGCCCTCCTCGTAGTGGCCGCGCAGGTACCAGTACCAGGCCAGCCGCCCCGCGAGCGCGAGCGCGGCGGCGGGCGCGGCGATCAGCGCGTGGTCGATCGCGGCGCGGAGGTTGTCGTGCTCGGCGTCGAGCAGGTCGAGCCAGCGCTCCTGCTCGGCGGTGCGCAGCCCGGCCTCGGCGCGGCGCGCGAGCGTGTGCAGGTGATCGAGCGCGGCGCTCCAGATCGCCTCGTCCTCGGCGCCGTCGCGCGAGGTCCGCCGGCACAGCTCGCGCACGCCGTCGAGCATGACCAGCCGCGGCGGATCGTCGTTCGACCACGACGCGAGGCCGCTCTCGAGCAGACGCATCACCGCGCCGGCGATCTCCTCGGACACGTGGCCGAGGCTGGCGCGCAGATCGGGGAACGTCAGGCCCGACGGCAAGACCGCGAGGTGACGCAGCAGCGCCTGATGATCCGGCGCCAGCAGGTCGTAGCTCCACGCCACCGCCGCGCGCACCGGATCGTCGGGCCGCGCCGCGGACCGCTCGAGCCGCAGGCGGACGTCGGCGAGCCCGCGGGTCCGCACCTGCGCGGCGGCGAGCTCGAGCCCGAGCGGCAGCCCGTCGACCAACCGGCAGATCGCGATCACGTCGGCGATCGCGTCCTCGGTGAGGCGGAACTCGGGATCGACGGCGCGCACCCGCAGCTCGAACAGCTCGATGGCCGGATAGCTCGCGGCCTCCTCCGCCGACACGTCGCGACCCGGCAGGTCGAGCGGCGTGACCGGCACGCGCTGCTCGCCGGCGATCCCGAGCGCGACGCGGGTCGTGACCAGCCAGCTGACGTCGGGCGCCTCCTGGCGCAGCGACGCGATCACCTCGCCCGCGCCGGCCAGGTGCTCGGCGCCGTCGAGCACGATCAGCGCGCGGCGCGGACCGAGCGCGGCCGCGACCTGCGCGCGCGCGCCGACCGTCGCGTCGGGCGCGAGGCCGAGCGCGTGGCCGATCGCCTCGGCGAGCTCGGCCGCCTCGAGGACGCCGCCGAGCGCCACGACCCACGCGCCGTCGGGCAAGCGCTCGCCCAGGTCGGCGGCCACGGCCTCGGCGAGCCGGCTCTTGCCGACGCCGCTGGTCCCGAGCAGCGAGACCACCGCGCCGGGCGTGAGCTGCGCGGCGATCGACGCGCGCTCGAGACCGCGTCCGACCAGCGGACGACGCCCGGGCGCCGCCGCGCGCACGATCGACGGCGTCGGCGTGCCGGCCATCGTCGACGCCTCGCCGAGGCCGCGGCGCCCGGGCCGCGGGGCCGCCGCGATCGTCTGGACGTCGGCGAGCACGCGGGACAGCGCGGCCACCTGATCCGCGACGCCGCGGAACCGCTTCTCCGCGACGCGGTGCGTGGCACGCGCGAACCACGCGTCGAACGCCGACGGCAGCCACCGCCACCGCGTCGACGGCGCGTACATCGGCATCGTCTCGATCTGCGCGATCACCTCGGTCGCGCTGCCCGGCGCCCAGTAGGTCTCGCCGGTGAGCAGCGTCAGCGCGACCATGCCGAGCGCCCAGCCGTCGCTCGCGGGGCCGATCCGCGTGACCTGCGCGCGCACCTGCTCGGGCGCCATGTACAGCGGCGTGCCGACCACGCCGTCGGGACGGACGTCGAAGGCGTCGTGCGCGAGCCCGAAGTCGAGGACCTTGACGATCGGCGGACCCTCCGAGGGTTCGTGGAGGAACAGGTTCGCCGGCTTGAGATCGCGGTGCACGATCCCGAGCCCGTGCGCGAGCTCGAGCGCCGCCGCCAGCTCGGTCACGCGCGACACCACGACCGACGCGGCGAGCGGCCCGGCCGCGAGCTCGGCCTCGAACGTCTGGCCGCGGAGCAGCTCGAGGATCAGGTACGGCCGGCCCGCCTCCGCGCCCGCCGCGATCAGCCGGACCACGTGCGGGCTCCCCAGGACGCTGAGCGCCGCGGCCTCGCGCTCGAACCGCCACCGCGCGATCGCCGGATCCACGCGCGAGGCGGCGAGCTTGATCGCGACGTCCCCACCCGACTGTCGGTCGCGCGCGCGATGGACGTCCGCGGCGCTGCCGCGGCCGATCAGCGCGCCCAGCTCGAAGCGCTCGGCGATGACCTGCGGCGTCCCCATCATGCCTCTCGAAGCTGGAGCCCGCTCACCCGCTCCGTGACCCGCGATCGTAGCAAGCGCGATCCGGAACCTGGCATGATCGCCGGCAAAGGAGCAGGCATGTCGTCTCGCCGATCCCCTTCGAGCAGCTACACGCACCATGGTCGCCGGATCTCCTACCAGGAGCACGGCAGCGGGCCGCGCGCCGTGGTGCTGGTCCATGGCCTCCTCATGGACCACCGCATGTTCACCAAGCTCGCGCCGACCCTCGCGGCGCAGGGCCATCGCGTGATCACGGTGGACATGCTGGGCCACGGTGACAGCGACCAGCCGCACGACATGACCTCGTACTCGATGCCCCAGTTCGGCGCCGACGTGATCGCGCTGCTCGATCACCTCGGCCTGCCGCAGGCGGTGGTCGGCGGGACGTCGCTCGGCGCCAACGTCGCGCTCGAGGCCGCGGTGCTCGCGCCCGAACGCGTCCGTGCCCTGGTGGTGGAGATGCCGGTCCTCGAGCGCGGGCTCGCCGGCGCGGCCGCGGTGTTCGTGCCGCTCGCGCTCGCGCTCCGCCTGAGCCAGACCGTGATGCGCGCGGTCTCGGCGGTCACCCGCGCGATCCCGCGGACGCACTTCCTGCTCGACGTGCTGATCGACTTCGCCCGCCGCGATCCCGCGGCGTCGCTCGCCGTCCTCGACGGCCTGACGTTCGGGCGCGTCGCGCCGCCGATGGATCAGCGCCGCCGGCTGCGCCAGCCGACGCTGGTGATCGGCCATCAACGCGACCTGATCCACCCGTTCAGCGACGCCGAGATGCTCGCCCGCGAGCTCTCCGGGGCGCGGCTGGTCGAAGCCAGCTCGATCTACGAGTGGAGGCTTCGGCCATCGCGCCTCGACGGAGAGCTCGCGGGCTTTCTCGACGAGGTTTGGTCGTCGCCGCGAGCGGTCGCGGCGAGCTGAGCGTCAGTAGCCGCGCGTCGAGGTCGACGGCGCGAACGGCGGCGACGCCACCGGCGAGGTGGTCACCTCGTCGGCCCACAGCGCCTCGATGTTGTCGGTGTCCTTGGAGGTCTCGGCCTTGCCGGCCACCGCGGACGCCTTGCTCTTGGCGCTGTCGAGCATGCCCTTCGCGGCGCCGAACAGGCGATCGCGCAGGGGCTTGTTGCGGAGGAGGGTGGTGACGCCCGCGAGGGCGGCGATTCCGAAGAGCTTCTTCATCATGGTGCTCAGGGGTAGAGCAAGTCGCGTACCCGCTCCCACATCCGTCCCGCGCACAGCTTCGGCGCCACGCGGTGTGCGGTCGAGCCCGCCGATGCGCACGAGGGCGCACGTTCCGCTGGCACGCCACATGCTCATCCTTCTGATGTGGCCACGCGATTGACCCTACCCGCCGACATCGAGCGCCGCCTGCTCGAGCTCGCGCACACCACGGAAGCCAAGATCACCCCGGCTTCCCTCGCGTACTACGCGCCGTGCTCGATCGACGACGCCGCCGGCGTGCTCGAGGACCTCGCCGTGCGCGAGCGCATGGGCATGGAGGTCGAGGACGACGGCACGATCGTCTATCACCTGCACGGCCGACAGCTCCTGACCGGGCGCGCCCTCCCGCTCCCTGCGCCCCCGACCTCGCACGCCCTCGCGACGGTCGAGCGCACCCACCAGCGCGCCGCGAGCCCGCTGCTCGCGGTCGTCCTCGCCGGGGTCATCCCGGGCGCCGGTCACCTCTACACCGGCCGTGGCGTCGCCGCCCTGCTGTGGTTCCTCGTCGTGGCCATGGGCTACGTGCTGATCCTGCCCGGCCTCGTCCTCCACCTGTTCAGCATGGCCTCCGCCGCCCGCTCTGCCCGCCGCCTCAACGAGCGCAGCCCGACGTTGATGCTCGCGCCGGCGACGTGACGCCACGGCCGCAACACGCAACAGTGCGCGGCATGCCCGACTGGCGACCCGCGCTCCCCGCCGACGACCTCGCGCCGAACACCGGGCGCGCGATCACGATCGACGACGACCACCTCGCGATCTTCCGCACCGTCGACGACGCCTTCTACGCGGTCGACGCGCGGTGCCCGCACGAGGGCTACCCGCTCGCGAAGGGCGACCTCGTCGGCTGCACGCTCACCTGCCGCTGGCACAACTTCAAGTACGACCTCCGTGACGGCGCCTGCCTCGTCGGCGACGAGGCGGTGCGCACCTACCCGCTCCGCGTCGTCGACGGCAGGATCGAGGTCGACCTCACGCCGCCGCCGCGCGATGCCGCGATCGCCGCCGCGTGGACCAGCCTCGACGGCGCGCTCGAGCGCCGCAAGCTCGGCCAGGCCGCGCGCGATCTGGTCCGCCTGCTCCGCCTCGACGTCCCGCCGTCCGCGATCGCCGCCGCGATCGCCGCGTTCGACGCCGCGCGCGGCGAGTACGGCGCGGATCACGCCGTCGCGGTCGCCGCCGATGTCCTCGCGATCGCGCGCCGCCGGGGCGACGCCGCGCTGCCGCTGCTGGTCGCCGCCGACGTCGCGTCCGAGGCCAGCGTCCGCCGCCCACCGCGCGCGCGCGGCGCCGTCCCCGCGCAGGTCGACCTCGCGGCGTTCACCGCCTGCCTCGCCGCCGAGGACGCGCCCGGCGCCGAGGCCGTGCTCGCCGCCGCCTGCGCCCAGGGCCGCGCCCGCGACGCGTTCGCGTGGCTGCTCGAGCGCGCCTGCGATCACTTCGTCGACTTCGGCCACCAGCTGATCTTCCCCACCAAGCTGCACGAGCTCCTCGAGGCCACCGGCTGGGAGCACGCCGGCGCGATCCTCCCCGGCCTCGGGTTCGCGCTCGCGATGGGCACGCGCGAGGACGTCCTGCCCGAGTGGAGCTGGTTCCGCGCCCGCCTCGCCGGCGTGGACCTCGCGCAGCTCCACGCCACCCCGCCGCGCGACGTCACCCAGCCCGAGCTGCTCGACCTCGCGGCCACGATCACCGACGGCGCCCGCACCGCGGCGTTCGACGCGATCACCGCCGCGCTCGCCGGGGGCGTCCCGCCGGCGCGGATCTGCGACGCCCTCGTCCTCGGCGCCTCCGCGCGCATCCTCCGCTTCGATCCCGCGCTCGATCGCGATCCCACGGTGCAGCACGGCTGGCTCGACGTCACGCACGTCCTCACGTACGCCCACGCCGCGCGGGCGACGCTCGCCCTCCTCCCCTCGCCCGCCGCGCTGCGCCCGCTGTACTTCGCGGCGCGGTTCGTCAACGTCTCGGGCGGCCTCGACGGCGCGCCCGCCACCGCGCCCGCCGAGCGTCCCGACGATCCGCTCCGCGCCACGATCGCCGCCGTGCTCCGCCGCGACGCGCCCGCCGCCGTGCAGCTCACCGGCCTCGCGATCGCCGCCGGCGAGACCGCCGCGCTCGGCGAGGCGCTCGAGGATCTCGCCCTCGAGGTCGCCGGCGTCCGGCCGATCATCGTCGCGCACCTCGTCAAGACGATCCGCGCCGCCTGGGCCGAGCACGCGGAGCTCGCCGCCGCCGGCGACGCCGCGCGCCTGCCGCTGCTCGCGTGCGTCCGGTTCGTCGCGTCGCCGATCACCGAGCGCCGCACCGCGCGGCTGGTCCACGAGGCCGAGCGTTTCCTGATCGAGGGCAAGGTCCCGCGCGTCCTGACCTGATCCGGAGGTACGCTGCGCGTCCCCATGGCGAAGCTGAACCAGATCCTGGCGATCGAGAAGGGCCTCAAGACCCGTGTCTACGGTGAGTTCACCGAGCTCCACCAGGCGACCCAGAAGCCCGCGCTGATGAACGGCTTCACCAAGACGTACCAGCCGCGCGACGAGGACGGCGAGACCTATCCGCCGGAGAGCCAGAAGGTCCAGTACGAGCACACCGCGGTGCTCGAGCGCACCGCCACGATCCTCACCGAGCTGTTCGACATCACCGCGGTCAAGGACTGGGCGAATTGCTCGGCGCGCGCCGACGTCGTCGTCGAGGGCAAGAAGCTGCTCGAGAACGTCCCCGCGACATATCTATTGTTCCTCGAGAAGCAGCTCCACGATCTGTCGGCGTTCGTCGGCAAGATGTCCGAGCTCGACGCCGGCAGCGACTGGAACACCGACGCCGGCACCGGCCTGTTCAAGACCGAGCCGACCGCCGCGCAGCGCACCAAGAAGGTGCAGCGCGCGATCGTCCTCTACGACGCCACCGAGCACCACCCGGCGCAGACCCAGCTGATTACCGAGGATCAGGTCGTCGGTCAGTGGGTGACGGTGAAGCTGTCGGGCGCCCTCCCCGCGCCGCGCAAGAAGCAGCTGCTCGCGCGGATCGAGAAGCTGTCCAACGCGGTGAAGTACGCGCGCGAGCAGGCCAACAGCCTCGACGTGACCGATCAGAAGACCGGCGAGGCCGTGTTCGCCTGGCTGCTCGCGAAGTAACGCTCTTCGTTCCCTGACAACTCGATTTGGTTTGTGGAGACAAGCTCAAGCTCAACCTGAGACTGACTGCTCCCGACGACCGGTCTCGCCCAGGAGATTGCACCTCCCCCGGGCGAGGCGCCCACAATCAACGCCGCGGCCAAGAACCGCGGCGGGGCAACCGGAAGAAGGGATGAACCTGAGGCTCTCTCCCAGACTGAAGCCGCCGAGCGCGTCTTCTCTCCCTCCAACGAGACTGCCCGAGATGCCGGTGCAATTCCGGCAGGGGTCTCCAACCTGCGACCCCTTGGACTAATCGCATGTCGCGGGCACGAAGAACTAAACGTTGGTAACTGCCGTGGACGCGCGAGCCCGGCACCCGTTCCCCGAGAGGGGGGCGGTCAGGCCCCGGGGTCCGGGTACAGACCTCGGGGCCGCCTATTTTTCGGAGCGTGGGCGTGCAGCGGCGCAGATAGCGCGGTTAGATCAGTTGCCAGGCACGATCCTGGCCTCCTTTGACTTGGCCAGCGGTCTCATGCCCGCAACGGTATCGAGGCCGACCAACGCTAGATGCGGGTCGCGCAGTAGAAGGCGCGCCAAGCTGACTTCTTGCTCCTAACTTCCTACTAATATCTACTGAATTAGTAGGAGGAGACTGGTGAAGCTTCAACACCCCCCACGAAGGCCGCCCGGGCAGAACAGCTTCCAGCTTGCGATGCAGGCCATGCACAAAGATCCAAGTGCGTTCCAGATAGAGCAGGACGGCAAGTACCTGCATTGGGACGAGCTACGGCGACGACCCGCGCGGCAGGACATCACCCACGAGGAATGGTGGCATCTCACCAAGCTCGCACGCAGCCAGCTCAGCCGTCACCTTCCTTTCGTCGACGACAAGCTCGCGTTTAGCTTCGCGATGACGGACACAATTCAGCGGTTGGTCCATGAGGTCGATCGAGACGCGAGTGGCCGGATCGAGCTTCCCGAGGATGTAACGAACCAACAGACGCGTGACCGCTACGTCGTCAACTCCCTAATCGAGGAGGCGTTCCGTTCCAGCCAACTCGAAGGAGCGTCGACGACGCGCCAGGTCGCGAAGGAGATGATCCGAAACCGTCGCGAGCCACGCACCGTGAGCGAGCGCATGATCCTCAACAACTTCTACGCGATGGAGTGGGTCCGAGAGCACAAGGACGATCCCCTATCGGTGGAGATGCTGCTAGAGCTTCACGCCTTGCTCACGAGGGAGACCCTCGACACGACGGATGGGGAAGGGCGATTCCGCAAGTCGGATGAGGAAATCGCTGTCGTGGATCCGAACGACGGAGAGATCGTCCACAGGCCACCCGACGCGAGCCTCTTGTCGAAGCGGATGGAGGCGCTCTGTACGTTCGCGAACGCGACCGGTCCCGACCATCCATTCATTCATCCAGTTGTTCGCGCCATCCTTGTCCACTTCTGGTTGGCATACGACCATCCGTTCGTCGACGGCAACGGTCGCACCGCCAGAGCGTTGTTCTACTGGTCGATGCTGCGGCAGGACTATTGGCTCACCGAGTTCATCTCGATCTCGAGGGTCATCAAGAAGGCCCGGACCCAGTACGACCGCGCATTTCTCCTGACAGAAACCGACGACAACGACACGACGTACTTCCTCCTGCACCAGCTGAAGGTGTTGCGCCAAGCCATCGATGAGCTGTTCACGTACCTGAAACGCAAGGCGCAAGAGGTACGTGACGTTGAGCAGAAACTACGGGTCCGAGACGACCTCAACAACCGACAGCTCGCGGTTCTAAGCCACGTGCTAAGGCACCCCGACTCCAGGATCACAATCGAGGGACACCAAGCCAGCCATCGAGTCGCATACCAAACCGCTCGGACAGATCTCCTTGGGCTTGTCGAAAGGGGATTCCTAGGTCAAAGCAAGGTCGGCAAGAAGCTCTACTTCACCCCGGTTCAAGACATCCAACGCAAGCTGAAGCCCTCGAAGTAGCTCCACGGTCTGCTTGCGCAGCTGGATCACCGTCGCGGCGATCGCGTCGACGACGAGCACGCAGCCCATGTACAGCCAGACGTGCGGCAGCGGCTCGACCTCCTCGTCGCCGAGGCGGCCCTGTGTTGACGGCCCACGAATCCCGTCGTGATCTGACCCTCGACGGGTCACGGGCGCTTGCGGCGTGATCGGCTGGGCTTGGGCGGTGGGCGATCTGGATCAAGGCGGTG
>Ga0163144_10028579_pt1 | contig 10749 bp, 9 predicted proteins | sample OliLak19BULKMAT1_FD_123175 | JGI IMG/M metagenome (GOLD analysis project Ga0163144, IMG submission 123175) | Freshwater microbial mat bacterial communities from Lake Vanda, McMurdo Dry Valleys, Antarctica - Oligotrophic Lake LV.19.BULKMAT1 | ecosystem: Environmental > Aquatic > Freshwater > Lake... | reverse complement strand
TCGTGCGGCGAGGTCTTCCGCACGCTGGATGTCAGTTCCAAACTGGGACGGACTTTCCGAGAGTACTCCAGCCGCGGCGAACTGGTGCCCGACGATGTGACGGTCGGCATGTGGCACCAGAACCTCCACGCGCAGACGATCCTGAGCCTGTACAAGCCGAATGCCGACCTGCTGATTCTCGACGGCATCCCCCGCAACCCATCGCAGGCGGTGATGATGAAGCGGCACATCAAGGTGCTCAAGATCATCCACCTCGTGTGTCACGACAAGGAAAAGATGATCGAGCGGTTGCAGCGCCGCGCTCTGAAGGAGAACCGCTTCGACGATGCCAAGGTCGAGGTGATCCGCCGACGCTGGCAGGTGTACGAGGAAGAGACCTACCCGGTGCTGGAGTGCTACCCGGCGAACGTGATCGCGGAGGTCGATGCGATCGGCTCGCCCGCGCGCGTCCTGCAGCATGTCCTCGAGCATCTTGTGCCGGTACAGGAAACCCACTTCCGCAACCCGATCACGGGCGAGGGACCGCCGTAGGCTGCTCTGCACTACATGGCGCTTCCGAGGCCCATGCATCGCCGCCACGCGCTCACCTGACCGTAGTGGCTCATCACATGCGAGCCGAGCAAGAAGTTCGCGAGCGCGCCGATAGTGGGAAACATCTCCTTCATCCGGCCTTCCCCCGGGTTGGGCTGGGTGAGTTCTTCGTCCGTTGCGGCGGCGATGAGCGCGATAGCGGCCTCGTACGCGCCCTTGTGGAACTCCACGACCTTGGCCATGGGCGGGTAGATCGTCCCCTGCGGGTCGTCCCTGCACTCGACACCGGCCTTGAAGAGCGCCTCCCAGCCCTCGGGCGGGGCGGTGACGCCCACGGGCCGGCCGAGCATGGTCATCAGGCGGTGCGGATAGATCGCGAGGTGCCCAAAGACAAATGCCGGATGGTTGGTCTGGATCACCTTGCCGCCCGGTGAAGGAAAGCGGGCGAAGGCCGCGGGCGTCACATCCTTGAGCAGCATCTCGCCGTAGCGGAGGGACATGCTGCCGGCCGGGACGATTGAGTTGGCGATGTTGCCCAATGGATCACTCCGGAAAAATGGTCGGTTTGCGATTGACACGATCGTAGTCCGGGCCGTTGTGCCGCTGCACGGCGACCCCCGGCTACCGAAGTTCAGCCCCGCGGGTTGGCGGAGAAACCCATTCCTCCGCGATCCGCAGCGCATTCCGGGTCCTCCTGCTTTCCATGCCTTGTCCAAGAAAGCCCGACATCTCGCGACCTTGCCGGGGGATTGTCCCCGCCCTACTATTGGGGCTTACGGCCGTGTTCGCCGGCTGTGTGTCGGGGTCCGTGGAGGTCACGGACGAGGCACATCTGACTTTTTTCCGCCGCGATGGATGGTTTCCGTCGCCACACACAAGCGCCCTAGATGGCGGCGCGTCGGACGTGGGTTCCGCCCATGTCTGCCGAGCCTTTGTGCCGCCGGTGTCGCTGAAAGGATCGTGGAACATGTCGACCTCACTTGTGCAGGACTTGATTGAAGCGGGCATCCACTTCGGCCAGCGGTCGTCGAACTGGAACCCGAAGATGGCACCGTACATTTACGGGAAGCGCAACAACATCCACATCATCGACATCAAGGAGACCATCAAGGGTCTCCTGCTTGCCAAGCGGTTCATCGCCAAGACGGTGGCCGACGGCAAGGACGTGTGCTTTGTCGGGACCAAGCGGCAGGCGCGCGCGGTGATCGAGCAGCGCGTCGCGGAGGCGAAGATGCACTTCGTCACCGAGCGCTGGCTGGGCGGCACGCTGACGAACTTCCGCACCATCCGCTCGCGTCTGCGCCGGCTTGAGGAACTCGACGGCATCGCGACCGCCGACAACTTCGCGAGTTACTCAAAGAAGATGGAGAGCCAACTCAAGCGCGAGCGGGCGAAGATCCACAGGAACCTCTCGGGCATCCGCGGCATGGAAAAACTTCCCGGCGCAATCGTGGTGATCGACACCAAGCAGGAGGTCACCGCGCTGCGCGAGGCCAAGAAGCTGGGCATCCCGACGATCTGCCTGATCGACACCGATGGCGACCCGGAGATGGCGGACATCCCCATCCCCGGCAATGACGATTCGATGCGGTCCATCGACGTGGTGGTGCGAGAACTATGCATCGCCGTGGCCGAGGGACGCCAGAACCGCGAACTGTCGCGCGAGCAGACGGGCCGGCCGACAAACGAGGGCGATGCGGGCCAGAACGGGCCGCGGCGGTCGCGGAGGACGCAGTTCCGTGCGGACGATGCGGGCGCTCCGACGGCTGGCGGCGAGACTGGACTCGGCGGCGGTGGCGAGGCGGTTCGCCCGGTCGAGGCGGCTGGTGCCAAGCAGGGCTGAGCGGCGTGATCGCGTGGTGTCGGCAATACCAGAGTCAATGAGCATCCGCCGCAGCGCGACGGGTGCGCAGAGTTCAAGGACCACGCCGCCTCGGATCGGCGGGGTACCCCAAGGCGAGGGATTTATGAGCAACGTTGAGATCAATGCCAAGGACGTGATGAAACTCCGCAACGAGACGGGGCTCTCGATGATGGAGTGCAAGAGGGCGCTGGCCGAGGTCGGCGGCAACTTTGAGAAGGCCACGGACCTGCTTCGCAAGACCATGAAGGGGAAGATGGACGCGAAGACCGATCGCGCTGCGGGCGAGGGCCGGATCGCGGTGGCGGTGAACGAGGCGTCGGGCGTCGCGTCGATCGTCGAGGTCCGCTGCGAGACGGATTTCACGGCCAAGAACCCGCAGTTCATCGCAACGGTGCAGAAGATCGCGGACGCGGCGATCTTCCAGACGACCGGGCCGGTGGCGTCGTTTGCTGATGCACAGAAGTTGATCGACGACTTGCGGATCTCGACCGGCGAGAACTGCTCGTTCTCGCGCGGGCACAAACTCAGCGGAGCGACGGGAACGACGGCCTACGGGACGTATGTGCATCACGACGGCAAGACCGGCGTGCTGCTGCAGGCGGAGGGGTCGATCGCCGATGGCACGATGCGTGACATCTGCATGCACATCACCGCGACGCTGCGCAAGCCGCTGGGCGTGACGGCCAAGGACATCCCGGCGGAGGTGGTCGAGCGGGAGCGGAAGTTCCGGCTCGAGCAGTCGATGGAATCGGGCAAGCCCAAGGAGATCGCGGAGAAGATGGTTGAGGGCGGGATGCGCAAGTTCTATGAAGAGGTAGCGCTGATGGAGCAGCCGTTCATCCGCGATGAGACCAAGAAGATCAAGGATATTGTGGGGCCGAAGGCGAACATCCTCGCGTTCCTGCGGTGGCAGGTGGGCGAGTCGCACTGATTTGTGAATCGGACGATGGGATCATTGATCGCCCTGGCCCATGGCCGGGGCGTTTTTCTGCGCAGCGCGGCGGCAGTGAGCCAGGGCGGGGCGCGATGCCGCGGCGGCGATGTTGCGGAGGAGCCGTTGGCGGCGGGCATCGGATGCGCCGAGTTCGTCGGCAGGGTGAGCGATGCGCAGCGAGGGACTCTCGCTATCTTCTTCAACTTCGAGGAGGCCCCAGCCGGGTGGGAGTTCGTCCTTCGCGATGAGCGCGCATGGAGCGGCGATGTACAACTGGTCGGCCAGGCGGTAGCGTGAGAGCAGCCAGAACTTCGTTTGGCCGTGGATCGCCTCATCGAGCAGACGGAGTTCGAGCATGACCTTGCGATAGGACGCGAGACGGCTGCGGTCGAACTCCCAGACTTCCATGTCTCGGAAGAGCGACGAACCGGTGCGGCGGAGTTCGGGCTCGGCGACTCGGATGATGCGGTCCTCGAGGCATCGGCGGGCATCGTCGAGTTCGCGCCGGCGTGCGAGCAGCAGCGGTGTCTGGCGGGAGTCGCGGAGGAAGTCGGCACGCGACTGCTTGCACTCGATGATGATCGTGCGGGGGGTGTCGCCACGCCGGAAGAGGTCGGGCACGAGCGATGGACGGGACTCTCGGGGGAGCGGATCCTGGTACGCGGCGGCGTCGATCCGGAAGCGGGAGATGGGGCAGCGGACCTCGCAGGCCGCGGCAGTGCAGCCTCCGGCGAGCATGGCCGCGACCGAGGCCAGGCGGAGTTTGAGGTGGGCCGGGGTTTCCATGGGGGGCTGATTATTGGCAAATCTGGCGTGGAGTCGTTGACGAATCCTCCCGGCAAGCACTGTTGCGGGTATCTTTGAGTGTGTGGGAACGGCGGGGATTCACGATTGCAGAAGGCAGATGTGGGGCGATATGCTTGAACGCGCGCACTCTTGTATGACGATGCAGCCTAGTGGCAACCCCGGCACGAGCAACTCCAAGGTGGAGATCGCGGCGGGTCCGTTCCGCGTACTCGTGGCGGACGATGAGATGCTGGTGGCGACGGGCATCGCGGCATCGCTGAGGGACCTCGGGCACACGGTGGTGGCGATGGTGGCGGACGGTGAGGCGGCTGTCCGCGCTGCACGCGAGCACCGACCGGACATGGCGATGCTGGATGTCCGCATGCCGCGGATGGACGGGATCGACGCGGCGGCGGCGATCTCGGAGGAACTGGGGATACCCAGTGTCATCGTGTCGGCATACTCGGACCCGGACCACATCCGGCGGATGCACGCGAGGCCGGAGGTTTCGGGCGTGTATGGGTACCTGCTCAAGCCGGTGAGCGCGGAGGAACTGCGGGTGGCCATCGCGGTGTGCTCGCAGCGCGCGGCGGTGGACGCGTTCCGCAAGGACCGGATCGATCAACTCGAGACGAACCTGGCGAATCGAAGGATCGTGGAGCAGGCAAAGTGGCTGCTGGTCGAGAAGCACAAACTCAACGAGGCGCAGGCGCACGACCGGCTGCAGCGCGCTGCCCGTGATCGGCGGCAGGCACTGGTTGAAGTGGCGCAGGGGGTGATCAATACGGGGGCGGTGCCGTAAGGGAGTAGGCGGGCCTAGACAGGGAAGTTCGCTTGCCCCCCTCTGTCGCCGTTGGCTACTTCTCCCCCATCGGGGATGGGGGAGAGGGCAGCGGGCTGGCTATCGCGCGCTGAGTTTGTTCTCTGTCTTGACGCCCAGGTGGCGAACGAGGAAGGACCACATGTCCGCGGCCTCCTCGATGCGCTTGGTGGTGGGCTTGCCTGCACCGTGCCCGGCGCGGACCTCGATGCGGATGAGCATGGGGTTCGGGCAGCCCTGGGCTTCCTGCGCGGCGGCCGCGAACTTGAACGAATGTGCGGGGTAGACGCGGTCGTCGTGGTCGCCGGTGGTGATCATCGTGGGCGGGTAGCAGGTGCCTTTCTTGAGATTGTGGTAGGGGGAATAGGCGCGGAGGGCCTTGAACTGGTCGGCGTCCTCAACCGAGCCGTAGTCGGCGGTCCAGAAGCGGCCGACGGTCCAGGTGTGGAACTTGAGCATGTCCATGACGCCGACGGCGGGCAGGCACGCGCCGAAGAGTTCGGGACGCTGGGTCATGCACGCGCCGACAAGGAGGCCGCCATTGGAGCCGCCCTGGATGGCGAGTTTGCGGGGGTTGGTATAGCCGGCCTTGACGAGGTGCTCGGCCGCGCCGATGAAGTCGTCAAAGACGTTCTGCTTGGTGAGTTTGGTTCCGGCGAGGTGCCAGTCTCGCCCGTACTCGCCGCCGCCGCGGAGGTTGGGGACAGCGTAGATGCCGCCCATCTCCAGCCAACCAAGGACGGCCGGGCTGAAGGAGGGGGTGAGGGGGATGTTGAACCCGCCATAGCCGTAGAGAAGCGTGGGGGCATCGCCGGAGGGCGTCATGCCCTTGCGGTGGGTGATGAACATCGGGACCTTGGTGCCGTCCTTGGAGTTGTAGAAGACCTGCTTGGTGGTGTAGTCGTCGGGGTTGAACTTGACCTTGGGTGACTTGAACAGCGTGGACTGGCCGGAGGCGACGTCGTAGCGATAGGACGCGCCGGGATTGGTGTAGGAGGTGAAGGAGTAGAAGGTCTCCTTGTCGGTGCGCTTGCCGCCGAAGCCGCCAGCGCTGCCGATTCCGGGGAGATCGACATCGCGGACGTGCTTGCCGTGCAGGTCGAAGACCTTGACGGCGCTCTTGGCGTCCTGCAGGTATTGCACAATGAGGTGGTCGGCGACGCAGGAGACGCTGGTGATCGCGTCCTTGGATTCGGGGATGAGCGTGACCCAGTCGGCCTTGGCGGGGTGGTTGATGTTGACAGCGACGACCTTCTTGCGGGGCGAGCCGTCGTCGGTCACGAACCAGAAGGTGTCGCCGTCGTGGTCGATGAAGCTGTACTGGGCGTCGAGCGTGTCGAACAGGGGGGTGAGTTTGAGCTGCCCTCGCGCGTGCGGATCGGCCTTGCGGAGGTCTATGTAGGAGACGTTGTCGTTGACGTTCCCGACCTTGCTCAACGACATGAGGATGAACTGGCCGCTGTCGGTGTACCCTGCGCCGTAGGACCACTCCTTTTGGCCGGGCATCTCGAAGATGACCGTGTCCTCGCCCTGGGGGTTGCCGACGCGGTGGATGCAGACCTGCGGCGCCTCGTCGGAGGCCTTGAGCGACTCGCCCGCGGCGGGCTCCTTGTAGCGGTTGTAGATGAAGTTGCTGCCGTCCTTGCTCCACGATGCGCCGCTGAACTTGGACCAGCGGATCTCATCGGGGAGGTCCTTGCCCGTGGCGAGGTCGCGGATGTGCCAGGTGCGCCAGTCGCTGCCGGCATCAGAGATCGCGTACGCCCAGTAGCGGCCACATGGTGAGGGCGATGCCCCGCCGAGCGCGGCGGTGCCGTCCTCGGTGAGCTTGTTGGGGTCGAGCAGGACCTCGGCCTCGCCGTCGAGGTTCTTGGTCATGTAGACCACGCTCTGCTTCTGCAGGCCGGTGTTGCGCGAGTAGTAGTAACGCCCGGCCTCCTGGCTGGGGGTGCTGAAGCGCTCGTAGTCCCAGAGTTCGGTGAGGCGGCTGCGGATCGAGTCGCGATAGGGGAGCGTTTCGAGGTATGAGAAGGTGAGTTTGTTCTGCTCGGTGATCCACGCCTCGACCTTGGGCCACACCGTGGAGTCGGGGGTGTCGGCTTCTTCGAGCCAGGCGAAGGGGTCCTGCACAACGGTGCCGTGGTAGGTGTCGGCGTGCTCGACCCGCTCGGTCTTGGGGTAGACGATCAGGGCGGGGGGCTGCTGGGCCGCGGCGGGCGCGGCGGTGTCGGGGCCGGCGGCGAAGGCCGCGGCGGAGCTGGCAAGGGCGGTGAGCAGGCTGATGGTGTGGGCGGCGGAAACGCGGCGCATCGTGTGGGTCTCCGGGGGCGGCGGGGGTGCTGGGACGGTACGCTGGGCGGATGGTATCGCGGGGGACGGTTCGATGGGTTTATACAGGGAGGATGCACACGCGCCGCAGGGTCGCCACGGGCCATTCGTGAAGCGGCGCGGTAGGATGTGCGGATGCAGCGACGGCGGGCGGCTCGAAAGGTGATGAAGTGGGCGAGCGCGGCGGCGTTCGTGCTGATGCTTGCGGTGTGGGTCGGGAGTGGGTTGTTGGATTGCTGGTGGCTCGGCCCATGTGGCGGCTTGAACGTCGGTCGGGGAAGCATCACGATTGGAAATATGGGATCTCTTTACGCCTTCCAGCCAGGCTTGACGGTTTTCGTTCCCGGCGGGTTCAAGTTTCGGTGGGGAATCGATTGTGACCTCAACGCAGGGGCGACGATCAAGTGAGTGCGGGTGCCGTTATGGCTGCCAATGTTGGGTTGTTTTGCGTTGGCCTACTGCTGGTGGAGGTGGGATGTAGTCGCAACTCGGCGCGAGCGCGTTGGCCTGTGCAGGAAGTGCGGGTATGACCGAGCGGGGCTGGGGCCGGGGGCGCTGTGCCCGGAGTGTGGGGCGAAATCGGACGATGTGCGTTGAGCCGGCACGGAGTGCCGGCCCACCAAAGACGGCACCTCCCGGTGGCAACTACACCAACGGCGTCTGGCCCGGCATGGCCACCGCATGCACCGGCATTGGCCCGAACTCGAGAGAGGGCGGCATAAGGTCGAGCGACGAAGCCATCATCATGTCCCACGTCACGGTCTTGCCCGTGTACGCGGCCATGCGGCCCATGACGGCGGTCATGGTGGACTCGGCGACGTTCTGGGCCTCGTTGATCGGCTTGCCGGACGTGATGGCGTTGACGAGCGCGACGTGTTCCTGCACATACGGGTTGTTGTGAATGCCGGAAAACTTCCAGGCATTGCTGCCGCTGATCTGTGCGCGGCCGGAACTGGTGGTCATCACGCCATCCGTGCCGTGGACGATCTCCTCGACGCGCGAGTCGCAGCCGTCGATCTGGCGGCTGAAACTGTGGAGCGTCTGGCCGCCTGGGTACTCGTACTCAACGGCGAAGTGGTCGTTGACGTGGCCGAAGGCGGATGAGGTTCGGCACTGGCGGCCGCCCATCGCCCAGCAGGAGGTCGGGTGCGTGCCGACGGCCCAGTTGATCACATCAAGATTGTGGACGTGCTGCTCGACGATGTGGTCGCCCGAGAGCCAGGTGAAGTACAGCCAGTTTCGGAGTTGCCACTCGACGTCGGACCATTCGGGCTGGCGCGGGTTCATCCACAGGCCGCCCTGGTTCCAGTAGCAGCGGGCGGAGACGATGCGGCCGATCGCGCCGTCTTTGATGCGCTGCATGGCATCGAGGTAGCAGGTTTCGTGGCGGCGCTGCGTTCCGGCCACGATGCACAGACCGCGGGATTTGGCTTCCTCGCCCGCGGCCATGACGCGCCGGATGCCGACAGGGTCGACGCCGACGGGCTTCTCGATGAAGAGGTGCTTGCCCGCGCGGATGGCGGCCTCGACCTGCATCGGGCGGAAACCGGGCGGGGAGGCGAGTATGACGATGTCGATCTCTTTGTGCTCGAGCAGTTTCCGGTAGCCGTCAAAGCCGGAGTAGCAGCGGTCTTCGGGGACCTGCGCGCGAGAGGCGTACTCGGTATCGAGTCCGGCGAGGCCTGATCGGCAACTGGCGGTGCGCTCGGGAAGGACATCGGAGAGCGCCCAGATTTCGACATTGGGAGAGGCTTCGAGGATGTTCGCGGCTGCGCCGGTGCCGCGGCCGCCGCAGCCGATGACGCCGACCTTGAGACGGCCAAGGCCGAGGTGGACGCCGGAGCGGGCAAACGCGGGAAGGGTTGCGGCCCCGATGGCGGCGAGCGTGGAAGAGAGTACGAAGCCGCGGCGGGAGAGGCCGGTGATTGGGGAAGTATCAGCAGGGGCCATTGCGGTGTTCTCCGGGATCGTGGGGATCGTGCGGTGAGAGCGGAAAGACTACCGCGCTGCGGGTCAGAATGCACACGGGTAGTTGTGGATTAGGAGTGGATGAAGGGCGAGGGTCGGCAGGAGATGTGGCGATGCACGTCAGAACCGGCACGGAGTGCCGGGCCACCAAAACCAGAGGTCAGATCGCGGCACGGAGGGCGAGCACCTGCTCGGGGGAGAACGTGCCGGGGGGGGCGCGGGCGGAGGAGTGGAGTTGCGTGCAGTTGGTGCGGGCGATGAGTTCGGCGGCGTTGGAAGCACGCAGCCCGCCGCCGGGAAGGATTTGGATGCGGGTGCCGACAGTTCGGATCAGTGTGGCGAGGCGTTCGACGCGGCGGTCCCAGGAGTCGCCGCCTTGCTGCCACGGGGAGGAGGACGGGGGGGGAGGGGGTACGGGCGCGCCGAGGTCGGCAGCGGTCCTCGCGGCGGAGAGGCCGGAAGTAAGGATGCGTGTGACGCCGAGGTCGGCGAGTTGCTGGGCGCTGATGAGTGGGTCGGGTGTGAGGTCGAAGGCGCGATGGAAGACGGTGTCGCGCGGCGGGGAGGATTGTGCGGCGAGCCTCACGAGTTCGCGGACGCGGGACTCATCAACTTCGCGCGCCGAGGTCAGGCATCCGAAGACAAGTCCGCCTGCGCCCGCGGCGAGCGCAGCGCTTGCCTGCGATACGAGCATGGACCATTCGTCGCGGGAGTGGATGAACGAAGCGTTGCCGGCCGACGCGGGGCGGATCATCGCGACGGTGGTAATGCTTGGGATACGAGCAGCCGCGCGGATCAGGTCGAGGGTGGGAGTGAAGCCGTGGTGCGCGAGGTCAGAGCAGAGTTCGAGACGGTCTGCGCCTGCGCTGGCAGCGCTGCGGGCATCGGCCTCGGAATCGATCGCGATTTCGAGGAGGATGTGAAGGGGCATGGAAAGTCACGGTAATTCGCGACCGGCGCGGAGAGCCGGGGTACCAAGAGGCATCAGAGGAACTTCGTCTGACCGGGAACAGCGATGGGTGCGGCAGGCGCGGGCGTCTCCCAACTGATGTTGTCGGGGACGAGGGACTCCTGGCTGCCCATCGCCTGCTCCCAGGTGATCGCCTGGCCGGTGTAGGCGGCCTGGCGCGCCATGATCGCCATGAGACAACTGTTGGCGCCGGTCACGGAGTTGTTCAGAGGCCTCGCCGCGCGGATGGAGGCGAAGAGTTCGTCGTGCTCGGCCTGGTACATGCGACCGGCATCGTCCTTGAAACCCGAGGGCTTCCAGATGGTCTCGCCCTTGTAGTTCTTGCTGACGTAGGTCGGTCCCCAGCCGTCGATGGTGGTCCACGCGCGGCGGCCGTAGATGTAGTCGGTGTTATCGCTGGGCGTCGAGTCGATCTGGCGGCAAGTATGGAAGGCGCGCCGGCCGTCGTCGTACTCATAGATCGCAGCGAAATGGTCGAAGACATTGCCGTGCTCCGGGCCGCTGCGCGCTGCTCGCCCGCCGAGGCAGATCACGCGTCCCGGGGTCTT
>Ga0163144_10028578_pt1 | contig 10749 bp, 10 predicted proteins | sample OliLak19BULKMAT1_FD_123175 | JGI IMG/M metagenome (GOLD analysis project Ga0163144, IMG submission 123175) | Freshwater microbial mat bacterial communities from Lake Vanda, McMurdo Dry Valleys, Antarctica - Oligotrophic Lake LV.19.BULKMAT1 | ecosystem: Environmental > Aquatic > Freshwater >... | reverse complement strand
TCACGAATACGACGGCGGGCGAGCTTTCTACACTGCCCTCGGCCACACCAAAGAAAGCTACAGCGAAGACAACTTCATGAAGCACGTATTGGGCGGTATCCGCTACGCCATTGGTAAAAAAAAACGGCTCGATTACAGCGCGTGCCGAACACCTGAACTGCCCGACCCAACCCGTTTTACCAAAACCGTCATCGCAAGCAAGCTGACCGAGCCAATGGAGTTGGACATTTTTCCCAACGGAAAAATCATGTTCATCGAGCGGCGCGGCAACATCAAGTTGTTTGATCCCGCGACCGGGCTTATTAATATTGTGTACAAAATGCCCGTGTATTCCAAAGAAGAGGACGGGTTGATGGGTTTCGCTATAGACCCGCAATACGCGGACAACCAATGGATTTACCTCTATTATTCCCCGGAAGGCGACGAATCCGTCAACCAACTTTCGCGCTTTGTTTTTAGGGGCGATACCCTTGATGTTGCTTCCGAAAAGAAGATACTGAAAGTGGCCGTTCAACGCCAGGAATGTTGCCACACTGGCGGCAGCATCGAATTTGATGGCGATGGCAATCTGCTGCTGAGCACAGGCGACAACACCAACCCATTTGCTTCTGACGGTTACTCACCCAGCGATGAAAGGACGAGGCGCAGTGCCTGGGATGCACAAAAATCATCCGCAAATACCAATGACTTGCGGGGGAAAATTATCCGAATAAAGGTGCATGATGATGGCTCCTACACCTGCCCGGCGGGTAATTTATTTACCCAAAAAGACACTCTAATAACAACGCAAGCCACGCCTGACAAACAAACAACGAACAACGAACCCTCCTACGACAAGGCTTCGGCGGGCACGCAACAAACAACTAGAAAGGAAATCTACGTCATGGGCTGCCGCAACCCCTTCCGCATCTCCTACGACGAGCGCCGCAAAAACCTGTACTGGGGCGAAGTGGGTCCTGATGCTGGAGAACCAGATACCGCCCGCGGCCCGGCAGGCCACGACGAAGTGAACCGCGCCCACAAGGCTGGCTTTTTTGGTTGGCCGCTGTTCGTAGGAGACAACAAGCCTTATCGCGAACACAATTTTGCCAGCGGAAAAAATGGGCCATACCACGACCCAGCGCACCCTATAAACAACTCCCCGAACAACACTGGCATGCGAGAATTACCGCCTGCCCAACCCGCGTTTATCTGGTATCCTTATGGCAACTCACCGGAATTTCCCCTGCTTGGAAATGGTGGCCGCAACGCTATGGCTGGCCCGACTTATTACTGCGACAAGTATCCCAAAGACACCCGCCTGCCCGATTATTACGATGGCAAACTCATCACCTACGATTGGATGCGGGGCTGGATGATGGCCGTCACCGTGGATACTGTGGACAATTTCAGCCGCATGGAGCCATTCGCGGAAATGCTCAAATTCTCACGGCCCATGGATATGATCGTGGACAAAAACGGCACCATCTGGATTTTGGAATACGGCACCCAATGGTTTGCTACTAACCCCGATGCTCGCTTGTCACGCATAGATTATGTGCGGGGCAACCGCCCGCCAATACCCGTGTTGGAGCTGGAAAAAGATGCCGGGGCAGCGCCCTTTGCCGCCTCTTTTTCTATGTCAAAAACAAAAGATTACGACGGGGAAAAACTGCAATACGAACTTGATTTTGGTGATGAAACGCCGATTCAGGCCATTCAGGCTAAGCACGCCACGGCACGAGGCGGTATTTTGCTGTCCAAAGACATTCCTCAGAAAAAATCCGAATTGGACAGCATCACTCACGTGTACCAAAGGCCGGGTACATACACCGCGACCTTGAGAGTGACGGACATTGAAGGCGCGGTGAAAACAACGCAACTAAAAATAAACGTCGGCAACGAACGCCCCGAAGTGCGCTGGGACTTTGCTGGGAAAAACCGCAGTTTTTATCAGCCAGGCACCCTGCTGCAATACCAACTCGTCGTGAACGATGCCGAAGACGGCTCCCTGCAACAAGGCGCGATTCCGCCCGATGCGGTGGCCACGACCATCGATTATTTAGAAACGGGCTTTGATATTACCAGCATCGCCCAGGGGCACCAGGCGGCCATGCAACAGACAGAGTACGCCCGTGGAAAATTGCTGATGGATCGCTCGGATTGCAAAACCTGCCACGCCGAGGATCGGGCGGTCAATGGCCCTGCATTTCAGGCCATTGCCGAGCGCTACCGAAACGATGATTTTGCCGTGCGCAACCTCACGAAAAAGATCATAAAAGGTGGTGCAGGTGTTTGGGGGCAAACAGTGATGAGTGCGCACCCACAAATTTCCGAGGAAGATGCGGGGGAGATGGTTCGTTGGATTCTTTCACTTGGCAGCCCCCCCAAACCCAAGCAAGCGCTGGCTGTCGCCGGGGATTACCTACTGGCGCCACCGCCATCAAAAACCCCGAAACAGAAGCCAAAAGCGGGTACGTTTATTTTCAAAGCCAGTTACCGCGACCGGGGCAGTGCCAGCCAGTTGCCGCTAGAAAACAGCGAGACCATCGCCCTGCGCCCCGCCTACCAGCAAGCGGAACAGGCAGATAGCATGTCGAGCAAGGTACGTACCTACCGACCTTTTAATGGCGACACGGTGGTGCTCAACGAGTTGAAAAGCAATGAGTTTTTTGTGTTCAAACACACCGATTTGACGGGCGTGCACAGCATTGCCCTGGGCATTGGCATGAGCGACAGCAAGTTCCAGTACGGCGGTGGCAGGGTGGAAATTTGGCTGGACTCACCAAAAGGAAAGTTGATTGGCAAAGCTGATATTCCGGCGAAAGATGGTGGAAAGCTGATGGAATTTGTAACGGTGGATGCAGCGCTGGTGGCAACGAGCGACGGTAAGTTTCACGATGTGTATTTCGTGCTAAAAAATGAGAAGGCGCCTTCGAAGGCTGTTGGGGCGGTGGATTGGGTAAGGTTTGATATGCGGGAGTAACTAGAAAAGCAGGGAAGCTGGGCTACTAACTCCAGCTTCCCGTAGCAATTATTTATTTCTCCGCTGATGCGAATCCTTTTATTTTTTCCCAGGACTCTCCAGACTTCCCTAAATAGTCCTGTGGGTCATTGAGTTTTTCATGGATAAATTTCATATTTTTATTGTAAAGACTTTGGTATGCAGCAGCAATTTGAGTGGAAGGCCATTGATCTTTTAGGCGATTCATAACCTTTATAAAAACATTTGGGTCTGGAAGGTCAACTGCCTGTAATTCATTGGCATAAAACTCAATTTCTTTTAAATCTGCTTTTTCTAAGAAATCAAACTGATTCACCAATATACCAATTGTTGTTTTCCTTAAATTATTAAAATAGGAATCATTACGGTTTTTTACCAACACCTCATTTCGATAATAGGCATCCACCTCTTTCCAAGAATAATTTTGAGGGTTGAATACATAGTCATGCATCTTTACGTCAGCAGGGATAACCCCAGCGGCAATATTTGAAGCGCTCACCTTATTGATCATCGAAGGGGTATCTACGGGAGGATTCTGTTGGCAGCCAAAGGCTAAAAGAATCAAAATAAAAAATAAGAAAAATGATTTTTTCATGTTTTGGTAATTTTAAAGTGTAAAAATTTGGGTTCAAATCAGCTGTAAACAGTCTGCTTTTTTGCAAAATGCTTTTTCATAAATGAAATTTAAAAACTTGATGGAGGGCAGCATGCATTTTGTGCAGCAGTACCTGTAACAACAGTGGAGCCTGTTTCTTCCCATACACCATTTCCCTGTTGAGCATAAGTGTATTGCATTCCGTTTGCACCTGGAGTGTCTTTGCAACAATCATCTCCTCCTGTTGTGTATGTGGTGATTCCTGTTGCATGTTCACCACATTCACAGTTCTTCGCCGCAAATACCGTAAAAGTATGTGACAGGAAAAGAATCAATAATACGGGTACTAATTTTTTGTTTGGCATAAATATTCGTTGTTTAAAATGTTAAAGAAAGAAATCGATTTTATTAATAACAGACACAAAAATACCGTAGATAAGTAATGCCGTTTCGCCTCATTTCGTCTCATTTCGTTCTATTTCGTCTCCTTCGGCTTTTGATAATACCTTTTTGCGAATTTCATTGGCTTCCTCCTGCGTAATCAACCCTCTTTGGGAGCTTATTCCAGCATTTTTCATCCAACGATAAAGTGTTGATCGGGATATTCCCAATTCAGTACAAAGCTCTTTTTTAAATATTAAGGTAGCGTGTTTCATGGGTATTCATATTAAAGTGATACTGTCAACAGCGTTGACAGGTGAAGGATAGATACATAAAACAGGATAAATGTCTACTAAGGGCAATTTTTGAAGACCTATTGCCTTTGAAAGGAAGGGAGGGGGCAGGGCAGAATTGAGTGAAACCATCTGGGAGGCGTTATGAAGACTATAATACAAAGATACCTATCTACTTTACACCACCAAGAGCTGTCCAATATAATTTCTTCGGGTGGAGTCCTCAGATTATCACACCTCCAGCTGATACCGCACCACCTCCTCCACAAAGCGCCGATGATTCGCCAGGCGCGGCACCTTGTTCTGGTTTCCAAATTTTCCCCGCGCACGCATCCAACGCAGGAAGGTACCGCGTGGCACGCGTCGCAGCGAAAGTGGTTCGAGGGCCATGCCTTTGTAGCGTTTGGCTTCGTAATCGGAGTTGATGCGTTGCAGCGATTCATCGAGGACGCGGCTGAACAGCGCCAGGTCGGCAGGTTCTCTATCAAACTCGATCACCCATTCGTGGCCGCCTTTGTTGTGGTCGCTGGAGAAATAGACGGGTGCGGCGGTGTATTCCGAAACGACGGCGTTTAGTTTGCGGCAGGCATCTGCCAGGGCTTTGTCGGTATCGCCCACCATCACCTCTTCGCCGAATGCGTTGATAAACTGTTTGGTACGGCCTGCAATTTGAATGCAGAAGGGATATTTTCGAGTGAACACGACCGTATCGCCGGGGAGGTAGCGGTAAAGTCCGTTGTTGCCCGTAATCATGATGGCGTACAGTTCGCCCAGCTTGACATCCGAGAGCAGCACCGTTTTAGGGTTCTCTTTGTTCCATTCCTCCAGGGGCACAAATTCGTAAAAAACGCCGTTGTTGACCAGCAGCAGCATGTCGTTTTGCCCCAGGTCACATTGAGCGCCGAAGTAGCCCTCTGAGGCGTTGTAAATTTCCTGGTACACAAACTTGTCGCTCGGTATCAGCGCCTTGAAGGTTTCCCGATATGGCTCAAAACCGACACCGCCGTGCATGTAGGCTTGCAGGTTGGGCCACACTTCCAGCATGTTACTTTTTCCCGTCTTTTCCAGGATCATGCGGAACAGCACAATGAGCCAGGTAGGCACCCCGCCAAATAGGGCAATATCGTCTTGCTTGCTGGTGATATCGGCGATTTTATGCAGTTTTTCTTCAAAGTTGGGCTGCAAAACCGTCTGAAAATCAGGCGTATAGAACATTTTCCCAATAGTTGGCATGTGTTGTACCAGGATGGCGCTGACATCCCCCAGCTTCGTTTTGGGGTATTCTGGCAAGTGTTGGAAGCTGCCTGGAACCACGAGGTGCTTGTATTGAAAGGCGGCCATATCAGGCTTATTGGCGTAGAGCATGGCAAGGGAGTCCCAAATGCCGGCCAAATGGCAATTGAACAGGTTGCCGTATGGGACGGGAATAAATTTGCTTTTATCGCTGGTGGTGCCACTGCTTTTGGAATACCAGTTCACTTCGCCGGGCCACAGCACGTTTTTTTCACCGTGCATCATGCGGCCGATGTCGTTTTTCAGGTCGTCGTATTCATGGGAAGGCACCTTTGATTTAAAGGTTTCTGCCGAAGTGATGCTGGCAAAATCGTAGCGCTTTCCAAATTCTGTAGTACGGCCACGGTCGATAATTTTTCGCAACCAAAGCTCCTGCGTCTCCTCTGGATGCAGCATATAGTGCTCTATACGCTTCATGCGCATGTTCAAATAGCGTTTAACTGCTGCGTTGATGAGCCACTTCATATAATTCGGAGCGCAATATGCTTTGGGCAAAGGTACAATTTTGCCCGGGCTGTAGCCAAAACATCCGTGTTGTGCTTGCAATGAACAATTACCTTTCTCCGACAAAGAAAGTAAAGTTCTCTTAATATTGGGCACCATTCGTCTTTACTTATTCGTCGAGACCACGAAAAGTGGCCAGACAAGCGCTATTTGGTCTCGACGATTTTTCATCGTTCGACCAATAAGTTTGAACAAGCGCATTTTTGAGCCGATTAATAAACGCCTTCGACTCGTGCATTACTATTAGCAACAATACGAATGAACGGGCATAGACCGACTTCGGAAATATTGGAGCGACTTGAAAAAGAAACTTAAAGCAGCAGGAAGTCACTTGTCCGAAAAAATCGGACAGTTGAAAATATAAAAATCAAAAATATCATTTTACATTGCGCCCAATTAGATTACCCTATTTTCTAACTTTTTCACTCAATTATTTTGTTATGAATTCGTATTTAGCAATTTTCATCGGCGGTTTGATTCCAATGCTTCTTGGGTTCATTTGGTATCACCCGAAAATTTTCGGAGGGCCCTGGATGAAGTCCCTTGGCTTCACCGAGGAATCCTTGAAGCAAGGCAACATGGGATTGACCATGGGATTGGCACTCGTAATCTCTATGGTTATGTCATGGCTTAATAACGCATACGCCAGCCATACGGAGCCAGGCATGAGCCAGTTTGTGCACGGTTTTTATCATGGAGCATTCTACATGGGTGTCCCTGGTGCATTGGTTTTGGCCTCAAACAGCCTGTTTCAGCGCAACAGCCTGACCAATATCCTTATAAATGTTGTATACTGGATCGTCGCGCTGGGGCTGATGGGTTCGTTTTTGTATTCTGTGGCAGCGCCAGAAGTAGCTCCGGTGGGGTAATTTTTTACTTGAAACTAAGCAGCGCCATCCCTGATTTAATCGGGGATGGCGCTTTGTTTTGAGAACAGTGTCCTTCGACCTTACCAATCAAGGCGATCCACAACAATCCGAACCTCTCCTTTTACCAGGTCGGTCGCATCGGCAGTTTGTTTCATCAGATCGTCCACATTTTTGCCAGGGTGCACTTTTTTGAAATAGGTGTCAAACCAAGGTGCGACCACCTGCTTCATATCGGTGTACATATCAACGGTAAGCATGTCGTAGGGCTGTGCGGAACCAAAAGGTATGTTGAGGCCGAGCAAAACCCTTCTTTAAAAAATTTATATTTTTTTATCCGTTCGCCAAGCTTGTCATTAGGACTCTTACCGTTGGAATTTAGCACAATTATCTGTTCAAGGTAATTTCAAATTCGTTCCTAAATAGTTTTTAATTCTAAGAACGAATTTGAAATCTTCATTTTAATTTGACGGCATTGGGTCACTACCAAAATTGCCATGCACCATTTTCCATTTGCCGTTTTGCTTGGCATACACACGCGTTGATTTGGCTTTAACGGGTTTCAGTTCTCCGTCTTTGTTTTTGTTAATGCCTGCAAAATTGTAGGTGAGAATGGCAACATCGCCATAAACCTGCACTTTAGGATTTAACATTTCGGCAGCTACTCTGCGGCCTGGGGCTTTGCCGGCAGGTTCAGCTAAACCCATCAACACATTTTTGCCATCAATACGGGTGGAATAATCACCATTAAATTCAGTGTAATCATCCGCTACGTTTTTAAAAATCTCTGCAAGATTGCCGGGGTCGGCCGCTTGGGCTGCCCATTGTGCTTTGGCCATGCCGATAATTTCATCAGCGACTTGTTGATTAGAGTTTGCCTGGGAATAAGAAATCGAAGGCAGAATGATTATGCCCATTAGCATAAAAAATCCAAGAATTACTTTTTTCATTTTATTGTTGTCAGTGATTATAGTGCTGACTCCGCACTTTTTTATTGCTTACTCTATTCGGTTTTCAGCATCCCCGTCATTCAATTATTTTTTTTCAGCGAACTGGAAACTCCCGCAGCGATAGCGCCTTCTTATAATTTGCAATGGCACAGAACTTGAGCTCAGTCATACGCAAAAAAACTATTCGCAATTTTCAATGCTTCTCGCTCGCCTTTGTCGGGATACACAATACTGACGAGCAGGTTTGTACTGCTCTCGGTGTCCATCAAAGCCATTAACAGTGCATGCACCCCATCTTTTGTCCCCAAAACATAAAATCCGGTAAAATCATGGAGTTCGGTCGAAGCGACTTTGTCTACTTTATCGTACCCCAATTCTTCGGCCATCGCAACCAGCGCTTGTGCAAGACCCTCTTCCGTAAGGTTTTCATCTTGGAAGGGTGTGATGCTAAGGAAGATATTGTCGTTGGAAGCTGAGAATTCTTCGCCGTCATTGCTGTCAACCTTGAAAGTTGCTGGGCACGAAAAGCCTATACCATGCGCGTCCCAACGCAGTTCTACTTGAGCGAATGAAAATTGGGCGGCCAGCAATAGGCCGATGGTAGAAAGAAATTGAATGGTTGTTTGTTTCATGGAATAATATGTTTGTTTGTGAAAAAATGTTTGTTTCTCATGTTATTTGGTTTTAAGGGAATGTTTTTCAAAGCTTTCATTTGCTTGTCTTTAGATTTGCACTACCCTTACTCCATTTCTCCGCACGACAAAAGTGTGGTCAATTGTTTGATTAAGCGGCGGTATTGACCGAAGGAGTGGTTTCACTGTCCGAAGCTGCGGATTCATTGACCCAACCTGAGAACAGCATAAAACTTGTACCTTGCTTTTTATGAGAATTCTTCTGTTTCTGCCTTTCCTCGTCCCTTCCATCGTTTTTGGTCAAACCACCATGTTGGACAGCTTGGAAGCGCAGTTTTCCGCCCCAAAAAACGATGCCCAACGGCTAGAACTGCTCGCCCAAATGACGGATGCCGCTTATGGAATTGATATCAAAATAGCCTTGGGTTATGCCAAAAGGGGCGTGGCTTTGGCAGAACAAAGCAGCGATAAAAACTGGCAGCCTAAATTTTATGAAATGCAGGGCCGCATGCACGCAAACCTATTGCAGCTAGACTCTGCTGTGCTTTTTTTCGACAAGGCCATGACGGGCTATGCCGGCATTGGCAATAAAAAAGGACAGGCTACAACATCCTTCAAAATAGCCTGGGTGCACAAGAAAAAGGGAGAAATAGACAAGGCTATGGATGCCGACATCCAAGCCCTTAGGGCAATGGAAGCATTGGGCGACCAGGAAGGTATTGCCGATGCACTCGGTAGAGTTTCCGAAGACCTTACAAGACAGGGACAACACACAGAAGCCATGGAATATGCTCAAAAGGCTATTGATATCTGCCAAAAAAACGGGTATCAGAAACAACTCGCCAATGCGCTTACATTTGCGGGCGATGCTTGTATTTCCCAAGGCAACCCCGGACGAGCGCTGGAGTATTACAACCAATCCCTCAAGCTGGTGCAGGCGCAAGGGTTTGGAGCAGCCGCTTTGGCCGATAACCTCAACAACCGGGGAAATGCCCTGAAAAGGCTAGGGCACTATGATGCGGCACTAGATGCCTACAAAGAATGCCGCGTCAATGCTGAAAAAGCCAACTACTCCAACGCCATCAATGCAACCACGGCCAATCTGGCTGATATATACTTGCTTCAGGGAAATTACGCAGCAGCTTTGCCCTTCCAGTTGAAGACCATCCGGTTGCAGGAAGAAAGCCGCGACCTTTCCAACCTTGTCGAAGCCTATAACCACGCCAGTATCATCTACGAAAACATGGGCAACTACAGCCAGGCACTGCAATACGAGCGGAAAGCCCGCCAAATGCGGGATAGCACGGCCTCCCTTCAAAGTGACGCTGCCATTTCAGAATTGCGTACCCAATACGAAACCGAAAAAAACGAAGCCACCATCAGCGCCCAGGAGCAACAAATTGCGCAACAAAAAATGGTGCAATGGCTCGGTTTCGGCCTGGCGGCCTTGCTGGCATTTATGGCCTTAAATTTTTACCGCAACGCCCAATCGCGTAAAAAAACAAACGCCTTGCTGGCCGCCGAAAACGCCCAAAACGAACTGCTGCTCAAAGAAATCCACCACCGTGTCAAAAACAACCTGGAAGTGGTATCGAGCTTGCTGGCATTGCAATCGGCCCAAATTGACGACCAGGGCATCAAAGACGCCATGCTGGAAAGCCAGAACCGCGTGCAGTCTATTGGCATTGTACACCAGAAACTGTACCAGGGCACCAACCTCGGCGCCATTGAAATGAAAGACTATTTCCTCAACCTCAGCGAAAGCATCCTCGATGCCTTCGGCGCTGAAGACCGCGTCACCATCGAATGCGCTATGGAACAATTGGATGTGGACATCGACACCGCTGTGCCGCTGGGCCTTATCGTCAACGAACTGCTGACCAATACCCTGAAATACGCTTTCCCCGATGGACAAAAGGGCCAGGTGAAAATAAAACTGGAAATGAACAATACCGGTAACTTATACCTTGAAGTTTCCGACAATGGTATCGGCAAAACGGGCATCTCCAAAGGCACCGGCTTCGGTACACAATTGGTTTCTTTGCTCACCCGGCAATTGAATGGTTCTATGCAAGAAAAGACAAAAAACGGTACCGTAATTTCGTTTGATTTTAAGCTCTCAAAAGCGGCGTGATTACCTTGTGGGCGACCAGGTGTGGGCGACCGCAAGGGTCGCCCCTACCTGCTTCACGCAGGGAATAATTCAATTTTTAGTGACTGTTTTCGTTGGATTGGGCATCTCATCACTCATC
>Ga0163144_10028577_pt1 | contig 10749 bp, 9 predicted proteins | sample OliLak19BULKMAT1_FD_123175 | JGI IMG/M metagenome (GOLD analysis project Ga0163144, IMG submission 123175) | Freshwater microbial mat bacterial communities from Lake Vanda, McMurdo Dry Valleys, Antarctica - Oligotrophic Lake LV.19.BULKMAT1 | ecosystem: Environmental > Aquatic > Freshwater > Lake... | reverse complement strand
TTTGATGATCGCCGCTACCTTTGGGATGAAGAAGGCCTCTACCGCCTTCACAACCAGCACTTCTGAACTCTCGGAGTCTTCCTTTTCCCACCTCGACAGCTAGACAATCAAAAGTAAACTATAGTCACTAGGCCTACCGTAGTGCTACATATGCAATAGTGTATCTCGTCTCATTCATGACCGTTTCCGCCGTTTTCTATCATGCACCTGATGTCTACCGTAGCTACTGCACTATGCTAGCTGCTGGGCGTTGGGCGCAACAAATTGTTCTACTGAAGTAAAGATCTTTTACGTTCCGCGAAAGCGCCAAACTGGCGTCAGATCCAATGGTTCATAATTCTTTCGAAAGAAAACAAACTTCAATACAGGACTATTGTACTGTAATAACTAATAGCTCTAGCTATTAGGATGAATCAAACAACGCGTGCGATTCATTGATTGACTTTGCACATGCATTTGTCTCTTCGTAACGCTAGAAATTTATGATCAAGTTAGTACAGTACAGCACTTTGTAATTCTGTTGTTGTTCATTCCCCACCAAAGCCCCTAACCGTAGTAGCTAGCTTGACCTAAACCCTCCTTGATACAAAACACTACAAGCACTAGTACCGGGCACCATGATTAGGTATCCAGAGGGAGCATTCGGCTTCCAAATTTTGCTTCGGTTACATGGTAAGTTTGGCGAAATATCAATACAGTACTTGACCCAGTTGTATACTTGTACAAAAAGTAGGAAGTGAATGGTGTACTGGACTGTACTGTGCAGTAGATCCATCATCACAAGTTCTTTGAATGAATCACGCAGTCTCTCAACATTATTTGTTCTCGCCTTTCAGGCTCGGCCGTCTTCAAGTCCATCATGCCAGCACTGGTATCGAGTGCCATTTATCTCATTCTGGTCAAGTACACAGATTTGAACGATGACGGCCATAAAGTTTTGGTGAGGCATTGACTCTTCTTTTATGTTCCTTTCGGGAGGAAATCCCATTTTCGTCTGATTGATTTCGCTCATGATTTTTTTCGCTTCTAGGATCATCCTTATCCCATCGGAGCACTGGTGGCATCCTTTACGTTTTTGCTTTCCTTTCGGTACGTGGATGTTTTCCTCGTTTGTTATCTTTTCGAAGAAAAAAAGAGTGAATGGACTTAGGTGGATGGTCCTTTTTTTTTTCTTCCCTTACCTTTCGGATTTTCCCTCACGCCTGTGCCCAGAGCAAACTTTGCCTACAATCGAGTAAGTACCACGTTGCTTCTGCAGACATTTCCAAAAAGCGTTCAGCAGTCACCTCTCACTTTATTCTTCTTTTTTCTTCTTTTTTCTCGATATATTCACCAACTCATGATATCAACAGTACTGGGAAGCATTTACGGCAGTCCATGCCATGCATTCGAAGTGGCTCGATGTGGGAATGGATTTGGCGGCATTCCATCTACAATCTACGCGATACGATGACATCAAGCCACCAGCGTTTGGTCAGTACCCACATTTGACCAGTATTGAACGTGAACGTGAACGAATCAATGAACCTACCAAAGAAGAAGTTGAACAGCAAATTGATGAAACTATTGAGAAAAAGAAAGAGCGGCAACGGAGATTGGCCAAATTTTCGAGTTTGGGGAGTCTACTACGGCGACGGCGGAAAAAGAATGCTCACCCTTCGGGGGATGATAATGATGATGATCCAAACAATGCTACTGCTACAGCCACTACAAACACCAACAATGATGTGACACAACAAACAACTAACAACAACACCAAACATCATCGCAAGGGCCGTGCCAGTGGTAGGGATGAGAGTACGGTGAATCGAGCTTCCTTGCATTCACGGATTAAACAAACGCGAAAGAATATCAATGCTCCTCATACCGCGAAAAAGCCCGTACCAAAACCCTTCAACGTGCCAAAACCCATCAAAATCAGCAAAATGGCTGCCAAAAAAGCGCACAGACGAGTGGTATCCTCCGTCTCGTGTGTCACGGTAGCTTCCAATACCAATCATCCACAGCAGAAAATAACCACTACAAATTTGTTGGATGAACGACCACTCTTTCTTCAAGAGGCTGCACATTTGTTGTCACTTTTATCCGCGGTAGCCATGTCCACACTTAGAAATGATTTGGAACACGCGGAAAGTCCTTTGATTACCTTTACACCTGGTGAGTGAATGGTGTTGGTGCTGCACTTATTGGCACGTGAAAAATAATATGAGTCACAACAGTTCCTGTTTGTTTGAAAAAACAGTGCTCGCCTTAAACAATCAACCCGTTCGCTCACTGTGGACATGTATGGTTTGCATAAATGAATGACTATAGGTGCTCCATTCCCCGCCGCCGATCCCGATGCCATTACCGCAGATGTGCGGGCAGACTGGGGAACACCCCAAGAATTTTCAGAATTCGCAACGCTCAAATTCCTCTTTGGGTTGTCGCGCAATGAAGCGGGCCGTGCACTCTACAACGCAGCAAGACCCTTTCGAGTGATTGGAGGTGTATCTGACAATGAAGTCTTGCTGTTACAAGCCGCTCGAGGACCTTCGGCAAAGGTACGCATTCTTTCTGTAGTCCAGTATGTAGCTTGTTGTGTTTGTTGGGTGAGATTTTTGCGATGAAACTTCGGCCCATTGTGGCTCATGCGATATTACTTTGATAATGATTATGGTCCAGGTGAGCTTAGTCAGCATGTGGGTTCAGGAATTCATTGCAAGGGGGCATTTGGCTGGAAGCACAGGTACGGAAATTATGGCATGTAGAATGTCTTCTTTTTTCCTAGCCGCTTACTTTGCCTTGTCTTCATCTGATACCTCCGAATCCGTGGTCACTATCAGGAAAAGTTGCCCCACCCATCATATCGAGGCTTTTTCAATACATGTCGGATGGTAACTTGGGGTACGTCGTGCGCGGTGGTCGTGATGTATTGCCTTTCGTTATTCGCTCGACGGTACTCTCTCACATGATTCTTCCTTACTGTGTGGTGTGGGCGCTCTCGTCGTGATGGTATAGCTACAATCAAGCTCGAAAGATTGCCTACATCCCGTTTCCATTTGCGCACGCACAAATCACCTGCCTTTTTGTTCTAGTCATTGAGGCCGTAATCCCTGTCCTTATGCTAACTTATCTCGAGGATGTACTTCTTGGCTTCGTGCTAAATCTTTTGACAGTCATGTGTTTCGCAGGTAGGTTCAGCAATTGCTTTGAATGTATGTTGAAAAATGGAATTACTCACAATGCAACGTTACCTGACCTACAGGCCTCCACGAGGTATCTCGAGAGCTCGAAAACCCTTTCACCAATGCACCGAATGACCTACCGGCCAACAATTTGCATGCTCAATAGTAGGTCCACTTATGAATTGTGCTGAACCTGTTACCTTGTGCTTCATCTTGATTGTAGCTGTAGCGTATATGTTGGATCAATTTGAATTGTGATGAATCATCCTGAACGGCGATGAATTAGCCCTTGCTCACTGAATGCCGCTTTCTTTGTACCTGACCTCGCAGCAACGAAGGGCTAATGACGATGTTTTTCGGCTACCACCCGGATGCATATTGGGAAGTGAAAGAATCAATTCTGGATGACTCACAACCTGATCTTCCCCTAGAATCGATTGATCTGGGCGCGCTATTCTCTGACCTACAGGGCGACCTGGGAGGGCAAAAAGCAGAAGGAACCACTAGCGACAAAGGTGGAGAAAAAGAGCGAGATGATAATAGTAGTTTCCTGGACATGTGCGATCCCATAGATACAATCCACGAGGACCATGAAGTCGAAAAGCTTCCAGATCTTGAACTTGCTACTAGTATGGAACAACAAAGTGAAGCGTTTTGGGCACAGGAAGAAGAAGAAGAAAAGCAGCTAGAGCTGGCACGACGAAAGAAACGCGAGGAAGAGCAAAAGCTTGAAGATGTGTTTTTCCGAAACTTGCAGATGAACATGGCGGATGATTCATTTCGTGAAGGTGGCAATGCTGGGCCACAGATTTATGATGTGTGACGAGCTAACGGCTGCGCATGCAGGGCCTGTTGCTTTACTCACTCTCTACCAGTAGTAGACATGCCTGAACATGCCTATATCATTGCTCCCTGCGATGTTCTTGTGAATAAGCACTGACGCTGCATACTGCAATCAAGGCAGCACCTATCTCACTGGACGAAATCGTAGCTGCTAAGATTCAGTACAGTAGGACAGGATGCATGGCCTTTTGACAAGGTTTTGCTATAGTTCCACCAAACAGCGCCGCGCACAATTAAGTTGCAAGAGATTTCTAGTAGGATACCGTGTAACTGTTGATTGGTTCGGTCTTTGTTTGCAATTGAAACTTGTGAACGCAATTTTAATTGGAATCAATTGTGAAAATACAAGCATGTAACAATCAACAAACCATATAGTCATCGCAGCTTACTAAAAACATAGTAGATGAAACATTTGTGACTGATCAGAATTCTTTTGCTGGCTTCATTTTTTGCTGGCAAGCTTGTACTGTTTCCATCTGATTATTTTAACCTGTTGTTACTGTAGCATCCAGATCCAATTCACCGTCCCAACATTCACACCCAACCTTGAAGAAAAGGGTCCCCCCAAATAATCAATTCGGTCTCCCATGGAGAACGTTGACTTAAGGGAGTTTAAGAGGGTGAAATTCAAATGAAAACCACGCACGCCACTATGGGTGAAACAGTGCTCGTACATGCACGGTTACGTTTCGATATTTAGGCAATCGTGTTGGCTTGCTCTGTTCAACGGTTTTCTCGGAGTGAAGTCCCGCTTAACACAGCGATTCACACCGATAAAAGTTGCATTTGCGTGCTGTTTTACTGCACGAATCAGCTATGTGACTGTTGCGAATGAGTCAACCGGTTCTCGAATTTAGAGGAATTACGAATGACGTCACCGGTTAGCACCGGTTGGCACCAGTTGAGGGCGCCGGTTAGCACCGGTTTTGTTAGGGCTAGGGTTGACCCAAGGGAGACCCGCTCTTACCCTCAATCCCTTTGAACTTGAAGTAATTGACAAGAATGTAGTAACTGTTTAAGCTACAATTTTGCAACAAGTCAAAATTTACCTGTGCTGCCAAATGCAGTGCTAGCAGGCACTGAGGCTTGCAACATTGTCATGTTGTGATTGATTTCTGTTCTTGCATGCAGAACCAATCAAATGCATCCATCTCCATTTGTGTATTTTACCTAACATTGCTATTTCAGTTTGAAGCCCAATTGTTGGTAAGACATCTAACTGTTGCCAATGGGTTCCGTTGTGGGAACTCTGGTGTGTCAATCTCATGGCTACAGATGTGGGCATTGTTGTGCCATTTCAAATGGCAGAGAGGCTGCCACTGGACAAGGGTAAATGATTCTTCTCAGAGTGCATGACATTTGCACTGTAGAACCACATCACAAAGATAAGGGGGGGGGCAATGTCAGTGTTGCGTTTGCGGCAACAACAATGTCCGCCCACAATTGCAAATGTCACCTCCTCCAACACAAACACAAACACAAACACAAACATGACCAATGCAACGACAAATGTCCGCCCAAGTGCAATGGATTTCTAATCCAATTGTCACCCCTCTCAACAGAGTGATGCCACCAACGTTCAACCCATTTGTGTCATTGTCATCCAAACGCGAAGCAATTTTATGGAAGATTGGTGGTGCAAGGTCCGTCCAAAAAAAGAAAGAGAATGTCTCCAAAAAGAATTTGGACGTCCAGTCTGGTGTGCTGAGTCTGGTCATGGCCGTGCCACTGTGACTGAAATTTGGGTCCATCAAAGCATCGATTGTTGTGCAAAGAAGTTGCCAAGTTTGCCCGAGTTGCAAAATGGGAAGAATGCACTAGACAAGCCCTTCTGGTAATCTCCATCACTCAATGCATTGTCAGCAAGTTGACTGATGTTGATGTTGCTGCCAAAGTGCGTCACACTAGCATTAACAGTCAGAAATGTCACCTGACTGACTGCAACAAACGGAAGGTCAATCAGATTTTTGCCATGACCAACAAACCCGAAGACAGGTCAATGAAGCCTTTTGTTGCCAAGGAAATTGTAGCAGAAGATGCAGTCATCGCCAAAACTCAGCCAATGCTTCCGCACAATTGCTTCAAGTTCTTTCATGTGCCCAAGAAGCACCACGCCGGTGAGCCTAAAGAAGACAAAGAAAAGAGAACATTGTTGTGAATTATGATCATTTGGATGTCGAACTTGAAAAACTCAAGAAGCAAAATGAGATCCTCTGTGTCAAAAGGAGAACCAAAGAATTCAGAAATCGCATGGAAGAGCAATCTCGTGTTCCCCGTTATCGTTGTTGTTCTTTTCCTCCTAGCCATCATCGTTCGCCACTGGAAGATCGATTTTATTGTCCTTCACATGTCAATGGATGTCATCAATCTTTTCCTCTTCTGAATTGCTGCCGATGCAGTTCTCCACCAGGCCACCATGGCCATCCTCACACGGCTATCCAGAAGAGGAATTTGGTGATTGTCATGGCGCCCACCGTCGTTGAATTTGTTTTGAGCAGCATTTGTGTCATCTGAAATGCTATGAGCATGACTCCATGGACATTGCATTGCTTCCAGCGTGCTCTGCTACACTGATTCAGCAGCATCAGTCAAAACTTGAATTGCGCGTGAGGTCACACACAGAGTGTGCTTTTCTACTGTAACCAACTGCAACCTGGTTTCACCAAATCTGCTGAGTTCGCATGCTGTCATTTGGCGAACTTTAGCTGCGTAGGCTTTGCAAGAGGACATTCTGGAATGGAGTGCCTAAATGTCACCAAATTGTCCAAATGAGAACCGTTTACCAAGCCAGGTGACCAAAAATCTACAGATGCAATGCCAAATTGGTGCTGTGTGACATTCTCGATTTAGTTGCGTGTTAATGATGGGACGTTCTCCATAGGACGTTTCTTAAGTCCATTCCACCATTCAAGTACTAGTAGCTACTACTAGCTAGCTCTAGCTAGCTAGCTACTAGAGGGCAATTTGTACCAATTCTGCGTGAGTGACATGATGCATAATATTCGTACCATAGTGACATGACGATGGTCAGATGGTTTTAGCGGGCACCTAAAAGAGAAAAAGCAGCCACAACATCATGCCAAAAATTATCGAGTCGACTCGCCGAAGGCGTGGCGGTGGTGGTACTATGGGCGTTAGGGCACCAGCTTCTTTTTACCAACGACGGGACATAGAAGACAAACCATATTGGCCTGAACTTCCGGAAAGGAAAGATTCTAACCAACAAACAGAGCATGTTGAGACCGCAAAGCCAACGGAGTCAGCAGCTGATACCACGACGACAGCTGTGACAGCAACAGCAACATTGCAGTCGACTGTTGCTTCAACATTGGTGGCGCAAACATTAGATCACGCAGACGGGGCAAGGACTACGTCCGCTGTGCCTTCCACCTCCGACAAGGGCCACTGTTTCAACAAGAAAAGAAGACAGCGGAAGAAGACTTCCCTAGATTGGAGTTTTTCGGAAGGAGGCGAGAATGACTCAGCCTTTGATTTTTCAAGCTGCAGAACCGGCAGCAGCAAGAAATCAACCAAACTTATTCGCGGTAAAAATTCAAATGACAATCTTTCGGCAGCAGATGTTAGGGATGTCACACACAGGATAAATGCCTCCCTAGTATCACCTGTGTCCAGTTTCTCGTCAACAGCTCAAGCGAATCAAAAAAAAATGCGCGATGATGATGCCACGGCCGGGGATCATGACCGCAATGACAACATGCACGCGAAGGTTGATCAAGCCAAGCAGAAACCATCATGGCAATCACCGTATGTAGCCCAGACGCCACAAGATGCATCATTGGCCACTGATCCGCTGCCAAATTCGACTCTGCTGAGTCCGCTAGATGCAGAACACGCACCAGACGATGCGCCACTTCAAAAACTGTCTCGTGCCGAGGAAGAACAGAACAGGAAACACGAACAATACACCCAAGAATGGAAGAAAAAGTACGAAGAAAAAGACCATGAAGTTGAAAATCTCAAAAACAAGCACGCCCTCGATAAAAAGCAAAAAGAGGAAAATTACTCTAAGGAACTCAGTGATACCGTCCATCGAATGACCTTAAAGTGGGAATTAGACCGTCGGAACTACCAGCAACAACTGGCCGCTCTTGAGAAAGAGCTCGCCGTGTGCAGGAATCGCCTCGAGCATGACGAAACAGAAAAGGAACAAACTGCACTACAATACCATGACCGCGCCCAATCGAATGCTCACACTATAGAGCGCTTATGCAAAGAGAATCGTGGAAAAGAACAGGAATGCGAACGTCTACAAAAGCAACTGGCAAGCTCTGAAGCAACAAATAGAGAGTTGCAAAATCTGTTGGTCGCACAGGGGAAAACACAATTGGATCTGGATGAGCGTGAACGTGCTCTAGATCGGCGCGAGAAGGTTTTAGCGATGCGTGAAATGGAGAGCGACAGAGCCATGCCGACAGGAACCGCCGCGAAAGCATCCTCTGGAAGCAAAACCGCAAAACTCGAAGGACCGACGATTCCCACTCAGCAGCGAATGGTCGAACCGGTCAATCAGCCACCACAAAAGTCTGATGATGTATTGGTTATGCAGGCAGAAGGACCGACGAATGCCCAGAAACCCGGTGGTGATCATTCTGCTCATTCTCCACCTACTTGGGACAATTACTGCGACGAAAGTCGTAAATCTCAGTCCCGTCGACCGAAAAAGTGTGGGCGGAAGCGACTACACTATCTCATCCCGTCTTTTGACACCTTCGGTATTGACTTGACAAGTGCTGCAAAAGATTCGGAAGAGAAGAAGCCAAGGAAGTCGCGATGAGATCTTAACAAGTGTGGCCGCGACCGCGACTTTGTCCAGAGCAACATACATTGTTTTTGTGCGGGCCCAAACCAAACGACAAGGGAGTTTGACACACGAGGAATAAAGTAAATATGACTAAATAGTTGTTTCAAATCTATCTATTCTTGCAGTTGAATTCAAACTAGCTACAAGACTAAGTGACACTGCCTGCAGCGTAGCTCACATCAGTATTTTGGAACCAAAACAAGTCTTGTTGAAAGCCCAACAAGAATGCCCTCCCCGATTGCCAAATGCTTCTCCTCTTGCTACCATTGATGAGAGCCCCCCACCAGGCAATCCATCCTTACTAGATTTGGGTGCCCCAAAAGACCATGGATGAATTAGAGAGCAGCATGATAAGGGACAATCCAAAAGGGCACAAGACTTTATTGCTCTTGATCAAGAAATGGAAGCCAAAAGTCTGTGATGGAACGAAGTCTATAAATGGTAGCAAAACATCCAAGCCTACTACTAATGGGTTCCAAGTCTACCAGTCATTCGAATCATTCCAATGTACATACGAATACAAATGTCAATCCAAAAAATGCACCAAGATCTTCCTCATACTGTGTCCTGGGGCACTCATAGTCTGCTACACAAACTGGTGAAAGATCAAATTGATGCACTGCCTTTAAAAACAAGCAGCCCTTCATAGATAGCAAAACGCCATAGTTCCCTTCTAAAGTTCTCTATGTAATCATCATCCACCCTGCCATCTAGCGGATTAGATTTGGTGGCCATGGGTGTAATTGTTCATCTTGCTTATAATATCAGCTGTGATGAACTCGGACATTGGCCCGTAAGCAAAACTTGCTTCCAATGCTTCTTCCTATGTGGCTGCCACCTCCAGCCCTCGCCACAAAGAGTGTATCCACAGCCTGGAATAAGTGATTGTTTCATTCACTAATAACCTGAAAGAAATGACTACAGTAGTAAAAAAATAATTCTGCTTCATACCAGGTGGCATCTTGGTGAAACCATCACAGGCTTGGATACTGTATGGCACATCACACTGTTTTCTGTCCTCGCTAGGATTATGGGTGTTGTGGAAAGCTCTGTTGCTGGTAGATGTGTGGCTCTCCTCGCGTGAGACTTGGGACGCCAAAGAGTGTGTATGAATGCAGCACAAGGACTTTGCATTCGTGTCATCCCTACATTTAGGTTACACCGAGTGTTTTACACGAAATAAATTGGGTCAATTACAAATTTATGATTAAATTCTGTTCTCAACTTCCAGCAAGGTTTTGACTCTAGTTTCCTTCTACTGCTGAGAGCCCTATCATACTACGACCACAGCCGCTTAACTGAGACTCACGCCGATCGCCAATCCCATAGCCTTGTTGACTTCCATTTCTACCTGTGCCTCGGCTGATTCCAAGCTTCCAGATGCAGCGTTGTTGAATGCACTCTTTGCTTTTTCATACTGACTGGCGACGGCAGCTGGATCAATATCGTCCAGTTTGACAGCTTCTGGGCAGACAACATCCTGTGGGGAAAAGTGAGCGATGCGGTTTCATGTGAGAAAGACATTTTTTCTATTAAATTTCTGCAATTTCCCTATTCCAATATCACATTATCGTATTCGTACCGTTACAGAGTTGGGATGGGTCAACGCATATCCTCCTGCAACGAAGTACTTTTCTGTATCTCCTCCAACTTCTTCATGAAGGATTTGCAAGACACCAGGCTTGAGCTGTGCCACATAGGGAACGTGGTTGGCGGTCACACCGTACTCTCCCTCTACACCGGGAATGATCACCTGATAGACCGATGCTCCATCGTAGATGGTCTCATGAGGCAGAGCAAAATTGAGTGTTACAGTGGTAGGGGCAGCAGAGGCCTCGCTACTGAATCCTCTTGCGACGGTACGTCGAATGACTTGTCTTGCGGTCCTTGAGAACATTGTTGTTGGTAGCTAGTAGT
>Ga0163144_10028575_pt1 | contig 10749 bp, 9 predicted proteins | sample OliLak19BULKMAT1_FD_123175 | JGI IMG/M metagenome (GOLD analysis project Ga0163144, IMG submission 123175) | Freshwater microbial mat bacterial communities from Lake Vanda, McMurdo Dry Valleys, Antarctica - Oligotrophic Lake LV.19.BULKMAT1 | ecosystem: Environmental > Aquatic > Freshwater > Lake... | reverse complement strand
GCTCATGATTTTGAACGCCATCGAAGGCAAACCGTTGCCGATCTATGGCGATGGACTCAACGTGCGTGACTGGTTGTATGTGGAAGACCACTGTGCTGCGATTGAGCGTGTCCTGGCAGGCGGTCGCATCGGAGAGTGCTACAACATCGGTGGTCTCAACGAACAAACGAATCTCAGCATCGTCAAAACGATCTGTGCCACGGTCGATCGATTGCGGCCAGACCTCGCCCACGGTCCCTGTGAGACTCTCATTACCTATGTCAAAGATCGTCCAGGTCACGATCGACGTTATGCCATCGACGCATCAAAGATCGCTGATGAACTCGGATGGAAACCGCAGCAGGATTTTCAGTCTGGTCTGGAACTCACGATCCGCTGGTATCTTGAAAACCCGACATGGGTCGCAAGAGTCCAGAGCGGCAAGTATCGAGGCGAACGTCTGGGTCTCGGTGGTTGAGTCTGGCGTCGTCATGTGGGTTGTGGCCTTCGCGGTTGTGATTCTCCGATCGCCGACGATGCTGCACCTGCGACTTCCAGGTCAGTCTTTGAAACGGCCACAATCAGGATAAGCAGGATCGTGTTGGCGATCGTACAGCGGAACATGTGCTCGACAGAAGGCGAAGCAACAGCATCATCAACAGGTTGCAGTCCGAGGAGCAACAGGCACCATATCAGAATGCCGCTGAGGAACACGGCATCTCGCCGTGACGTAGTGAAGACGACCTCGCGGAGGATCAACAGCACTTCCGGCAGACTCAACACGCAGTACTGATACCCAACAAGATTCGACGTCAGCAGATGAATCTGACAACCAATCGCCAGGCACAGCCCAAGCCAGACACCCGCCAGGAATTACAGTACTGTAGACCCGTCGCTCCGCCGACGGGAATCTTTCGTTTCACCGCCGCAAAAAATAGACCCCGGTCGGCGAAGCGACTGGTCAACGGTTCCACTCAAAATCACCGCAAGGACACCTACCATTCCAAACTGAATCTTATTCACAGTCGCGACATTCATATCGCTTCGGAGTGGACTGAACCACGCCAGAATCAAGGCCCCCAACAGCATCGACCAACGCGGTATCCGCAACACCCAGCCAAACGTGATGAACCCCATCATCGTCGAACCAAGACACACGATCCAATAACAATTGATCGCTCGTTCATATTCTTCGCTTCGTCCCTTCTCCCCTGCGTCAGAGGAGAAGGTGGCCGAAATGCCGGATGAAGTGTCGTTGATCGACTTGCGACTACGAACAACTTCACTTGCCGAACTTCCCGCTGTCGCACCAAACATCGCATACAAAAACGGCGACGAATACGATTCCCATGATCGCTCGTGACGAAAATTCACAGCTTGATAGAACTTCGACGCGATTCCGTCAGACTTAGCATCCTGCCACGCACGCTCCAGGATTTCGCGTCGCACTTTGTCGGAGTACACACGAGGATCGCCGCCATGGACGACATGCTGTCCTGTCACATGGAACTGAACGAAATCGAATCCAACGCATTCGCGTTCATGAGCCTGCTGATATGTACGGATCGCGGCGAGCAGGAGCAGTAAAAAACTCAGCAATCGCCCCACAGTCTGTGTCATGAGTCTCGCCTTCAGTTTGAAATGACATCGCGCTGGAAATTCATCGGCAGAACGATCATCTGACAGAGTAGGACTCCAATGTGCCGACCTCAGTAAACTCGGTCCGAAGCTGCGATTCCAGTAGCTTGGACATTCATGTCCGAGAGTTTGGCCAGTCACCGTCGCATTGTCGTCCGGCTGTCGAGACACGACAACCTACGATTCGACTGTGTTTCATGTCCCTTCGACGGACATGAATGTCCAACCTGCAGATGATCGTTCCGCCATGGCACCCAATACTCAATGTAGCGGCAACGTGTTTTGAAGAGTAACCGCAGCGAAACACAATCCAACCGCGAATCAACGCCAAAGTACGCGAATAGTCGCACGCAGGACGCGGAGTTTTGTTTTCGAGCATTGTTTGATGACTCACCGCACGTGACAACGTTGCTGACAAAAAGACCTGGAGACAATCCCTACCGGTCAAACCGTCGCGTACAGAGAATCCTGTATTTCCAGAAAACAATTTATTATTCTCATTACAATCCCTGAAATCCGAATTTTTGCGGGTACATTTAGCCTCGATCCAGTCTCTCGTTTTCCCATTCAAATGGGTCGATGCGAATCTTGGCCGAAAGTGGATTCCGGTAGAAAGCAATTCTTCGTCGCTACGTGGCGTAAGCATCTTTTTTTCATGTGTTCCCGAACATATTGCCACTACTGTGTTTGAGTAACGTGAATAGTACCCAAGAAATCAGCGGGGGGTTGATTCCAGGAGCAGTTTTATGTTCCATTCCTGTCGAACTGCGGCCATTGGAGCCGCCGCGTTGCTCGTGACTTGCACATTTGCGGTAATGTTCGTCTGGAAGCCGTTGGACGCTGACATTTCGAGACTTGCCGACACCGATAACGACGTTGCCGATGATCGGCGAGAGGTGGATGTAGGCAAAGTGCCTCAAGGAGATAGTCTGTCCCATGAGTTTGCCATCTATAATTCCACAAGCAGGCCAATCACAGTCACAGCTATTCAAAGATCATGTGGTTGCGAGGCATTGGATCTAGTCGTGGGCACGGTCATTCCAACCGGAGAACCCGTGAAGTTCCGGTATGGGATGCCAACTAGGCAGCATGGACACCGTGCTGCGGTGCTACGTGTATTCACAGACTCCTTAGATGAATCGTTCCGCGAAATTCGAATTGTTCTTCGGGCGGAGATTATTGCGCTCGTGGAGGCTTCGCCTTGCCTCGTTCAATGTGGCAACGTTGTTCAAGGGCAGCAACGGTCCTGGCAGGTGACGCTTACAAGCGCCGATCCTCAGATATTGGCTGGATTTCGAAGCGCAACGGCCGTACATGGTATTGTCGAATGTACGGTGAAGGATCGGTCGCCTGGAAAGTTAGTAGTCAGTGTGGAAATCCCCCTGTCGGCACCGCTTGGCAGGATTCGGGATTCCATACTGTTGGGATTTGACCGACAACTCAATCTGCCTGTGCGTCTCAACATTCCCGTCGATGGCGAGATAATTGCCGACCCAAAACTCGACATTCAATATTTGCAAACTCCCTAGGGGTGCCGTTGTGGCCATCTAGTTTCGCCGCTTGCAGAGTGCGGAGAATTGTCTGGCTTAGCCCCGTTCGAACGACTGCTGTATTGAAGAGCGAGTGGTTGGAACTGTCACAAGGTGAGATCGGAAGTTGTGTATGTTACTGCTTCAGACTTCAAATTCGATTTAGTGTAGGAAAAAGGAAACGGCGATGCGAAAGCCACTCGGAAACAAGTTGTGTATTTCAATGTGGTCGTGTCTACCATTCATTTTTTATGTGGCGTTTGCAGTTGGCGATGAACCACCAACTCTTGCCAACATACGAAAGGAGTCAAATGACCGACTTTCCAAACCACTCAAGTTTCGCGTTCGCTTGGGACCTTTTGAGACAATGGTGTCTCAAAAGACGTTGGCCAACGGTGTGGTCGCCAGGAGAGTCGAAGCGATGCAGTCATCTCAGACCGTTGTCGTGACACTCGGTGACGATGCGTATGATATTCTTGACCAATCAAGAGTAGTAATCGACAAGTCTAAGATTTCGCTGGGTACGTTCCCCCGCAGCTATCTGCTTGGAAATGAAATGTCGTTCTCTTTTGTTTACCAGCCACCTTACAATAGGAAAATTCTGGATCAGCGGCTTGAATCTGTCGTCTATGACCGGGTCCCTTGCTATTGCGTGACCACCACATATTCATATCTGCAATTAAGTGACAAGTCGTTGATGCTAGGGGTTCTTGGCCGCGGAACCGAGGCAGAGACGCGGGAGTTTCTGAATAAAGAGACTCTTTATCCGCTATGTGTAGAGTTATCATCTCCCTCAGGCGCGATGTTCCGGAAATATGAGTACCTGGAGTTTATTCCCTCCCCAGACATGCCCGACGACTTCTTTTTGATACCGTCCGAATACAGGAGGGAGACGCCCAAAACTATGAAGGAATACTTTTCGTTGCATAGTGTTTTTTGGGCAGACATTCGCCCAGTCCCAAAATTTCGACTACCCTACCCAAATATTCTGGAGCCTCCAGACATGTCCAGGTATACGATAAAAATCGACCCTGAAACGCGAATTCCGGTTCCTAAGGGCAGTACGGTAGATGAGATGAAGCAATTGATACGTGAAGTCCGCAAAAGTCGAATCGGCCAGACACAGGAGATCATACCAACACGTGCGGGATCTCGAACGTTCTGGTTTGTGTTGCTGAACGTTGTGGCGGTCGCGTTTTTGGGCTGGATTGTGGCTGTTCGGATCCGAAGGAAAGCAGATAGTTGAGTTGGTTTAGGTCGAATTCAATTTTTGGAGTGCAGCTTGGAGTTTGTTCAATTTTTCGATTAGAATAGGTCATTATCATGTTTGCCAGATTTACTGTTCGTAGTGTGTCCGCCTTAATGGCATTGCTGATGTGCGCACGTCCCGCGTTGTGCGATCCCTATCCGGATTGCATTAACGCATTTAATGGAGCTTGCCAGACTGTGGCCCTTGCCGCAGTTGACGCCGCGTTAGCTGCATACACCGCTGCAGATAACGCAGTTATCACACAGGCGAATATTGACTTAGCAGCGTGTAACAACGACCCACAATGCATCATGGACGTTAACGCCGCTGTATTGGACGCTAGGGCTCTGTTAGCAGCGTTATAGGATATGGCGAAAGATGTGATAAGGATAGCACTGATGACCTGTCTGGCTGCTGCGTACTATTTCTGTGAACCGTTGGCTGGTGGCGGTGGCAGCGGCGGTCCTATGTAGCAATAGTGGGTGTCCCGCAGAGAATTCTCTGCGGGACACGGATTTCGTGATTCGCTGTTGGCGTATGCCATAGGCGGGCGGCAATGCGGCAATGCGGAGTTTCGGAGGCTATATGGCGTCGAGACAATGGTTTCAACTCTCGACGTTGTTGTCTATCGCGGGTTCCGCTGTTTTGATCCTATGGGAAGGGTTTGTGCATTCACCGAACCTGGATGAGGTTGCGCATTTGCCAGCGGGATGTGTTATAGTTGGCTTTGGTAGTTTTTCCCTTTACGAAGTGAATCCGCCCTTTGTGAAGAGCCTTGCGGCAATTCCTGCGGTTCTGATGGTGCCCAAGTATGACTGGTCTCGGTACTCGACTGAGCCTGGGGCTCGCAGTGAGTGGTTGGTTGGCCGTGACTTCGTTGGGGCGAATGGTAACCGGACTTTCATGTTGTTCGTATTTGGCCGTTGGATGCTACTGCCTATTTGGGTTTTGGCAGCAATGTGCGTCTGGCGTTGGTCGCGTGACCTGGGAGGAGATGCTGCAGGATTTGCATCAACCGTCTGTTGGTGTTTCGCTCCCGAGGTAATTGGCTGGACTGCGACAATTTGTCCAGATAGTTCTGCCGCATCAATGGGGGTTATCGGTCTTTGGACATATCGATCTTGGCTCAGCGACAATCATTGGGCTAGAGCGACGCTTGCAGGCTTGGCCTTGGGCCTTGTTCTGCTGACAAAGACCAGTTGGATCATTCTGCTTCCATTGTTTCCATTACTGGCACTGGTACACAGTCATTGTCGGTCGTGGAAAGTTGTACGCCAATTGGGACTGATGGGATTGACTGCTTTGTATGTGACCAATAGCGGCTATGGTTTTGATCGATCGTTTACGAAGCTTGGAGATTTCTCGTTCTTTACCAGGACTCTGGCGGGGCCGGATGCCAACGGTTTGTTGCGAAAGAGAATTCCTTCGGAGGCTGGGAACCGATTTGCGGGAACTTGGCTGGGCGAGATTCCCGTACCGCTACCGGCAAGTTTTGTCGAAGGGCTAGATCTACAGAAGTATGATTTCGAGCAAGGAAAATGGTGCTATTTGCGCGGCGAGCATAAATTTGGTGGATGGTGGTACTGGTATGCTTATGCGTTGTTGATAAAGACACCGACGGGATTCCTGTTGCTGGGTGTCATTGCGGTGGTCTTGAAACTTGGGCTCCAGTCGGCGATGGCCGCACATTCCGTTGAAATGGAACGACAATCGTGTTCACCGTCTGCGAAAATATCCAATGCAGGTGAGACAGCAACATCCCTGAGTCCTGTTCTGCATGAGCAACTTATACTGTTGATCCCGGCGATTTGTTTGTTTTCTCTGGTGAGTTCTCAAACAGGGTTTAGCCGGTATCTGCGGTATGTTCTGCCATGCTATCCGTTTGTGTTCATTTTCATTGGCCAAGTCTTTTCGGACCGGATTCAGATCGCCAGTTGGTTAAGGGGCGTCACTTGGGGGTTGTTGGGATGGGGTGTGTTCAGCAGCCTGGCTGTGTTTCCCCACTCGATATCGTACTTTAACGAGTGGGTGGGTGGCCCTGAAAACGGGCCCGCTCATCTGATTGATGCCAGCATTGATTGGGGACAAGATGTTTTGTTCCTTGCGGATTGGTGCAAGCAGCATCCCGAGACGCTGCCACTGTACTCGTCAGTGCATGGCTCCTTTGATCCACAAGTGGCCGGGATTCAATACGAGGCACCACCAGCTGATCCTCGCTGTGGAAAGAAACAGCAGTTTCAGACGAACGTTTTGACGGGGCCGCAGCCGGGTTGGTACGCAGTCAGTGTGCATCATCTTTACAGCCGGACGAAGGAGTTTGCATACTTGTTTGATTTTCCAAAGACAGATATGGTGGGGTATTCGATCTACATTTATCATTTGACCAGCGACGACGTGTCGAAGTGGAATACCGAGCATCGGGATGAATTCAGCGTTGAAACTGAAATCGGCGCCGACGAGGAAATCGGACGGTCTGCGAAATGAAGAACTCAGGCGAGCGGCTGGGCGTGAGCCCTCCGTGGAAAACGAGAGCAACGAGGCGGAGGGCTGTCGCTGGGATATCAGAGATGATGCGCGGCGCGGAGGATTTTTCGAGGACGTTCGTGATGACACGGAGGGCTGACGCCCAGCCGCTCGCCGAGGTGGTGGGACAGCGCGGTGGGTTTACGTTGATCGAACTTCTCGTATCGATCAGCATTATCGCGTTGCTCATGTCGGTGATACTTCCAGCCGTGAACAGTGCTCGGGAAGCGGCGAGGAGGACAGAGTGTCTGAACAATGTCAAGAATCTGTCGCTGGCACTGTTGAATGCGACTGAAACAAAAAAGAGGTTTCCGGCGGCGGCGTATTGGGGTGGGCCGGATAAGAATGATCCCGGGCCGCACCATAACTGGGTCGTTGAAATTCTGAGCTGGATCGACCGAAAAGATCTAGCCGCTCGCTGGGATCATCAGAAGTTGCTGACTTATCCGACAAACCATGCGTTGGCGGAAACGCATATTAAGGTGCTGGCGTGTCCGTCAGATATTTCCGCAGATGGTCGAGGTGATTTGAGCTACACCGTGAACGGCGGCATCGGCGAATCGACAGTATTGAATTCCGTGCAGGATTGTATCGTCGATCCGTTTAATTCCGTGCTGGGGCGAAGGCCAGGTCTGCGTGCCGTCCGGTGTTGATGATGGCGACCCGTCGGATCGCGAAGTGTTTCGGCGTGTCGGTTTGTTCTTCAATGAGAACTGGGATTTCGAAAACTCACCGGGCTATAAAGGCTTGGCGCGGGCTTCGCCCGCAACCGAAGTTCGCCATTGCGAACCGCTCTCCATCCGACCCCGCGTCGGTGGGAGCAAGACTGATCAGCTACAACACAAAGACGTTACGAAGAAACCCTCCATCGACCTCGTGTCGGTGGTTGGGCGACTTTCGGCTACTCGTCGCGGCTACACCGACGCAGGGTCGGTGCAGGCCAGGGCGGGGTACAAATTTTCTGCTGTAGCCCACCAGTCAGTGATCCACCGACGCAGGGTCGGTGGTGCCCGAATGCGACGCCTCGCTGCATTAAATTCTTCTCAGGAATACAAAGTCTCAATCGTTTGCAGTACAAAGCGATATCACACGACGGCGAGCGTTATAGACGGCATGTCGAATACACTGATGATTGCGGAGAACGTGCGGACTGGCTATGACCCAAATTCCGCGAATTCCAACTGGGGTTCCTGCAGTGCCCGCCGGACGAAGTTTTATTTCAGTCACCGCATCTGTCAGAACAACGTCTGTCCAACGAGTAACGTTGATTTCGGTCTTGCAAATTCCGGCGCGCATGCGATCAACTCGGGCAAAACCATGCCCGAAGGAGAATCTCCGTGGCCAAACAGTTTTCATCCCGGCGGCGTCTCGGTGGGTTTCGCGGATGGCAGGGCACAGTTTCTGAATGAGTCCATCGACGGCAAAGTGTTCTACAATCTGATGACCCCGCAAGGGATGCGGCTGATTGGGACGCCGCTCGATGCGGGCGTGAGCAGTGATCATGTGTTTTGAATCGGTCAGGCGAATATGAGTCGATGGATTCTGCAATCCGGTGACGGGGCTTCGGGGGCGATTTTGTTCGAACAACTGGCTCAGATGCTGGCCGATTGTGTTGTTGCGGAAACGGACCATGTGCGACCTGAACAAGGAGGCGAATGGCAGTCCATCGATTCGGTGATTGGTCTCTGTCGAGCCGCCGACAAGCTGCGAATCCCGGGAGGGGAACGAATGGATTCCGGCAGCAACTTAGACGCTCACGAATCGGCCCGCGTGGTGGATGCCGGGCCGCCGATTGTCGAGGTGCCTCATGCGACTGTTCGCGATACGACAGAATCGACTGTGATTCGAGCCAGCGTCGCGACGATCAACGTTGCGTCCACCGCCATGCTCCCTCGCGGTCCAGCAAAGCCAGTTTCGTTGGTTCGAGTCCTGCTGCTGAGTGCGAGCATTGGCGTCGCGGCATGGGTCTGCTGGTCAGTCTGGAATGAATCCCGTCGCTTCCCGCGTCCCGCCCATCTCACCGACAATCCGCAGCCATGGACGCTACCATGGATCGGGGCAGTCAGCGGATTCGATGCAACGTTGCTTGCTCTGGATGCAATCGCGATCGTTGTCTTTTTAATCTGGTGGTATCGAGGAAAAGGCCGGGCGCATTAGACCAGCCAGGTATCCCGTCACTTCGATTACTCGATCCGGCGACGTTGCAGAACTGGACGCCGGACAACACTCTCCAGCGTTCAGAAAGGCGAGGACTCACTGCCAGCGATTGCGTTTCGCAGCAATCGGAGTCGATCATAAGCACAGTCGATCTGGAGAGTCAAGCAGCCAGATGCAAGAAAGAAGCCCAGTCTGCCAGAGTCGCCGAATTCTGTGGTGGATGTCTGATCTGAGAAAAAAGCCACGTGCGAGTTGTCCGGAAGCCTTGCAAACTTATTGACATTCTTCACACTCTGCGGATCTTTCCGAATCTCTCCCACATTCTGCGCTTCCCTCCTCCAGGTCACTTATGAAGTCGAACACCCTGACACGGTTGTTATCCGGATTTGTCTTCCTGTCTTCTCTGTTCTATGCCGCTCTGCTTCCGCAATCTGGCATGGCGGGGGAAGCCGACCTCATTATCCCGTCTCTGGATCGACCGATCGCGCTGGGGCTGAGCGGGCAGATGTTGCTGTTCGGAGGTATTGCGATCAGTGTGATGGGACTGGCGTTCGGCATGTGGATCTTTGCGCATCTGAAAAACATGCCTGTTCACAGATCCATGCTGGAAGTTTCGGACCTGATCTACGAGACCTGCAAAACGTACCTGAAGACTCAGGGCAAATTCATTTTGCTGTTGTGGGCGTTTATTGCAACGGTCGTCGCGGTCTATTTCGGCAAACTGGCTCTCTATCTTGATCCCGTAACACTGACGGAATCTCACGGATTTCCACTCAGCCTGGTCGGCATTATTCTGCTCTTTTCCCTGATCGGAATCGCCGGCAGTTACCTGGTGGCGTGGTTTGGAATCAGAGTCAACACGTTTGCGAATTCCCGCACGGCCTTCGCCAGCCTCGCCGGTAAGCCGTATCTCTGTTATGCAATTCCACTGCAGGCCGGGATGAGTATCGGAATGATGCTGATCAGCGTCGAACTGCTCATTATGCTCTGCATTCTGCTGTTCATCCCCGGCAACTACGCCGGACCATGTTTCATCGGATTTGCGATCGGTGAAAGTCTGGGAGCTGCCGCGTTACGAATCGCCGGCGGAATCTTTACGAAGATTGCCGACATCGGGTCGGATCTGATGAAGATCGTCTACGGGATCAAAGAAGATGACGCACGAAATCCTGGCGTGATTGCCGACTGCACGGGCGACAACGCCGGAGACTCTGTCGGCCCCAGCGCGGACGGATTTGAAACTTACGGTGTCACTGGCGTGGCGCTGATCACATTTATTCTGCTCGCGATCAATCCTCAAAGCGTCAGACTGATCGCAGGCGATGCAGTGGATTTTCACGAAGGACTGCAGGTGCAGTTGCTCGTGTGGATTTTCGTGATGCGCGTGATGATGGTGGTGGCTTCGGCACTGTCGTACTTCGTCAATGAAGCGCTGACCCGAGCTCAGAGTCTGAATGCGGACAAGATGGAATTTGAAACACCACTGACACGTCTGGTCTGGATTACCTCCATCGTGTCCATCGTGATGACGTACGCCATTTCCTGGATCACCATCGGACCGACCGCCGCCACGGGACCACTCGCCGGCGATGCTTCCCTGTGGTGGATACTGTCATCCATTATTTCCTGTGGTACGCTGGCAGGCGCGGTGATTCCTGAATTTGTCAAGATCTT
>Ga0163144_10028574_pt1 | contig 10750 bp, 6 predicted proteins | sample OliLak19BULKMAT1_FD_123175 | JGI IMG/M metagenome (GOLD analysis project Ga0163144, IMG submission 123175) | Freshwater microbial mat bacterial communities from Lake Vanda, McMurdo Dry Valleys, Antarctica - Oligotrophic Lake LV.19.BULKMAT1 | ecosystem: Environmental > Aquatic > Freshwater > Lake... | reverse complement strand
GAGTCCAAGGATGCCACGGACCGCGCGATGGAGATCATCCGCAACCGTGTCGACCAGTTCGGTGTCGCCGAACCGCTCATCCAGCGTGAGGGCGAGGACCGCATCACGGTGCAGTTGCCGGGTCTGACCGACCGCGCACGCGCGATCGAGTTGATCGGCAAGACGGCCCTGCTCGAGTTCAAGCTCGAGCGCACGCCCGAGGAGTCCGCCGCGCTCTACCAGCGGCTCGACGCGTACCTCGCCGCTCGCGGCGCAGGTGCCGGCATGGACTCGCTCCTGTCGCGCAATCCGCTCACCGGCCACATGGTGGACTTCGGCTTCGTGCGCAAGGAGGACGTTTCCACGGTGGACCGCCTTCTGGCCACGGCGGGCATCGATTCACTGGTGCCGGCCGACTCCGAGATCCGTTGGGGCAACGATGACGTGACCAGTCAGGGCCTCGAGGGCCGCGCGCTGCACGTGCTCAAGAAGGAGCCCGAGATGCAGGGCGGCTCCATCGCCACGGCACAGGCCAACGTCGGCGTGGATGCCTCGAACCCGGGCGCATGGGGCGTGAACATCACCATGACCCCCAAGGGCCGCTCCGACTTCGCCCGCGTCACCGGCGCGAATGTGGGCCGTCAGCTGGCCATCGTGCTCGACGGCGTGGTCAACTCGGCGCCGCGTATCGACGAACGCATCCCCGGCGGCAGCGCGGTGATCCGCGGCAACTTCGACATGAACACCTCGCGCGATCTTTCGATCGTGCTGCGCGCTGGCGCTCTGCCCGCTCCGGTCAAGATCCTCGAGGAGCGCACCGTCGGACCGTCGCTGGGTGGTGACTCCATCCAGCAGGGCGTCACGGCCGGCCTGATCGGCACCGTGATGGTCATCGCGTTCATGGCGATCTACTACCAGCTCTCCGGGCTGATCGCGATCAGCGCGCTGATCCTGAACATCCTCTACCTGATCGCGGCGTTCTGTTACTTCGGCGCCACCATGACGCTGCCCGGCATCGCCGGCATCGTGCTCACGATCGGTATGGCCGTCGATACGAACGTGCTGATCTTCGAGCGCATCCGCGAAGAACTGCGCAACGGCAAGAGCGTGCGCGAGTCGGTCAAGCTGGGCTATGACCGAGCGTTCCGCACCATCTTCGACGCGCACAGCACCACGTTGATCTCGGCACTGTTCCTGTTCCAGTTCGGCACCGGCCCCATCAAGGGATTCGCCGTCACGCTGAGCATCGGGTTGCTCGCCAACCTCTTCACGGCGGTGGTGTTCACCCGCATGATCTATGACTTCTGGCTGAGCCGCTCGAAGGTCGAGCGGTTGAGCATCTGAGAGCGAGGCGGACGAGATGATCCAGCTCCTTCACGGAACCAATATTCCATTCATGAAGAATCGGCGGCTCGCGTATCTGTTATCGGGGGCGCTGGTTCTGGCCACCCTGATCGCCCTGGTGACCAAGGGGCCCAAGTACAGCGTCGACTTCACGGGCGGAACGCTTCTGCAGATCCGTACCAGCCAGGTGCTGCCGGCTGATCAGGTCCGCAGCTCGGTGGAATCTGCCGGCATCAAGCCGGAGCTCCAGCAGATGGGCGGCGACGCGCAGAATGAGTACCTCCTGCGCTTCCGCTCCGAGGACCGCGACCCGTTCGTCAAGGTCGAGGCGGCCTTGAAGGCCACCCACCCGGGTATCACGGTGGAACTCCGCCGGATCGAGACTGTCGGCCCCAAGGTTGGCGGAGACCTGCGTCAGAAGGCTCTCATGGCCATCCTGACCAGCATGGGCGCCATCCTGCTGTACGTGGGCGTGCGGTACGAGTTCAAGTTCGCCCTTGGCGGCATCGCCGCCTTGCTGCACGATGTCGTCGTGACCGTGGGCGCACTCATGCTGACCGGGCGTGAGATCTCGCTGACCGTGGTCGCCGCACTCCTCACCATCGCCGGTTACTCCATCAACGACACGATCGTCGTCTTCGACCGTATCCGCGAACGCTCCAAGGCCCTCCGCAAGGAGACCCACGAGCGCGCCATGGACATCGCGGTCAACGAGACGCTGTCGCGCACGGTGATCACCGCCTTCACGGTGTTCCTGTCGTCGCTGGCGCTGTTCGTCTGGGGCGGTGAGGTGCTGCGGGACTTCTCCTTCGCAATGCTCGTGGGTGTGGTGTTCGGCACCTACTCGTCCGTTTATGTCGCGAGTGCCGTTGCGCTCGACATCTGGATTGCCGTGGATCGCAAGAAGGGCGGCAAGGCCTAGAGATGAAAGGCAGAGGCATGACGAAGCACTTCCGGTTCCGTCCCGCGTCGCTCGCCACCCTCGCACTCGCGTGCGCCGTGGCTGCGCTCACGGGTTGCTCCAAGAAAGTCACGCAGACCGACGCGGACTACACGCAGGTCGAGGGTGTCCCATCGACCGCGGCGCGACTGGTGGTCTGGCCTGACTCGCCGACGCGCATCTTCACGCTGTCCGACAACGGTACGCCGGGACTCGATGGCGACCTTGGCGCGGACGACTATGTGATCGCGACCGAAGACCGCTATGTCACGGCCCCCGGCGCAGTGCAGACCTCGCTGCTCGATGCCTCTCTTGGCACGGGCTTCCAGATGTTCCGGCGCGAAGGCAACGGCGGCTTCCGGCAACTGCGCGACTTCACGATCGAGCCCGAGCGCAAGTGGCGCGATTCGCTCACCACGAGCACATGGGAGATGTACTCGATCGACGACCCGAACCCCTCGGGCTTCTCGCCGGCGTCGTATGTGGCGCGCGGGCTGATCGGCGGGATCGTCACGTCGCAGTCACCGTTGACGAATCTGGCGCGGATCACCACGGCCTCGCTTGAGGACATCCGCTACTCCGACGACCGCCAGCCGACCGACTCGCTGTTCCGCATGACCTGGACTCCGGTCGCGGGTGCAGCAGGCTATTGGCTGCAAGTATTCCAGTACCGCTCGGATGCCACGCAGGACGAACGCGTGCGGGCGGGCTCGCCTTCGCCGGTGTTCAACGGCAAGGTGCGGGACTACTTGATCGCCTATGTGCCGGGGACTTCGAACTCGTTCCGACTGGGCGCCAGGACGGGAGCCGAGGTGCTCACGCGCCGGCTCACGATCTTCGGACAGGTCTATCAGGTGCGCGTCTCGGCAGTCGACAATGACGGCCAGTTGATCGGTTTCAGCCACGGCGACACCAATATCGTGGCCGGGGTGACGACCTACCAGAAGTACGCGAAGGGATCGTTCGACGTGAACCCCACGCGCCAGGTGCGCTGACCCGGCGCTTCGCGCTCGTCGTCGCCACAGACGCTTCCGTGAGGGGAGAGGCCCACAGGCCTCTCCCCTTCGCGTATCCTGTCGGCATGCGAAACTTGGTCCTGAAAGTGCTGCTCGCCCTGATGGTGTGCGCCTCGGTCGCGAGCGCGGTCCCCACTCCGCCCGGTGCGCGAGAGTTCGGCATCGCGCGGCTCAAATACACGGGCGGCGGCGATTGGTACGGCAACCAGACTTCGCTCAAGAACTTGATGGCGGGGCTGCGCCAGCGCACCCACATCCCGCTCGCGGGCGACATCGAGGCGGTGGTCGAGCCCGGCTCCGCGACCCTGTTCCAGTACCCGTTCGTCTTCGCCTCAGGTCATGGGAATATAAAATTCTCCGAGGCGGAGGCCGGCAACCTGCGGCGCTATCTCGATTCGGGCGGGTTCCTATGGGTCGATGACGACTTCGGGATCGAGCCGTCGGTGCGCCGCGAGATGCGCAAGGTGTTCCCCGACGCACAGTTGGTGGAACTGCCCTTCGCCCACCCCGTGTTCCACCAGCTCTATGATTTCCCGGGCGGGCTGCCGAAGATCCATGAACACGACGGAGGGCCGCCACGCGCGTTCGGCATTGTCCGGGACGGAAGGCTCGCGGTACTCTTCACCTACGACTGCGACTTGGGTGACGGCCTCGAAGACGAGTCCGTTCACCACGATCCTCCGGAGAAGCGCGAGGCGGCATTACGGATGGCCATGAACATCGTCCATCACGCGCTCACGCACTGACCTCCAAATGACCGGGCCGCCGGGAAACCTCATGACCACACGCGCGCCCGAGAATGCTCTCCGCGGTGAACTGCAGCCGGCTTACCGCCGGGTGCGAACGGCTCTCATCACGCGGCATGCTGTGCGTGCAGCCGGCTTCGCGATTGCGGCGGTCGCCGTGGCGCTGGTCGCCGGCACGCTGTTGCCCGTGTCGCCAGGCACCGCATGGGTTCGTCTGGCGCTTGTCGCCGCGGGCTCGCTTGCGGCGATCGTCGTGGCCACGCGCGCCTTCCGGCGCGAGGTGCCGGCGTGGGACACATGGCTCGAAGCGGTCGAGACACGATTTCCGCAAGTCCGCTCGTTGCTTCGGAACGCGCTCGACTTCGAACGCCAGAGCAACGCGCACACCTCGCCCGAGCTGGCGGCGGCGGTCCATGCCGATGCGGCAAAGCGTCTGGCCGCCACACCGCTCGGTGAACTGACGCCCAAGCTGCAGCCGCGTCGCGCGATCCTCTCCGGCGGTGGCGCCGCACTCGTCATCGCGGCCGCGGCGTTTCTGGCTCCGCAGGCGACGCTGCGATCGTGGCAGACGTTGTGGGCGCCAGAATCCGCGGCAGCTCCGGTGTCGCTCACGGTCGAGCCCGGCGATGTCACGGTCTCTCCTGGTGCCACGCTGGCCGTGCGCGCGAAGGTGGCAGGCAGCGCTCAAGCGCCACGACTGCTGGGCGATGGCCCTGCGCCGGTGGCGACGCTCGAGAGCGAGACCGGTGGCGTGCGGCGCTGGCGATTCGATCTGCCACCCGTGACCAAGGCGCGCGACTACGCGGTGCGCGTGTCGCATTCCGAGAGCCCCAAGTACCGCATCGCGCTCGCGGGCGAGCCTTTGCCGGTGAGCTTCCGTATCGAGGTGACGTCTCCGGCGTACGCGCGGCTGCCGGTGCAGAGCGGCGCCGCCACGCGCGGGGACCTGGCCGCCTTGCGCGGCTCGAGAGCGTCGATCGAGGTGACGTTCGATCGGGATCTCGAATCACTCTCGGCGGCTCTCGGCGGCGGCGAGGCACGGGCGTGGAAAGCGATCACGCCGCGTCGCTGGCGCGGCGAAGTGCCGGTCGATACCGACGGCGAGTATCAGTTGGTGGCCCGCAGCGCCAGTGGCGCGGGCGCGCAGAAGTACCGCATCAGTGCGCTGACCGATGCGCCGCCGCTCGTGACGGTGGCCAACCCACTCGGCGATCAGGACCTGCCGAGCGGCCAGGCGATTCCCTATGACGTGCTGGTCGAGGACGATCTGGGTCTTTCGGAACTGCGCCTGCAGTTCCGCAAGGAGGCCGGCCTACCTTGGCGCGATGTCCCGCTCAATCGGTTCGCCAGCGAGCCACGTGAGGCGCGCGTGAGTGCGCGCTGGGACGCAGCCGCTTTGGCGTTGCTGCCCGGTGAGATCGGCACGTTCCGCTTCGAGGTCTGGGACAACGACCGCATCGCAGGCCGCAAGCGCACGGTGAGTTCGGAGTTCAGGCTGCGCTTCCCTTCGCTCGCCGACCTGTACCAGACGCTCGACCAGCGCCAGGACAACGTGCAGAAGGCGCTCGAGAAAGTGGCTGAGCAGGCCAAGGAACTGCAGAAGTCCATGGACCAGATGCAGCGCCAGCAGCCGCAGCGCAATGCCCCGCAGGCGCCGCAGTTCGAGCGCGCCCAGGAGATGAAGCGCGCGCTGGAGCGGCAACAGGAGCTGGCCCAGAAGCTCGACGAGGCGGCCGAGCAGATGAAGCGCAACCTCGATGAAGCCGCTGAGCGTCAGGCCTTCCGCCAGGATCTGCAGGAAAAGCTCAAGCAGATGAGCGAGCTCTTGAAGGACATCCGATCGCAGGAGTTCAAAGACGCACTCGAGCGCATGCAGAAAGCCATGGAGAAGATGGACCGGCGCGAGATGGACCAGACGCTGCCGCAGCTGCGCCAGGAGAACAAGGACATGATGAAGAACCTGGAACGCAGCATCGAGCTGCTCAAGCAACTGCGTGAGGAAGAGCGGCTCGAGGCGCTGGCGAAGAAGGCCGAGGAGCTCAAGGCGCAGCAGGACGCGCTCAACCGTGAGCACCAGAGAAACGCCAAGCAGCCCGACGGCAAGAACAGCAAGTCGGAACAGAGCGCGCAGTCCAAGGAACAGGCCGCCGAGAAGCTTGCGCAGAAGCAGGAATCCGCCGCACAGAAGAGCGAGCAGTTGGCGTCCGAGGCGAAGCAGGCGTCGGAGCAATCCGAGAGCCCGCAGACCAAGGAAGCCCTCGCCAAGGCGAGCGAGGAGCTGCAGAAGCAGGCGGCGCAACAGCAACAGCAGGCGGCCGAGTCAGCGCAGCAGCAGCAGAGCCAGCAAGCGAGCAAGTCCGGCGAGAAGGCGAGTGAGTCGCTCGATCAGGCCGCCAAGATGATGAGCGCGGCGAGTGAATCGCAGCAGTCGCAGAAGCAGGCCGAGAACGTTGCGGCCGTGCGGCGCGCGGCGCAGGATCTGGTCTCGCTCGAACGCGCAGCCCAGCAGAACATGAAGGCGAGTGGCTCGCAGCAGGATCAGGCGGATCGTCAGACCGACTTATCCGAGGGCGTTTCGCGCGTGGCCGATTCACTTGCTGCGCTCGCGAAGGAGACGCCCATGCTGAGTCCCAAGGCGCAGGAGGCGCTCGGCAAGGCACAGCAGGGGTTGGCGCAGTCCGGCAAGGACATGTCGGGCGGCAACCGTCAGCGCGGCGAGATGAACGCGAAGGCTGCTGGAGCGGCGCTCAACGAGGCGGTGGCAGCTTTGCGCGAGTCCGAAGCCTCGATGTGCAACAAGCCGGGCATGGGCAAGCCGGGGCAGCAGGGCGCGAAGAAAATGGGCGAGATCGGCGAGCAGCAGAGCCAGCTCAACCAGCGCTCGCGCGAGATGGCCCGCAAGATGAGCCAGCAGATGCGCATGGATGCCGGCGACCAGGCCGAGATCCGCCGTCTGGCCGATGAGCAGCAGCGTATCCGCGAGCAGCTCTCCGAGGTGCAGCGCGACGAGGAGGCCAAGAAGAGCCTGCTCGGACGGCTCGATCAGACGCAGAAGGAGATGAAGGAAGTCGAGGAACAGCTGCGTCAGGGAGCGACCGGGGGCGAGTTGGAGGAGAAGCAGATCAAGATCCTCTCGCGCTTGCTCGATGCGCAGCGCTCGCTCAACCGCCGCGACTTCGACCCCGAGCGCGAAGCACAGCGCGCCGAGGACATCCGGCGGCCCTCGCCGGCGGCGCTCCCTTCGGACCTTCTGCGCGAGAACGATCGTCTTCGTCTCGACCTGCTCAAGGCAGGCGCGGACCGGTATCCCGCGCAGTACCGCGCATTCATCGAGAGCTATCTGCGGACCTTGGGCGGGACACCGAAGTGACCGCTTCGAGTCTCCTGCTCGCCGGGCTGCTGCTGGCGGGCGCCGCGGCAGCACAGACGCAGCTGCCGACGCCCATGCCAGTGCCCCGCTCGCTGCCGCCGGGCATGACCCAGGGCGACCTGCGCATGTTGATCGCGCCGAGCGCGGCCGTGGAGCCGCCACGTAGCCAGCACCCGATTCCGCTGCTCACCGCGCCGCAGGCGCAGATGCTGCGTCGCGCACAGGATGCTCGCGTGGCCGGCCTGCACGAGCGCGCGCGCGACTCGCTGCTCGTGCTGCAGAAGACGCTGCCGCACCATCCGTGGCTCGTGACCGAGCTGGCCCGCGTGCATCTGGCGCGCAACGATGCGGCAGGCGCCGAGCGATTGCTCAAGTCGGAACGCATGACGCTACGCGATTCATTGCTCGGGGGGCGCGAACTGGTCGCCGCGTATGAGCGGTTGGCGAAGCCGCGTGAGGCGCTCACGACCGCGGTCGAAGTGTGGGCGGCCTCTGCGCCTGATGCCGAGTGGGTCGGGCCGATCGTGCTACGACTCTCTGCAACCGAGCCGCGTGCGGCGCGTGAGTTGCTGCACGCCGCCACCACGCGCCTGCCTCGTCGGTTGGATCTGGCCCGCGCCGAGGCATTGATGCTCGCCCGCGCAGGCTCGCCTGCCGAGGCGGCGGCGGCCCTGCGCCGCTTGGATACCGCGGCGCCGCAGCGCACGCCGCAGCGATATCTGTTCGCCGAGGAGATCACCACGTCAGGCGTCTCGTCGGACTCCGCGGCCGCGATTGAGGCGTGGCTCGACCTGAGCGGCGATGCCTCGGCGGCAGCCGAGCTGCGCGTGGCCAGCGCAAGGCGTGCATTCGACGTGGCCGAAGCTCGCGGGAGCACCGCCTCGCTCGCCCCGCGCCTGAACCAGGCCCTGCACGACATTCCGGCTTCGCAGTGGAGCGGCGAGCTACTCCTCTCGCTCACGCGCGCACTCCGAGAGGGTGGGCACGCTTCCGAGGCGCGTGCGCTGCTCACGTCGGATCCGCGGCTGCCCACCGACATCCCCGAGCTCCGGCTCGAGACGCTGCTCGGCGACCTGCGCGAAAGCGCATCCCCGCGCGTTCTGGCGTCGCTCGATTCACTGGCCTCGCGCTGGTCGCCCGCGCGCTTCACGCTGGCCGAGGCACAGTTCTTCGCGGGCTCGGTCGACTCGGCGCTCGCGAACTATGGTCGTGTCACCAGCGATCCGCGGCATCCGCAGGCGGGCGCGGCGTTCGAGCGGCTGTACTTGATCGAGGAAGCGCCGACCTCGCCCGCTGTGCGAACGCTGGGCCGAATCGCGTGGGAGCGATGGCGCGGCCAGTCAGCGCGGGCGCGAACGCTGGCGGACTCGCTGTATCAGGCACTCCCGTTGAACGGCCCGCTCGGCGCTCGTGCCGCGCTCGAGGCGGCCGAACTCAAATTCGACAACGGCGATCTGCGCGGCGCGCTCGTGCCACTGCTCGCGGTCGCCGATTCGCTCACCGACGATCGGCTTGCGCCCCGTGCTCGCCAGCGCGCGGGCGATGCGTACTCCGCGCTTGGAGAACCCGTGAAGGCCCTGGCCCAGTATGAAGAGTGTCTGGCGCGATATCCGCGCGCCTGGAACGCCCCCGAGGTCCGCCGCCGCGTGGAGCAACTGCGCAAGGCGCGGCGTTCATGAGGAGTGATGCCCGATGCAACATCTGAGCGGCAACCGCGGCATGCGGCCGCGTGGATTCAACCCGCTGGCACCGGTCGCGGCGGTCATTGCCGTGGTGGGCGTGGTCGCGGTCTCGGTCATCGCACTGCTCGCCTTGATGGTCACCATGCTGTTCCTGCCGCGCGCGCGTCGGAACGTGAAGGTGTTCCGATTCGGCGGGCCGGCCAAGCCCGAAGGGCCGAAGTCCGTCCCAGATCCGCCAAAGCCCGAACGCTCGCACGCTGAAGTCGTGGAAGCGTGGCCGCTGGTGGCGGGCGGCACGCTCGCGTTGCTCCTGCTGGCGGGCAGCGCGCACGCCAAGCTGCTGGTGCCCATGGATGACTCGCAGACGAATCACTTGAAGGCCTACGGCCTCACCTATTGGGCGCTCACCAAGGGCGTGCAGGCCGAGTGGTTGCTCAACTATCGCGGCGGCTCGTTCCTGCTGCCCGACGACGCCGCGACCGAGCGTGAGGCCAACATCCGCGGCGTCTCGACCGAGGCGGTGAGCGGTTCGGCCGAGGCGAGCATCCGCGCGACGATTGCCGACGAGAACATGGAAGTGGTGAAGCTCGAGAAGGCGCCGCGCGTGGCCGTTTACATCCCGCCCAACGCCCCGCCGTGGGACGACGCCGTCACGATGTCGCTGCAGTACGCCGACATCCCATACGAGAAAGTGTGGGACGAAGAAGTGCTGCGTGGCTCGCTCAAGGACTATGACTGGTTGCACCTGCATCACGAGGACTTCACCGGCCAGCACGGCAAGTTCTGGGCTGCCTACCACACGTTCCCCTGGTACCAGGATGAAGAGCGCGTGCAACAGGCGATGGCCACCAAGCTCGGTTTCGCCAAGGTCTCGCAGTTGAAGGGCGCCGTCGCGATCACGATCAAGGACTTCGTCGCGCGCGGTGGATTCATGTTCGCGATGTGCTCGGCGACGGATACCTACGACATCGCGCTCGCCTCACAAGGCCTCGACATCGCCGACGTGATCTACGACCGCGACCCGGCCGACTACACCGCACAGGGCAAGCTCGACTTCTCGCGCACGCTCGCGTTCCAGGACTTCCGGCTCGAGATGGACCCCGTCGCTTACCGCTTCTCGGACATCGATGTGACTGCCGATGCGTCGCAGCGCGGGCCCAACACGATGTTCACGCTGTTCGATTTCAGTGCGAAGAACGATCCGGTCCCGAGCATGCTGACTCAGAACCATGTGAATGCCGTGCCCGAGTTCCTCGGGCAGAGCACTGGCTATCGTCGCGGTCGCATCAAGCCGGGCGTGACGATCCTGGGCGAAGTCGAAGGCACCGATGAAGTGAAGTACCTGCACGGCCAGTTCGGACGCGGCACGTTCACGTTCTATGGCGGCCACGATCCCGAGGACTACCAGCACATGGTGGGCGACCCGGAGACCAAGTTGGATCAGTTCCCACACTCGCCGGGGTATCGGCTGATTTTGAATAACGTCTTATTTCCCGCCGCCGAGAAGAAGAAGCAGAAGACCTGAGCATGGCGCGTTCGGACGATTTGTATGCACTACCCCAAGGGCTGCCCGTGCCGGTGGACGACGGCGCTTGCGCGCACTTGCTGGGCGCCCCACTGGCGAACGTTGGGCTGGTGTCCACTCGCTCCCGCTCGGTGGACCTGTCGCAGCT
>Ga0163144_10028570_pt1 | contig 10751 bp, 4 predicted proteins | sample OliLak19BULKMAT1_FD_123175 | JGI IMG/M metagenome (GOLD analysis project Ga0163144, IMG submission 123175) | Freshwater microbial mat bacterial communities from Lake Vanda, McMurdo Dry Valleys, Antarctica - Oligotrophic Lake LV.19.BULKMAT1 | ecosystem: Environmental > Aquatic > Freshwater > Lake... | reverse complement strand
TGCCCTGAACCAGCTCTCAACCGAAGTCGCTCTCTTCTTCATTTCGCTGCATCAAATCAAGAACTCATCCGATCCATAGGATTCGCGGCGCGCCGAGTTTAGTTTTTGATGTCTTCACTTTCCGTACCCTATCAGCAGCGATAAACGCACGTACACCCGATAAGGATTCCAGCATGTTCCCCCGCACTTTACATCTTTCCATCGCTTGTATCGCGGCGTTCCTCGCCGGGCTGTCCGCCGCTCCTAGCCCCACGCTCGCAGCATCCGCGCCAGAAGCGTGGATCCTGCTTGATGCGATGCCGCAAGCCGTACAAAACGATACTCCTTGGGTGAGGCCCGCGCGGTTTAAGGCCGCCCAGCTTGATACCGACGCGATGCGTCAGATCTTGGCGATCACACCGATGGAAGTTTTCCCGATTCCGGATAACGAAGGGGTCATGTTTCGACTTCCTCACCCCGCCGGTGGTTTCACCAGTTTCCGAATCGTCGAATCCCCAATCATGGAACCCGCACTCGCGGCTCAATTCCCCGAGATTAAAACTTACCGCGGCCAAGGCATTGATGAACCTGCCGCGACCATCCGGCTCGACCTTACGCCCCAAGGCTTCCATGCCATGGTGCTCTCGCCCGATGGCGATTACTTCATTGACCCTTACAGCAAGGGGGACCAGAACCACTACTCCATCTACTACAAGCGCGATAATCTGCGATCAAAGTTTGATCGATTCTTCTGCGGCGCAACGGGCGAGCCCTCCGATAACGAACAACCGTACGGTGAACGCAACAGCGGCGGCACTCTGCGTAATTACAGGCTTGCCGTCGCTGCGACCGTTGAGTACACCGCATTTCACGGTGGAACCGTTACTCTCGGCCAAGCCGCGATTGTGACCGCAGTGAATCGGGTCACAGGCATTTACGAGCGAGATCTTTGCGTTCGCCTCACCCTCGTCGCCAACAACTCCAACCTCGTATATACCACGACCGACAGCTACACCAATGGTAACGGCGGCGCGATGCTGAGTGAAAATCAGACCAACGTGACCGCTGTAATTGGTTCTGCCAATTACGACATCGGCCACGTCTTCTCTACGGGCGGTGGGGGCGTTGCTGGCCTTGGCGTGGTCTGCATCAGCGGCAGCAAAGCCAGAGGGGTTACCGGCTCGGGTTCGCCCACCGGCGATTCTTTCTGGATAGATTACGTTGCCCACGAGATGGGGCATCAGTTTGGTGGCTCGCACTCATTTAACGGCACCGTCGCGAGCTGCGGCGCGCAACGTTCGAGTTCGTTTGCGTACGAACCCGGAAGCGGATCAACCATCATGAGTTACGCGGGTATCTGCGAAGCCGACGACATTCAGAATAACTCTGATGCAGCTTTTCACTCAACCTCGTATGCGGCCATCCGCGCTTTCGTAAACGGCGCGACCTGCGGAACGAACATTGCAACCGGCAACACAGTTCCCACTGTAAACGGCGGTATCGACTACAACATTCCTCGGGGCACCGCTTTCACGCTTACCCCCACCGCATCGGGCGATGCAAACGGCGACACGCTTACATACTCGTGGGAGCAGGTAGATTTAGGTGCGGCCCAGGCGCTCTCCGCGGCGGATAACGGCACTTCCCCGATCTTCCGTGCCTTTGCGCCCACAACCGGCAACGCCCGCACCTTCCCGCGTTACGCCGACGTGCTGGATGGCACCCTCGTCCTTGGCGAGAAGTATCCCGCCGTCGCTCGCACATTCAAAGCTCGTATCAGCGTGCGCGATAACCGCTCGGGCGGTGGCGGTGTGATCGTTGATAATGTTAATGTAATCGTCAGCGGCACTGCCGGGCCCTTTTCAGTCTCCTCACCCAATACCGCCGTGGTTTGGACTCCTGGTAGCAATACCGTCACTTGGAGCAACACCGGGACCACCGCGGCACCCATCAGCACCGCGAATGTGCGCATCCTTCTCTCCACCGATGGGGGAAACACCTGGCCAACCACCCTGCTGGCCTCAACTCCAAACGACGGCACGGAAGTCGTTACTATTCCAGACAGCAGTTCTACCACGGCGCGAGTTAGGGTTGAAGCCGTCGGAAACATTTACTTTGACGTCTCGAATGTTAACTTTACAATCACCGGCACGCCCCCTCCCGCCACGCCCACAGGCGTAAACGCATCCCCTTCCAGCATCTGCACGGCTGGAAGTAATGTAACCCTCTCCGGCACCGTCGGTGCGGGCGAAACGATCGACTGGTACACTGGCAGTTGTGGCGGCACGCTTGTCATCGCGGGCTCCACTTCCATCAGTGTAACTCCTGCCGCCACGACAACGTACTTTGCCCGCGCCCGGCGCATTTCCGGCGGGGCGGTCAGCACCGCCTGCGCCTCGACCGTGGTCACCCTCCTCGGCGGCTCGATCTCCCCGCCCACGAACGTTTCAGCCGCCGACTTCACGGTGTGCACTCAGGTAACAATCACCTGGACTGCCGCGTCCGGCGCCACAAGCTATCAGATATTCCGCAATACGATCAACAACTCCGCCACTTCTGTTCAGATCAACACCGACACGGCCTCGCCTTACATCGATTCGACTGGCGTGGCGGGTACCCAGTATTTTTATTGGCTTAAGTCTGTCGGAGCTTGCGGGAGCAGCGTGGCGTTTAGCAACGGCGATGGTGGCGGCCGTCGCGCTGTGCCGCTTGCGCCCGCTGGTGTCTCCGCCACCGATGGCACATCCTGCTCCGCGGTAACGATCTCCTGGGGGTCGGTCGTCGGTGCTACAGGCTATTCTGTCCTAGCCAATACTGTCAACGATATTAACACGGCTCTATCGCTGGGAACGACCGCCGCCGCGACCTTTAGCAATAACCCGGCACCGGGAGTAACTTATTTTTACTGGATTCGGGCGAGCAACTCTTGCGGTTTCAGCGCGGATTCATCGCCCGATACCGGGTTCGTCGCTTCTTCGCCGCTTCCCCCCAGCACCCTCACCGCCTCAGATAGTACTGATTGTAACCAAATCGCTATCGCATGGTCTGCTTCCGGTGGTGCCACCTCGTACGAAGTTTGGAGAGCAACCTTAGACAGCTCCGGTGCCGCGACTCTCCTCTCCTCGCCAATCCTCACGTCATATAACGACGCGACCGCCGCCGCGGGCCAAACATATTACTATTTCGTGAAGGCTGTCGGAACCTGCGGCACAAGTTCCTTCAGTGTAAGCAACGCCGGGCGCCGGGCCGTAGTCTCACCCGTGCCAACCGGGGTTGATGCCACCACAAACTCCTGTACGCAGATCAGTATTTCCTGGTCGGCCAGCACCGATGCGAGCCTCTACGAAATCTACCGCAATACAACCAACTCGTCCGCAGGTGCGGCGCTCTTAACCGCTGTTGGCGGCACCAGTTACGCAGAATCTTCAGTCACCCCCGGCGTTGATTATTATTACTTTATCAAAGCCAGCAATCTCTGCGGCGAGAGCGCGTTCAGCACCGGTGCCCTCGGTCGCCGCCTCGCGCCCCTCGCCTCGCCGGCACCCGTCACGGCCGCGGATGGCGGCTCTTGCTCGGATGTCATGGTCGCTTGGTCTTCGGTTCCCTCCGCATCTTCCTACACCCTTTTCCGCAGCACAACAACTAACTTCGCGGAGGCCGCCGTTCAGTCCTCAGGACTACTGGCAACGTCCTACACCGATCTCACCGCGCAGCCGGGGATAACTTATTATTACTGGGTGCAAGCCTTGGGCAGCTGCGGCGACGGCGAAGTCGGTGGCCCCGATGCTGGTTTCATCGCCGCAACCCCCGCAGCACCAACCACGGTCGCCGCGGCCGATGCCGCCTCGTGCAATGGTGTGATGATCTCGTGGGACGCCTCGCCCAATGCCGACGGTTACTCGGTGTACCGTAACATCAGTGATACTTTTTCCGGCGCGGCGCTCTTGGGCCCGACCGCCGGAACCACCTTTGACGATGCCACTGCCGCGCCGGGAACAACATATTACTACTTCGTTCAGGCCTTTTCCAACCTTTGCGGAGCTGGCCCCAACTCCTTGAGCGATAGCGGCTCTGCGGGGACGGTCCCCTCCATCGGTCAGCAACCCGCGAGCCTCACCGTGGCCGAGGGAGGTAGTGCCTCGTTCACTGTCGTCGTAAGTGGTTCAGGCACTACCTATCAATGGAGCAAGGACAACGCCCCGCTCGCTGAGGATGCCCCCCGTGTTACCGGCACGCTGATGGCAACGCTTACGATTAGCTCCGCCCAACTCTCGGACGCGGGCGAGTACTCAGTGTCTGCAACGAATGCTTGCGGGCTGATCATAAGCAATCCCGCAGTGCTCACAGTTGAGTCCGGCTTCCCCTGTCCTGCCGACTTCAACCAAGATGGTGGTGTCGATGGCTCCGATGTAGAGGCCTTCTTCCTCGCCTGGGTAATCGCCGACCCCTCCACGGATGTTAATCAGGATGGCGGCGTGGATGGTGGAGATGTTGAAGTCTTCTTCCTCACGTGGGCCGCTGGCGGCTGTTAACTTCTGTTGGGTCAGCACCACAAGTTCGCCCGCTACGACAACCCTGTTCCGTCTGGCACGCTCACTCCCGCGCTGAGCTTTCGCCCCACCCGCAGTTGGCAGCCCCACTCTCCGCACACCCGGCCCAACACCTGCTCATCCGCATCGAAGCTCTTATGCCGGGTGCTCGCAATACCCCGGCAGTGTCTACCCTCGATCTGCATGAAGACTGCGCTCCTTTTCTCTATCGCGCTGGGAATTTCCTTAAACTCGGCTACCTATTGCCTGGGGCAGCCGCCAGCTATTGCGGCACCTGCTGCCTCCCCGCCGGGTGATGCCAGCGGCGGTGAGCGACTCCGGGAAGACCTGCGGGCGATGGTTACCAAAGCCCGCGATCGCGTCTACCCCGCGCTCGTTAACATAAGCGTTGTCACCGTCTCCTACTGGGGCGGCAAAGAGACTAAAGGCGGCAGCACCGGCAGCGGTACCATCTTAAGTGAAGACGGTTATGTTCTCACCAACCAGCATGTCGTCAACGACGGCACGAAGTTTCGAGTTACCCTCGCCGACAAGCGAGAGCTCCCCGCGACCCTTATCGGTGAGGACCCACTGACTGATCTCGCGGTCCTTAAGATTGACATCAGTAAGCTGAACCCCGGGGAAAAATTAAGCCCCGCTTTGTTCGGCGCATCCTCCAGCCTGGGTGTCGGCGATACCGTCATGGCGATGGGCTCGCCGCTCGCCCTCTCCCGCTCGGTGACCCTGGGTATCGTAAGTAATACCGAACGAGTCTTCACCGCCGATAGCGGCGACGATGTTGAAGAACTGGCCTTCGAACGCGGCCGCACTGGTCTTTTCACCAGTTGGATTCAGCACGATGCCGCCATCAATCCCGGCAACAGCGGCGGCCCGCTCGTCGATCTTGAGGGGCGCGTGGTCGGTGTCAACGCGATGAAGATAGGTTCCTCGGGCATCGCGCTCGCCATCCCGCAGTCGCTCGCCCAGCCGGTGTACGACTCGTTAATTAAGAATGGTGAGGTCAGCCGCAGTTACATCGGCCTGGCCCTCAAAAGCATCAAGCGCAGTGATTTCAAAGAGGGCGTGATCGTTAACAGCGTTCTCAAGGGCAGCCCCGCCGATAAAGCCGGCCTCAAAGCCGGAGACCTCATCGTCGCCATGGATGGGCAGCCCGTCAACGTCCGTTTTGCCGAAGAAGTCCCGGTCTTCACGCGTGCCATCGCCGATAAGCCGGTGGGAACACCCATCCAGTTTGAATATAAGCCTTCGGGCACCGGCGCGATATCCAAGGCGGTCATCGTCACCGAAAAACTCCTGCGTGAAACCGGCGATGAGACTTCGCTGCGACTCTGGGGTATCAGCCTCCGCGAGATCACCGAGAAGCTCGCCCGCGACCTTCAACTCCCCACCATGGAAGGCACAATGGTGTTAGGAGTTAAGAACGGCAGCCCCGCCGACACCGCCGAGCCGCAGCTGCAGATGGCCGACATAATTAAGAATATCGATGGCCAGCCGATCGCAAATCTCAAGCAAGCCGTCGAGGCCTACAAGGCCATCATGTCTCGCGAACCAATCCCCGAGTTCGTGCTCATCGGCGTTGATCGTCAGGGTAAAGATATTGTTACGCTCATCAAGCCCCGCCCCGATAAGAAGGAAGACCCCCCGCGAGAAGTCGCCAAAGCTTGGATCGGCATCGCTACTCAGCCCGTCTTGAAGGAGCTGGCCGAAAAGCTTGGTGACAAGGGCGCCACAGGGTTCCGCATCACCCGCATCTACCCCGGCACCGTCGCCGCCTCCAGCGATCTGAAGATTGGCGATATCATAACATCGATCAATGGTGAGCGCGTCGCCCCTCGCACCATGCAGGAAGCTGGCGCACTTAATCGCAAAATTAAGTCCCTCCCGATGGATAAGCCCGCGACCATCGCGGTTATCCGCCAGGGCACCCCCACCGATATCACCGTCGCGACCGAACGCACCCGAACCACTCGCGATGAAGCCCTCAAAGACGTCAACAAAGACTTCGAACTTACAGTCCGTGAGCTTACATTCTTTGATCGCGATGAAGCCCGCTGGACCGCCGATGTCACCGGCGTTCTCGCTGAGTCCGTGGAGCAAGCTGGCTGGGCTGGCCTCGCCGGTCTGGGCGCAGGCGACCTCATCCAACGCATCGGTGAAGCCGATGTCAAAGATATTCCCTCCTACCGCAAAGTCATGGAAGCTATCACCAAGGCCCAGCCTAGCAAGGTTACCTTCTTCGTGCTCCGCGGCACACGCACCTTCGTCCTCTTCGCCGAGCCCGAGTGGAAGCCCCTTACTAAAAGCGAGACCAAAAGCGAGACCGACGGCGAAGTCACCCCCCAGGCTCAAGCCACTCCTCCGGCTCCTGCCCCCAAGCCCACTCCATAAGCCCACTCCGTAAGCTCATCGCAAGTGCCGCCTTGGCCGACGCTTCATCTGACCGTCAACATTTGCACCCTTATTCTCGCACCATGATTTCGCCTCTCCCCTGAGCCAACTACGCAACCAATCCCAGCTACTTCATGCGATGCGTATACTCCCTATGTCTCGCTCTGATAGAGCCTTCAAGCGTCCCTGAACCCCGCTTCAACTCCCGCATCACAGCCCACCTAAGAAGTTGATCGATGAACTTACTGGACATCGTTACGCTCGCCTGTATCAAAGCCCCGCTTGCCGCCTCCGATAAGAAGGGCGTCATTGACGAGCTCGTCGATGTGCTTGCCGGCGCGGGTAAGGTCAGCGATGCGAAATCTCTGAAGGACGCCGTTTGGACCCGCGAACAGACCCGCACGACGGGAATCGGACACGGGCTCGCGATCCCCCACGGCAAGTGCCTTGGTATTGCCGGCCTTTCAATGGCGATTGGTAAGCCAGCCAAACCGATGGACTTTGAAGCCATCGACGGAAAGCCAGTCCGGCTCATCGTCCTGCTCGCCAGCCCTCCCGACCGCACAAGCGATCACATTCATGCACTCGCTCGGGTAAGCCGACTCATGACCATGGATGAGTTTCGTGAGAGAATCTACGCGGCTGCTTCTCCTCAAGAAATTTACGATCTCCTCCAAGGACAGGAAAAACCTGCATAACTTAGCTTGTTCGTTAACCGCCCATCACGGCCCGGCCGCCGCTTTCCGCCGCTTTAATCCGACTCGTAAGGCAAGTTAGTTCGGAGTGCTCCGGTGGTAAGGTGGGTTCATCAAACCTCTTTTTCTTCAGCCCGCCGCACCAACAACGAGGGGACGCACGATGGATGTAAGTTGTGCCGCGGCCCAGCACCCCCCCGTAAGCATCACCCCTCGCCCCCCTTCCAGCATGATTGGTGCCCCCGCCTCACCGCCAGATCTCTTCTCGCCTGCTGGGCAAACCGAAGCCTTCCTTCACCGCTTTCTTGATGCGCGGCCTTTGGCCGCCAGCCTCAAAGAAGCTGTCTCCTACTCTCTCTTCGGCACCGGAAAACGTCTCCGACCTGTGCTCGCGTGGTGGTCCTCCATCGCGGCGGGCGGCACCGGCTTTGACGCGCTTCCCGCCGCCGCGGCGTTGGAGATGATCCACTGCTTCAGCCTGATCCACGACGACCTTCCCGCCCTCGATAACGACGACCTTCGGCGCGGCGTGCCAACGCTGCACAAACACGCGGGCGAGGCCCTCGCGATTCTCTCGGGCGATTGCCTGCTCTCCCTCGCGTTCGAGGCCATCGCGCTCTCCCCCATCCAAGATGATGATCGCGCTTTGCGCCCGCACCTGAATGATTATATTACCTCACGGCTCTGCGCTCAACTCGCCCACGCCACCACCGACATGATTACCGGGCAGGTGCACGACACCCTGGGCCTCCCCGATGACGAGGTAAGCTCGCTCTCCCTGGGTAGCCCTCTTGACCGCTCCCTGGCCCGCGTCCAGACAATACATCGCAACAAAACCGGCGCGATCATCCGCGCTTCCTGCCGCATGGGCGCTATCTCCGCCAACCCGCCCGCAGATCAGCGCGAAGCGCTGCTCACCAGCATCACCGCATACGCCGATGCCCTTGGCTTACTCTTCCAGATCACCGATGATCTCATCGACGTTACCCAAACCGCAGCGCACGCTGGCAAACGCACAGGCAAGGACGCCGCAGCCGGCAAAGTAACCTATCCATCGATCTTGGGCGTAAAGGGCTCTCACGATGAGGTCGAACGCCTCTGCTGCCAAGCGCACGAAGCGCTCTCGCCTCTGGGGCACTCGGCCCTCCCCCTCATCCAACTCTGTGATCAGATGGCCCGGCGCACCAAATAGGCCAGCGCGCGCCCCCGCCATCGTCCGGACGTAATCAATGTCCGCCGAGCGCCAACATATGCTTAAAACGGCCCCGGGTGGCCCGCGCCAAGCCCTACGAACATAATTAACTGCTTCTGCACAACCGTGTCGAGCGCAGTTCTCGACGCGCCATCGCGCGAACTACCCTTGAGCGCAGCTGATAACTAATTGATAACTCCTAGTTTAGTAGCCAGGTAGAAACGCTCAGCCCGAAATGTCCACCACCCCGCCAAACTCCGCTCCCCGCTCAATCACCGACTTTCTAACCGATGGTTCGCTCGCCGCGTTGTGCGCTCAGGTGGCCAGCCTCACAGGTTTAGCCGTGGAGCTGCGCGATGCCGACGACAAGCGCGTCATCCGCCGCGCCCTCCCCATCGCGCCACCCGCAGACGCGCCTATTCAAATCACTTCTCCTTCCAACCCACTTGTCAAAAAACCAGCCAAGCCCCATACCAGCAAGGCCCACACCAGCAAACCAGAGGCAACCGACCCAGCCCAAGGCCAGCCAGCCTCAAGCAGCGTAAACGTAAGCAGTCTCGACGAGTCCCACCCTTTCTGGGCACTCGAAGAGCCCGCGCTCACCGGTACTGATCTCCAGCGCTTCCCGCTCTTGCTCACCGGCGATATAACAAAATCAATCGGCGCAATCGTCCTCGCCCCCGGTAGCCCCGTCCTCGCCGCCGATGCCCGCGCGCGACTCGAATCCGCCCTCTTTCTTCTCGCCGGTACTGCCAGCGAGCTCTGCCAGCACGAGGTGGAGCTACGCAACCGCATGAAAGAGCTCGCCGCGCTGTCGCGCATGAGCTCGTTGCTTGTACGAGCCGCCGGCCCCCAGCGCGTACTCGAAGTCGCGCTTGACTCAGCCCTGGAGGTCATGGGCCTGCACGCCGGCGCCGTCTACCTCATGCGTGAAGATGCCAACGGCATTCTCACAGAGAACGAGGCCGAACTTACGGTTGCCGCTTCCCGCAATCTAAGCAAAGAATGGCTTGAACTCCCCCGCCCTCTTTCCAAAGATCGCCAGTTTGATCGCCTCGCTCTCTCGGGTCAGATCGTCGTCAGCGAAGATATCGCCGCCGATGAACGCATCTCGATTACAGAGGAGGCGGCCGCGGAGCGACTGGGTGCCGCCATTCACGCGGGACTGGTCTTCAAAAACCGCCCACTCGGCGTTGTACGATTATATTCACGCGAGCCGCGGACCTTCAGCGATGCCGACCGCCGCCTCCTGGCTTCGCTCGTCGCTCAGGCTTCCGCCGCTCTTGAGCAAGCCCGACTATTACGTTTCGAGCAGGAAGAGCAGCGCATCCAACGCCAACTCCAGCTCGCCAGCGATGTCCAGCGCCGCATGTTGCCCCGCAGCGTGCCCTCCATCCGAACCCTCGATATGGCGGCTCGTTACATCCCATCTTTCGAGCTCGGCGGCGACTTCTACGACTTCATGGATCTCGGCGGCCACCTGGGCGTGGTCATCGGCGATGTAGTCGGCAAGGGAATCGCCGCGGCGTTGCTGATGAGCAGCGTCCGCGCCAGTCTGCGCGCCCACGTCCAGGAAGTCTACGACCTGGATGAAGTGGTCGCACGCGTCAATGTTGCATTATGTAAAGATACCCGCGATAACGAGTTCGCCAGCATATGGTACGGTGTAATTGATCCAGTCAAAGGCCGGCTTACCTATTGTTCCGGCGGGCACGAGCCCCCCTTTGTCGTCCGCGTCCCCAACCACCGCGCCCCCACCAGCGCGGATATCGACGAACTGTCCGTCGGCGGTATGGTCGTGGGGGTTGATCCCTCGCAACGCTACCAGCGGGCGGTCTTTGACTTACGTCCCAACGATCTCATCGTCGCATTCACCGATGGCATCACCGATGCTCAGAACTTCGCCAACGAAAAGTTTGGCAAGAAACGACTGCGCAGCGCCGTCCT
>Ga0163144_10028569_pt1 | contig 10751 bp, 12 predicted proteins | sample OliLak19BULKMAT1_FD_123175 | JGI IMG/M metagenome (GOLD analysis project Ga0163144, IMG submission 123175) | Freshwater microbial mat bacterial communities from Lake Vanda, McMurdo Dry Valleys, Antarctica - Oligotrophic Lake LV.19.BULKMAT1 | ecosystem: Environmental > Aquatic > Freshwater >... | reverse complement strand
TAGACGGCAAGCTGATGCCGACCGGAATCGACCAGGGCGCGTGCCATATCCAGTCCGTCGACGTGATCTCCGAGAAGTGCGAAACGCATGGGCAGGGGGTGGTCCGTCGGCAGGGGTTGGTTCGCGCTAAGCCGCAAGCGGGATATATCGTCATTCTATCAAGTTTCCGAAAGCCCACGGACGGCCGTCCGTGGGCTTTCGGGGCGGCGCCTACGTGCCGCGCGCGGCGGCGCGGCAAATCGCGTCCTTCATCTCCCGCACCGCGCGCTCCATGCCGACCAGCACGGCGCGCGAGATGATGCTGTGGCCGATGTTGAGTTCCTCCACGCCGGGGATGCGGCAGACGGGAGCGACGTTTTCGTAGGTCAGGCCGTGGCCGAGGTGAACGTGCAAGCCGTGGCCGCGGGCATAGTCGGCGGCCTCGCGTAGCACTTCGAGTTCTTGGGCGCGGTCGCCGGCGGTCTTGGCCTCGGCGTAGCGCGCAGTCTGTATCTCGACCGCTTTCGCCCCGAGGATCTTGGCGACTTCGATCTGGCGCGTGTCGGGATCGATAAACAGGGAAACCTCCACGCCCTTTTCCTTGAGGCAAACCATCGCTTTCTCGACGGCCTTTTGGTTGGCGACGACATCGAGGCCGCCCTCGGTGGTCAATTCCTCGCGGCGTTCGGGAACCAGCGTCGCCTCATGGGGGACGACTTCGCAGGCAAGTTCGACGATGCCGGGCGCAACCGACATTTCGAGATTCAGACGCGTCTGCACGACCTGGCGCAGAATACGCACGTCGCGGTCCTGAATGTGGCGGCGGTCTTCGCGGAGGTGGATGGTGATGCCATCCGCGCCGCCAAGCAAGGCGAGCACGGCCGCCGCCACCGGATCGGGTTCGACGGTGCGGCGAGCCTGGCGGACGGTCGCGACGTGATCGATGTTGACGCCAAGACGGATCATGGGATTCCCTTCGACCGATTCCATGGAAAGAAAAACCTCAGCGATCTTTAATTATATTTTTTCGCGCCGGGAATGGATTCCGTATTTTTGGAATCACCCCCGAGGTTAGCGCGAAGGCATCCGACTCCGCAAGGGTTGGGAACCGGCGCGTGATCGTGTAAGATGGAAATTCGACTGCTACGAGCGACCCTCTCCCAAAAAGTCTCGGCCGATGAACGAACCTCACAATCCCGCATTGCAATTCACTCGTCGTCAACTGCTTTCACGCACGGGTGCCGGCCTGGGCTTCGCGGCGCTTACGTCATTGCTGGGCGAGAAACCCGCTCGCGCGGACGAACCGGCACGCATCGGCGGTCTGGACGGCGTGCCGCATCATCCGCCCAAGGTTCGTCGCGTTGTCTATCTCATGCAGACGGGGGCGCCGTCGCACGTCGACTTGTTCGACCACAAGCCAAGCCTCACCGCCCTTCGAGGCCAACTCCTGCCGCCCAGCGTGCAAATGGGCCAGCGCCTCACGACGATGACGCAAAGCCAACGGCAACTAATCCTGCCGGGCATCGCGGGGTTTCGTCAATGGGGCCAAAGCGGGCAATGGCTCTGCAACTTCCTGCCACACACCGGCTCCATCGCGGACGACATCTGCGTCATCCGCTCGATGCACACCAATGCCATCAACCACGCGCCGGCCGTCACGCTCTTCCTGACAGGGGCCGAGCAACCCGGCCGACCCAGCATGGGCGCCTGGCTCGCCTACGGCCTGGGCAGCATGACCAACGAATTGCCCACCTTCCTGGTGATGACCAGCCAGGACCGCGAACTCTCCTGCGGCCAGCTGTTCTTCGACTATTACTGGGGATCGGGATTCTTGCCCTCGGGCTTTCAGGGCGTCAAGATGCGCTCCAACGGCGATCCCGTGCTGTATCTCTCCAATCCCGCCGGCCTGGGCCAAGACATCCGCCGTGGCTTGCTCGACGATCTCGGCACGCTCAACCGCATGCGCCATGCCGAGGTCGGCGATCCCGAGATCAACACCCGCATCGGCCAATACGAGATGGCGTTTCGCATGCAGACGTCCGTTCCCGAACTCACCGACCTCTCGCGCGAACCGCGCCGTATCCTCGAAATGTACGGACCGGACGTCGAACGCCGCGGCAGCTTCGCCTGGAATTGCATCATGGCCCGCCGCATGCTCGAGCGCGGCGTCCGCTTCGTGCAACTCATGCACGCCGGTTGGGATCAGCACAACAATCTGCCCACCCAACTCGCCATCCAGTGCCGCGATACCGACCAGCCCTCGGCCGCCCTCGTCAAGGATCTCAAAGCGCGCGGCCTGCTCGACGACACGCTCGTCGTCTGGGGCGGCGAGTTCGGCCGAACCGTCTTCGTCCAGGGTGACTACACCCAACCCCGCTTCGGCCGCGATCACCACGGCCGTTGCTTCTCCATCTGGATGGCCGGCGGCGGCATCCGCGGCGGCGCCAGCTACGGCCAAACCGACGACTTCTGCTACAACGTCATCGAAAACCCCGTCGACGCCTACGACTTCCAGGCGACCATTTTGCACCTACTTGGCATCGACCACACCCGCCTCACCTTCCGCTTCCAGGGCCGCGACTTCCGCCTCACCGACGTGCATGGCAATGTCGTCCGCGGCATATTAAATTAGGCATGGTAGAATGACTTAAGGCAGGATTGGCGGGCCAGCACGGGAACGCAAAAGAGGGTCGGGCATGACACCTGAAAACTTCACGGCGGTGCTGGAAGGGTTGCGGACAACTCAACCCTTCCAAGTGTTTACCGTCGAACTGAACGGCGGGCGGCGGTTCGAGGTAGACCATCCTGGCGCGTTGGTGACGCGCGATGGGGTGGCTGTGTTCTTGGCCCCAGGCGGCGTGCCTGTGTGGTTCGACCACGAGAGTGTCCTGCGAGTGGTTGGCGCCGGGTCGCAGACCGAGGCGTAGTGTTCAACATCTGAACATGTCTGAACTGCAAGACAAAATCCTTGACAGCGCCGGCCGAATTGCTTGGAATGTTTCCTTCATACGCCATTGGCGTTTACATATGTAACCGGCCGAATCGAAACACCCCAATCGGCGCTTGCGTATTTAACCGGTGCCGATTGGCTTACTCACCAGTTCGCCGGCTTGGTTTCTTGCATGGGACGACTCGTCGAAATCAATGATGACTCCGACACGAGCGACGCCCGGATCGACGCGATCGCCCATGAATTTACCACTGAGCCGTTCGATATTCACGCTGTCCTTGACGACGGAGATGCCCTTATTGTCGAAGTAACGGAAATTGGCATTCTGTTGACCATTGCCGGATTCGTCGTTGCCGATCCTGAGTTGCCAGACGAAACCGTGGAGACGGATCTCGGCGGCCAATCAGCGGTAATAAATCGGCGCTGCTTCGTCTCCAAGAAGATTGCATCGCCAGCCGTGAGTCGTTTCTTGCGCTATCGCGATACGCCTGTTGACCTGGGCTGGTTCCCGGTTGCGATTCTCAATGAATGGAAACGACCCGGCTTCGGAGGGTCGCTGTTGACCGATGATGCTATCATCGAGTTGTGGAAGAATGATCGGCGAGTTGATGCTGTGCGCGAATACCGCCGCACGCACTCATTCTGTTTGAAAGAAGCGATGGACGCTATTCAGTCGTTGGTTGAGGATCGCCGGCGAATCAGTCGCTGAACTTGACCGGGGCCGCATTCTGGTTTACCGCGGCATGTAGTTGTTGCAGCGACCCCCGCAAGTTAGCTTGTGCGTTCGGCGAGTTGCTTGCACCTGTCTACAATAATGAGACACCCGGATGCTAGGTTGGTGGAGTATTCATGGCGAAAAAGAAGCCAGGCACGACGCCAACGATCCCTCCAGCCCAACCGCAGATTTTTGAGGCATCCCTGGGGGCAAACGGCTCGGTGGTTCGTGGCCAAGCCATTACGCAAGCGCAGGCGGAAGCAAGGAGGCAAGTTGGTCAAGACGTCGTGGTATGTGGGCCGAATTTGTCTGCAAACCGGACACTGGCAAGAGCAATCGAAATAGGCGGCAATGGCACCGCCAAGCGATGTCCGCCGCACGGGAATGCCGGCCAACTTGCTTTGCCACATTATCAACCTGATCCAAGGCCGCCCGCGGGACATACCTTTTATGAAACACCAAATCGAAATGCCGTCTGAACAGATCATGCGGTTCTTCAATCCGGAACTGTATGTTCGATTCAATTCAGCGGATGATGAAATCGCTGATCTTGCGAATGAAGAGTGGGAAAAGGCTCTCCGAGATTACCAGCGCCACCTTGATTCAATTCGCGATCGAATGCCGTCCCAGGTCAGGAAGGTCACCGAACTGTGTTTGCATGATGCTGAAGTTCTTGGATTCCAGAGCGAACCGCAATGGGTTGTCTCGATACCCGAGCCGTTTTGTCCCGGACCTTTCTGTTCAGTGGTGGCCATTCTTGTTCTCAAGCAAGACAGGGCTATCAAGTCGCTATTTTACATACTTTGGGATCGCATTCGCGAATACCCAGCAAGGGAAGACTGGCCGTTCTCAAAGTCGCGGAAACATTGGCTCTATGATGAAGTGGATGTCGCGGCAGATCACCGCGGCTTCCTGCACCGCATTCTTTTTAGCGACGGCTCCATCGTTGAGATTCCGTTTGTATCCGCGATCACCAGCGCTGTGAAATTACCCGATCCAGATGAACAGCTGACATGCCGCTCCTAGGGACGGGATTTTCGGTTCACCGACGTTCATGGCAATGTCGTGCGCGGCATATTAAACCAACCCCCGCTCCACCAAAATCGTCAACCCCTGCACATGCTTGCATTGATTGTGCGCCATGAACCCCATGCACTCGCATGAACGATCCGCCGGAACGCCGACGCGCGTGTGATAGAGCGTGCCCAAACCTAATCGATGGACCGCGAAACCGCGGCCGCCGATTTCGCAGGGGATCTCCTGAAAAACGTAGTAGGTGTCTTTTTTCCGGGACGTGATGCGAAAGATGCCCGGACCGTCCGCGCCCGGGGGGCGCAACAGGCGAATGGTTCGGCCGGGTTCCCGCGTCGTTTTCGTCATGCCATCCGCGTCGCCACGACCGCCGCGTGAAGAACGGCCGCGAAACGCACGGTTTCATGGACCGTCTCTTCCGAGACGTCGTGCTTGAGCAGCGTGCCTTCATGAGCGCGGAGGCACATCTCGCACCCCGCCAACGCGGCGACGGCCATGCTCATTAGCTCGAAGTTGACCTTGCTCGTCTTGGGTCGCACCATCCACTGCATCCGCAGGCGGGCGGGTTTTGTGCCGTAGCTTTCCTTGCCGATCATGTGGCGAAAGCGGTAATAGACGGTGTTCATCGCCATGAGCGATGCGGCGGCTTGGGCGTCTTCGATCAATTCGTTAGTGGCGCCCGCCGCCTTCGCGTCCGCCAAAATCGCGTCGCGCAATTTCGCCTCGCCGAGATAATATGCCGACGCCAGCGCGATGCCCCAGATCTGGTCCGCCTCCAAGAAATCGCTGTTGGAGATGCTGCCCAGATTCAGCTTGGTGTCCTTCGCCGGCTCCGGAAAAGTCTCCCGCAACGCATCGACGGCCGGCATGTTTACGTTTGCCATGTGTCATCTCCGAAAATGGTACCCATCCAGTCACCTACCCCGAAGGGGGTTGCGGTCCCATAGCCCAGGGTCGCGCAGCGCACCCTGGGGAAAACGGCGTCATCACGGGATCTACCCCGAAGGGGTTGGGTCAATGTTGAGGCAACCCCTTCGGGGTAGGCGCTGTTTGGGCATCGTTCACCCAGGGTGCGCTAACGCGACCCTGGGCTTTGCGACCCCAACCCCTTCGGGGTAAAATCCGCCTGCCTTCTATACTCTGCAGGCCTTCTACACCTTGATCGTTTCCTTCCCCTTCTCCCAATTGCAGGGGCAAAGTTCATCGGACTGAATCGCGTCGAGTACGCGCAACGTCTCTGGGACGCTGCGGCCGACGCTGAGGGGGTACGACGCGGAAAATTGGATGGTCCCGTGTGGATCGACGATGAACGTTGAGCGCAGACACGCGTTCTCCACGGGATCAACGATGCCCAAATCGAACGCCAACTTTTGCGCCGCGATCATGGGATACGGCAAATCTTTCAGATCCGGATGCGACTTCCGCCACGCTTGATGGCTGAATTCGTTGTCGGTGCTGCCCGCGAGGAGGACGGCGCCGCGGTCGTTGAATTCCTTGTTCTTCTTGGCGAATTCCACCAATTCCGTCGGGCAGATGAACGTGAAATCCTTGGGATAGAAGAAGTAGACGACCCACTTGCCTTCGTAGGTTTGGTTGTTGATTTTCTTGAAGCCGTTCTTGTCCAGATTCACGCAGGCCTGCACGTCGAATTTGGGAAACTTGTCGCCGACAGTAAGCATGGAACATCCTCTCATTGAAAGTCGAAAGTTACGGGAAACCGGTCAAACATTGTTATAGGCCCTGGCGAGCCGGGCGGCGTCAGCCCCCGGAGTGCCGCTCCAAGGCGCGGCAAAATACTCCGGGGACTGACGTCCCCGGCTCGCCAAGCGATTTGACGAACGCCCATTCGCTTCGTAATTCAAGAGCGAGTCCGCCGCGCGTCACGCCTCTCGCGCAACTGTTGGATACCCGAACCAATCAAGGAGATTCACGCCATGAGCCAGCGCCAAGTAAAATTCAAAGACAAGATGCTCAATCTGGCCGGCCCGCAACTCAAGGCGGGCGACGCGGCCCCCGATTTCGCCTGCGTCACCGGTTTGGATGTCGTCAAACTCAGCGACACGGCCAAGACCGCCCGCCTCTTCAGCGTCGTCCCCTCGCTCGACACCCCCGTTTGCAGCCAGCAAACCAAGAAGTTCAGCGACAGCATGGGCGAATTGGGCGACAAAGTCACCGCCTACACCGTCAGCCTCGACATGCCCTTCGCGCAAAAGCGCTTTTGCGAGAGTGAAGGCATCCAGAATATCAAGAACCTGTCCGACTTGCACAACCAATCGTTCGGCAAGAACTACGGCGTCTTGATCGAAGGGCTGCCGATTCCACTGCTCTCCCGCGCCATCTTCGTCGTCGACAATAGCAATAATATCACCTATTGCGAATACGTTCCCGAAGTGGGCCAGCATCCCAACTACGAAAAGGCGATGGAAGCCCTGAAGGCCGCCGCCGGTTAACCACAATCGCCGCTTGCGGCTTAGCGCGACCGAACAAATCTCAATCGCGCTAAGCCGCAAGCGGCGGACTTTTCTCATGGCAATCTTTCCCCTTTTCCTGGAGCAGCCGCTCGCCGACGCGTGCCGGGGCGGCGTCATTACTCTGGGCAATTTCGACGGCGTCCATCTGGGCCACCGCGCCCTTCTCGCCGAGACGGTTCGCCAAGCCAAGGAACGCGATCTCTCGTCCGTCGCCGTCACTTTCGATCCGCATCCGCTGGAAGTGTTGCGGCCGGAGTCCTTTCAGCCCGTTCTTACCACACTGCCCCATCGAGTGGAATTGATTCAGGCCGCCGGCATTATCCATGTCGCAGTCATTCAGACGACGTCGGCTTTTCTTCGTTTGGGGGCCGATGACTTCTTCCAAAAAATCGTGCTCGACCTCCTCGCCGCGGCCGCCGTCGTCGAGGGCTGGAACTTTTGCTTCGGCAAGGGGCGCGAGGGTACGACGCAAACTCTGGAAGACCTGGGCCGCGCGTCAGGCGTAGGCGTCACGGTCGTGCCGCCGCGCGAAGTGAACGACCGTCTCGTCTCCAGCAGTCGAGTGCGGCAGGATCTCTTGGCCGGCGATGTCGCGGACGCCGCCTTGCTTTTGGGACGGCCCTATCGCTTGGAAGGCCGGGTGGAACGCGGCCAGCAGCGCGGGCGCACCATTGGGTTTCCGACTGCCAACCTCTTTCACGTCCCGACGCTGATTCCCGGCGACGGCGTTTATGCCGCCATCGCCTACCACAATGGCAAGGCGTGGCCGGCGGCGGCCAACATCGGCCCCAACCCAACCTTCGGCGAGCAGGGACACAAGCTGGAAGTGCATCTGCTTGGGTTTCAGGGCAATCTTTATGGACAGATGCTGACGGTCGATTTTCTGGAAAGGATTCGGGCGACGCATCCGTTCGCCGACGTGCAGGAGCTGATTGCGCAAATTCGCAAAGATTCGGAGCGCGCGGAGAACATCGCGACGGCGTTTCTCCAACGCCCGTAGCCCGCTTGCGGCTTAGCGCGATCGGGTATCCCGACGCTTGCGCGTCGGGTCTGGTAAATCATTCTTCATCCTTCTCGCGGACGTTGAATTCGAGCTTCCACTTTTCTTTGCCGTCGCGGCTGATGCACCACAATTCCAGCGTGCCGACTTCCGTCACCTTGCTATGCAGATGCACCGGCACCATGCGGCCTTCCTTGCCGGGCGATTCCAGCGTCGTTTGCATCGGCGCCAACTCGTCGATCTCGCCGAACCACTCCTCGATCATGACGCCTACCGTATCATTGCGGCGGACATTGGAGCCCAGGAAGCGGAAATCGACATGTTCTCCCACGATCAAGCCGAACTCCTGTCCCGGCACGTCCGTCTCGGTTCCTTCCTCCATGCCGAAGGGAACGACGCACAACGCTTTGAGCGGCGGCGGACTGCCGGGCACGGCGGGCAGCGACGACTCGATGCCGATGTAATACGCTTGCGCAGTGCCGCCCCGAATGCGGATGCCTTTGCCGCGCCGCACCAGGCCGTAATAGGCGGCCCCCGACGCCACGGCGCGATCCAGGTCGGTGCCGTGCAGTTCGCGTACGCCCGATTTGTTCCACTCGTTCATGATCTCCAACAAGCGCGTCCGCAACGGCTCGGCCTTGAAGACGCCGCCGTTAAAGAGCACGACCGCCGGCTGGCTCGCCTTCTTCTTGCCGCGTTTTCCCGTCGCCTTTTGTTGGAGCACCTCCAAGTTTCGCGCCAAGAAGTACGCGAGGTGTTTGCTGATCGCGGGATCGGCCGCGTAGGGCAAGCCGATCTCCTGGAGTCCGATGGCGCGCTGCCGTTGCGGCTGCACGTCTAGCGGCGAATGCGGAAGGAAGCCGTCGACGAGCACTTTCTCGACATCGCCGCGCGCCAGGTCGCCCTTGATCGCTCCGCCGATGACCCGGCTGCCGCGTCCCAACACGGTGACTTGCGCGGTTTCATTACCCTTTTCGGCGAAGATGGTTTCTTTGGCAAGCCGGCAGCTGTGCCAGAGCATGTGCATCTGCCCCTGGTCGAGCTTGATGCCTTTTTGCGTGAACTGCTGGCCGGCGAAATGCGCCAGGGCCAGGTCCATGTTGTCGCCGCCCAGGAGGATATGGTCGCCGACCGCGACGCGCGTGAGCACCAGCTGGCCGACTTCCTCGCTGACCGCGATGAGCGACAAGTCCGTGGTGCCGCCGCCAACGTCGCAGACCAGCACCACGTCGCCGACTTCCACCTGCTCGCGCCAGCCGTCGTGGCTGGCGCTGATCCACGAATAAAATGCGGCCTGCGGCTCCTCCAAAAGCGTCATCTTCTCGATGCCCGCCGCCCGCGCGGCCTCCACCGTCAACTCGCGCGCCACCGCGTCGAACGACGCCGGCACCGTCAGGATGATGTCTTGATTCTCCAGGCGATGTTGCGGCACATCCTTCGCGATCTGGTGGTTCCAGGCATCGACCAAATGCTTGAGGTAATAGGTCGAGGCCTCCAACGGCGAAACACGCCGCCCGTTCTCCGGCGCTTTCCACGGCAATAGCGGCTGACGGCGATCCACGGTCGGATGCGACAGCCAACTCTTCGCGGAGGCGACCAACCGCGTCGGCACCTGGCTGCCGAATACGCGCGCGAACTCGCCCACGCAATAATCGCGATCCTTCGCCCAAGGCAGGTTAAGCGCCCCCGCCGGTTGCTCCCCCGGACCGGGCAAGTACAGAAAGGACGGCAATAGCGACCGTTCCTCGACCACTCCCGGCGCGACCACTTGCGGGATCTTCAGATGCTGCAACGGCGCGTCGTCGCCCGCTCCCGTGTCGAAATACGAGATCGCCGAGTTCGTCGTTCCCAAATCGATGCCGACCACAAAGCGCGACGTGGACATGTCAGGGCAACTCCACCTCCGCCGGTTGCATGACGAAGCCGTCCTGCCCCTCGGCGGGCTTTTGCAATTTGACTTCCGTGACGCGCCACCCGTGATGCTGCAACGTCCCCTTGAACGGCGGCTGTCCCGTTACATTTCCCGTGAGACGAATCGCCGCAGGATCGAAGCCTGGCTTCACCTCGACGTTCTCCCCCTCGTTTTTGCCGGGAATCACCGGCTCCAAGGTGAGATGCTCCTTGAGCGCCTTCTGACAGTCGCGATGGATGTCGCGCACGGCCGCCCCGATCTGGTCATTAGCGTAGGTCTGAATGTCTTCCAACAGAAAATCGAGCAGCCGTCCTTCGCGCTGCAACAGCGCCAAGAGCAGCACCGGCTCGGGCGATGCCTTGACGGGCTTGGGCGGCGGCTTCAGGACGTCGTTGACCCTGCCTTCAAACTCTTTGTCGCGTAGATAACGCAGTGCGATCCCCTGGCCCTGGAAGTAGCGCGCCAGCGAACCGCCGCCCACGATCAACATAAAGACAAGCCGCGACAACAACAACGCGCCAACGGTGACGGCGACCACGGTCAACGGATCTTGCAGGTCCATGCGCCCTTCCTGTCAAGCAAATCACTCAAGTACCACGACTCCTTTTCGTTATACCGCTGGCCGATGGGATTGGCCGCGCCTGTTGGCACGGAGCGTGAACGCGCAATGGGATGAACCCACTTGCTTGCGC
>Ga0163144_10028565_pt1 | contig 10752 bp, 5 predicted proteins | sample OliLak19BULKMAT1_FD_123175 | JGI IMG/M metagenome (GOLD analysis project Ga0163144, IMG submission 123175) | Freshwater microbial mat bacterial communities from Lake Vanda, McMurdo Dry Valleys, Antarctica - Oligotrophic Lake LV.19.BULKMAT1 | ecosystem: Environmental > Aquatic > Freshwater > Lake... | reverse complement strand
TCCGCGACCATCCGCGGGCCCGCGCAAAGCGCTTGGTGCAGCCGCCCTGGGTCCTGACCCAGGGGTGACACATAATCCAATCGCCCAAAGGGCCAATCGCCTAAAAGGCCTCGTGCTGGCGATGCCAGCGCCAATCTTGGAAAAGAGCCACGCCTCGAATCGTGGACGTTATCGTGCGCCGGGTCGGAACGGACTCCGGGCACACTTTCGGGCCCAACACACCGACGTTTCAGGTGGGCCCGCTGGGCTGGGAAAAATCCCGGATCTATTGGCTTTCAGGCGGTTTGAAAGCCAAATATCTGCACCTCGAGTTGGGCCAACTTTGAAAAGTTGGGCCAACCGGGAGAGACGGTGGAAGAGGCCTAGTCGGCGGCCTTTGCCTGGGGCTCCAGCACGTCCAGCACCTTGGGCGGCGACATGGGCAGGCTGTAGAAGCGCTCGCCGAGTGCGCCGTGCAGCGCGTTGGCGACGGCGGCCATCACGGGGACCAGCGGCACCTCGCCGACGCCGCGCACGCCCTGCGGATGCTTCGGGTTCGGGATCTCGATCATGACGGCGTCGAGCATCGGCAGGTCCGAGGTGACGGGCATGCGATAGTCGAGGAAGCCGGCGTTATCGAGGCGGCCGTTCTTGTCGTAGATGTACTCTTCGCTCAGCGCCCAGCCGATGCCCTGGGCGACGCCGCCCTGGATCTGGCCCTCGCAATAGTCGGGATGGATCGCGCGGCCGACGTCCTGGAAGGCCGTGTAGCGCGTCACCCAGACGCGGCCGGTGTCGCGGTCGACTTCGACGTCGCAGATGTGCGTGCTGAAACCACCCTCGGCACCAGTCGTGTTGGTTGAGGCGCCGGCGCCGATCGGGCCGCCGGTCTCGGTGGCGCGGGCGGCGAGCTGGGCCAGCGACAGGGGATCGAACTTGCCGGCATTGTCGCCGGCAGGCTTGGCCTCGCCGTTATCCCAGGTGACCGCCTCGGGGTCGATCTTCCAGATCTTGGCGGCGCGGCGCTTGAGGTCGGCGATGACTTTCCCCGCGGCATCGGTCACGACCATCGCCGAGGCGAAGGTGACGCGGCTGCCGCCGGTCAGGTTCGAGAAGCCGATGCTGCTGGTGTCGCCGATCAGCACCTGCACCTTGCTGTGTGCGATGCCGAGCAGCTCGGCCGCGATGTTGGCGGTGGAGGCGCGGCTGCCGCCGATGTCGGGATGGCCCGTCATGACCACGACGGTGCCGTCCTCGTTGATGCTCATCTGGGCGCTCGATTCGCCGCCGGCATTGAACCAGTAGCCCGAGGCCACGCCGCGGCCCTGGTTGGGTTTCAGCGGCGCCTTGTAGTGCGGATGGGCAAGCGCCTGCTTCAGCGACTCCTGGTAGCCCATGACCGGATAGACCGGACCGTGGACGGCCTTGGTGCCCTGCTTGGCCGAATTCTTCAGGCGGAGTTCGAGCGGATCCATCTTGAGCTTCTGGGCGAGCTCATCCAGCACGCACTCCACCGCATAGGCGCCGATCGGTGCGCCCGGGGCGCGGTAGGCCGCGACCTTCGAGCGATTGGAGACGACGTCGAAGCCCTGGGTGTAGGCATTCTCGATGTCGTAGGGGCCGAAGGCGCAGCCGGCGGCGCCGCGGATCGGCGAGCCGGGAAAGGCGCCGGCCTGCAGCCAGTAGGTGCCCTGGGCGGCCGTGATGGTGCCGTCCTTCTTGGCGCCGATCTTGACCTTGCTCATCGAGCCCGAGGTCGGACCGGAGGCGCGGAACACTTCCTCGCGGCTCATCACCATCTTAACGGGCTTGCCCGACTTGCGCGCCAGCACCAGCGCCAGCGGCTCCAGATAGATGATGGTCTTGCCGCCGAAGCCGCCGCCGATCTCGGCCGGAATGGCGCGAATGTCGCTCTGCGTCACGCCGGTCAGCAGCGCGGTCATGGCGCGGACCATGAACTGGCCCTGGCTCGAGCTAAAGATCGTGGCCTTGCCGTCGGTGACGCTGACGAGGCAGGCGTGCGGCTCGATGTAGCCCTGGTGCACCGCCTCGGTCTTGAAGCTGCGCTCGACGATCACGTCGGCTTGCTTGAAGCCGGCTTCGATATCGCCCTTCTTGTGCTCGAGCGTGCCCGCGATGTTGGAGGGTTTGCCTTCGAACTTGATGTGGTCATGCAGAGGGGTGGCACCCGGCTTCATCGCGTCCTCGACGTCGATGGCATGGGGCAGCACCTCGTAGTCGACCTTGATCAGCTTGAGGGCTTCGGCGGCGATCTCCTGCGAGGTCGCGGCGACGGCGGCGACGGGATGGCCATGGAACAGCGCCTTGTCGCGCGCCATCACGTTGCGGCACATCCAGCGGATGTCCTGGATGCCCAACATGACCGGGCCCTTGTCGATCGGGAAGTCGACGATGTCCTTCGAGGTCATGACCGCCTTGACCCCCGGGAAGGCTTCGGCCTTCGAGGTGTCGATCGACTTGATGCGGGCGTGGGCGTGCGGGCTGCGCAGCACCTTGCCCCAGATCATGCCGGGCATGTTGGTGTCGGCGGCGTAGGCGGCGCGTCCGGTGACCTTGTCCGCGCCGTCCGGCCGGGGGGTGCGCTTGCCGATCCACTTGTTGTCGGGATTGTCGTTGGTCATGGGGTGTTCCTGTCCGGGCGGGTGAAATTCAGATTGTAGCGTAGGGCAGGGCACGGGTCGGCGGCAAGGCGATCCAGGCCGGCCCGTTGCCAGGCTACAGGGCCTTCAGCGCCGCCTGCACGTCGTCGACATGGGCCGCGACCTTGACCTTGCGCCAGATTTTTCGGATCACGCTGTCCTTGTCGATCAGGAAGGTTGCGCGGTCGATGCCCATGTACTTGCGACCGTAAAGACTCTTCTCGATCCAGGTGCCGTACTTCTCGCAGATTTTGCCATCCTCGTCGGACACAAGCGGGAAGTTGAGTTCGTACTTGGCCTTGAACTTGTCGTGGCGGGCGACGCTGTCCTTGGAGACGCCGACGACCTGGGCCTTCAGTTTTTTGAAATCAGGTGCCGCGTCGCGGAAGCCGCAGGCCTCGGTGGTGCAGCCCGGTGTGTCGTCCTTGGGATAGAAGTAGAGCACGACAGGCTTGCCGCGCAGATCCGAGAGCTTGAGTTTCTTGGCTCCGTCGGTGGCGGCGGTGAAATCCGGCGCCTTCTTGCCTTCCTCGACACTCATTTGTCTCTCCTTGCCTGCCAGCCGGCGGCGCGCGCCGGCGCCTCGACGATGCGCTCGTATATAGCACGCGCGGCTGCTGCCTCGGTCGCAATCCGCGCTTTGAGGCCGGCGAGATCGGCCGCATCCTCGGTGGCCGCGATCAACCGGCGCTGGCCCTCAGGCGCGCTGGTCTCGTCGAAGGCCGCTTCGTCGCCGTTCAGGGTGAGGCGGAGCAGGCTCTGCACGTCGGAGAGCAGCGTGCGCGTGGCCTGCAGGCGCTCGGCATCGGCGCGCTCGATCAGGCCGGCCTCGGCCATCCGGCGCAACATTTCGGCGGGATGGGGGGCGAGCAGGTCGGGCCGAGCCGCAGCGTGGAAGAGCGCCCGATATTGCGCCACGAAGTCGATGTCGAACAGCCCGCCCGGCAAGTGCTTGAAGTCCCACGCGCTCTTGGCCGGTGCATGCTGGGCGATGCGGTCGCGCATGTCGGCCACATCGCGCACCAGTGCGCCGGCGTCGCGCGGCCGGCAGAGCGTCGTCTTCACGATATCTGCGAGCCGATCGATCAGCGCTGCCGGCCCGTGGATCACGCGGGCGCGGGTCAGTGCCATCTGTTCCCAGGTCCAGGCCGACTGCGCGTGATAGGCCTCGAAGCCTTCCAGCGAGTTGGCGAGCGGCCCGGCGCGGCCCGACGGGCGCAGCCGCATGTCGACTTCGTAGAGCGCACCTTCATTGGTATGGGCGGTGAGCGCCGTCACAATCTTCTGGCTGAGCCGCGTGTAATACTGGATCGGCGACAGCGGCTGCGCGCCGTCCGAGGTCTCGAGGTCCGAGGGGATGTCGTAGACGAAGATCAGGTCGAGGTCGGAAGTGGCCGACATCTCCCGGCTGCCGAGCTTGCCCAGCCCCAGCACGGCCAGGCGCTGGCCGCGGAAGCCGCCATGAACGTCGGCGAAGCGCTGCTCGACCCGGTCGCAGAGCGCCGAGATGGTGGCGGCGGCGACATCGGAATAGGCGAGGCCTGCCTCTGCCGGCCGCACGATATGCTTCAACTGCTGCACGCCGATCTGGAAGCGCCGGTCGTTGGTCCAGCGCCGCGCCAGGTCGAGGATGTCCTGCTCATGATCGACGTTTGCCAGCACGGCCGACAGTTCCGCCGTCATCTCCTCCGCCGAGGGCAGGGGGCGATAGAAGTCGGGCGACAACACTGAATCGAGGAGGAGCGTGCGGCGCGCGAGGTGAGCGGCAAGGCCCGGTGCGCTGCCCATGATGGTGGCGAGAAGTTCGAGCAGTGCCGGATTGGCCTTGAACAACGAGAAGAGCTGCACGCCCGCCGGCAGATTGGCGAGGAAGAGATCGAAGTTGAGCAGCGCCTGGTCGGGTGCGGCGGTCGAGCCCAGTGCCTTCAGGAGGCCAGGCATCAATTCGGTCAGCAGTTCGCGGGCCCGCGCGGTCGCGGTGGCGCGATAGCGGCCATGGTGCCAGCGCCGCACGATGCCGGCCGCTGCAGACGCATCGCGGAAGCCCATGGCACTGAGAGACTCCAAAGTGCCGGGATCGTCGTCGGTGCCCGTGAAGACCAGATTGCCGCCGGGGCCGGCCAGGCTCGGTGCCTCCTCGAACAGCCTGGCATAGTGACCTTCGACGCAGCGCAGCCGGTCGAGCAGGGCTTGCTGGAACGAAGCCGAATCAGGATAGCCCAGAAAAGTGGCAATCCCTGCCACCCCGGCCTCATCGGCCGGCAGACTGTGGGTCTGGCGATCGTCGACCATCTGCAGGCGATGCTCGACCCGGCGCAGGAAGCCGTAGGCCTCGATCAGCTCGTCCGCCGCCGCTGGTGTGACGTGTCCCGTCGCCGACAAGGCCCGGATGGTCTCGCAGGTGCCGCGCAGCCTGAGCGACGGATCGCGGCCGCCGAAGATGAGCTGCTGGGTCTGGGCGAAGAATTCGATCTCGCGAATGCCGCCGCGTCCCAGCTTCACGTTGTGGCCGAAGACCTTGACCGTGCCGCCGCCGCGATGGGCATCGATCTGCCGCTTGATCGAGTGAATGTCGTGGATCGCCGCGAAGTCGAGGTGCTTGCGCCAGATATAGGGCCGCATGTCAGCCAGGAAGGCCGCGCCCACGCCACGATTGCCGGCCACCGGATGGGCCTTGATCATCGCCGCCCGTTCCCAGTTCTGCCCGACGCTCTCGTAATAAAGTTCGGCTGCCTGGACCGACATGGCGAGCGGCGTCGAGCCGGGATCGGGGCGCAGCCGGAGATCGGTGCGGAAGATGTAGCCGTCGGCCGAGGTCTCCGACAGCAATTGCACCAGCAGTCGGGCGCAACGCACGAAGTGGCGTGGCATCTGGTCGTTGCCGGCGATTGCAGGCGCGTCGCGGTCGTAGAGCAGGATGAGGTCGATGTCGCTCGAGTAGTTGAGTTCGCCCGCCCCGAGCTTGCCCATGCCGAGGACGGTGAGGGCCGCCGCATCGGGATCGCCGCCGAGCTCGATTCGGGCGTCGCGCGCGAGTTGCAGGAAGATCGAGTCGGTGAGGGCGTCGAGCGAACCCGAGGCGAAGTCGCTGAGCGCCCCGGTGATCTTCTCGAGCGGCCAGACCTCGGCAATGTCGGCTACGGCGACTACCAACGCCACGCGACGCTTGAGCCGGCGCAGCGTGGTTGCAATGGCTTCGGGCAGCGCGCCGTCGCGGGCCGTCGCCCGCACGGCACGAAGTTCGCTTGCGAGGGAGGCCAGGATGGCCTCGGGTCCCTGCTGCCACAGATCGGTCATAAAAATCGGGTTCTGTAGCGCGGTTTCCGTCAGGTATGGGCTGTTGCCGAACAGTGCGTCCAGCAGCGCGACCTCCGTAGGGTCGCTTGGCCGGTGGGCCTTGTCGGCCCACCGGGCCCATGCCACGGCCTGCCGCTCTTGATCATGCGGGCGCGGCAGGCGAGCAGTCGAAAGCCAAGACATACGTTGCGGCGGTCGGGTAAGTTGTCGGTGTCCCAGGCACGCTTGCCTGCGGGCGCTGCTGTCGTCAAGAAGCTGGAAGTATCGACCTTTGGTCAGAAGAGCCTATCGCGTCGCTCTGCGTGTCACCGCCGGTTTCGTCATCGGCGTCGGGGTGCTTGTGGCCGTCGCGGCGCTTCGTCTGATGGCCGGACCGATCGATCTCGACTTTCTCAAGTCGCGGGTCACGGAGCACTTCGACGTACCCGACGCCAAGGTCAAGATCCACGCCGAGCGCATCTATGTCGAATGGAGTGGGCTCAACCAACCCGTTCGTCTCGTGCTGAGCGGCCTCAAGATCAGCAATACTGCAGGCGAGGCGATTGCCACGGCGCCCAGCGTGGCGCTCTCCTTCGAGCCGCGCAGCGTCATCCGAGGCAGGTTCCTGCCGACGTCGATCGTCGTCGACCAGCCCACCCTCGATGCCGATGTCGCACGCGAAGGCGGCATGCTGCGCCGTGTCCTTGCCAGTCCGGACACGAAATCCCAAGGCGAGATCGTCGACCTGCTGGTCGATCAGTTGATGGCCGAGCCCAACCAGACGTCGCTGCTCGGCCAGCTCGATACGGTGCTGGTCCAGCGCGCGCGCGTCACGCTGCGCGACGTGGAGAGCGGCGTGGCCTGGACGGCGCCGAACGCGACAGCCCGCCTCACGCGCGATGCCAGTGGTGTCGTCATCGTCGCCAGCGCCAAATTCAGCAGTGGCGGCGAGCCGATCGACGTTTCGCTGTCGGGTGTCTACGCGCGCGACCGCAGCAGGATTTTCGTCGAGGCCAATATCGACGGGCTGAAGCCGCTGATGTTCGCCGACCTGTCACCCGACGCCGCCCTGTTGCGTGGCATCGACATCTCCCTATCCGGCCGGTTGCGCGTTGAGGCGAGTGGTGGGGGCGACATCCGCAGCGTCGAGATCGACATCCATGGTGGCAACGGCAAGTTGACGCTTCCGGGTGTATTGCCGGCAACCCACCAGGTACGGACGGTCAATGCCCGGATCCTGGTGGACGCCGCGTCGCATACCGCCAAGGTCGAAAAGATCGAACTCGACATCGGTGCCACAACGGTGTCGATGACCGGCGTCGGCATCAGGAAGCCGGAAGGGCAGACCTTTACGGGACGAGTCGACGTCCGCAAGATTCCCGTCAGCCGTCTCGGTGACTATTGGCCGCTGGAATTTGCGCCGGGCGGGCGGCAGTGGGCGCTCGCCAACTTGAGCAACGGTGAGGCCGATGCGGCTGCCGAGTTTGCGCTCAGTGCGCCGGGCAATGAGATTTCTCAGCTCAAGGTCGATCGCCTGGTCGGTCTTCTCGACTACCGCGGCATGATGGTCCGTTACATGCCGCACATGCCGGAATTGCAGGACGTGTCGGGTAAGGCCCGCTTCGAAGGCCAGACGCTGCATTTCGACGTGGCCAGCGGTAACACCGTGGGTTTGCGCCTGACCAAGGGGACCATCGACCTGACCGGTCTCGATCAGCCGGTGCCTCACGCCAGCATTCAGCTTCTCGTTGCCGGCCCCGCGCCCCGGGTCGCTCAGTTCCTGGCGCGACGGCAGCTCGGGCTGCCGAAGGATGTCGTCTACGACTACAGGCGGGTCGGTGGGGAAGTGGCCGTCGATATCGGTCTGGCCTTTCCTCTCATCGAAGCGCTGGCGGTGGCGGATATCGAGATCAGGGCCGACGCGGAGCTGCGGGGCTTCTCGCTCAGGGATGCGCTGGGCGATGTCGATCTCAGCGACGCTGTTGCACGCGTGAAATACGGCGGCTCGGAGTTGAGCATCTCGGGGACGGGCAAACTCGACGGTAATGCCGTCGAGATCGGATGGCGTGAACTGTATGGCACCAAGGCGCCGTTTCGCCGCCGCTACGAGTTGAAGGGCACGCTGCCCGCCGCTCTTGTCGCCAAGGCGGGCTTCCCCTCGCCGGAACCTTACGTGACGGGGCCGGTCGGCATCGCATTGCAGTATCAGGTGGCGACGAACGGCACCGGCGAGGTGACCGGCCGTTTCGACCTCAAGGCGGCCAAGCTCGCGGTCCAGCCCCTGTTCTGGACGAAGGACGCGGGCGCCGACGGCCAGCTCATGATGGCGCTGAAGCTGGCGGCCGGAGGCAAGCTCACGACCGCCGACTTCGAGGGTCGCGGCAACGGCCTGCAGGCCAAGGGGCAGATGCGGTTCTCCGGCGACAACGCCGTGCAGCAGGTCACCTTGCAGCAGGTCAAGATCGGGCAGACCGACATCGCCGTCGACTGGAAGCGAGGTCCGGGCGGCGTCGAACTCAGTCTCCGGGGCAAGTCGCTGGAACTGCAGCGCGTGCGCAACATGCAGAAGGCACGCGAGGAAGCGGCCGCGAAGGAACCCAGAGGTGCGGCGGCAGCGTCGCGCACCAGCACCAAGGTCGTGGTCCAGCTCGATCAGATTCTGGTGAAGCGCGGCACGGTCGGCTACCTCAACGGCCGGCTGGAGCTTGTGGGCGAGCGCATCGCTTCGGCCGACATGACACTGGGTGGGGGTAAGGGATCGACCTTCCGCATCACCCCCTCGGGTACGAACCGCACTCTGTTCTTCTATGTCGCCGACTTCGGGCAGTTGCTGAAGGATGCTGGCTGGATCGACGGCCTGGTTGGCGGATATCTCAACTTCGAGGGCCGATTCAACGACGCCTTGGCCGATCCGCCGCTCGACGGCACGCTCAAGATGGGTCCGTATCGTCTCCAGGTCGTCAAGCAGCGGCCCGACGTTGGCACATTGAATGCCGCGATCGAGGGCTTGGGTCGTGCCGGCGACGCCACCCAGCAGTTCGACGGGCTGGAAGCCAAGATCAACAAGATCGCCGACCGCATCGACGTGAGGAATGGCCGGACCAGCGGACGCTCAATCGGCCTCACGACCCAGGGTTGGCTCGATCTCGCCCACGAGACGGCACAGTTGCGCGGCGTGGTGGTGCCGGCCTTCGCCCTCAACAATCTTCTGTCCAACGTGCCGCTGCTCGGGCCACTGCTCACCGGCGGCAAGGACGGTGGCCTGTTCGCGATCTCCTACAGTCTCGAAGGGCCGTTCGACGACCTCAAGAGCAACGTCAGCATGATGTCGGCGGTGACGCCGGGCGTGCTGCGCGAAATCTTCAACGCGCCGCCCGACAGCAACACGCCGTCGCCGCCGACCCCGGAAATGAACCGCGCGCCCTAGACGGCGCGCATCAGCACATGCCGCTTGCGGCCGGCCGACAGCTTCAGCGTGCCCGAGCCGTCGAGGTCGCCTTCGCTGACCATCGCGGCGTCGCCGGCAATCGGCTTGTCGTTGAGACGCGCACCGCCGCCTTTGATCAGCTTGCGCGCCTCGGTGCGGCTTTCGACCAGGCCCGCCTCATGCAGCAGTTCGAAGGCTGGGATGCCCGCCGACAGGCGCGCGCGCGGCACGTCGACCGTCGGCAGGGAGTCGGCCTTGGTGCCTTCCTCGAAGGTACGGCGGGCAGTGTCCGCGGCAAGTTCGGCCGCCGCCTGGCCGTGCGCGAGACGCGTCACTTCGGTCGCGAGAATCTTCTTCGCCTCGTTGACGTCCTGGCCCTTCAGCGCCTCAAGCCGCGCGATCTCGGGCAGCGGCAGCTCCGTGAAGAGCTTGAGGAAGCGGCCGACATCGGCGTCCTCGGTGTTGCGCCAGTATTGCCAGAAGTCGTAGGCCGACACGCGTTCGGCGTTCAGCCACACCGCGCCGGCCATCGTCTTGCCCATCTTCGCGCCGGACGAGGTGGCGATGAGCGGTGTCGTCAACGCGAACAGTTCGGCGCTCTCCATCCGGCGGCCAAGGTCGGCGCCCATGATGATATTGCCCCATTGGTCGGAGCCACCCATCTGCACGATGCAGTTGTGACGCTTGTACAATTCCACGAAATCGTAGGACTGCAGGATCATGTAGTTGAACTCGAGGAAGGTAAGCGGCTGGTCGCGTTCCAGCCGCAGCTTCACCGAGTCCATGGTCAACATGCGGTTGACCGAGAAATGCCGGCCGACATCGCGCAGCAGCGGAATGTAGAGCAGACCGTTCAGCCAGTCGGCGTTGTTGACCATGACCGCGTCGGTTGGTCCGGCACCGAATGTCAGATATTTCGAGAAGACGCTCCTGATGCCCAGCATGTTGACGTCGATCTGCTCGTCGGTGAGCAAGGGGCGGGCATCGTCGCGAAAAGAGGGGTCGCCGATCTTGGTCGTGCCGCCGCCCATCAGCGCAATCACTTTGTGGCCGGTCTTCTGCCACCAGCGCAGCATCATGATCTGCAGCAAGGACCCGACGTGCAAAGAATCGGCGGTGCAGTCGAAACCGATGTAGGCCGTTCGGGTGCCGCTCGACAGCATCTGGTCCAGCCGTGTCGCGTCGCTGCACTGGTGCACCATGCCGCGCTCGTGCACGACACGCATGAAATCCGACTTGAAACCCGTCATCTCGTCGCTCGACTCGCATTGTCCGTGAAGGGGCCGGGGTGTAACACATTCCCGCCATGCCTTCATCTCCCCTGCGCACCCTTGGCCTGATGAGCGGCACCTCGGTCGACGGCGTCGACGTGGCGCTGATCGAGACGGACGGCGAGCGCATCGCCTCCCT
>Ga0163144_10028564_pt1 | contig 10752 bp, 9 predicted proteins | sample OliLak19BULKMAT1_FD_123175 | JGI IMG/M metagenome (GOLD analysis project Ga0163144, IMG submission 123175) | Freshwater microbial mat bacterial communities from Lake Vanda, McMurdo Dry Valleys, Antarctica - Oligotrophic Lake LV.19.BULKMAT1 | ecosystem: Environmental > Aquatic > Freshwater > Lake... | reverse complement strand
CGACGTATAGTTTGGAGTTACTCATGTGATGTCTCGTAGATCCACCGTCCGCTGCCAGTCCGTTCCCACTTTGGGTTTCGAAATCATCACTTAAGCCAAACGCTCAGCCAACGACTCACCAGAAACTGTCACCTAACGCTTTCTCTAACGAAGATGCGACAAGCTGCATTGGCGATTCGCGTTGGCAAGGGAAATCGGGCCGGTTGAACCGGCGATCAGCGGCCGCGCCCGTGGAACCGGCCAATCCCCCGCGCCCCAGTCGGAACCTAAACAGTTGCCAGCTTTACCCCGGTCGGCCCCGCACCCAATCATCGCAACCCGGGTTTCGGGCCGCCCCATCTCCTTGGGCATCCCGTGTAATCAGAGGCAATCGGCTCGACGCGCGCGTCAGAATTAACTTTTCTCTGGATGACCAGCTGAGGGAACGTTCAGGCGCCCCTAGCCCGGAAATTTCATACCTATCATTGTCATTGCGAGCCCGAGGAACGAGGGCGCGGCAACCCAGCTCGATTGATTGCTTCGTCGCTGCGCTGATGAACACTTTTTTTGTCATTAGCAGGGAGGCTTTAGCCGACCGCGGCAATCCACCATAAATCTAGATGGATGGCCCCGTCGCTTCGCTTGATCCAGCTCTCGCCATGACAATTGAGGAGGTTCATTGCCTGGCCACTCAACGCTGCGTTAGTCCAGCTCCCGCAATGACAGATGAAGTCCAGTTCGCTGCAGGTTTACGAGTAGGTATGAAATATTCGGGCTGGAGCTTTACCGTCCAGCTGAAGCTGGTGTTTTACTGAAACACCGAATCAAGCAGGCGCCGATCCCGCTTCGTTGGGCGGCCTGAACCTTTCTCCCGCGCAAGCACCTGTTGCACCGGACGCTCCCGGGCTTTTTCGAACTCCTCAGGCGGAGTAAGATCGTCGCAGAAATTCGCGACGAGTTTGGCTCCTACCCGAGAGCGCGGCACGTCGACCACGCAGAGGGTCCGCACGACCAATCCCTGGCGGATGGTTACCCGTTCGCCCGGCCTCACGTCGCGTGCCGGCTTGGCCGGGAGATCGTTGATCGCGACCGAGCCCGCCCGGCAGGCATCCGCCGCCAGACTGCGAGTCTTGAAGATGCGTACCGCCCACAACCATTTATCCAGGCGAGCCGCGGTTTCGGGAGGCAGGGTACTCAATCGGGATAAAGCAAAAACGGTCGCGACCGTTGTCAAACGCGCGACCGTCGAAAATCTCCGAAACGACCACCGGCTTTCCTCGAATCAGCGCCGGGAAATTCGGTCAAACTCGTTGCGCAGCCAATCATCGAGCAGCGCCTTCTCGTGCCGCATGGGGTCATTTCGGAACCCCATCGTGATCTTCATCATGAACGCGAGATCCCGGAGCGCACGCTCGCCTTGCGCGACCACATTGCCTTCCGGATCCGTCATCCGAAATGCGAGGACAATTCGCGGTGGATAAATATCCTTCACAATTCGAATATCATGGTACTGCGGACCGTGCCACGGCTCGAAATCCCCAGCCATGTCGATGTCCTTGAATGTCACGGCAAGACGATAACCAGCTGGAACATAGTAACGGGCTTGGTCGCGAAGATGATCCCGCAGTTGGTCCAGGTAGGTGGTCCGTTCGTGATCTCCCATGTGGGAATCACGCACGTCCGTGAAATTCTTGGGCTCAAGGAACACAATGTCCGTGAGCGCATGGTGCGCCGGAGTGGGCGACGAGGCCGCGGTCGCCGGAATGGTTACGCCCATCCCAAATGCGACCAACAGGGCTAAAAGGTGGTGGCGATGTTTCATGATAATAATGTGACGATCGCGGACCTCAAAAGTTCCCTTCCCCGGCACCCCGGCGAGCGATTGTGCACTTGAGCCTATACCCCTGAGGCAAAAGATCTCCGGATGGAGGGGGTCACCCAACGGAGCGCGGGCCTGATCGAGGTCTATCCGTTGCCCGAGGCCACCGTCCGCAGCGCCGATCCGTGAGCGCTCCTGACTCATCGAGCCGATGGCGGCGCGGCGGCGATCGTGACGACCACGAACTTGCTCGTCGGCGTATTGCTTTTCGCCGCCACACTATCGATCGGCACCAACACGTTCGCTTCCGGAAAATAGGTCGCCACACACCCGCGTGGAATCCGGTACGGCGCCACCATAAAGGCGCGCGCCACGCGTTCCCGCCCACCATGGCGGTTCGTCAGATCGACCCATTGCCCCTGCTGCAAACCGGTCGCCGCCATATCCGCCTCGTGCATGAACACCACCCGCCGTCCGCCAAAGACGCCCCGGTAACGATCGTCGAGACTATAGACCGTCGTATTAAACTGATCATGCGTGCGGATCGTCATCATGACGTACTCCCCCGCTCCCAGTGAACGCTGCGGTACGGCCGCAACCGTAAAGTTGGCCCGACGATTTGGCGTGCGCCACTCGCGCCGATCGCGAGGGGCGTTGGGCAGATAAAACGGCCCACTCCGCACCCGCCGGTTGTAGTCCTCGAAACCCGGCACCACCCGCGCGATGCGATCCCGGATCAGATCGTAATTACCCGCAAAGTCGCGCCAGGGAATCACCGGGCTCGCTGCCGCCGGACCCAAAACCGCTTCGGCCAGCCGGCAGACGATCGCCGGCTCGCTCAACAAAGACTCCGAAGCCGGCGCCAAACGCCCGCGTGAGGCATTGATAATACCCATCGAATCTTCCGTCGTGACGAACTGCTCGCCCGTCTCCTGCCCGTCCCGCTCACTGCGTCCGAGGCACGGGAGAATTAGCGCCGTCCGCCCGGTCACCAGATGCGCGCGATTCAACTTCGTCGCCACATGCGCCGTCAGTGAACACCGGCGCAACGCTTCCGCCGTGAACAGCGTGTCCGGTGTCGCCGAGAGAAAATTACCGCCCATCGCCATCAGGACCCGCACGCGGCCATCGTGCATCGCCCGAATCGTCTCAACCGTATCCAAACCGTGATGACGCGGCGACTTCAGGCCGAACTCCGCATCGAGCCGGTCAAGCCACGCCTCCGGCATCTTCTCAAAGATTCCCATCGTCCGGTCGCCTTGCACGTTGGAGTGTCCGCGGACCGGACACACGCCGGCCCCGGGCCGCCCGATGTCGCCTCGCAGCAGGAGAAAGTTCACCACCTGTTGAATCGTCGCCACCGCGTCCGGTTGCTGCGTCAGCCCCATCGCCCAGCACGCAATCGTCGCGCGCGAGCGCATCGCGATGTCCGCCGCCTCGCGTAATAAATTTTCGGATACGCCGCTCGCCCCCACCAGCGTTTCCCACGAAGCAGCCTGCAGATCCGCCGCCAGTTCGGAGAAACCATGCGTGTGCTCCTGAATGAAAGCATGGTCGAGCACGCTGCCCGGGCTCGCGTGCTCGGTTTCGAGCATCGCTTTCATGATGCCTTTGAACAGCGCCAGGTCGCCGCCAATCCGCGGCTGCAGCCACAGGTCCGCGAGCCGCACACCATCCCCCGCCAAGGTCTTGAAAGCCTTCAACGGGTGCATGAAGTCCTGCGGGTTTTTGAACCGCTCGAGGCCGACTTCTGGAAGCGGGTTGACGGACACAATCGTCGCCCCGCGGGCCTTTGCCGCCGCCAGCGCCGCGAGCATGCGCGGATGATTGGTGCCGGGATTTTGTCCGATGACGAAGATCGCATCGGCTTTTTCAAAGTCCTCAAGCGTCACCGTGCCTTTGCCGATCCCGATCGTTTCGCCCAAGGCCACCCCGCTCGACTCGTGGCACATGTTCGAGCAGTCGGGCAGGTTGTTCGTCCCGAAGGTGCGCGCAAAAAGCTGCCAGAGAAACGCCGCCTCGTTGCTGGTGCGCCCCGAAGTGTAAAACGCCGCGGCATCAGGCGTCGGCAAACGCCGAAGCTCATCCGCCATCAGTGCCATCGCCTCGCCCCAACCGATCGGAACGTAATGCGTCGCGCCCGACCGTAGCACCATGGGTTCCGCCAGGCGTCCTTGCGCGTTCAACCAATGATCGCTCTGCCCGGCGAGTTCCGTCACCGAATGCCGCGCGAAAAATTCGTGGCCGACCCGCCGCAAGGTCGCCTCGTCCGCCACGGCTTTGGCCCCATTTTCGCAAAACTCGAACACATGGCGGTCGTTATCCGGGCTGGGCCAGGCGCATGACTGACAGTCGAAGCCGTCACTTTGATTCACCCGCAGCAACGCGTGAATCCCGCGCGTGAGCCCCATCTCGCCGACGAGCTTCGCCGTCTTTGCGACCGCGACCAAGCCAGCGGCGGCCGCGCTCGGCCGACCCAGCCGGGCAGGCTTATCCTCGAGGGGCGGTTCGGCGGCGGGAACAGGATCAGGCATGAGGCCAGCGTGCCGAGAGCACGCGGTGATTCAACTCCGGGGTTTTCACTAAATCCGGGTTCCTCGCACCTTTCAGTGGATAAACGCGAGACAGGTGTGCATCGGAATGGAACAGAAGGTAACAAAGAAAACGAAGGTGTGCGCCAGGAAGAGGAAGATTGGATCTTAGTTTCCCCCGTTATCTTCTGTTCATCCTGGAACAATGCAGGTGAAGGTAGATTCCACGGATGAGCACAGATGACCAAGGAATGATAAATGACCGTCCCTTCACCTTGCGGGTGAATTGCGGCTAGGTGCTTCTCCCTTAGTAGTCCTCTGGATCCGTGCTCATCGGTGTAATCTGTGGTTAAAGGAAACTGCTGAATTTGGTTCATTCTTTTGTGCTCACCGGAACAGCGAGGAACCTAAATCCGCGGTGCGTCGCCAACGCGGGCACCCCGGAAATTCGCGCCGAATCACAATCCCAATTTCCTTTTTGGACAACGTCACATAGCATAGCTACGATGTTCACCAATCTCCTCCAGTTGATCACCGGCCAGCACCCGCCGCCGGAGGTTGCACGCAGCGCGTTCGTGGAGGAGGTGCGCATTCACGATCCAGGACGCCCGCGGCGGGACCGAAAGGTTGAACGATTTTTGCTCGTCTGCTGGCTCCTGATCGCGGCGAAACACGTGTTCGTGATCTGGGCCTGCCAGACCTATCCGGTACCCTTTCATCAGCTTTGGATTAACTTCCCGACCTGGTTGCTCGGATTGCTGGCCACGGCGGTGTACTACCTGCAGGCCCGTAAACCGTAGTGTTTTTTTCGTTTCGGCTGCGACGCTTTCGTCTCAGGATGCGCGCATGCCTCATATTTCTGGACTACGCAGCCCGTACGTTACCGTGGGCCGCATTGTTTATTTCGGCCGGATGCTCGACAAGATCCGGCTGCACGACACGGGGAAGCTGCCCACGGACTACATCGAGAATCTGGGGAAGGGATTCGATCTCCGTTGCTGCAGTTTCCTGCGGATAAGCTACACTGAACTCGTCACGCGCACGATCGCAGGAGACATGACTGACCTTGAGCTGCTCGACTGGTCGGAACATCGCGGCAGCCCGCGGGAAGATGAGGAATGCGAGGTCTGGAACGGCTTCATGATGAAGCGTGGCCTTCGCGACGCCGGAGCGGAGACGCTGGCGCGCCGCATTCGAGAGAGCGGCTTGGAAAGCAAACCGATCGTCACCATGTTTGATTACCTCGATTTCGACGAGGGTCGCAACCCGGTGGCCAGCCGCGCTTGGGAGCTGCGCGAACCCATCGTGATTTTGCTGATGGGTGTTTCCGGCAGCGGGAAAACCACCATCGGCCTCCAATTGGCGGCCGAGCTCAGTTGGAGTTTCCGCGATGCCGACGACTTCCACCCACCCGAAAATGTCGCCAAGATGAGTTCCGGCGTGCCGCTCACCGACGACGACCGCACACCCTGGCTGGCGGCGATTCGGACTCACATCACGGCCGCTCTCAATCGCGGCGAAAGCGCCATCGTCACCTGTTCGGCCTTGAAGGAAGCGTATCGGGCGGCGGCTATTCCGGATCGGAAACGCGTCAAAGTGATCCATCTCACGGGCGACTATAACGTAATCCTTGAACGCATGAACAAACGGGAAGGTCATTTCATGAAACCGGAGATGCTCCAATCCCAGCTCGCCACGCTGCAGCGACCGGCCACCGCCCTCGAAATCGATGTGGCGAAAACACCCGACGCCATCGTGAGCGAAATTCGCCGGGCGCTGGCAATCTAAGCGGGAGATGACGCCGGGACACCGCCATGCTCGCGTTTCTTCAACCCTGCAATGAGCCAGATCACAGACAGGAATGTCTGTGTCACCTCGGACCGCTCTTGAACTGTTCTGCCGTCCTCCTTCTTTCCGCCTGATGCCGTCTTTCCCTCCACCCGCTCCGCCTTCCGCATTGAGTTCCCCGGCAGCAAAACGCCTGCGCCTGCTCGCCAGCGCCGTGAGCGTCTTGCTCGTGGTCGCCGTGCTTGTCATCGGGTGGCTCTACTGGAGCATCCGCGCGAGTCTCCCGCAGCTCGAGGGTAACGCGACCGTGACTGGCCTGACGGCGGCGGTCACAATCGAACGCGATGTGCAGGGCGTACCGATGATTCGCGGAAGTAATCGGGTCGATGTCAGCCGCGCCCTCGGTTGGTTGCACGGACAGGACCGTTTTTTCCAAATGGACCTCATGCGGCGTGGTGCGGCCGGCGAGCTTTCGGAACTTCTCGGCAAACGCGCCTTGTCCCGCGATCGCGCCAACCGCATTCACGGTTTTCGCCGCGTCGCGCAGCAGGTGGTGGAACAGCTTCCGGCCGACAAGCGCGCTGTTCTGGAAGCTTATGTGGCGGGCGTTAATGCCGGAGTCACCGCGCTCGGCGAAAAGCCGTTTGAATACCTTATTCTACGCGCGGAGCCGCAGCCGTGGCGCTTGGAAGACTCGATCCTTGTGATCCACGCCATGGCGCTCGATCTTCAGGGGGGGACCGGAAACTACGAGCGTTCACTCGCGACCTTGCGCGACAAACTGGGTTTGGACGCGCTCAAATTCTTCGCACCCGTCATCACGCCCGACGACGCCGCGCTCGACGGCACCCAAGCCCCTCTTCCGGCCATTCCGGGGCCGCGCATCATCAATGTGCGCAACCAGAAAGTCGGGGCGATTTCCCCTGGGGCGGCCAACGCTCGAGACCAACCCGGTTTGTTCCCGCCGCCGGCTCCCGCCCGCGATTCCGAATCGGGCATCGGCTCCAACGCCTTCGCCCTCGCCGGCGCGCATACTGCCAGCGGCAGCGCGATGCTCGCGAACGACATGCACCTCGATCTTCGAGTGCCCAACACCTGGTACCGCGCCGCAATCGAATTTGCCGGCCGTACGGTGGTTGGCGTCACGCTACCCGGCGCTCCCGCCATCGTCGCAGGCAGCAACGGCGACGTCGCCTGGGGGTTCACGAATGCCTACATCGACACAAGCGATCTGGTAGCGGTCCAGGTCAACAGCATCGCCACCTTCCTTTACACCGCCCCCGGCCACGAAAGCGCACTGGATTTCGAGCAACGGAACGAGACGTTCACGATCAAGGGTGACGATCCTGTCACCACCGAGCAGCGTTGGACCCTCTGGGGCCCGATCATCGCGACCGATGAGCAACGCCGCCCGCTCGCGTTACGCTGGGTGACCCATGATCCCGAGGCCACGAATCTGGATCTCATCGACATGGAGAATGCGAAGACCGTAAACGAAGGCATCGCCATCGCGCACCGCGCCGGAATTCCTGCGCAGAATATTGTCCTCGCGGACCGCGCCGGAGACATCGCGTGGACAATTGCCGGGCGGGTGCCAAAACGCGTGGGGTACGATGGCCGGCTGCCCGTTTCGTGGGCGTTTGGCGACCGGAAGTGGGAGGGTTATTTGTCGCCCGCGGAAATCCCGGTCGTGCGCGGCGCGGACTCCGAAAAGGCTGGCCGTCTTTGGTCGGCCAATCAGCGCCACGTCGGTGGCGCCGGGTTGGCTCAGCTCGGGGACGGCGCCTATCAACGCAGTTATCGCGCCGCGCAGATTCGCGATGGCCTCGCCCAGCTGGAGCAAGCCACCCCCAAGGATCTCCTCGCCGTGCAACTCGACGATCGGGCGTTGTTCCTCGAGCGCTGGCACGCGTTGCTGATGAAGACCCTCACGCCGGCGGCCACGACGGGCAGCAAACCGCGGACGGCCCTGCGGTCCTATGCCGAGAAATGGGAAGGACGGGCGAGCGTTGACGCGGTCAGCTATTGGCTGGTGCGCGACTTTCGTATCGCCGTTCACGCCCTCATTTATACCCCCATTTTTGCAAAGAGCGTCGAGACGTTTCCGGAATTCAACTGGAAGGATTTTCAACTGGAACCGGCGACCTGGACTCTCTTACAGGAACGCCCGCTGCACTTGCTCAATCCGCGTTTTGAAACCTGGGATGAACTGCTCCTCGCGGCGTGCGACGAAGTGATTAAAATTTCGGACCGGCAGGGCGTTTCCATGAGCAAAGCGACTTGGGGTTGGCGCAACACGGCCCGTATTCGCCATCTGTTCAGCTACTCCTTTCCGTGGGTGTCCGGATGGTTCGATCTGCCGGCCGATCCGCTGCCCGGCGGCGATGATATGCCGCGGGTGCAGAGCGCAACCCACGGCGCCAGCCAGCGGATGGTGGTGTCGCCGGGACGCGAACACGAAGGCATCCTGCATCTGCCGGGCGGCCAAAGCGGACACCCACTTTCGCCGCATTACCGCGCGGGCCACGAAGCCTGGGTGCGCGGCGACCCGACGCCACTCCTGCCCGGTAAACCCGCGACCACGCTGCGCCTGCAACCGTAAACGTCCCGCGCACCAGCGGCGACTGGGGCCTCGCCCGGCAGGCGTTTGCCGCACCGGGCGGGTTTTGCGTTGTGCCCTCGTCCGCTTGTGCGCTTCCTCCCTGCGCCCGGATGAAGAAAACAAAGCGGAGCTACAGTGTCTACCTTGGCGGAGAACTCTTCTCCCTAAACCACCTGATCGGCAACGCGTGGCTGGCTGAGGCGATCTACGAAAAATCACACGGAAGATTTCGCTGCATTTTGCCGCAGGACTTCACGGAACTGAAAGGCCGCAGTGGCCGCGGAACGCGCGATTTCAATCTGCGCGCGCTGGTCGGGGCTGATCTCGCCCTCTTCAACTTCGATGGCGCGGACCTCGACAGCGGCACCGTCGTGGAGTTCATGTATTCAAAAGCTGGTGACATCCCAACGGTTTTGCTGCGCACGGACACCCGCAATGCCGGCGACCATCGCAACGAACGCTGGAATGCGATGGCCAGCCATTTCCCGCGCACCACCACGGTGGTGACGTCGAGCCTCGCCGACTATCGCGGACCGTTGAAAGGCCGAAGCCGCAAGGCGGACCCTGCGCTGCACCTCGCCGGACAACACAGCTCCGCCCGGGTCCAACTGGTCTGCGAACGCATTGCGTCTCAATGCGTGCGCGCCCTCGAACGCGTCCGGGCGATGCCGCCCGTAATGCCAAAACACCTACGCGAAGAAGCCTATCAATGGCTCGCCCTTTTCCCCGGCCTGCGAGGCAACCAGAAGGCCTTGAGGAAAGAGTTCGAACATCATCTCGAAAGAAAGGTGGAGCAAGATCTGCTCTAAATAGAAGGGACCGAAAGCCCCCGTATTCCCAAATTTCCCGCCGAGCCGCTCCTCCCGTTTTCCGTTTTCCGATTTCCCAATTTTCCGCTTTCCCGCTTTCCCAATTTTCCGATTTTCCGATTTTCCGCTTTTCGCCGCCATGCCTGTCCACGTCCTCGATCACCCGCTCGCCGCTCACATCCTGACGCACCTGCGCGACAAGACGACCAAGCCTGCAACGTTCCGGACGCTCTCGTATCAACTAGGCTTGTTGCTGGCGATCGAGTCCACCAGCGACATTGAAACCGAGGAAAAACAGATCGATACGCCGCTCGAATCCATCACCGCACGCGTGCTCGGCCATCACCCACTCGTCGTCGTACCGATCCTGCGCGCCGGACTCGGGATGGTTCAGCCGTTCACCGATATTTTCCCCGATGTCAGTGTCGGTTATGTGGGACTCGAGCGGGACCACGAGACCGCCAGAGCGCGCAGCTACTATTGCAAACTACCGCCGCTCGCCGGCCGACATGTTTTCATCGTCGATCCCATGCTCGCCACCGGTGGCTCAGCCGTGCAGGCGCTCACGGTGGTAAAAGAACAGGGAGCGACCGATGTGCGCCTGGTCTGTATCGTGAGCGCACCCGAGGGTGTGGCAGAAGTGGAGCGCCATCATCCCGGTACTGTAATTCACACGGCCGCACTTGATCGTGAACTTAACGCGCGCAAGTATATCATGCCCGGACTGGGTGATTTCGGCGACCGCCTCTACGGAACGTAAGGCCGGCTCAAGGGATGTCGCACTTGGCCTCCCGCTGTAAAAGCGACCACCCTTCCAACCGGGAACGCCGGCCATTTTCTTAGGTCCACTTTAACCTTAAAATGCAGTTGAAGCCACAGATTTCTCAGATGGACACAGATGACCAAGGCATTCTGGATTTCGGGCCCTTCACCCTGCGGGTAAATGGCAGTCTGGTGCTCCTTGATCTACATTTCTCTGTATCCGTGCCATCTGGGTTATCCGTGGCTAATCTGAATTGCTGAATTTAAGTTTCAGTCAGTGCCCTTCCCGATTTCCGGCCCACGGTTACTTCAGCTTTAGATTTCTCCCTTTTTTGGAGCCCGCCGTCCCGCCGTCACTGGGCCGTTTCTCATGTCACTCTCACGCGCGACCTCACCTCAAACCGTTCACGCCGCTGAACGGACGCTCACCAAGACCGTCGGCTATAAATACCTGCTCGCGCT
>Ga0163144_10028563_pt1 | contig 10753 bp, 9 predicted proteins | sample OliLak19BULKMAT1_FD_123175 | JGI IMG/M metagenome (GOLD analysis project Ga0163144, IMG submission 123175) | Freshwater microbial mat bacterial communities from Lake Vanda, McMurdo Dry Valleys, Antarctica - Oligotrophic Lake LV.19.BULKMAT1 | ecosystem: Environmental > Aquatic > Freshwater > Lake... | reverse complement strand
GGTTTCCTTCAGAATTTCGGTGGCGTGGATGGGCAGCGTTACGCTTACGTTGGAAGCGGGGGCTTTAAAAGCCTCGCCGATGCCGCGCAGCAGCCAGTCGCCGTTGATGTCGTCGTACCGGGTCAGGATGGCGGTGAGCGTGTCGTAACTGGGTTTGACTTTTTTACTCAAAATGGCGTAAAACGTACCCGGTTTGGCGTAGCCCAATTCTTTACTCAACCGATAAGCCGTCAATTGTTTGGCCTTCAACAGGTAGGTCAGGCGCTCGAAGATGTCCATGAGAAGGGTATAATAAATTTTTGCAAATTATTCTATAAATATGGAATAGTTTGGCGGTAAAATAGGTTAGAGTTCAAAGATAGAGAAAAAGAATCGGCTAGTTTCAAACCGTTTGCTCATAAATAATTTAACAGCTATTCTTTCGTTAAATACTAACCCGAGCAAAACGATGAAAGCAGAGTTAAGGCCCTCGCCCGAACGACGTTTGATAAGTCACCTCGAAACCCTTCGGTTGGAGCAGGTGGCCGCCGCCGGGAAAAGCATTCCGTTGCGGCGGGTGTACGTGCAGATGCAGTCGGCCATGACGATGGAACAAGCGCTGGTCGCGCCGAAATTGATGAACCTGCGGGGTTCGCTCGGTGATGAGATGGTACGGAAATTACTGTGCTTCGTCGTAGCCAGTGCCACGGCCTCACACCTGAGCGCCAGTCCGCTCGACGTACTGGAAGTGGCCACGTTGCTTGCCGAGCAGTACCCTGCCGAAAGCGTGAAGGATGTAGTGCTGGCCTTTAAACGGGCGAAATTGAAAGGACAGGCTCCGGCGGGATTACCGCTCGCGGCGCTGGTGTTTCAACTGATGGGGGCGTATCTCGACGAGAATAGCCGTTTTCTGGAACAACGCCACCGCGAAAGCCTGAACCGGGAAGGCGCTGACGAACTGGGCGTTTTGCGCGCCATTAACCAGAGCCGGATTGAGTCGAACGAAACTGAAGATACTCCGCCTGCCCACCGAATCGGGCGGCGATACCGGAAGGCGGGCTAAGGCCCCCGACCGAAAAGAAACTTGGTCTGCTTCAGACCTTGTATGATGAGAGGGATTGATAAGAGCGAATCCCCCGGTGCCTTGCGCCGGGGGATTTTTGTTTACCGACCAGTGGGGAACTATCGCGACAGATTTCCAATGGGGGATTTTCTTGCCACTCGGATTGGCCCTGCCGGAAAAGGAATGCTTTTTTTAACGGATTGGGTCAGATTTCACCCTAAACTATAACCGCATGAAAAAGCTACTGCTGTCGGCCCTGACCGTTGCCGCCACGCTCCTCGCCGAAAAGGCACTGGCTCAGGACGGGCGTAAAACCGATAAAGAACGGGTCGAAAACACGAAAGCGGATGTCCGCCGGGGCTCGCGTGAAGTGAAAGAGGACGTGAAAGAAGCGGGGCGCAAAGTGGGAAACGATACTAAACGGGCGGGCCGTAAACTGAAACGCTCAGCTAAGAAAACCACCGGCGATGCCGCAGAAGGCGTTGAGAAAGGGGCCAAAAAGGTGAAAAACGACGTGCGCGATAATCCAAATTAAAGCTTTCGCTAATTCTTAGCGCGGACGATTGAACTGGATCGTCTCATTTTTACAACAAAAAAAAGCGGTGGTTGGAGGAATCGTAGTTCCTCCAACCACCGCTTTTTCGCGGGTTGGCGATTTATTCCGCGCTTTTCGCGCTTTGCTTCTCGTGAATCTGGAAGCTTTCCTGAAGTTCCTTTGCCTCTTTTTCCGGGTCGATGGTTCGGTCCCGGTCTTCGTCGGCGAGGTGTAAACTCACGTCCGTTTTCCCCTGGGCCGGGTCGGTGCTGTAGCCTTTTTCGGGGGCTTTTTGTTCCAGGGGCTGCTCGGTGCCCGTCAGGCGTTCCTCGGCGTGGTACTTGTTGAGGTCTTTGCCGAGTGGACCTTGTTTGATTTGGTTCTGGTCTTTATCGCTATCGATGGTTGCCATAAAATGTATTGATTTTTTGGACAATCATTTTAAAAAGACCGTGCCCTAAAACCAACGCAGGCGGAGCCGTTTTTGGCTCCGCCTGCGTCGTGAATCATTTGATTCAGCCCGTTGGCTTATTTCTGTCCTCCCTTACGCCCCGCCCGCCTTCCGACTCATGCTCGCGTCCCGTGTCCGACAACGGAGGTGGGATGAGAAGATACACGTCTTCTCATCCCATTTTTTTGTTGAATAAGTCTAACCAACACCCTTTTTTACGACAGCCGAAAACTTTTTATTCACCTGAAGGAGTCGCACTCCGTCGAGGAGGCCATTGATCGGACGGAAGAAAAATTGGAAGACGAAAAAGTAGAGGACGCAAAAGCGGCTTTTAAACGAAAAAAAGCCCATGCCTGATTTCAGACACGGGCTTTTTCCGGGTGAAACCCGATTAGGAGTGACCACCTGACGCCCCCGAGTCGCTGCCGGTGGTGTCGTCCATGGCTCTCTCGTTGTCTGCTACGTCTTCGTCCGACTCATCGGCGTCTTCCGCTGAAGGATTATTCTGGGCATTCATCCCGTCGTCTGAATCGGGCGGGTACTGGCCCGTGCCCACACCGGGGTTGCCCATCTGAGTCTGGTTGCCGCCGCCAGTCGAGGCCCCCGATTGGCCCTGACTCTGGCCCGACTGCTCGGGCTGGCCGGTGCCCGTGTTGCCGTAACCGCTGTTGTAGGGATCTTGCTGGCTCATCCCCTGGTTTTGGTTGTTGGCCTGGTCTTGTTGGCGGGTGGGGTCGCTTTTGCGCTCACCCGTCTGGCCGGGGCTATTTCCGGGCGATTGGTTGGTTTCCATTGAGGTTGTTGTTGGTTGAAGTTTAACTTGAATTTAGACAAGTGTACAGGGTAATCCCGACTAAATCCGTGCCATTCGCCGGGAGCCGTAAACTTCCCGAATGCGTTCCACTCTGGGGTTAAAACTTCCCGAAAGTTTAGAACTTTCGGGAAGTTCAGCGTCAGCTAATCAATTGTAACTCCACCCCCAGCCGCCGGAGTGGCCTTTGGTATTTTTCGTAAAGCCGGGTCATGTCGTCGTTGTAGTGGTCGGCATCCACGCCTTTCGACACGTTCGAGCGGTGCATCCGGTGCAGGTGACTCACCGTAGGCACGTAGCGGGGTAATTGGCCATCGAGCAGAAATCGCACGTACAGGTCGAGGTCTTCGGCCATGCTCAAACTGGGATCGTACCCACCAACGCGGTCGAACAGAGTCCGGCGGTAGCACACGTTGCCCTGGATGAAGTGATTGGCCGAAAAAATCGCCGCCAGCATTTCCTTCACCGACTCAAACCGCCAACCGTAATAATCTTCGCCCGGTAGGTAACGTCCCGTTTCGTCCACGCGCAGGAAATCACTCACGGCCCAGTCGGCGGGCGTGCCCTCTTGCGTAAGGGCGTGTACGAAGTGGTACGCCGTGCGCTGGAGAAGTACGTCGTCGTCGTCGAGGGGAAGGAGTAAATCGCCTTGAGAGAGGGCGATGGCTTCGTTGCGGGCCAGGGAAGGCCCCTTTTTTTCATCTGAAAAAAGCGTGACCAGCGATGCGGCTTCCGGTGCGCTCTGGAGCCAGTGGCGGGTGCCGTCGGTGCTGCCCACTTCGTGGACGACGTGCCCGACCGATAAATCGAGGGGATGGGTGGCGCTGCGTTGCACACTGGTAACGGCCTCCTGCAAAAAGGGCAAGCGGTTGTGGGTGGGGGTAATAACGGAGAGGTGCATCAATTGAGGTTGTTTTACCCCATTCCGCAAAAAATCCATTCCCAGGCCACTGGCATACGTTTTTGACAAACTCCCGGCATTCGTCAACACGACAAAATCATGAAACATCCAGCCCAGTTTGGCGGCGACTATTCGCGCCAGTTTGATTTTTTCACCGGAGGCATCGGCTTTGGTGGCACTGGATACGATCCCATCACCTCCAGCGAACGGGGCTACGGCGGTTCTCCCGACACGCCCTACGAACCTCTCACCAACATCAACCCCAGCCCGGCGGTGAAACCCGGTGAGAGCACCTTCCCGACGGGATCGTCCAATCATTCTGGCATTCCCCAAGACCCCACCGGTGAGTTTTACCTAGGCGACGACGACCGCGACCTGACGCCGGAGATGGACGACGACGCGCAGGTGGTGGTCGGTGAAGACGAAGCCGAGGAAGTAGCCGACCTCGGAGACGACGCCCGTGCCGAAGCCATCAGCGACCTTGAAGATGAGGAAGTGGATGCCGACGCCGACGAAGACCCCGACGAAACGGAAGGACTCAACCACAACGCCGACGGCTCGATAGATACCCGATACTCTCCCTCACAGGGCGACGTTGGCGAACCCGTGTAAGAATGAATTACCATAAAAACACCGATTCGAGCGCCTAACCACGCCCACAAAGTCGCAAGTTGAAACTCAATTCGGTATCGGTTCTGCTTACTAAACACGGTTTTCGGGTGGACGCCGTGGATCCGCTGCCCGAACCGGCGGAAGGAGTGAGTGTAGTGGATCGGAAAAGAAAGAAAAAACGTAGAAAATAAAAGTTCGACCCGTCACGACTGCGTTTAGCGCCATGACGGGTCGAACTTTTTCGATCGATTACCCCATTGCTGCCAGCAACTGATCCAGCCCGATGGTAGCGAAGCTGCTCGAATAGTCGGACATGGCGTAGGGAATAATCAGTTCGCGACCATTCAACAACCCACCGCAGCTGTACACCACGTTGGGCACGTAGCCTTCGCGCTCGTTTTCGTCGGGGCTGAGGAGGGGTTCTTTCAGTCGTCCGAGCACTTTGGTCGGGTCGTCGAGGTCAAGCAGGAAGGCCCCGATAGAGTATTTTCGCATCGGCCCCACGCCGTGGCTCAGCACGAGCCAACCTGCTTCGGTTTCGATGGGTGAGCCGCAATTGCCCAGTTGAATCATCTCCCAGGGGTAGGCGGGTTTCAACAAAATTTGCTTGCTGTTCCAGAAGTGCAGGTTGTCCGAAAACATGATAAAAATGTTTTCGTTGTCCTGCCGTGAAATCATGGCGTAGCGCCCGTTAATCTTGCGCGGAAAGAGCGCCATCCCCTTGTTTTGCACCTCCGTGCCGTTGAGGGTGCTGATGTGAAAATGCAGGAAATCCTGGGTTTCGAGCAACTGCGGGAAAATCACCTTGCCGTTGTAAGCGGTATAGGTGGCGTAGTAGGTACGGGTGCCGTCGTCGTCGACAAACTGGACGAAGCGGGCGTCTTCGATGCCGTTGGTTTCGTTGGGGGCAAAGGGGAAAATGATTCGTTCTGAGAGGCTATTGTCGGGTTCGTAGCTGAGGTCGTAGTTGGAGCGGGCCAGTTCGAGCAGCGCCTGTCCGGCGGCATCGGCTCCCGGCGAGGGCCACTGCCGCTGCACTTGCCGAACGCGTTTTTCGAGTTCGGGCAACGTAAAAAGATCGGGCAGTTCGCCCAGCATTCGGCCAACGGCCTCGTTACGCATTTTCAACTCACTCATTTTCAAATCAATGAGCGACTTTTCGTAGGTCTTACTGGGGTAGGCATCGGGCGGAGTTACGAAGCGCGACACCGGGTCGATGTGAATCTGATTCTGGGCGTCGATGCGGCCCGACCGAAACGTGATGGACGAAATGTGCCCTTCACCCGTGGCCCGCAAACTCAGAACAAAACGCCGCTGGTCCTCGTCCAGGCCCGACTGGTCGGGGTGCCACACCATCGAAGGGTTGAACAGCGCCGAAGCTTCCAGAGAATATTCGTTGGTAAAATACGCCCCGATGAGCAGCTTGCGTTCCTCGCTCAGCGGCGTGTCGGTGAGCAGGTGCCGCCGCACGTCGTGGTAACGTTTGATGAAAAACTGCTCCATCTCCACGTGCCGATTGCCAAATTCGGCGAAAACCTGTTCGAGTTGGGCCTGGGCATCGACCTCCGACAGGGCCATGACCCGCGCCAGAATTTTCATCACCCGCGTGTCGTCGCCGGGTACGAAGGGGCGAAACAACACCCGTTTTATATCCGGGCAAAGCACAACTCCGGTGCGTTTGGCTCTCACAATCGGGGGATCAATGGCGACCTCCGGGGTCGCCTCGGCTTCAAGAAGGGAAGATGGCATGGTGGGCTGATAACGGCGGGGTTCTCGGTTCATGGTTTGTGATTTAAGGTTAAAAATGAATGTCAACCTTAAACCACAAACCGTAAACCCCCTTCCGCCCGAAAATTACGATCGGGGCGGGCGCAATGCCAGCGCCGGGAGCGCTAAATTTTCCTCGCTCCGTTCGTCGAGGGCTACTTTCAGTTCGACGTAGGCCATGAGCCAGGCCAGTAGGCTTTCGGCCCCCTGATTTTGATTGACGCGGTCCATTTGCAGCCCGTCGAAACAGCCACCGGAGTGCGTATCGTAAAGCGAGAGACCCAGGTCGTTTTTCCCTAAAAACCAGTTGAAGGCTTTGCGGGCTTCGCCCAGCCAGGCGGGGTCGTCGCTCAGGCGCCAGGCTGCTACGCAGGCGGCCACCATCGCGGTAGCTTCGAGGGGTTGCTGGTCGAACACGGCCCGTTCCCCGTTCATTTCGTAAAAGCCATCGTTGCCAATGGGCCGGAAGTGACCGGCCGGGGCGGTTTGCACGCCACGCAGCCAATCGAGGGTTTCGAGGCCCACCGCCACGGCTTCGGGGTTGCCGCTTCCGAGCAAAGCCTGGCAGAGCCGGGCGTTGTCGTAGGTCAGCACGGGTTCAAACCAGTTCCAGCCTTCGGTGGCAGTTTGGCGGTGCAGGTCGAGTAGTTTTTGTACCAGTTCGTCCTGGATGCGCCGCACCTTGCGGTCGCCGCCAAACGAGCCGAGGTAATCGGCGATGCCCAGCAGGGCAAAGGCCCAGGCCCGGGGCGAAGTCATGCCCGCGATGGCGGGCAGGTTTTGTTCGAACATCTCGACGGCCCACTGGCGCAAGTCGGCCCGGCGGGTTCGGCACACGAGGGTACCGAGTGCCCAGAGTGCTCGCCCGTGACTGTCGTCGGAACCGTAGGCTTCGAGCCAGGCCCCGCTGTAGGCCATGAAATTGCGGAAGCGCTTTTCCTCCGGCGAATAGCCGTAGTTGAGAAAAGTCGCGAAAGTATCGGTGAGCCACGAAAGCCGGGTTTCGAGCACCAGATCGGTGCTTTCGAGCCAGGTGGTGAGGATGAGCGCCCGGGCGTTGTCGTCGGTACAATAGCCTTCTTCATAGTGCGGCAGGGTAAAGCGAGCGTGCTGGGTGATGCCGGTGTCGTCGGTAAGGCGGAAGAGGTGGTCGAGTTTCAGGGTGGGAAAATCGTAGACCTCGTTGCCAACCTGCTTGCGCACCAGCGCGGCACGGAGGTGCGAGTGCAGGCGCACCCGCCGGGCTTCGGCAAAAGTCTGCTGATAGCGTTCGATGACCTTCGCCCACACCATCTCGCGGCCCAGCACGTAAGCCCGCTTGCGCATGGCGTGGCGCTTGGCGTCGTTGTCGAGCAGGTCGTTGAGGGCCTCGGCAATGGCCGGGGCGTCGGCGAAGGGCACCAGCACCCCACGATCGTCGGCAAGGAGTTCCTCGGCGTGCCAGTAGGGGGTCGAAATCACGGCTTTCCCGTTGCCAAAACAGAACGCCAGCGTACCCGATGTGATTTGGGCCGGGTTGAGGTAGGGTGTAATGTACAGGTCGGCGGCCCCGATGTAATCGAGTAGTTCGTTGTCCTCCACAAATTTATTGTGAAAGCGCACGTGCGCGCTCATACCCAGGTCGGCGGCGAGTTTCACCAGGCTTTCGCGATAGACTTCGCCACGTTCGCGCACCAGGTTGGGGTGTGTGGCTCCCACCACGAGGTACACCAGTTCGGGGTGTTGCGCCACCACGGCGGGCAGGGCGCGGATTACGTGTTCGATGCCTTTGTTGGGCGAGAGCAGCCCGTAGGTGAGCAGCACCGAGCGCCCGGCCACGTCGAACTGGTCTTTGTGAAAATGCGGATCAACGAAGGGCATTTCGGGAATGCCGTGCGGAATTACCTCGATTTTCTGTTCGGGAACCCCATAGATGTCAATCAGAAACGCCCGGCCCCGTTCCGACATCACCACTACTTTGGCCGAGAGCCGGGTGATTTTGCGCAGCGTTTCGTACTGGTCGGGGTTGGGTTCTTGCAGGATGGTGTGCAACGTCGTCACCACCGGCATAGTTAGGGTTTCCAGAAAACGCAGGATGTGCGCCCCGGCCCGCCCGCCGTAAATTCCGTATTCGTGTTGCAAACAAACCAGTTCTACATTTTTGGTATTCAGAAAACGGGCGGCACGCTCGTAATCGGGCAGGCTTTCCTGGGGAAAATCGAAACGCACTTCTTCGGGGTAATCGTAGCCTTCATCAAAATCATTGACGGCCACCACGAAACTATCCACCTGCGGATACTGCCGGGCAAAGGCCGTGAATACATCGTGCGTAAACGTGGCGATGCCACAACGCCTGGGTAGGTAGTTCCCCACGAAGGCCACCCGGCTTGGGCTGAATTTTCCCAGAAAATCTGAATCTACTGGTTGCATATCGTTTGTATCAAGTAGGTAAGGGCAAGGAGGGATATTGAAACTTCGGGGTTTCCTTCTAAAAATCAGAAGATTAGTGCCTGAAAACGAAAAACAAGAGGCGGAAACCAACGTCTTGCAAGGGTAAAAAAACCATTCCGAACAAAGTTCCTGTCGGCTCACTTGCGCGCCGCCAGCACGGCGCTGCCGGGGAGGGTGAGCAGGTTTCTGGGGGTAAGAACCGTTAGCCCGGCGGCCCTCTGCCAGGCCTGAATTTCGGCGGCACTCCAAAGCGCGGCGGTGCTGGTAAGGCCAAAAAATAAACTTACCAGACTCCGGCTGATTTCGGGCTGCGCACCGGGGATTTCACGCAGCAAATCCACCACCACGAAGTACCCGCCGGGTTTCAGCGCCGCCGCCACCCGCCGGGCAAGTCGCTGGTTTTGTTCGGCGCTGAAGTGGTGGCTTACCTGACTGAGCAGCACCAAATCGTATTCGGCCCCGGCGAGTGGGTAGGTGAGCGCGTCGCCCGAGAGGTACTGTACCCGCTCGTGGGGAAGCGACCCGACCAGCGCCTGGGGCAGGTCGAGCACGTCGGCCCGGAGGGTGGGGTGATGTTGACAAAACCAGTCGGCGTGCAGGCCGTGGGAGCCGCCGATGTCGAGCAGCCGCGTGGCATGGGGGGGTAGGGGTGTTTTGCGGCCCAGTTCATCGGCCCCCAGCCGCGCCGCATTCGCCATACCTCGACGGTAGAGGTTCCAGTCATCCGCTTCGAGCAACTCGTGAATGCTCAGGCCCCGGCCGGTGCGCAGGTACTGGGGGACGTGGTCGTGCCAGTGCCACATTTCGCGCATAAACAGAAGGTGGTCGCACACCGAGTCGGGACTATCGGGTAGGAGCCACTTGCGGGCCATCCGTGAGAGCGAAAAGGCCCCCCGGCGGGTGCGCAGATAGCCCGCCGATTCGAGCACCCGCAGCAACGGTCTCAGGGCCTGCTCGTGCAGCCCACTTCGCCGGGCAATTTCTTCGGGAAAGAGGGATGCGCGCCCGATGCTTTCGAACACGCCCAGTCCCACGGCCTCGTAAACGGCCCGCGAGAGCAGCGCGTATAACTGCGTGTGTACCAGCGGCAACGGAGCCAGGTTGAACCACTTGGCAATCCACTCGACGAAGGATTGAGGGCGAAGCGAAAATTTCATCCAGTAGCAGAAAACTCAGAGCACTTTAGTAGAGGTAAATGGGTAAATTGGTAATTGGGTGATTGGGTAAATTAGTAATTGGGTAAATTACCGAGTAATTGACAAACAGATTTTTATGCTAAAATTACCCAATTATCCAATTACCCAATCTACCAGCTAAAGACAATCAGCGCTTTTTAATCCCCCACGCAAGATCCTCATTTTCTGGAAAATACCCATTTTTTCTACATCTGCACCACTTCCTCGTGACTCCTAATCAAATGATTCACCAGGCGAGCCAGCGCGGTGGGTTGTGGCTGTGGGGGGCGCACGTCGAAAAGGCCCGGTTGGTAGTGCGATTGGGTGAGGCCACGCGAACCGAGCAAAGCCCAGACCGTGACGGCGCGGAGATCCAGGCCCCCGTCGGCCTGATGCCGGGCGGCTTCCCATACGGCGGCAAACCGCTGCGGGTGTTGCGCCGGGGTATTGCCCAGGTGTACCTCCGTGATGGCGAGGGGAAGCCGATACCGTTCCCATATCCGTCGGAGCAACAGACCAAGATCCATCTGGCTGGCCCGGAACCCGATTGGGGGAAAGTGGTAGTTGACCCCGATCACGTCGGGGGGGCAGGGGTTTTCGGTAAAAAAAAAGAGGTCTGCCTCCGAAACCCCCCGCTCGTGCAGATAATCGAACAGCGGGTGATGCGAATCCACCCGGCCCGTAAGCAACTCCCAGGGAAGCCAACGCCAATCCGTTTCCCCGCTGGCATCGACTACCCACTCGCCGCGACTCAATGCTGGGCCAAAGGCCTCGGTTTGAATGAGCCGGGCATCGGGCCTCACCCGCCGGATGGCGCGCATGGCCAGCACAGTGGCTTTCAGTTGGTTGAACAGAAGCTGGATAAATGCCCGCTCTCCGTGCTGGTGCGGGTACCAAAGGCCGTCGAACCCGGCCCGGCGAGCCGTGGCGAAGGGTTCGTTGACCGGCACGTAATCGGCCACCCAGGGGTACCGTTGGGCCACGGCTCCGGCGTAGTGGGCGAAGGCCTCCGGAAAATGTGGCTGCTCG
>Ga0163144_10028562_pt1 | contig 10753 bp, 12 predicted proteins | sample OliLak19BULKMAT1_FD_123175 | JGI IMG/M metagenome (GOLD analysis project Ga0163144, IMG submission 123175) | Freshwater microbial mat bacterial communities from Lake Vanda, McMurdo Dry Valleys, Antarctica - Oligotrophic Lake LV.19.BULKMAT1 | ecosystem: Environmental > Aquatic > Freshwater >... | reverse complement strand
TGCCGAGACCTGATCGAGAATCTCGATGCAGTAGCGGTCTTCTTCCACCATCCGGGTGATACCGCGCACCTGCCCTTCGATGCGAGCGAGCCGCGTCGTGAGATCGGTCTTTTGCATGTCGTAGGCGCTCACGAGAATCTCCTTAAGCGCAGGCTGTTAGAGACGACGAACACGCTCGAGAATGCCATCGCCGCTCCGGCCAACATCGGGTTGAGTAAGCCGCTTGCCGCCAGGGGCAACGCGGCGACGTTGTAGGCGAACGCCCAGAACAAGTTGCCCTTGATTGTCGCCAGCGTGCGCCGCGACAGTCGGATTGCGTCGACCGCGGATCGCAGATCACCGCGCACGAGCGTGAGATCGCTGGCCTCAATGGCAACGTCGGTGCCAGTGCCCATCGCCAACCCGAGATCGGCCTGCGCCAGCGCGGCGGCGTCGTTCACTCCGTCGCCGACCATGGCGACTACTCGGCCCTCGGCCTGCAGTCGCCGGATGACAGCCACTTTCTCGGCCGGCAGCACCTCGGCAATTACTTCGTCGATGCCCAACAGCGCCGCAACGGCGTTGGCCGCGCGGGTGTTGTCGCCGGTAAGTAACACAGGATGCAATCCCAATTTACGAAGCCCGGCAATGGCCTCGGCCGAGGTTTCCTTGATCGTGTCGGCCAATGTCAACATGCCGCGTACCTCGCCATCCCAGCCGACGAACACCGGCGTCATGCCTTGTGCCTCGGCGGCGTCGCGCGCTGCAGCCAGGTCGTCGCCGAGTTTGAGCGACCAGTCACCGAGGAACCGCTCGCGACCAACGACTACGGCGTGTCCGTCGACAACGCCCTGCACCCCGAGCCCCTCGGTGTTGCCGAACGACTCGACGGCGCCAAGAGTGATGTCGCGCTGGCGCGCGCCGGCAGAAATCGCCATCGCAATCGGATGCTCGGACGCATCTTCCAGCGAGCCGGCGTAGTACAAGATCTCTTCGGTAGTTGCCAGTTGCGTCGCGACGACATCGACTAGCGCCATGCGACCCGTAGTGACCGTGCCGGTTTTGTCGAGGACGATCGTGTCGACCTTGCGTGTCGACTCGAGCACCTCTGGACCCTTGATGAGAATTCCGAGTTGCGCCCCCCGACCGGTGCCGACCATCAACGCGGTCGGTGTCGCCAACCCGAGTGCGCACGGGCAGGCGATGATCAAGACGGCGACCGCGGCGGTGAACGCGGTGGTCGCTCCGTCAGTCGCCGCCGCGGTGAGCCAGAATCCGAGCGTCGCCGCCGCGAGCACGATGACAACGGGAACGAAGATTGCCGAGACGCGGTCGGCGAGGCGCTGCACCTGGGCCTTGCCGGTCTGGGCGTTCTCGACTAGCCGCGCGATTTGTGCCAGCGCCGTGTCGGCGCCAACCCTCGTGGCCCGAACCACGAGTCGTCCGCCGGCGTTCATGGTCGCGCCGACGACAACGTCGCCCGGACCAACTTCAACCGGTACGGGCTCGCCTGTTACGAGCGACGCGTCGATTGCCGACGTACCCTCCTCGATAATTCCGTCGGTGGCGATCTTTTCGCCTGGCCGAATCACGAATTGGTCGCCGACCGTCAACTGTTCAATCGGGATTCGAACTTCGATACCGTCGCGAATTATGGCGACGTCTTTGGCACCGAGCTCGAGCAATGCTCGTAGCGCCGATCCCGAACGCCGCTTTGCCACCGCCTCGAAGTATCGGCCGGCGAGAATGAAGACCGTCACCCCGGCTGCGACCTCGAGATAGATCTGACTCGATCCCATCCCCCGCTGCGGAGTGAGCGAGAAACCGTGGCGCATCGACATGTCGCCGGCGGTGCCGAGAAACAGGGCGTATAGCGACCAACCGAATGCCGCCAACGTTCCTATCGAGATCAACGTGTCCATCGTTGCTGCGGCGTGACGAAGGTTTGCCCAAGCCGCACGGTGGAACGGCCACGCCCCCCACATCACCACCGGCGCGGTCAGCGTCAACGACAACCACTGCCAGCCGTCGAACTGAGATGCCGGCACCATACTGAAAATCACGACAGGCAAGGCCAATATCGCCGAGACAATCAGGCGCTGGCGCAGCACACGAGTCGGTTCGTCCTGTTCGACCTGCGCCGACGCGTCTGCGCCTGTTGAATTGGCGGTGCGCGCTAGTTGAGGGACAGTCGCCGTGTAACCGGCGCCCTCGATTTGAGAGATGAGGTCTTGTGCTGTCAGTTCCGAACCGGCAAGGGTGATCTTCGCCTTCTCGGTCGAGTAGTTAACCGACGCGACGACACCGTCGAGTTTGTTTAAACGCTTTTCGATTCGCGCCGCGCAGGACGCACAGGTCATGCCGCCAATATCTAGTTGGATATCGGTCGTGCTTGGCTCGACAATGCTGGTATTCATTTTTTCAACCGCCTTAGTGAGAGATCTCGAGAGTGAACGAGGCCGTGTGGACACTTGCGCCATGAGCGAACTCGAAGAACATTCGATACGTTCCCAATGTCGGAAACTCGGCCATGAAGTTGACCGTATTCGTGGCGTCATCGATCCCATGGGCGTGCAGGTATCCGAGATCGCCCACACGGACGATGACGAGATGCCCCGCGGCGCCAAGGTACGGTTCGGTGGCAACGGATTTTCCGTCGAGCGAAACATCGAAACCCAATGCGCTCTCGCCGAGTGATGAATCGCCCGTCAAAGTCACCGTGTAGCCGTCAACATCGACGCTGCGTATCGGTTGCGGAACCGCGGTGTACTCAACGAGACCTGGTACCGCTAAATCCGTTGCCAAGGTGATGCGCTGGGCGCCTGTGGGTTGAAAGTCGGCGTACATGCGATACGAATTCGGGCTCAGCCCAGGGAGTTCGACCCGCCATATGCCGTCGGCGTCCATCGACGGGTGCAAGTGAGAGTAAGCGACGAGATCGCGTGACAACACGATCAGGTGCAGCGGACGCTCGTTGCGCACGTCGAACTTGGTAAGCGAAGAACCGTCGGCGCGCAAAATTCGAAACTCGAACGTCGAAGGCAAATTGGCCTCGACGTTGCCGGCGCTAGTGACCAGTCGATAACCGTCGGCGGCCATCGCCAGGCCGGACATCCCCAGGCCGGAAATCTCGGTTGCCTCGATCGCACCGCTCGTCATAGTTGCATGGTCCGCGGTAGCGCCGACGTTTATAGGACTGATCGACGCTCCAACCGCCGCGGCTACCGCAAATGCGCCGACTAAACCAAGCGCGAAAACTCCGAGTTTCGAAGACGACCTCACAGTGCTAGTGCGAAACCGGCCTCGTCGACTGCGGAGGCGATTGCGACCTTGTCTATTGGCAGATCCGATTCAACTGTGACTGATCCAGAAGCGAGATCCACATCGACCTTGGTTACACCGTCCAACTTCGAGACCTCGCTGGTGACCGAAGAAACGCAGTGACCGCAGGTCATGCCAGTCACTTTGAAAATTTCAGTACTCATAAAATCACTCCTTCGACGAACCTGACCAGCGGGTATTTCCGACGATCTGGATACCCACGGGGGGTACCTAGTAAGCATACACCCGAATTGGCGAATCGCGTCGGATATTAGTTAGTGCGGTAAACCACGAAGACTTTGCGCAGAGTCTCGTGCACGGTCCACACCCCCTTCCAGCCGATCGGGAAGATGCAACTCGAGCCAACCGTCAACTTGACGGGCTCGCCGCCGTCTTCGTGCACTGTCATCGATCCCTTGATCACATAGATCACTTCGCCGCGGGTCGTGAACTCCCAACGCGATGCGCCGGGCTCGCACTCCCACGTGCCGGCAGTGACGGTTTCGTTGTCGAGAAACACGGCCGCGCGGGTCAAGATCTCACCAGTCAACGGCTCGGCCGAGGGCTGCCCGAGCGGCTTTTGCGCCAGGTCGGCGGCTGGAATGTCTAAGGCTCGAAAGTTAATTGTCATAGCGCGACAGCGTACAACTCACAATGCGCGCAACTCGGCTAATGAAAGTCTGCCCGTGTACACCGCCATGCCGACGGCCGAGTGAATGTTCATCGCCGCCAGTGCGCGGATGTCGTCGAGCGTGGTGATGCCGCCGGCCGCTGTGATCTCGTTGGTAGTTGCCGCGCGCAGGCGCGCGAACCATTCAAGGTCTGTGCCCTGCATCATGCCCTCTTTGTCGACATAGGTGCACAAAAAGCCACCGCATAACGGCTCAAGGGTGCAAATAATCTCTTCTGCCTTTGATGTCGTCGATTCTGTCCATCCTTTGATCACAACCGTTCCGTTCTTCGAATCAAGGGCTATCACCAGTTTTTCTTTGTCTACGGCATCCACAATGCGAGAAAGTTCAGGAGTAAATGCCGCTGTGCCGACGATGACCCGGTGTGCACCGAGTTCGAGCAACTGTTTGGCGCGCTCGGCCGTGCGCACGCCCCCGCCCACGCGACACGAAGCGCGCGCGCAAAGTTGCTCGACGATCGCCGAGTTATCGCCGATGCCCATCGCCGCGTCGAGGTCGATCACCTGAATCTCGGCGAAGCCCGCAAAGCGCTCAAGCATCTCGAGCGGCGGCGCGGCCTCAAGTACCTTGCGCTCGCCCTGCACGAGTTGCACGACCTTGCCATCTTGCAGATCGATGCATGGGATGATCATCGCCGCACCGCCAGACCGCTACTTGCCAGTGAATTTTTTAGTTCGGCGATCGAGATTTCGCCGAAGTGAAACACCGAGGCCGCCAGAGCGGCGTCGGCGATTTGCAGCACCTCGCAGAAATGCTCAATCGTGCCAGCGCCGCCAGAGGCGATAACCGGCACAAGCACAGCGTCGCGAACGGCGCAGGTCAACGCGATGTCGAAACCCGTCTTGACCCCGTCAGTGTCCATACTCGTGAGCAAGATTTCGCCCGCGCCGAGATCTGCGCCGTGTTGAGCCCAGCGCACGGCATCAATGCCCGTGTCTTGGCGGCCTCCGTGGGTAAATACGTGCCAGCCAGTTTCAGTCTTGCGAGCGTCGATTGCCAGCACTACTGCTTGGCTGCCGAACTCTTCGCCCAGTTCGCGCAACAACTCGGGGCGCGCGACGCCCGCCGAGTTGACGCTGACTTTGTCGGCGCCAGCATGCAAAATCTTGCGCGCATCCGCAACCGAACGAATACCGCCCCCCACCGTGAGTGGGATAAAGACTTCGCGCGCGGTGCGCGAGACCAAGTCGATCATCGTCTCGCGGTTGTCGCTCGAGGCGGTGATGTCGAGAAACACCAACTCGTCGACACCCTCTGCGTTGTAACGCTTGGCGAGTTCGACGGGGTCTCCGGCGTCGCGTAACCCCACAAAATTGACGCCCTTAACGACGCGGCCGGCATCGACATCTAGGCACGAGATGATGCGCTTGGTCAGCACTCCAACCCCACGAAATTCTTGAGCACCTGCAAACCCGATTGGCCAGACTTCTCGGGGTGAAACTGCACCCCGAAGACGTTGCCAGTCTCGACGACGCTAGAAAATTCGAGTCCGTGCGTCGTGGTGGCGGTTGTCGCCGCTGTCACAGGGCAGAAGTAACTGTTGGCAAAGTAAAAATTCTCGTCGTCGCCGACGTTGTGCAACAGTCGAGAATCTCTCGTGCGACTCACCGCGTTCCAACCCATGTGCGGCACGCGCTGGGGTGCGGCGAATTTGGCAACGACTCCCGGCAAGACGCCAAGACCAACTGAAGCGGTCGCCTCTTCGCTGCTCGCGAACAGCACTTGCATGCCCAGGCACACGCCGAGAAACATTTTGTCGGCAGAGATGTGCTGCAAGATTGCGGTGCGCAGAGAGGTTGCGTCGCGCATCGAGACTGCGTCGAGTTCGCGGGCGATCTGGCCGAAGTGCCCGACGCCAGGCAAGATCACTTTGCTGGCGTCTTCGATGCCAGCCGCCGAACTCACGACCGTGTACCTTGCCCCAATTGTGGTCAGCGCGTTGGCAACCGAGCGCAGGTTGCCCGCGCCGTAGTCGACGACTGCGATCACAGCAGGCCCTTCGTCGACGGCAGTTGCTCCTTGAGCTGTGCATCTTTTGAGCACGCGTAGCGCATCGCGCGAGCGAAGCACTTAAACACGCTCTCGATCTTGTGGTGATTTGAGCGGCCGTACATCACCTTGACGTGCACGTTGGCTAGCGCGTGATTCACGAACCCGCCGAAGAAATCTTCGACCAACTCTGTCTGCAAGTCGCCGAGAATGCGCACCTTGATCAGGTCGCTGTAAACCAGTGCGGGGCGACCGCCCAGGTCGACGGCACTGACGCACAGCGTCTCGTCCATCGGCAGAACGAAGTATCCCGCGCGATTGATGCCCTTGCGATTACCCAAGGCCTTGGCGAACAACTGTCCGAGCACGATGCCCACGTCCTCGACCGTGTGGTGCTGGTCGATATCGAGATCGCCCTTGGCCTTGATGGTCAGGTCGAAGCCACCGTGCCTGGCAAACAACTCGAGCATGTGGTCGAGAAAGCGCACCCCCGTCGAGATGTCGTAAGTGCCGGTGCCCTCGATCACCAGTTTGCCGCTGATCTGGGTCTCTTTGGTGTTGCGGGTGATCGTCGCTTTTCTCATAACGCGCTCCTCAGTTCAGTAAGAAATTTCTGCATCTGGATTTTGGTACCGATCGTGACTCGCACGCAACCGGCGATTTCATAACTGCGGTCGCGAATCAAGATGTCCGTTTCACAGAGCGCGTCGCGCAGGGTTTTGGCGCGATCGCCAACATCGAAGAGGATGAAGTTGCCCGAACTCTTGAACCACTTGAGGCCAAGTTCGGTCAGGCCCGCTTCGACGACTTGGCGCGAATCGAGCACCTCGGCGACGTATTTCTTTACGTACTGCGTGTCGCCGACGGCGGCGACGGCCGCGGCGACGGCCACAACGTTGACGCTGTAGGGCGACTGTGCCTTGCGCAACCAGGCGACATTGCGCTCACTCGAACACAGGCAACCGCACCGCAGGCCCGCCATGCCAAAAGCCTTCGAAAAGGTGCGGCTGACAAAGAGTTGCGGAAACTCATCGAGCCAACTAATCGCGGTGACTCCCGAGAATTCGACGTATGCCTCGTCGACAAGCACGGCGGCGTGCGGCGCGGCGGCCAACACCGCGCGTAACTCTGCTTCGCTCGCGGGAGTGCCTGTGGGGTTGTTCGGGTTGGCGATGCAGATCGCTCGCGTGTTTGGATTAATCGCGCTCAGCAGGTCTTGCAGCGGAAAGGCGAGGTTGTCGGCGACTTGATAGGCGACCTCGCGAACGTTCGCGCCGGCGAGTTCGCCGTAGAAGCGATACATCGCGTAAGACGGCGCGAGCACCAGCACCTCAGTGCCGGCCTCGACGAAGGTGTTCATCAGCAGCGCGATTGCCTCGTCGGTGCCGTTGGTGAAGGTCATCTGCTCGGCGTCGACACCCAAGAACTCGGCGACGGTCGCCCGCGCGCTTGAATACTCCGGGTACATACTCAGCGTCTCGACCGTAGCGGCGCTCGTGATCGCTTCGATTACCTTCGGCGAGCAACCAACCGTGTTCTCGTTGAAGTCGAGGCGCAACTTGCCGAGCCTGCCGCTCTGCGGCGGCGAGTAAGCCCGCATCTCGCTAACCGCGCGGCGAGGGGACAATTCGCTAGGCACGATTGGCCTCGATTTGTTGATCTGCAAACCTGATCTCGACAGAGCGGGCGTGGGCCTCGAGACCTTCAGCGCGCGCGATAGTCGTGATCGTCGGCGCCAGTTCGCGCAGGGCCTCGGATGAAAGCCGCTGCACAGAAATTACCTTGACGAAGTCGGCGGCACTGAGACCGCCGCGTACGCGGGCCTGGCCCGAAGTTGGCAAGACGTGGTTCGGGCCGCTCGCGTAGTCGCCCGCCGCCTCTGGGCTAAACGGCCCGACGAACACAGACCCCGCGTTGGTGACTGCGGCGACCCACTCGGCCTCGTGCAGTACCAAGTGTTCAGGCGCCAGCAGATTAGAAAATTCGATCGCTTGCTCGATGCTTTCGCAGAGCACGATCGCGCCGTTGTTTACGATCGACTGGCTCGCCACGCCGCCAGTCGGAAGGTCAACGAGTTGCTTGTCGATTTCGGCCTGCACGGCAGTCGCCAGCGACGCCGAAGTAGTCAACAAGATCGCCGAGGCATCAACGTCGTGCTCGGATTGTGCCAACATGTCGGCAGCTATCCATGCGGGGTTCCCATCTCGTGCGATTATCAAAACCTCCGACGGCCCGGCCACGAACTCGATCGCGCTCTCGCCCGCGATCAATTTTTTGGCCGCGGCAACATAGACATTGCCGGGGCCAACTATGCGGTCGACGCGCGGCACGGTCTGCGTGCCAAATGCGAACGCCGCTATCGCTTGCGCGCCGCCCATGCAAAAGAATTTGCTCACGCCCAACTTGGCCGCGGTGCCGAGTATCTCGGCGCTCGGCTTGGGGCAGGCCACACAAGTTGTCGCCACGCCCGCAACCTGAGCGGGGATAACCGTCATCAACAACGTGCTGGGCAGCGGGTAGCGGCCGGCGGGCACGTAGGCGCCCATCGACGCGAGCGGTCGCACGATCTGCCCGAGGCGCCGCCCGCCGCCGAAGTCGGCACTGCGTTGTTGCGGCAATTGCGTCATTGCAAACTCGCGAATGTTGCGCGCAGCGGCGTCAATAGCGCGCTCGAAGTCTGGTTCCAGCGCGCCGACAGGCTTGATCAACACGCTGTCGCCGTCGAAGCCGTCGAACTTGCGGGCGTACTCGAGCAGCGCGGCATCACCACGGCTGCGCACCGCGGCGATGATCGGCGCGACGACCAGTTCGGCGTCTTGCAACATCCGCGCCTTGCGCGAACGCAACGAGCCGGCTTGAGAGATCGGCAAAATTCGAATCATCAGAGCACGATCTTGTTGAGCGGATATTCGACAATGCCACTGGCACCCGCGGCCTTGAGGCGCGGAATGATCGTGCGCACTGTCGACTCGTCGAGAATCGTGTTCAGGGCCAACCAGTTTTCGTCGGTCAGGTTAGAGATCGTCGGTTTCTTCAGCGCGGGCAGCAAGTCGATGACGGCCTGCAGGTTTTGCTTCTCGATGTTTAGCATCAGGCCGACCTTGCCCATCGCGTTGATCGCGCCTTCGAGCAACATCTTGATGTCGAGCAGTTGATTGCGCTTGGCGTCGTTCTTCCACGATTCGTTGTTGGCGATGAACACTGTGTTCGACTCGAGCACCGTCTCGACGATGCGCAGGTTGTTAGCCCGCAACGACGAGCCCGTTTCAGTCACCTCGACGATGGCGTCGGCCAAAATCGGCGGCTTGACCTCTGTCGCCCCCCAACTGAACTCGACCTTGGCATTAACGCCGTTTTTGGCAAGGTAGCGATTGGTCGTCTGCACCAGTTCGGTGGCGATGACTTTGCCCTCGAGGTCTTGCACCGATTGCACGGTCGACGACTCCGGCACCGCCAGGACCCACCGCACGCGACCGAAGCTCTGCTTGGCGTACACCAAGTCGGCGACGCTTCGCACATCGGCCGCGCTCTCGGCGATCCAGTCTTGACCAGTGAGGCCGGCGTCGAGCACGCCGTCTTCGACGTAGCGTGCCATTTCCTGGGCGCGGATCAACATGCACTCGATTTTCGGGTCGTCGATGGCCGGAAAGTACGATCGGCTGTTGACGGTGATCTGAAAACCCGCGCGGCGAAACAAATCGATCGTGGCGTTCTCGAGGCTGCCCTTGGGGATGCCAAGTTTAAGCACGGGTGATTTCGATGCTTGCGTTGCAAATGTCATTTGGTTTCCTTTGTTGCGGCATAGGCGTCGGTTGGTGAAAAGGATTTCTGCGCGTTGACGACCCAGGTGTCGTTCTCGTTGGTTCTGAAAAAGCAGCTCTCGTATCCCTCGTGGCACACGCCTGGGCCCGCCGCTTCAACCTCGATCAACAGCGCGTCACGATCGCAGTCGGTCTTCATTTTCACGACTCGCAGAGTGTGCCCCGACGACTCGCCCTTCATCCACAATTTGTTGCGGCTGCGGCTGTAGAAAACGACGAAGCCAGTGGCGAGCGTTTGTGCGTACGATTCTTCGTTCATGAACCCGACCATCAGCACCTGCTTAGTGACTGCGTCTTGCACGACTGCGGCGACGAGACCGTCGAGCTTCGTGAAGTCGAGTTTCGTAAAGTCACGGCCCGTGTTTTGGTCTGTCTCGATTGCTTCGATCATTTTGTTGCTTCTTTCTCGATTTGTTGCGCGAATGTCTTGTGCCGTAAATAGAAAAAACCCGCCGGTAAAACCGACGGGCTCTGGATCAGTTTGAGAAACTGGGTGCGTTACAGATGAGCCCGCGGTGTCACGTGATGAACGTGATGGTGGGCAACATGGGTAATCAACATGAGGACTTCACGATAACTTCGGGCGGTCGCCGATGACAACACCGAATCGGCAAAATCACCGAACTATTTATTTTCTATCTTTCAGCCCAGCAGCCTGTCGCGCAAGGCCAGCAGGCGTTTCGTCGGGCGATGGGTACGCCGCTCAATTCTGTCGGCAAGTTCGGTTACCGCAAGTAGCGAGTTAACCCCCAGCCATCGCAGCGGCTCAATCTCCCACTGTTTGGATTGATGATTCACGAGCAGCGAACGCGTTAGCGCATCACCAGTGTCGGCGACCTGGTGAGCGAGCGTGCGACCCACGAGATTCGAAAGCGCCACGCCGTCGCCGACATATCCGCCACCGGCGCACATGCCGGTGGCGCGGTCGACGTTGGCGTAGGCGTGCCAGTC
>Ga0163144_10028561_pt1 | contig 10753 bp, 8 predicted proteins | sample OliLak19BULKMAT1_FD_123175 | JGI IMG/M metagenome (GOLD analysis project Ga0163144, IMG submission 123175) | Freshwater microbial mat bacterial communities from Lake Vanda, McMurdo Dry Valleys, Antarctica - Oligotrophic Lake LV.19.BULKMAT1 | ecosystem: Environmental > Aquatic > Freshwater > Lake... | reverse complement strand
TCTATGCAGCCATCACCGGGTTGGCTCCTTCGGTGTTACGCGCCACCGTCATGGCCTATGTGGTGCTGGGCGGGAGGATTCTCGATCGCCCCTCCCGGATGCTCAACAATCTTGCGCTGGCCGGGTTCGTGCTCCTGCTCTGGGACACGCACGACCTGTTTGATGCGGGATTCCAGCTCTCGTTCGGAGTGGTGTTCACCCTTGTGCTGATTGCGGCACCGCTGGCCCGCCGGTTGCGTCCCTGGTTCCAGCCGGACCCCTTTGTGCCGGACACACTTCGGTCGCCGATTCAAAAGGGCGGAGCGCGCGCGGGGTTATGGATGGCGGGCGCGCTCGCCACGTCCATCGCGGCCTGGGTGGGTTCCGCACCGCTCGGCCTTCACTATTTCCATTTGGTCAGCCCGGTGGCCGTCCTCTCGAACCTCGTCGTCATCCCGATCTCGTTTTCGGTGCTCGCGCTGGGCCTGCTTTCGATTGCCGGAGGCGTTGTCTCCCCCTGGATCGCCACGGCGTTCAATCACTTGAACGCGTATGCCAGCGCGGCCCTGCTCGGTTGCGTCCATCTGTTCTCGCTGTTGCCGCTCGGCTGGTTCCATGCCGGTGGGTTCTCCCCGCCCGGTGAGACCGGCCGGATCACCGTGCTCGATTTGGGACAGGCCCAGTGCGTTGTGGTGCAATCCCGGGGACAGGCCTGGGTGCTCGATCCCGGCTCACCGCGCGACTATGAAACCGTCATCCGCCCCTTCCTGCGATCGCACGGGCTGGACCGGGTCGGCGGCCTGGTGCTGAGTCACGGCGATGCACGCCACATCGGCGCGGCCGGGTTGTTCACCATCGACTTTCATCCGCGCACCATCGTGGTGCCCGCGGCCCATGACCGGTCGGCGGCTCGTCGCGCCTTCGAGCGACAGCTTGCGGAAAGCGGGACCGGGCGGTCCCTGGTATTCGCGGGCCAGCACCTCGGCGACCCGCCGGCACCCGTTCTGGAAATCCTGCACCCGCCACCGGGCCTGGATCGCCGGGTTGCGGATGACAAGGGCCTGGTCATCCGCTGGCAGATTGGAGGGGTGCGGGTGCTGACGATGGCGGATGCCGGCCTCACCACGGAGCAGGCTCTGCTCGGCCGGGGCACCCCGCTCGATGCCGACCTGCTCGTGCTCGGCCGTCACGGAACCGACCCCGTCGCGTCGTCGGCGTTTCTCGACGCCGTGCGTCCGCGGGCGATCATCGCGGGCGCCACGGCTTTCCCGGAATCCGAGCAAATCCCGCCCGCCTGGGCCGCCGGGGTCGCCCGCCGCGGGATCGCGCTTTACCGGCAGGACCGCACCGGGGCGGTCACGATCCGAATCCGTCGCCGACAGGTTGCGATCGAGCCGTTTCTTGAATCCGAGCTTTCGGCGGGAGGGTGGGTGCGCGGGCCGCGTCCGCCTTCCCCGACCCGGTAGCGGCGTGGCTGGAATCCCCGCCCGGGTTACCGCACAGGTCTCCGCGGCGAAGGGTCGGAGCCTTACCCCGACCCCCGCGTTGCCGATGAAGATTTCGGGCTTGCGCCAACCGCACGCGCGGGCACAAGACTTCGTCCGGGAGGCAATCCTATGGCCCTCCGAATACGCTCCAAATTTGTCGCCATCCTGCTTGTTGCCGCGGGAATCCCGCTGGCGCTGGCATTGATCGCAAACATGGTGGTGGGTCAGCGCCGCCTGCTTGCCGCGCAGCGCGTGTTGTTCCTTGAGAGCGCCCAGCATCTGGCCACGAGCATTGACCTGGCCTTGGTCGCCGAGATCGAGAAGGTGCGTGAATGGGCGATGCTCTCGCGCCTGCACCAGCTTGTCCCCGCTCCCGGACCCGCTCCCGGACCCGGCGAGGTCGCCCGGCGCGATGCCGCCTGGCCCGGTCTCGATATGACCAGCCCCCTGCTGCGCGGGGTGGTCGAGAATCGCGTCGCGGACGAGCTGCGACGGTTCCAGGCCTTTAATCCCATCCACGTTGAGCTGCTGGTCACGGATGCACGGGGGGGGATCGTGGCCGCCACCGGGAAGACGACGGACTACTGGCAGGCGGACGAGCCATGGTGGACGTCCGCCGTGGCGCAGGCCGAGAACGAGGTGACCGTGGATGGCATCCAGTATGATGACAGTGCGAACGTGCAGGCCTTCGAGATCTGCCTCGCCGTGCGTGACCCGTCGAGGCCGGGGGAACCGCCCCTCGGCGTGTTGAAGTCGGTGCTGCGGGCCGGGGCGTTGCTGGAGCCTTTCCGGCGGCTGCGGCACCAGGGAACGCCCCGGGTCTTTCTCATGGATGCGGCGGGGGCGGTGGCGTTCGAGTTCGCAGGTCGCGAGGAAGGCAGCGCGATCCATCCCGGGGTGGAAGCTGCCGCGACGATTGGGACCAGTCCGGAGGGGCACGGAGTGGTGAAGTTCCGCGATGGGAAATCGTATGTGTTCGGGTCGGGGTTGGTCACGGTGCGGCGGTTGGAGCATTCCGGCCTGGTGGTGCGCGGTGCGCGCCGGTTGCACGTGGTGGTGGCTCGTGACCGCGCGCTTGTGCTGGCGCCGATCCGGGCGCAAATGGGCATGCTGTTGGGGGCGGGCGTTCTGGTGCTGACGGGTTGTCTGTGGGCCGGATGGTACATTGCCTCCCGCAAGATCATCGATCCGATTGAACGGTTGCGGGCGGGCGCCGAGCGGATCTCCGCAGCCATTGCCGGGCAGCAGGAACCGGGCGGGGAAACCGCCCTGCCGGAGGGACGCGGTCCGCCCTCGTTCGCCGACATTGATCGCATTCAAACCGGGGACGAGATTGAGGATCTCGCCCGATCGTTCGGGACGATGGCCCGACGGGTGGCAGGCTATCAGGAGCAGCTCGAACGGGATATTGCCGCAAAGACGGAGGAGATCCGGCGGGATCTGATGTTCGCGCGCGACTTTCAGCGTTCGTTGTTGCCGTGCAAGTACCCGGTGGTCACGGATTCCCTGTCGGGTTCCCTGCACTTCCACCATATCTACCAGCCGGCAAACGCAGTGAGTGGTGATTTCTTCGACATCCGCCGCATCTCCGATGCCTCCGCGGCCGTCTTCATTGCGGACGTGATGGGTCACGGCGCGCGGTCGGCGCTGGCCACGGCCATTCTCGCCACGCTGATGCAGGAGTTCCGCGACGAAGCGGCCGATCCCGCGCGATTTCTCCAGCGTTTGAACCGTCAGTTCCACGAGGTGGTGCGGACCAGCGAGGATCTGCTGTTCGTGACCGCATTTCATGCCGTGTTTGACACGCACGAGGGCAGGATCCGATGGGCGTCGGCGGGGCATCATGCCCCGATCATTGGCAATCGCTCGACGCGCGATGCCGGGCCGCTTTACGAAAATCTTCCCGCCTGCCCGGCCCTTGGGCTCCTGCCGGAGGCGGTGTACACCAACCACGTCGCCGCGCTTCCGCAGGACTCGGTGATCCTGCTGTTCACGGACGGCGTGCTGGAGGCGCCCGATATCCACGGTGGAGAGTTTGGGCGGGCGCGCCTGACCGCCAGCCTGCGTAAACGCCTTCATCTGCACGCACGCGGCATTGTCGAGGGGGTCGTGGCCGACATGCGGCTGTTCACCGCGCGCGACCAAACGCCGGATGATGTGTGTGTGCTGGCTGTCGAAATGCAATCGCACACGAACCCGGTGCAATCCTTCACTGGCATCGCCTGAGCGGGCACACCCGCCCCGTTCGCCCCGGGGAAAATGCGCGGGTTGGGTGTCCCACTGCCTGGCTTCGTCGCGGCGGGCCGATCAGCCCGTTCCCCCGCCCGGCCGCAGGATCGCACGGATCAACGGAAGCGGCAGCGAGGCGGCGAGCGTCATGCACACACGCGGAATCCACCCGGGAATCACGCGCGGTCGGCCGGCGGCAACCGCCGCAAGCCCCGACGCGACCACGCATTCGGGCGGAACCTTGAAGAAGGGCGGGGAGATGCGGACATATTCCTCCGCCCCCGGCCGCGTCGCGACCCTGCCGAACTCCGTGTTCACCGGCCCGGGCAGGAGTGCGGTGACATGCACGCCCGATTCGATGCATTCCAGCCGGAGTGCCTCGCTGAAGCTGGTCACAAACGCCTTGGTCGCCGCGTAGATTGCGAGGCCCGGAAGCGGAAGCAGACCCGCGACCGAGCTGACCTGCAGGATCCATCCGCGTCGGCGGGCAATCATTCCGGGCAGCAACGCACGGGTCAGCCGCACGACCGCCCCGATGTTGGTGGTGAGCATCGCCTCGATCCGCGCGGGATCGGCATCGACGAATGGCCCGTAGTCACCCAGCCCGGCGTTGTTGATCAGCAGATCGACTTCAAGACCCTCCCGGGCCAGGAGGGCGTCCAGTCTCGGATGGAAATCCGTGCCACCGAGATCCCCGGCCAGGACCATGACCTTCAGTCCGGGCCGGAGCGCGCCCAGTTCCGCGGCGACGGCCGTCAGCCGATCCTGTCTCCTCGCAACGAGCACCACCGCCCCCGCGACGGGAGCGAGTTGCAGCGCGAATTCGCGCCCGAGGCCGGCGGATGCCCCGGTGATCAGCGCAGTCACGCCGGTGAACGGTTTCATGGGGAGGTTGAGCCTGGCCGTTGCGGCGTCGGTTGTCGATCCGGATGCGGCTCGCTTTCGACGCGAGAACCGATCCAGACCGCCCCCCGGGCGGGGGGCGCGTTGGGTTTCGACAGGCGCCCCGAGGGGTGGTAGAAGAACGGGAATATGGAAGCCATTGAGACCTTGCGCGGCGGCGTGCCGGTGATTGCGTTGCGCGGTGAGGTGGACCTGGCGGTCTCGCCCAGGCTGCGGGAATTGCTGAAGGAAAAGTCGTCGGCGAAATGTCCGGCGCTCGTGCTCGATCTCTCGGAAGTCTCGTATGTGGATTCGTCGGGCCTGGCGACGCTGGTCGAGTATTGCCGGGAAGCCCGTCAGTTCGGAGGCAAGTTCGGACTTGCGGGATTGCAACCCCGGGTGCGGACGATCCTTGAGATCGTGCGGTTGCATGAGTTCCTGCCGTTGCACGCGACCGTGGAGGAGGCGGTCCGGGCGGCCGTCGGCGATGGCGGGGGGGCTGCGTGAGGGCGCTCGTCGCGCTGAACGCCCAGTTGCTTTACTGGGTGTTGGTCGCGCCATTCCGCGGCCAGATGTTCCATGCGCGGGAGGTTTTGCGGCAACTGGTGATCGTGGCCTCGCATGCCCTGCCGATGGTGGCCCTCACCTCCTTCAGCGTCGGGTTCACGCTTGCAATGCAGTCGGCCTCGGAGTTGCGCAAGCTGGGGGGTGAAATGTTCGTGCCCGACCTGGTTTCGGTGTCGTTGCTGCGCGAGTTGGGACCGGTGCTGATCGCGGTGATCGTGATCGGACGCAGTGGATCGGCGTTCACGGCGGAACTCGGCACGATGAAGGTGTCGGAGGAAATCGAGGCGCTCGAAGTGATGGCCATCAACCCCGTGCGATTCCTTGTCGTACCGCGTGTGCTGGCGCTCCTGATGGCCCTTCCGATGCTGACCGCGCTGGGCAATTGCATGGGGATCGTGGGGGGCTGGACCGTCTGCCGGTTTATGCTGGGGATGAACACGGATGCGTTCATCCTGCACGCGGTGCGCGCCGCGGATGCCTGGGATCTTTACTCCGGGCTGATCAAGAGCGTGACGTTTGCCTGGATTGTGGGCACGGTGGCATGCAAGGCGGGGTTGGGGGTGGAAGGCGGTGCGGCCGGGGTCGGGCGGGCCACCACCAATTCGGTGGTGACCGGTCTGCTCTCGATGTTGGTGGCCAACGCCGTGCTGACCGCAATTTTCTTCTTCGGCGAATGAGCGCTCCCGTGATCGTGGTGAAGGACCTGGTGCGCCGTTTCGGCCGGCGCACGGTGCTCAATGGCATCTCGTTCACCGTGGGGTCCGGCGAAACCCTGGTGATCATGGGGGGGAGCGGCTGTGGCAAGAGCACCCTGCTCCGGCATCTCATCGGCGTGGTGCGCCCCACCTCCGGCTCGATCCGAATTTTTGGAGAGGACATCGCGAGCATGCCGGAGTCCGAGCTGGCCGGGGTGCGCAAGCGGTTCGGGATGTTGTTCCAGAGCGGGGCGCTGCTGCAATCGATGACGGTTGGCGAGAACGTGGCGCTGCCGCTCGTCGAGCATGGAAAACTCGACCCCGGCGTGATTGATCTGGTGGTGAAAATGAAGTTGGAATTGGTGGGGCTGACGGGGTTCGAGGATTTCCATCCCGCGGAGATCAGCGGTGGCATGCGCAAGCGGGTCGGCCTGGCCCGCGCGCTCGCCCTCGATCCCGAGTTGCTGTTCAGCGACGAACCGACCTCCGGCCTCGACCCGATCATGACCGCCGTGGTGGACGAACTCACCTCCGACCTGACCCGCAAGCTGGGGATGACGGCGGTGGTCGTGACCCACGACATGACCAGTGCGTTCCGGATCGCGACCCGGATGATCATGCTGGGGGCGGGTCCGCGCCAGGGCACCATCATCGCGGAAGGGACGCCCGACGAGATTCGCTCGCATCCCTCGCCCGAGGTGCAGCAATTCATCAAGGGCGAAGCCGACGGCCCGGTGCCGCTGCGGCTGTCGCGCGATGACTACATCGAGCGGCTGTTGGGGGCGCCCCCCGCGCCTCACACGCGCGACTGAGCCCACCGGCCCGCCCCTCTCACATCCGCTCCGCCTCCCGTCGCTCGACAAAGATCGGAAGTCCTTCCCGGCTGAAGTTGTCCATGAACGGCTCCGGGTCCACCGCCTCGGGCATCATGACCCCGCGCTCCTGCAGCTTGCCTGTCACCATCAGCTTGGCGGCCAGCGCGGGAGGAATGCCGGTTTGGACCAGCGTGAGCGAGTATCCGTAGCGCTCATACGCGTCCCGGTGGTTGTCCATCGTGTAAATGAAGTATTCCATCCGCTTGCGATCCTTGGTTCCGCGCACCTCGGTGCCGACACACGAGTAGCCGTCCACGGTCGGGCCGAGTTGGGCGGGCTTCGGCAAGTTCGCAGCCGCCACTCGCACCGGGGCCACCTCCACACCGTCCACCTTCACTTTCTTCCACGTATCGAGATTCAATACCTGCAACGATTTGCAGATGTTCACGACCTTCTCCGACAAACTGTATTTGAAGACCGAGTAGCGGACCCCTTTCTCGACGAACGGCGGGTAGATGCCGAGGCTGACCCCTTCCTCGTGCGCCACCGCGTAGGTTTTCTGCAAACCAATCGGGTCGGGGAATCGGACCCACTCGACCTCGGTCTCGAGCGGACGCCCGCTTCGGACCTGTCCGTCCCTTACAAAATACGGAACCGCGCCGACCTCCTCGAAAAAGGTTTCCGGGGAAAAGAGCACCGCGAACCGGTAACCTCGCACCTCGGCATTGTCGGCGTCGAGAACCCGGATGCTCGATGCCGTGTCGAGTCGGTCCATGGCCCAGCGGGCAAAGACGTTCACCGCCCCCGGATCCATGCCCATGCAAAGCAACCCGAGCAATCCTTTGTCCAGATAACGCTGGTGAAACTTTTCGATCTCGGCCTCGAACGAATTCTTCCCCGGCCGCTTCACGCCGGGCGGCGAGTAAATATCGGCCGCCATGTCCGTGTAATGCGACCCCGCCTCGTAACACGCTTCGAGCACCGAATGATTGGCGTGGCAATGACACGCGTTGCACGTCACCGCGATCTGGAACTCTTTCATGAGCGCCACCATCGCCGCGGTGTCCATGGCGTTGACCTGACGCACCACGAACCGGCTTCGTTTCGTCTCGGCCGCCAGTCGTTCCGCAAACGTCGTGTCGACATCCGCCAGCACGATCCGGTCGAAGCACTCGTAATCATGGAGCTTCCGTCCGATAACCGATCCCACCCCGCCAATCCCGATGACCATGGCATTTGCCATAAAATGGTAAGTTTCCTTCGAATCGGTAGTCCGCGATTTCGGTGGAAACCTCGGGCCGCCTATGGTTTGTGACAGTTCCATTCTAGGCCCAGTCTCCAGCCGGGGCAATTTTTGAAACGTAAGTTATTGATTTTCAATGTCTAATTCGGAATTTCCGCCCTCCGCGGGAAATGCGGGTCAGTGAGTGACGCATCAGCCACAAGCCGACGAATGTCAGCCCCCTCCGCTGTAGCGACGGCTCTCCCGAAGGGGTGCCGCCCGGGGCGGGTCCGCACACCGCCTGCCCGGTGGCATGTCCCTGGCTGCGCGAGGCTCCGCCAGGGACAGAGCCACCGCTACAACAGAAGGGCTGCGATGCGCGGGTGGACCCCACGCGCCAACGGATGTCCGTCGCTCCGTTGTAGCGGCGGCTCTCCCGAAGGGGTGCCGCCGGGAGCGCATCCGCACCCCGCCCGCCCGGTGGCACGTCCCGGGCTGCGCGAGGCTCCGCCAGGGACAGAGCCCGGAGTTGCGCGGTTCGTGAAGCCGATGCGATAAACAACCATGTTCCTCACGTTCGAAGCCACCTTGTTCGGGATTCAATTCCACCCTTGGAAAGTCGTCGGCCTGCTCGGGATGAGCGTGTTCAGCCTGCGATTTATACTGCAATGGGCCGCCTCGGAAAAGGCCGGCAAGAGTGTGATCCCGTTCGGCTTCTGGGAATGCAGCGCCCTGGGCAGTCTGCTGATGCTCACCTACTTCTCGATTTATCAGAAAGATTCGGTCGGCGTGCTTCAGAATCTGTTCCCGCTACCGATCTACCTCCGCAACCTTTACTTCCGCTATACCCAGCGGCAGCCAAAACACCCGGGGAACGAGCCGCGGCCCCCCGAGTAGCACCTCCCGGCGCTTCACGCTCATCGCGTGCCCCGCGCGGCTTGCCGCTGCGCCGGGGCGCATGTAGTTTTCGCCCAATGATGTTCCGGCCCGAACAGATTGTTTACCTCGATAACAACGCCACCACGCAGGTGGACCCGGCGGTGGTCGAGGAGATGCTGCCGTTCCTCCGGGACTACCACGGCAATGCGTCGAGCCTGTACGGCTTCGGCAGGCAGGTGGCCGGGGCGATCGCGAAGGCCCGGGATCAAGTCGCGGCCCTGCTGGGGTGCATGCCCGAAGAAATTATTTTCACGAGTTGCGGCACCGAGTCGGACAATGCAGCCATCGAGTCCGCGCTCCGGATGGATCCCGACCGGCGCCACATCGTGACGACGGCGGTCGAGCACAGCGCGATTCAGAAGCACTGCGAACTGCTCGCGCGCCGCGGGCATGCGGTCACGTGGTTGCGGGTCGATTCCCTCGGGCGCATGGATCTTGCGGAGTTGGAACGGGCGATCACCGACGAAACCGCCCTGGTCTCCGTGATGTGGGCCAACAACGAGACCGGCGTGCTTTTTCCGATCGCGCAAGCCGCGGAAATCGCCGCATCCAAAGGCGTCTTCTTTCACACGGACGCCGTGCAGGCGGTCGGCAAGATCCCGGTCAATCTTTCAAGCCTGCCGGTCCACTACCTCTCGCTCTCCGGTCACAAGCTTCACTGCCCGAAAGGTGTCGGCGCACTCTATGTGAATCGCAGGGCGCGCTTCCATCCGCTCCTGATCGGGGGCGGACAAGAAAGCGGGCGCCGTGGCGGGACCGAGAACGTCGCCTCCATCGTGGCCCTCGGGAAAGCCTGCGAACTCGCGGCAGCCGCGCTGGATCACGAGAACACCGCGGTCCGTGCGATGCGCGACCGCTTCGAACAACGGGCGCTCGCCGAGATTCCCGGTGTCACATGCAACGGCGACGCCGACCACCGGCTGCCGAACACCTCGAGCCTCGTGTTCGAGGGATGCGAGGGTGAGGCGCTCTTGATTCTGCTCGACCGCGCCAACGTCTGCGCATCCGCCGGATCGGCCTGCACCACCGGATCGCTCAGCCCTTCCCATGTGCTGACCGCCATGGGATTGCCGGCCGATCGCGCGCGCGCAACGCTCCGGTTTTCGTTCGGCCGTTTCAACACCGAAGCCGATGTCGACCGCGGCCTCGACGCAGTCCAATCCGCCGTCGCGCGGGTGCGTGCGCTGCGGCCTGCCGGTGAGGTCGTCCGGGTCGCCGGGGCGACCGGATAGCGCGCCAGGCGCCCGGCCCACCCAGGGAGGGCGTGCAACCCCTGCACTCTGGCCCCGCTGCCGCACCCCGGGGTCGGACCCTGCGGGTCAGACCCGTCGGAACCGGGCCGAATGCACCGGGCGGCCTTGTGCGAGGTAATGCCGCTCGAACCCGGTGATCGGATAATCGTCCCCGAACAGGGAAGGATCCGATGCGAACCGGCTTTCCTGCGCCGCCACCTTGCAGATGGCTGCGAAGTAGCCGGGATCATCGGTCTTTACAAAGAAAGTGGCCCCGGGCTCGAGGGCGTCGCACAGGGCGGATGCGAACGCCGCATCGAAAATTCGACGGGGATGGTGACGCCGTTTCGGCCAGGGATCCGGAAACAGGAGGTGCGCGGCGGCAACCGACGCCGACGGGATCAGGTGACGGATCGCATACGCGGACTCGATCCGGAAGACGCGCGCATTCGAGAGCCCCGCACGGGCCGCCCGGCGGCAGACCGTCCGCACCCGACCGAGCAAGCGCTCCGTCCCCAGGAAATTCCGATCCGGCTGGGCGGCGGCCCGGGCAACCAGGAACCTGCCATCGCCGCAGCCGATATCGAGTTCCACCGGGGCATGCCGGCCGTAAATCGCGTCGAGATCCAGGCGCTCGGTGTGGCTGCCCGGATTGAGTTGAATGGATTCGGGCGTGACCACGCGATCAACGCGCTGCGGCGGGAAT
>Ga0163144_10028560_pt1 | contig 10753 bp, 12 predicted proteins | sample OliLak19BULKMAT1_FD_123175 | JGI IMG/M metagenome (GOLD analysis project Ga0163144, IMG submission 123175) | Freshwater microbial mat bacterial communities from Lake Vanda, McMurdo Dry Valleys, Antarctica - Oligotrophic Lake LV.19.BULKMAT1 | ecosystem: Environmental > Aquatic > Freshwater >... | reverse complement strand
CTTCGGCCATTGCCTGCTGTTCAGCAGGTGGTAAATTATTAACGTGCGGGCTGTCTACGGAACGCTCGAGATCGGCCAACGTTTGTTCGGCGTTTGTGACTGGATCTACAATATCTGCAGCAGGTGCGGCCGACTCTTCGGTGGCAGCCTGTGCAGCTTCTATCGCGGACTGGGCATCTTGTGCCACTGGTGCAGCTGGCTCGGATACTGTGGCAGGAAGTTGAGCTGATTCGTCAAACGATACCGTCGAAAGATCAGTCTTTGGCTTCGGGGGCTCTACATTAAGGGGCTGAATCACCATTTGTTTGTGGGCATAAGCTTTTTCTTCTTCTTCGGCAACTAAGTCCACCATATTTCCATGTTCATCTATTTCTATGGGTGAGGCATTCTTTTCTTCGACTGTCATAGGCACTGAATCATTATGCGATGTATCAGTTACATCTCGCCCACTTGCCCCTAATACATTTGCTGCTTCGTCGACATTTACTGTCCTGTGGTCTTCTATTGGCTCATCTCGCATAGAAAACTCTAAGCCATTCTCACCAGATCCTTGCTCAATAGCCGGAGTTTCTTCGACTACTGGCTCGACTGACTGAGTCTCTACGCTATGGTGAATAGACAATTCTCCGGGGCTAGTGACAGCTGCAGGTGCTGCTTCTTCGATAGCTGTTGATACTTCTTGTTCAGCAGGTTTTATGGCAAGCTGATTTGCAATTAGCTGTTGATTTGCTCCGGCTGCCATAAGCTGTGCGCTCATTGTCATGACTTTTGGAGTTGTTTTATCGTTACTAAATCGGTCCGTTTCGGCGACAATTCCAGTCAAAAACGCAGTCGACATCTGCGTATCAAGTAGCCCAGTCTTAAATGCTTCGGATATGCTTACGAGCATTTCGCACAGGCTACTCGCAGTAGGTTCGTGCCAGTTTATGGAGCCCATCTCTACGGGCTGATTGCTGCCGCATGACATGTCAATCACCGTTGCATCATGTAAAATTTGCCCGTGCTCGATAATTGCTCCATCGAGTTGATCTTTATTGTTAATCCCGAGGGCAACAACAACATCTACGTTAAAGTCACCCTGCGTAAAGTCGAGGTCTGCAGAACTTATTGACGTCCTATACGGAGTGATATAGATGCGTACAACCTCGTCTTCGACCTTGTAACGTAGTTTGTCGGCTTTTGACTTGTCGAGTGAAATTATAAAGTCCCGAAGACTATCGGTATTTTGTTCGATAGTTTTCTCTGGTTCTAGAAATTCAATAGTAGAGGGTATTGCGCCGCTGAATACTGCCGTTGAGTGCTTGTCGAGCTTATTCATCATAAGTGTCAAACCAATACAGGCAGCAAGCTGATCAATAGTCGGGTTATTACTGATTGTCACCAGTACATTTTTGGCACCTTTAAGTGCTTCAACTACCTGTTGTTTTGGTGTCTGTTCCCTGCTTGTAGTAGTTTGCGTGTTTTGATTGTCCATATTTTTGATTTTTTATGTTGTGTACTTATACACTAAAATACCACAAGCAGAATGCTTTGTCCACTACTTCTTATACGATATACCCGATTATTGTCGTGATAGTGAATTTATGTTAAAATATATGTGATTCGCGCTCCTGCGTCTCCGGAAAATGAAACATGGTGACTTGAGATGAGTGATTGGGTACCGTATCGTTTGGCTGGAAGTGATGTTTATATCATCGTTTTCGCAAGATCGAACGATGTTCGCTCCCTTACAGGGGGCAGCATCTTCGTCCTGGGCGAGTGCAAGGCAACAGGTTTAGCGGAGTGCACAACTGACTCAGAAGTGATCGGTGACGGGCTGTACTGGACATACGAAGAGTCTGGTGGTCGTGTTGGCTTGGCGCTGAACACGCCAGTCGACACCGTCATCGGCGTGATCTACATCTTCAAGCTGGAAGGTGGCGGAGTGGATATTTCCTATAGGGACGCCCACGGCGATGAAGCGATCGAGACGATTTCGGGAAGTGTAAGACTCCGCGATCGGCTCAACGAATTGACGGCTGCGCTCACCGGGTTTTTCTTTATACCAAGTACTTACTTTTTCTTTGTCGTAGGTTTTTTAGTCACTGACTTTTTTGGAGCTACTTTTTTTGCTGGAGTTGTTTTGACAACTGGCTTTTTTACGCTAGGAGTTTTGACTTTAGTAGTCTTTTCTACCTTTACACCTGATTCTTTCATTGCACGAGCAAGCTGAGCTTTTTTGCGAGCAGCTTTATTTTTGTGCATGACACCTTTTTTGACGGCTGTGTCGAGTGCGCGCTGCGCTTCGGCATGTGACTCGGTAGTCTTTTTGCCACCTTTTACAGATGCCACGAATGACTTGAAGGTAGTACGAAGCTTATTGCGCGTGACACGATTACGCTCAGTTGCGCGCGCAGTTACTCGTACTCTTTTTTTGGCTGATTTAATAATCGGCATGTTGTCTACTTTTCCTTTACTTTAGCTATTTTACTATGTATTCAGGTGCTCATTCTACAACAGATTGAGTGATCTGTAAAGATCCCCACCCATTTGTATCAATAACCAATTGCTGCGTTTCTTTACCATGCCGAACATAAGTAGTATAATATACACAAAGCGAGTCGAACATAAAAAACTATGGCAAAAGCAACAATAAATAATTTTTTGATGTACCCCGTTTTTCGACTGGGAGATACTAGGTTTACCCGCAGATTACATCAACTTCATATGTATATGCTCGGTTTCTTAAAGATGAGTTCGTTCTTGCTTCCTTTAGCACTAGCCGCGTACTTTATATTTGGGTTTTATGTTCCGTCAAAAATTAGTTTTGCCACTCATACCCAAAATTGCGCTTTTGCACCTTCACTACTACCTAGGATGTCAAGCTCAAGCACCAATGGGCACTATAAAGTTACTATGCCGGCAAAAATATCAATCAATGGCTACCCGATCGTGTCGACGCAGATGTGCATAGAGCCGACCCGTGTGCCTCTATCAAGTACTGAAACGATAAGTGTCAAGCAACTTATGCTGCCAATCAGTAAAAAAATTAGTATTACCAATGCCGCAAGTCTATCGGCATTGCCACTTATCAAGGACGGTACCGTTTCGACAAAGAGCAACCTCATTTTCGAGCTCTCGAAACCAGATCTGTTTTTTGATTATGAGCTTAAGGTTGCAGACAGGTCTGTTGAATGTATCACACAGGACAGCTCTGTCGCCTGCCCCACCGTGAATCTCGAGCTAAAACAAGGAGAACCGTACGTATTCATGCTCAAACAAAAGCTAGGTGACTCGTCGCAAGAGTTGTTTGCAAATGAGCTCACGACCATTACGTCTGTCGAACTTATTAGCTCGTCAGTCACCAGTAATCAAGTAATCTACGAGTCGCCAACTGTATTTCAGCTGACCCTATCTAAGCCATTAACCCGAGTCGCGGATGTCAAGATTATGCAAGATACAGCCGTTGTGCCTAGTAGCAATACTATCGACGGCAACGTCGTTACCATCACTCTGGATACACCTCTTGAGCGACAAAAATCCTTTGTTTTATCAGCAGGAACTGCCATAGCTACTGACGGCGGGCACCTAGAAGCGCCGCTCACTATTGGTTTTTCAACGTCAGGTGGACCAAAGGTTGTGGGAAGTTCCCTGCCCAACAGTAAGGCAAATACATCCGTCGATTTTATACTCACATTTGATCATTCGCTCGCCGCTGAGCAAGATTTTAGTTCGCTCGTTGTGCTCAGCAGTGGGAACCAATCGATCGCAAGTAGTTACAGTGTGAACGGAACACAACTTAGGGTACGATCGAAGCCACCGCTCGATACTTGTGTTGATTTTACATTGACTATCAAAGATACATTGACTAGCGTCTACGGTGTTTCTGGGGGAACTGCTTATAGCGCAAATAGCAGGACACAATGTAGTAGAACATTTTCTATCGGCAAGTCGGTGCAAGGCCGTGATATCGCTGCATATGCAATCGGTAACGGACCAAGTAAAGTTTTGTTTATTGGTGCGATACATGGAAATGAAAAAAGCGCCTACTACCTGCTAAACTCGTGGCTAGACCACCTAGAGGCAAACCCAGGCGCAATACCAAGCGACAAGACAATTATCATAATCCCGAAGCTTAACCCAGACGGGTTCGCATCTGGTTCAAGGTTTAATGCAAATAATGTAGATCTCAACCGCAATTTCGCAGCTGCAAGCTGGAAACCAGATGTTATCGTTCCAGGGGGTAGCACACTTGTCGGTGGTGGTGGAAGCGCACCACTATCAGAGCCGGAATCTCGTGCTATCGTAACTTATATCACGTCCGTCGGGCCGTCGCTTATCATGTCATACCATTCGCAAGGATCAATCGTCATAGCCAACGGGTCGGGTAACTCTAATGGTCTAGCGAGCATGTACGCAGGTTTAGTGGGTTACCAACACGTCGCTACTGATTCGTCGGGAGAAGCATTTGAGCACGAAACTACCGGTGCACTTGAAGACTGGTTACACGAAACACCCGGCATCCCGGTTGTTTTGCTCGAGCTTAGTAGTCATTCGGCCACAGGCCTGTTCCCCTACCATAAACAACCGATGATCAATGTCATAAAATAGAGTCTAGGAAGATAACTCGAGCAGCAGTACCCTGACAGCATCTGCGGCATCTGTTGCCGATGTTTTTATCCGTATGTCTGTATTCAACGCGCTCTGGACCGATTGCTTGATCTGTACTGAGCTAAGAGCACGTGCAATATATATAGCTTTACCAGCGACAAATGGGTGCAGGCCTGTCTTACTCGCCACATCAGGGCTACTGCCCTCACCGGCATACTTTACTAACGCAAGAACATGTAACTGCCAGCCTATAAGAGCCAAAACCTCACTTGGATCTGTTTTGTTTGCAAGAAGCTGGTCATACATCTGAAGTGCATGGTCCTTTTTGCCTGCAAATGTCTTGTCAAGTAGATCAAAAACACTTGACTGCAGAGACTGATCCGTTAGTGCATCGATTTCTGTACGAGTAATTGTATCCACATACGATAATTTTTCAATTTCGCGGGCGAGATTCATCTGTCCGGAACCGACACGGTCAACAAGATAGCCAGCGTCTGCCGTAGAAATAGATGACCCGTGTAACGCAGAATACTCGATCATCCACTTTTCGAGTGCTGAGCCCTTCAGAGCTGGGTATTCCTTGACAAGCTTTGATGCTGAAAGCTGTTTGTACAGTTTTGTTCGTTTGTCAGCTTTTGCATCTACTAGTAACACATCAATTTCTACGGGAATATCATCAGACAGTTCTGAGAATAACTCAACCACCAGCTTACTCACAAAAGGCTTATATAAGATGACGAGTTTTTTGTTTACCAAAAATGGCATCTGCATAACTGCGTCACGTAATCGGCTTAGGTCTAATTCTTCAGCATCGAGCTTCTCGAGCCCATAAGCGTCATATTCTGCTAGGTAGTGATCTATAATTTGCTTTTGCTCATGTGCAATAGCAAATTCATTATCCCCTGTAAGTAAAGTAACCATTCATATAGGGTATCGATCTGTTGGTGCATTTACAAGCAGAGAATGCTCACCGGTTGAAATGTCGCTCTAAACACAAACATAAATTAGGTGTATACTACAGAAAAATAAAGGAGATACCATGCAAGAATATATCAATGTGATCAAGAAGTACGCAGTCTTTACTGGTCGAGCTTCACGCCGTGAATATTGGATGTTCTATCTCTTTAGCCTCATCGTGGCGTTTGTTCTTGGTTTTGTCGAAGGACTCAGCGGCTTGTTTGAAAACAGCGACCAATCAGTGTTAGGCGGGATATATAATCTTGCCGTGTTCCTGCCTTCTATTGGGGTTGCCATCCGTAGGGCTCACGATACAAACAAAAGTGGTTGGTGGATACTTGTACCAATCTATGGCTTCTTTTTGATGTTCCTCCCTGGCGATAAAGGCGACAACTCACATGGGTCAGACCCATACGCAGATGTCTCTACGCCCGTTGCTCCAACTGTTACTTAATTGATCCTGCAGGGTTGGCATTTTGGGCAAGTATGAGTGCCTCGTCCAGCGACTCTGGTTTTGATTATTGTCGTGCCGCAGTGTGGACAGGGTAGATTCTCGCGCCGAAATACACGAGCAAAGTCTATGTAGCTGCCTCGCTTTCCTTCAGCATTGACGTAGTTTCTATCGGTACTCCCGCCTTTTTCGATGCTAAGTTTGAGCACGTATATTATTTCATAATGTAGTTTGCGCAACCTTACTTTTGGTATAGCACTCACCTTTGCTTCTGGGTGAATCTTTGCGCCCCACAAAGCTTCGTCCGCATAAATATTGCCTATACCAGCAAGTACAGTTTGGTCAAGAAGTACGGCTTTAACGCCACTGTTTTTTCTACGCATCATCTGTGATTCAAATACACTAAATGTAAATGAATCTTCAAGTGGCTCTGGACCAACCTTTTGCATAAATGCCATGTATTGCACTTCGCCTGTTGGGAGAAGCTTCATCCAGCCGAATTTACGTTGATCGTTGAAGTATAAATGCGAGCCATCAAAAAATGACAGCGTCACACGTGTTGATTTGTTGGGTAGCAATCCTACGAGACTTTCATTCGGGTGCCCTGCCCCAAAGTTTTCTAGTCCCCTAAATACGAGCTGTCCGGTCATTTTGAGATGTGTGACGAGCGTGTAGCCAGTCGTCAAATCAATAAGGAGCACTTTTGCCCGGCGACGCACATCTTTAATTGAAGCACCAATAATAAAAGCGTCTACATCGCTCTTTGAATTTGGGAATCCTTTTGGCCAGTCGAACATAATGCCCACTATTTTTTTCCCGATAACTAAACGGGCTAGCCCTATTCTTACTGTCTCTACTTCTGGTAACTCTGGCATACAACTAGAATATAGAAGTTTGTCGATAGAAGCTAGAAGCGCAAAGCCCCTATATTCTAAAACCAAAATTCTGTATTCTTAATATATGGACACGCTCAAAGATTTGCTGATGAAGAAAAATCTCGACCAACCGAGTGAGATGAAATCAATCCAAGAATACCTAGAACGTGAGCTCCACTTTCCATTTACTCTGACCGACTACCCAAAACACACGACTATAGCGGTAGGGAATGGCAAAATCGCTTACTTGGTCCGCACTAAACTACCTGAGTTAGAGTCATACGCCGCGCCAACTAAAAAAATCCATATCCGAATAGACGCAAAACTAGGCGCTTAGATCAGTTATAAGCTTAGCAATGTCCTTGCCGGGCTCAAAAATAATTCCCTTCATCCCCAGCTCTACCGCAGCGTCAACATTTCTGGCGTTATCGTCAATCATTATGGCGTTTTCAGCGCTAAATCCAGACGATAAAAGCACATACTCAAAAGCCCTATGATCTGGCTTTGCAAAACCAATTTCGCTGCTTACATAGACGCTACTAAATAACGAGTCAAGTCCGAGGTCTGCCATAATCGGTCTTAGATACTGTGCAGATGCATTTGACAGGAGCACATGTGTATGTTGATGAAGGGCGTGAATGGCTAGGATATTGTGCTTCTTGATATCGTGTTTTTGATAACCGCGCTTAATATCTTCAACCGTCATTCCAATATCCTGTGCTACCGCTGTGCAGTAGTCATCCCAGCTAATGAGCCCTAGATCTGCTTTATGCTGCATTTCGTGTATTTGGCTACTCATCCCCTTTCCCTCTGCCAGCCTGTCGGCAGTGTACCAAAAAGCGTCCTGTGCAATTACCCCAAAATAATCCCAGACTATAAGCATAGTTCTAGCCTATAGTGTTTGGCTCTATGGGTAAAGCATTTTTAAATGATTGCCCGTACGATGTACTTGCCTATTAGTAGTTCTGCTTCTTCGCCTACTTTTTTATTTTTGAGAATAGTCGCAACAGGAGACTCGAATGACACAAGTGTATAGCCGTCGACTTCAACCCTACCGATCCAATGGCCTCCTATCATGATCTTGAGATCTTTTATACCCGAAAGTTCCACCATTGATCCTATCTGTACTTTGTTACTTGACCTTTTTCTCACTCGAACGGCATCTTTTCTTATTATTCGTAGTTTTGTGAGTTCAAATTGCAATAAAGATTGGCGATCTCTCACTGCATCAAATGGCGCATTATCGTGCCATGTTTCGCTCGATTGGTTGACAGCTTCGTTGAAATCCTCTCCCAAATCGAACATTTGTTTTTCAAGAACTTTAATTCGCTCATTGAGCAGAATATAATCTTCTTCAAGAATCTTTTTCACGAAAGATTTCTCCTTTATATTTAGAATTGTTAATTAGTTAGAAAGAACTAATCTTTCTCCCGGGTCCCCAAAAATTTTTGCTATGCCAAAGAGAAATGTACGTTCAACGCGCGAACAGAACTATAACTTGTGTGGGAACTGCGTAAAACGGACATCATATGCTCATAATATACACTACCTGGACGTGAAATTAAAATTCATAAGTGAATTTTTATGCTAAGACACGACTATGTGTGTTATCTAGAATCCAAAAGCTGCGATTAGAGCGGCTCCAAAGAGTAGCCCGCCGACAACTACGATAGTCAAATATTCACTACTAAAGACTGATCCGTTTGTACTCGATGGTGCTGTTGCATATTCATAGGCCGACAAAGTAGTGCTCGGGGTATCTACATTCTGAGACGTCATATATGACGGAAGTGCATATGCGGGTGCCGGTAGTTCATCAGTGCTAGAAGCTTGAGCTGGACGATCAAACATTGTATTGAGACCCTTTATCGATTCTGCTGACTGCTTTTTAATATGCTCTTTTGTACTCTGATCAAGCTTTTCGTATTTCTTGAGTAGCTCTGGATGTTGTGCTCTCAATACATCTATCTGCCATTTCTTAAGTTCAGGGACTTTACCCTTCCTGACGTCGTTTTCGATCTGGTTAATCCACTTTGGAATCGCCGGTTCATTTGTCCCACGTACTTCCCTATGATCAATATTCAAGCTTGGCTGATTTGAAATTGGTTCAGTTGAATTGGTGGAAACGATGGTTTCCCTTGTCGCTGCTGGCTGTAACTGTAGACTTTGGATTTCACGTTGCAGATCTCTTGTCTCTGACATAAGCACCGCATTACTATGTTCAAGTCTATTTTTAGAGGACACTGCTCTACCAGTAAATATGCCACCGACATAGGCGGCGCCATTTTTGACACCAGATCCGAATCGCTCAATTGACGTGGGCTCATTTTTAACATGTTCATTAGCTATCTGACTGTTCCTAGAGGATCCCTGAGCAGAAGCAACTGCTCCGCTATAAGGCTCGCTGGTATCAAGACCCGAGTCTGTCGATGTATCTGGTGTTGATTCTGTAGAAGCTATTGCTGGTGTTTCCCATGTATGTATGAGCCGATCACGGACGTCTTCCTGTGGTCCGGTTTCGCCAAATACAACGCTGTTATCTTCGTGACCTTCAAAGCTTGCCCTTACATGATCTGTCCCAATGTTTTCTAGGGCTACACGAGCACGAGCGAGTGCATCGGCTTGTTCCTGCACTCCATCTGCAAGTGTCACTGTTTCTTCAGCTTTTTCGATTGTGTGATTGAGATCAAAGATTGCCTCTTCACCATCCTGTAAGTTTGCTGTGTATTCGCTACCATTCGTAAAGGCCATTTCAACTGGAGCGGGAAGTTCGTCTTTTGGCGACTCAAGATGAGAGGCTGCAATAATCGCATCGCCCAGCTCAACTGCTTCGATCTTTGCTTCACTAAGTTCTTCTTTAGTAGATAGGGATTTTTCGGCAAGTTTATCGGACTTTTCTTCCAGTTTTTCAGTTGCTTTATCTGCGATCTTTTTTGCAAGACGGGCTTTTTTTTCGGCCTTTTTATCTGCTTCCTTCGTATCCCGTTCTTGCTTTTCTTTTGCCCTTATCTCTTCACGCTCTTCACGCAGTTTCTTGGCATGTTCAAAATAATCAAATGGCTCTTCTGGAACCATGTCATTGTTGTCTTCACCAAATACTTTTGGACCTTCATACATATGGCTACCTCATAGTGATGCTAAGTTTACGCCATTAGTGAGTTCACGGTAGTTGGGTATCTGTGCCCTAAATATCTGTGCGGTGCCACGAGGGTTTCCTGCAAACGTGCCGTCATTAAATGAACAGTTTGTAGTCCATGTGTCGGCTTTTTTATCACTAGCAAGCGCTAATTCATAAAAGAACTTGTTTCCCGTAATACAAGTTGATGAAGGATCTGTCGTGACATTTTCTCTTTTATTGGTAAACTCTGCGGCACGAAGTGCGCCCAAAAATGCAGTATACGCTGCGGGTGTATTTGGTAGCGTGGATGATTTTTCAACGGCTGCTGCATAACCTTTAAGTACCTCGATGGTACGAGCGTTTTTACTGACTGTAATGCGTACTTGTCGATAGTTTTCATCGGCTACGATCGGACCGCTGACAGTATACCGAGCTATTGTTTCTACTGACGTTTTATCGTCGAACGAGTATGTTGAGATCACGGGGCTACTGGTGTCTTCGTTATTGAAGCCCCTAAATAGGCTTACTACGAGCAATGCAACAACGACGACTGCTGCTATAAATGCCAGTAAACCAAAGAAAAACTTCATAATGCTTCCCGTAACCTCATTATTAACCTTACGATTATAACATACTTAAGAAGTTATAGCAAGTCTTTCGCCCCTGTTAGTAAAGGTTAGCTTTTACAGATGCCTTTGAAGCCATTGGACTAGTACAAGAGCGACTCGCTCTTCCTGCATTTTGCCTAAACCTAACATCTAT